>ERZ1669247.103-NODE-103-length-38585-cov-5.538360_pt1 | contig 38585 bp, 42 predicted proteins | sample MGYA00579297_ERZ1669247 | MGnify/ENA primary metagenome ERZ1669247 (study PRJEB41166, sample SAMN08046056) | hot springs metagenome | biome: hot spring; feature: acid hot spring; material: thermophilic sediment; isolation source: thermophilic sediment from acid...
GGTGGAAGGACTCGAACCTTCGACCAATCGGTTAACAGCCGATCGCTTTAGGCGGCGTATTTGCCCCTACCTGTAGCTGAGCTACACCGGCAAGTGAAATCCCAGCTATCGCTATTAAGTTTTTTCTAGGTAAAAAACAAGACTTAGGTTTATGGAAGGTCATTTAGCGGTGTCAAGCCCATACAGGCTTTTATCCTTGGTTTCAAACCCTTTGACCTGCCAAATTAGCGCGGCCGCAAGGCCTATGGCAAAAACAATGGTTGTAACTGCCATCGCCGAGCTGAAGCTGAACGAGATTATTCCTGAGGTGAGGATGCCGGTTATTATACCCGTAGCTATCCAAACGACTGTCCTTACAAGTGAGACGTACAGACCCCTCCTCTCTGTGCCAAACAGCTCAGGCTCAAGCACGGCCCTAGCCCCCCACGTGATTTCGACAGGCACAAATATCAACGTCATTATGGCTAGCAGCATAAAACCACTATCGCTCCTAGTTATTGAGACAAAGGCCCACAAGACAAGCCACAAGAGCAAAAGAAGACCATAGGACAGAGTCGCAAACGTCCTCCTATCTATGTAAGGAACTACCCAAAGGGCGGCTAGAACACCTACCACGACCATCGTAAAACCACCTATCAACGGGACTAGGCTGGCAGTTGATGGTGAGAAGTAAGAGTAAGACACGCCATAGGTGGCGTATACAAATGCTACGTCCTGAGCTATGCCTATGAGAATCAGGACAAGAAACCTCAGAGATAGTCCGCCCCGAGGCTTCACGGGTTCAGCAGAACCGTCCTTCTGATGCCAAGCTTGTTCGACATTCATGTCAACCTTATGCTTTACCGCGCTCCAAGGGGTGCTTTCCTCTACGAGGAACCAGGTTACCACTAGTGCGATAAGAGGGCCTATGAACATGAGGGATATTGCAATGGTTTGCTGAAAAGCACTGAATCCCAGAAGCACGGGAATAAATACTATCGCAACACCCAAATTACCGAAGTTTTGAGTTATGACAAGAAGAGTTCCCCTGGTTTTAGCTGATGCCTGCTCAGACATCATTGCTAATATCGGGCTTTCAAGACCTATGGCTGACATCCCTACCAATATGAATGAGATCAGAAGTGCTATGGTTGACCCACTTAGAGCGATGTACAGCACGAGCCCTGCAAGCAGCATTGCGATTGTCGTTAAAAACGATGTCTTCCTTCCCATATAGTCGGCCATATATCCTGCGAAGAAGGCTCCTACTCCCCCCGCTATATAGGGAAGGCTGTAACCCAAGAAGGCAAGCCTCGGTGGGATTATCCCGGTGATGGCCGCCACCGGGCCGAAGCTCTCCGCAACCCCGTAAACCAACATCCCCATGCCCAAAGCTATTAGCGCACTCCATGGGATTTTTTGCCCTGAGTTTACCGAACCCTGGGGCGCAGTTCCGGTGCTAACCTTAGCAGAATTTTTCATGCCATCAGCGCCTTTTTCGGGAGAAAGCGCTCTGGTCATTTATTTCAACCTTGTGTAAAATGGCATCACAGATATAAGTCTATTTAGACGAGTTCATGTAATGCCTAAAATGCGAAACAAAGCCGATGGGTCCGACGGCGCAGGAGGCGGGAATTCCTTAATAGAGGCTGCCATCACGTTTTCAACTGACGCGGTCTCTCTTTTGAATTGCCTTAACTCGGAGGGGAAGATCGGTAACGAAATCATGGCCGTTTTATAGTGCATAGAGTAAGGGGCTCTTACGTCACCGTTGGGCTTCATGCTTGACCAATCTATCAGTATTTGATCTGATCTCTCCTCCTTTTTTGCAACAATAGAAGAAGTTACTGGCCATTTTACCTCTCCAAGGCCATACTCTTCTATCCATGATCTATCTTCTTCCAACTTCTTTTCCACGTAGTTTCTGACTTCAACAGCCAGCTGCCGATAAAACGAATAAGCGTCGGATTTTTCAGATATAAGCTTATTAGAGTTATCCAGCGCGGCCCATATCTGAAAACCACGCGATCCGCTGAACTTCAGTAGGTAATTTATGCGCGCTTCGTCCATTAGGTCCACTATAGCTTCGGCCACGGCCTTGACCATTAGAAATCCCCTTTCGCCTTGCTTGAGCCGTTCACCTGCATCCAAATCCAGGATCAAGTAGTCAGGGTAATTCGAATTGAACTTACTGACATAAGGTATGAAATCAACACAATGATCGTCTACGTATGCTAGCAACTCCTGCTCATTGGATATGGATATGAACTGCGGCTTAGGTTTGTACCTCTTGTATCTCACGAAAAGGGGTTCTAGTTGATGTATGGGGTCTTCCTTTCCCGAAAACACCTTAATAACGGATACTGGACGGTCGGTCAAAAAGGGAAGCAACGCTCTGGCTGCCTTTGGATAATACTTTCTCGCCTTCCATACGGTTAAATAAGATAAATTAAGGCCTTCGGAAATCTCCTTAAGTCTGTTATCAAGCTCCGTTTCGCCCTTGTCAGTTATCGCGTACTTACCCGCCGATTCTTCTACAAGGCCGTTAGCTGTAAGGACTTTGACCTCAGACTCCAACTCTGACTTAGTTAAGTCAATCTTTTCAAAGGCCTTGGCATCCCTCGCGACCTTTTCGTAGATATGGTCTATTCCTATGTATTTGCCTTCTTCCTTTATAGATAACAAAAGCAAAATCCTGTCCGCTACAGAAGGCTTCCTCATATCAAAACACGCATTTACGGTTAAAACCTTTGCGCATGGAGGTCTTTTTCCGGTCAGTTATTGAACGCGACTTCTATTCCGATAATTAATCGAAACCTGGATAATGCAGTTCGGAACAAAGCTTAAACAAGTAAGCCAGTGCCTCGGATTCCTTTCCCGTTCTAGACGGATGCTTCCAGCCATCCTTGGCACCTTTCAAGTACTTTCCGAGCAAATCCATGTCCCCTATGCCCATCTCCATAAACTCCGTTATCAGTAAAGTCATCAGTTGTTGCTTGCTTTCACTCGTCAAGACCTTAAGCATGAAGGCATGCTTGGGAGCTCCCTCGGGAATAAACACACCAGAACCGCTCCCGCGGGAAACGGCGCTTGAAAGTGCCTCAGCGACAACCGCCGACACCGTAGTGCCACGCTCGATCGCAGCAACCTTGATCTTTTTCCACAGCTCATCTGGCAACACAAAGCTGGTACTTACTTTCATACCATGATCAGTAGATACCAATTTAAGTATTGCCCAGGATCTCACCTTAGCTTCCCCAATGAGTAATTCCAACCAAGCAACAACAAATACCAAAACACCACAAAAGGCACTGGGCATCACGCCAACCAAATCACACAAAGATCGATCGCCCAAAAGCACACATATCGCAAACCGAACCTAACCGACAAACAGCGGCCGGAACAACCGACTAACACCAGATCGCTACCCCCACCCGGCACAACCCATTCCAAAGACTCCCTACGTCAGATCGCATATACCACATATCAATGCTAAGCTATGTTACGCAATGTTAACCTATTTCACACGTACCATTTTTTATACATATGGAATACGATCACGCGGCTTCGATATTACAATATCTTATATAAGCTCGCCGCGGCTATGGATAAACAACGTAAAACATCGGCAATCATTCACACCTTGCACGCTAATAACTGAAACGCCATCGAACAACATTACGACTTAGTCTTAGACAAGACTGAGAATAACGGTGATTCAATCTGCAAATCAAGACTTGCTCTAACATCGATAGCTTTACGCAAACCAGTAGGCTGCTGATCGCTAGAAAATCGGAGCTATTTTAGCCGCTCGTATGCTACCATCTGCATGTTCCGCTAATACGCCTCTGAAGGCTATTGAAGGGCCAATCAATCACAAACTCAGAACAAATACGTATGCGATCGTAAGCTGGCAGGGAACTCTCAAGCAAAACCCAGCCGAATGGAGCAGCAGTTCATAGTAACAGATCCGGGCAGTCACAAAGCCTCAAGGGCTCGCTGAGTCCGTTGCACCAGATGGCATCGCACTTCAATTTTGAGCCCAAATACCTCAATATTGCATAAAAATTCCATAGGAACATTATTAATGAGACCTACCAAACATTAATGCTAAGAACAACTGGGTTTCTGGTGAGGCCTTGACTCACATCGCAATTACCTGTCTGTCAAATGAATCATCAGGATTCTGTGTGTTCCGACTGTCATTGAATAACACTAACTCGAGAGAGACAGAATTGAATATCACGAGCTCTGCGCATACTAAAGCTGGGGATTTGATCACCAAAACTCAAATACTTCAAAAAATGATCGTTCCCTTGGTGTTGCGTATTACCGAGCAGCCACATTAACATGTAAAAACAGCTATCGCGTAACGTACTTTCGTAAATATGGTCATCCAGCATACATAATACCCCAGGATACCGCAAATATTGTCCAAAATAAAGTACAAGTCTATGTGGATTTAATCCGAAAAGCACTTAAAGAAAATGCCTACATCAGGACATTGCGCAGGTGTCACGCTTCACCCTCATAGCGATAATCCAATAATAGTTTTTCTTATATAGTACAAACTCGAACCTGATGAAACGTAACCAAGGAATAAGTCCAGACTTCTAAGGAACTCATGTATTATGCCATCAAAACAACAAAATTTATGTGCGATCTAAATGCACTTTCAGGCAGGGGAGAAGGAGCTTTATTTGGTATCGTTGATGGTAAACGGCCCTCTTATAGTATTACTGACAATATACTAGCTATATCATGTTTATCTTTTACCAGCGTTTTTATTTGGAGGCGAGATGCTGGATGGCTGTCGGCACCTCAGGTGCTGAGGAAACTCCGCCCACGCCGTGGCACCAGAGCACCGTAAGGGTGCATGGCGAGAGCCATGCTCCTGGCACAGAGACTAGACACGGAAGGGCATATGAGGAGGAGACCAAGCGGTTGACGAGCCCTTGCCGTGGTGAAATGGCCAGCCTCTGGCGTGCAAGGGCAAGCATCACCAATGAGAGCCACGGGGAGGTGAAGGTAGCCCGCTTAGTTAAATGCCATCTAGAACAGAAGGCGGGTTACGGGCATCACGCCTCCTTTTTAATTCACTAAGTTGTACCTCAACTACTTCCTTAGATGAGAGACAGCTCGCATACTTGTCCAGAAGATCCTGATTAATGGTGAAAAAATGCCCGCCCCATTTGAAGCGGTTAAGAATTTCAAGCGCTTTATCTTTCCATCCAAGTATGTAAAGCGCGGCCGCAAGGGCTTCGGCAGTAGAGAGGTTAACCGGTTGGTCTTGCTTGACTGGATTGCCGGCTATGAGAAAAGGCAAAGCCCTTCTTGCCCTGTTTTTCACATGCTTAAACACGAGCTCGGCGTGCTCCCAAGAACAATCTATCAAAGCAAGTCCGTGCCATCCAACAAATGGAGCGTCCGCGGGAGATAGTGCGTATTGAGAAAACGGGTCAAGCAAAAGCGAGCCTCTAGGAATTGCATTAACGCTTCTGACTAATTCAACGTCTCCCGCCTTGGCTAAGCGCAACGCAGTGCATGCGTGGGGATTATCATCCCCTTTCCTATATACCCAAATTTTCGGCATCCTTCACTTAGAACTTTACTGTTGTTAATAAGCCCTTTCAGATGCATTGAGGGTGGTTTCTTTCCTTAAGGGGATAAATATATAGCCTCGCGCGCATAATATATTGAGTTGGCTTCCGCATACGTGGTAATAAATACCGAAATCGGTGGCGAAGAAGAAACCCTAGAGCAACTAAGGAAAATACCAGAGGTCAAAGAGGCTCACGAAGTATACGGCGTCTACGATCTCATTGTTAAGATAGAGGCACCTACCCTCGAGGCGCTAAAAGACACGGTAACAAATAAGATAAGAAAGATAGATAAGGTAAGGTCTACACTTACGATGATCGTAACTGAAGAAAAATAAAGTTTTTTTAGAGGTATGCGCCATATGCGGAGAAAAGCCAGCCGTCTATAGATGTAAAGTATGTGGGAGAATGGTCTGCGAAGACGACTACGACGTTGGCACGGGCTTATGCTCGGTCTGCAAAGAAACCATGTGCGAGGTCTGTCACTCTAACCTCAGCATAGGCACGTGCAAGATATGCGGCAGGCTTGTATGTTCTAAGGACAGCGTAAGACAAAAAGATGGCTCACTTATATGTGTGAATTGCCTGTCTGGATTGGAATAGACGACACCGACTCTTATTATGGAGGATGCACGACTTGGATCGCCGCTAAGCTCGCTTCTCGGTTTAAGGATAGGCTAGTGGACTTTCCGTATTTGATAAGGCTTAATCCCGAAATACCTTGGAAAACCCGTGGAAATGGAGCTCTGGCAATAGGGCTTTCTTCTTTGACTGACAAGGAGGTGGAAGAGGTCGCTTCGTTTGTAATGGCTACCGCGCGCGATGAGGGAAAAACAAACCCCTCTCTTCTTATAAGTTGGGGACGTGAAAGGCAGGAAAGGTTCGCAATTAAAGCCGTTAGAGATGTAGTTACGAAAAGGGAGCTAGAGCGCACCCTGGCAAAGATAGGCCCTACCTCTAGGTACTTTCTAAAAAAACCGGGCAAGATGCGGGGGTTAATAGGCTGCATAGCGGCTATCAACCACCCATGGTCTGATGCAACTTACGAATTGATAGCTTATCGTGACGACCAGAACTATGAACGTCCAGAATTTCGTGACGACGTACTTTGGATGGATTCGCTAACCGCTCCAGTCACCTTCGCGAACTTCGACAGGGAGATGGGAAAGCCGTTAATATATCCGCATGGCCCAGACCCGGTCTTATTCGGCATAAGAGGAGAAGACCCGAAAGTACTAAAAGCAGCAATGACGATACTAGGGAACAGCTGCTCGCTTTGGATGGTCTTCAAGACCAACCAAGGAACGAACGAGCACGTAGTCGATGTTAATGGCTTTGCATGGGCATATCCGTACACGACCGCGTCCATAGAGGCGCGCGTAGCCTCAAATCCGGTCATAACACCTGGGGGACACGTCGTAATAGATATGGTTGACAGAGATGGGAATTCTGGGCAGGCAGTTTTCTATAGGCAGACGGGAAATTTGAACCGTGTGGCTAGAAGACTCATGAAAGGTGACCTTGTGCGCGTGTGGGGTGGTATGCGGCCGGAGGCCCAACACAAGGTCATCAACGGGCAAGGGCTCGTGCTGATCGCACCAAAAATCCTTTATGATGAAGTTCCCTCTTGTCCTTTTTGCCATAGAAAAATGAGGGAAGTCAACGCTGGGCGTTACATATGCGACACATGCAAGGTTCAGGCCATAGGCAGGGCACGGTTCCGCCTTAAGCGGGATATCATAGTTAATAGGATATATCAACCATCGGCATCGGCATTTAAGCACCTTATGAAACCTGCAGGCCGCAGGCCAATTCGGATTCCTCAAGAGATCGAATCCGTTCTCTCATAAAATAGTATGATCATAAATGAACTGAAAGAAACGCGCAGATCAAAAATCGCTTCGTCTTGCACCTAGGGTTTAGATGTCATATTAATCTAACCGGGCGCACATAAAAACCGGTCCTTAGCTCGCTACCTGGTCTATTTGCTCATTATTGCTGCTCAATCCGGCAAGGCGGTCTCAAAAGAAAATCATTCAGTACTTTTCAGATAATACCCATTCAAAGACTTTCACCGTGGGGTCTCTCATGCCTTATATGGCGGCGCGGCTGTACTACCCGTTTATGGCCTACTTAACGTAAAAATCGAATAATCTCCGCACATAATGGCGTCTAAAATAATGGACACTTAATTAAGGAGCTCAATTTTTGATGAGAACTAATAATTGGTAGCGAGGCGAGGATTTGAACCTCGGATCTCAGGGTTATGAGCCCTGCGAGATAACCTGGCTTCTCTACCTCGCTATTTTTTAGCGATACGGACGGATATAAGCGTTGCCTGTTTGGTAGTTCGCGTTATATCTGGTGCGGTTAGAACTCAAGTTGCTATCACCGAAACTTTAACCGGTTAACCGATGTACACGATGCCAGGTCAACTCTTTTAGTTGTACTGTTTACCGGCTTTCTACAAGAGCGCACCCAAGCTCGCTTTAACAGTTTTAAACTGTTTGCGCGCTCCCTCCGGCAAAAGTACCCCTGTATTTCCACTGGAGCGCTTGGAAATCCACGAGCGCAAGAAGATGTTTAACGGCTGATCTTTGAGCGCGTTAACTGATTAACACGTTATCATTTTCAACAAAAAACGTATATGCACTGTTAACGGGTCAACTCTTGACCGTGAAGCCCCAGGTCAAGGTTGAGGTTAAGGATGGCAGTGGGTCGAAACTGACCATAATTATGAGTGGTAAGTTTGACGCGGAAAAGCTCAACAAGATAATGGCAATAATTGGCGAGGGGCAAGACCAATACGCGGAATACGCTTCGCAAGAGGAAAGGGGCACCCTAATGGATTTGCTGTACAGCGCAGTACAATATTTCGGCACGGAGTGGTTCGACAGCAAGAGGGCAAGGGACATATTGCGTGAACAACTCAACAGAGATGTGCCGCTGCCTGTTGTATCTACTTACCTGAGTAGAATGAAAGAGAGCGGCAAGCTCGTATGTCGCGGTAACCGCGTTCACAGAGAGTATAGGCTCGCTTAGCAAGTTAAGGGGCTTAAAAGAACGTAAACCGAATATTTAACCGATATAGCGGATTTTCGCAGCATAATTTATATTTTTATGAGGCACATGCGTATCAACTGTCAAGGGGTAGGCGTTCTTCCCTCCTTTTTAACAGAGTCTTCCTCGCAAGGTACCACCTTGATCGATACCCTGCATGACTTGAAAAAATAAGGGCATCTATGTAACAAGAAACCGATTAAATTTGAATATAAGAGGCTTTGAATAGATCTACTTACCCGCACATTAATACCATGAAAAGGCAATATGCTCACGTTATCGATTAAGGCAGTGGTCTGCAGGTAGAAATACATATCCCCCACCCGTATTCTTCTACTGGAAAGCTGAAAATGGTAAGAAAGAAAATACGTTCGCATAGAAACAAAAACAAACAGGCCGTTCCATCGGAAATGGAGGGGTGGGGGTCTTTTGAATTAGTTGACCTAATATCCCCGGCTGCCTCAAAGATACTCCTATCCTTCTTGGTTGATCGCATTGGTGGTGTTGCGCTGTCAAGTCAACTGGGCTTGCCTCGCTCATCGCTGTACGCATACTTAGGTAGGCTTAGTGACGGACCCAGGCGGAATGCCAGGAAGAAGATTCTTGACTTTTCGCTGGCACACTTTCCCCTCGAGACGAAGGCAATCCTTAGGGACTCGGCGACGCGGCTCAACTATCAGCTCGGCACGTTAACATAGCCCAATCTAATCTGACAATCCCATTGAAAAAACCTAAAGGGCAAGGGTAGCTCAAAGTAATGACTAGCCCCCTGGCCTACGTTATACCTATACTCGTTGACATAGGTTATTCATGGTGGCGTATGTTAGCCGCCCTTCTGCTCTCCATTATATTCAGTTGGGCGGTCGGCGTGACAGCAGCCACAAACAAAACCGCCGAAAAGATAATCCTTCCGACTCTCGACGTACTGCAATCGGTGCCTATACTCGGCTTTTTCCCCGTCATGATTTTTGCCATAATTGCAGTTTTGCCAGGAAAGCCAGGGATCGAACTTGCGGTTGTGTTCCTGATATTCACAAGCATGGCATGGAACATGGCTTTTGCCGTGTACGAGGCCGTGAAGGCGATACCGAGAGAATTCGTAGAGATGACCAACGACATAGGGATGTCAGCGCTAGGAAAGCTTCGCCACCTGTACATCCCCGCCTCTTGGCCAAAGCTTGCTTACAACGCCCTGGTGTCATGGGATGTGGGTCTTTTCTTCCTAGTCTCGAGCGAGATAATAACGCTTGGCAATTCTAGTTACTCGGTCAGTCATGGAATCGGCGTTGCCATAGCAACGTACGCAGCGCAGGGAAACTACATCGCATATTCAGAAGCAATTGCACTTTTGCTAGTTGTGCTTGTGATCACGCGCGCGCTTTTCCTACGGCCATGGGCATTGTGGTCGGAGAAATTCAAGACTGCCGAAGAGGCCAGGGCGGAGCGTCCGGACGTGGTGTATAGAAGCTACAGATGGATAGGCGAAAAAGCAAAGGCAAAGGTCTTTTATAACCTTCAGGGAATCGGACTAATATTCAAGCCTTTTTCAAGGGCGGCTAGGTCTATTAACAGGCGCCTTGGAACTAGGTCCACTTTTGTCGGCAAGCTGGCTGTCATTGTATTTTCTCTTTTCGTGCTGGCCCTGATTATTCATACCATATTCTTGGGCATAGTGGCGTTCCATCCGATTTTTCAGCTCTCATTCTGGCTTTACTTAGCCCATCTCGAGAGGAAGGTCATCGTGGCATTAGCTTACTCCTTTATTCGCGTATGGGGCGTTTACGCGGTATCCCTTGTGATAGGCGTACCTCTGGCAATAAAAGCCGCCCTTTCGGAGAAGCTTTACGAGCCAGTGTCAACAGCGACTCAGATAATATCTTCGATACCTGGTCCAGTACTCCTTCCGGCAATGGTGGTTGCGTTGTTGACGCTACCTTTCAGGGGAGAGCTTGTCGCTGCTATAGTAATCTTTCTCGGAAGCTTTTGGTACATATTCTTCAACGTCCTAGGTTCAGCTCGCACCATACCGAAGCCCATGCTAGAAGCCGCTGACCTCTACGGAATTAGGGGACTTAGGCGCTGGAAAGATATTTATATACCTGCCGTAATGCCATCGTTAGTCACGGGTTCTATAACATTTATAGGAGGTGCTTGGAACACCCTTATGGTAGCTGAGTATTTCGCCGTTTCATCCAGTTCTGGATCGGTGGTATTGACCCAGGTCGGCCAGGGCATAGGAAAACTGCTTGACATCGCTACGTACTCAGGAAACTTACCCTTGCTCGGGTTGTCAATTATCTCCATGTCGCTGTTGATTGTTGCCATAAACTTGACTTTCTGGCGGTGGGCTTATAATTACACGACCAAGAGGTTCAGCTACAATGTATGAGGAGGCCACACAGGATGAAGGCCAGCCACAGGAGGAAACGAGCGCAGTTCTTCTTACGGTTAAGTCCATATCCTATAGTGTGCAGCTTGAAAAACGCGTGCTGGACGTCCTTAAGGACATAAGCTTCTCGGTTAACGATGGGCAGTTCGTCTCAATCATAGGTCCATCCGGGGCTGGCAAGTCGACGCTGTTGAGGATAATTGCGGGTCTTGTGCGCCCTACTAGCGGCCATGTTTATTATCGCGATCAAGAAGTAGCTCGCCCGATTAAGAACATATCGATGATGTTCCAAAATTACGCTTTGTTACCGTGGAAAACCGCTCTCGAGAACGTGGAGATAGCGCTTTATTCTAATGATCAGCTGTCCGCCAAGGAGAAGAGAGAAAAAGCGCTGAAGGCCCTGACGGCGGTTGGGCTGAGCGGCTTTGAGAACGCTTATCCGGGCGAGCTTAGCGGCGGGATGAAACAAAGGGTGGCCATAGCGCGTGCGCTTGTCCTCGAACCCGAGATTTTGCTTATGGACGAGCCCTTCAGCGCGCTCGATCCATTAACTGCCGACCACTTGAGAAATGAGGTATACTCTTACCTCATTAACCCTCAATCTCCGATACGCTCCGTCATAATGGTAAGTCACAATGTTGAGGAGGTCATAGAACTCTCCGATAAGGTGGTCGTCCTCTCTCCTCGTCCCGCTCACGTCGTGGGTGAGATCGACATCCTGTTGAACCGGCCAAGGGATAAGAAATCGTTTGAGTTTTACACTTATGTCGACCAGGTATTTGCACTTCTAACATGAGACCTTGTTTATGATGCGAAACGCCTTTGAACGGGCTAAAGAGAACAATGAAATGAGCAAGAATGCCTCTGCTTGCGATGTTCGGTAAACGCTATGCTTGGGAGTCACAGTTATTATTTCGTCGCTGGAGGCCTGTGTTTAATCTGCGATCGTGATTTAAGCGCGGCCCATTGACTTAACTAGAGGTGTGGCTCGGCTGCGCAACCCTAAGGGAGGTTAAGGCGGCCGCGCCATTCGAAGTCCCCAAAGTCCTCACGTAACGACGCGGGGAGAGGGGTAGATCGCACGATCCCCAGAACGGATTGCTGAATAACGGCCTGCATAGCATACGAGGATGATCCTATAAATAAACCACTAAGCGTCAAAGAGCTGGAGACAGCAGCAGATCGTACTAGGTCTAAGGTCGGGAGCAAGGGAAAGCGCCGTGAACATAAGGGAAAAACCATTAGGGATTTTTCCCATGGGTCTGAGAGAAGAACTGATGAGATCAGGAAGTGCCACGCTTTGGGGTACAGGAAGTTTAGCGAAAAGAATCGATTATGGCATGTGCTGGGCCATCGAGGGCTTCTTGTCTGCCATGAAGAAGATCAATGAATATTCAACCCTTAGAAACGAGAGAACGCTCGTGGTAGAGGCTGTTCAGAGAGCCTAAGCTCATGACTTTATGGCCTGCTACGCGAGGGTAAAGACGAGAAAATAGGAGAGGTAAAAAAGCAGGGAAAAGAATCACTTAGGGATTGTTCAACGAAGCATAGGGGCTATCCGTCATTTGCTGAATGGGATTTCCGTTTGCTTAAGCCCGGTAAGGTTAAATATAGATAACATAGTTTATTCGTTAAGGCGATTAGGAATGTCCACATGGGAAGACAGATTGATTAAGAAAATGGATATGGTTAAAAAGATGAATTATGGGGATAGGTTATCCCTTTACTCCGACGTGAGACTTATCAACCTCGCGATACTGGAGTCGGTAAATGGCTGGAATCAATGGCTTAGTGATCCAGCCATAATCGACACCTTCACGGAGGATGAATTGAGAGAGCTATTCGACGGGTTTAAGAAAGTGGCCCTTGAGTTCATGGAAATGGACCTGAAGTGGACCACAAAGAAGGGCCGCGCCGGACAAGAACAGGGCGCCGGGGATACCTTTGGCGTCAGGTGAGCGGTGAAACGTTTTGGGAGGAGCAAGTTTAGCGAGCGCAAAGTATGAAGCGCTTTTCTCGCTGGAAGTTGACGGTCCAGTTGACCGCGCTGACATAGTGGGCGCGCTTTTTGGCCAGACAGAGGGCCTATTCACGGAGGAATATGATCTAAGAGAGCTTCAAGAAAAGGGTAAGATAGGTAGGATTCAAATAAATTCTGAGGTGAGGGGGAAGAAGACAATAGGAGAGATAACCGTTCCATCTAACCTCAGCAAGGAAGAAACCGCCTTTATAATCGCTATAATAGAGAGCGTCGACAAGGTAGGGCCCTACAATGCTCACATAGAGTTAAAATCGTTTAAGGATTTGCGTCAGCAGAAGCGGGAAGAGATACTAAAGCGTACCAAAGAAATAATTGAGAAACAAAAGGAGCAGGAGAACGTAGGTAGCGTCGAGGAAGCCCTTATGGAGCTCATGTATTCCATAAAGGGTTCTTCGATCGAGGAGTACGGACAGTCAAGGCTCCCAGCTGGCCCTGAAGTTAAGAAATCCGAGGAAGTCATCCTTGTGGAGGGCAGGGCAGACGTCGTTAATTTGCTCAAGCATGGGTATAAGAATGCCTTGGCTTTGGGAGGTGCCACGGGTGGCAACATCCCGAAAGAGGTTATAGAGCTTGGCAAGGAGAGAACTCTCATAGCCTTTCTTGATGGAGATCGCGGAGGCGACATGATACTGAGAGAGCTTGAGGAAGCTGGCGTTGACATCGATTTTGTTGCCCGCGCTCCCAGCGGAAAGGAGGTAGAGGAACTAACAGGCAAAGAGATAGCAAGAGCGCTAGATGCTAAAGAGCCATTTGTTAAGACCCGTGAGCGTATCGAGGAAAGGGCTAGAGTTGAAGCTCACGAAGCTACCGAGCAGGAGAGCGTCGAAGCGCGGCCTGAGCAAATCGCTGAACAAGCAGTTGAAAAGGTCGAGGAGCAGCAAAAAGAGGAGGCCAAGGAGCAAGCCGTACCACTTGCGCAGGTTCGTGGCGAAGAGCAGGCTCATCCCGAGGAAGCTGCACCTCAACTTACTGTAGATAAGAAGGTCCTAGATGTCTTGGACAGCGTTCAGGGGACGCTGGAGGCAGTGCTTCTTGACTCAAAGCTAAACACAATAGCTCGCATTCCGGTAGGAGATCTTGCCGAAAAGTTAGGAGATTCAGAGCCAGATAAGGTCTACGCGGTCGTTTTCGACGGCGTAATAACTCAGCGCTTAGTTGACATAGCAGCGGAGAAGAACGTCAAGACCATAATAGGGGTACGGGTTGGCAACGTTTCCAAGAACCCGCCTGGCCTTACCATAATGTCAGAAAAAGAACTCAGGAAGCGTTAGGGGGCTTCGTCGTCGGCTTTGCGTGCCGAAGTCTCCCAGCCTAGTTTGTTCGAAAATCGACAGGACCTGAGCCTGAAGAGTTGATAGCTCTTTCTTGTAACCCTCTAGGTCAACACCACTCAAATCAGGCTTAACCCAAAGGGGAGGCATCAGGCTTCCATTTATCATCAACACGCCTCTCCTCCTTTTGATTAAATCATCTGCTCTTATCTCTCTCTCGACAACCAGTTGAAACGGGCTTACGACTTCAGGCATTGATGGAGGCATTTCTTCTTTGGCCTCTTTCGGCCCTTTCTGTAGCACGGCGGCTATAAATGACGCCTGATACTTCCTCGCTAGGGGAGAATATCTAGGATTACTCATTTGGAACTCGGCGAATACTCCATCATTGCTTATTCCTGCCCACTCTCTTTCTCTTCTTCCCACGAGGACCTTGCTGTATTTTGCCACAGCAGTTCCAACATCGTCGCCTGATATGATCTTTGCTCCGCATTTGTAAAGGGGCTGGCCCTCGCTTTCTCCTGCAGGTAGCCCTTCGGCGACCTGAGAGAGAAGCTTCATCTTCAACCCCGAGTCCGCTATCTTAGCCAGATCGGCTAGATCGCTTGCCAGTACAACGGAATCGTAAAAAGCTCCTTCATGTATGCCAGTTCTTGCGTAGACCGCCTCATTTTCTTTGCGCTTACGTATGAGGGACGCTATCGAGTTAAAACCAGACGTCAGCAGAAATGAGTATGAGGACGAGGACAACTGCATGAGGAACTCGACCGCCTCCAGCAGGGTTGGAAAAGCATTAGGGCCCGGAAGATCGTAAAGACCGGTAAGGTGTGAAATCTCTAGAGGATCAAAAGCGATCCTTCCCTCTAACTTAGGAATGCCCCATCCCTTTATCATCGATCCCTTACCGTCCCTGCCAAGGGCCCTGAGTTCCTTGGCGTGGTCGAGGGCCAGGGAGTCAAGCGCGCGCCTGCTGCGCGTGGTTATCCCTATGAAATCTGGATCGTAATAACCTATGGTTGCAAACAAGCCCTCGCCCTCGACTTCATCTCCGAACGTGCTCCTCATCGAGCTGTATATCTTGAAGCGTGGCCACGCGATCATATCGACCAGGACCCACCTGATGTTCGGCTTTTCCTTTCTCTCGGAATCCTCAATTCTCTCAATCGCGAACTGCGCTTGCTGCTCAGGGCCGTAGGAATATGTCGGCGTGAGTTCGGCCTTACACCACTTGAACAGCGGGACCCTGTCTATTCGTGTTGACAGCGCCTTGTAACGTCTCTCGCCGTCGGTATACCATATCTCAAGCTCCCCGGTGGCGTTTTTTCTTGCAATTATGGGAAAAATTTCTTCTTCCATATAAGCTTTAGATGCTGTGAATTATAAATTTTTTGTATTTAACGGCTAGACTTAAATTTGTGCCCGCTTCTTCTATGGAAATTGAGCGAAAAAGAAGGAACCCCTGAGGGGCAAACGAAGGAAGGAGCTACGTATCCAGTTGGTGACTTCTACAAGGTGCTCGACGGGTACACGATACTGAAAAGCCAAAACTTCTGGGAGGCCATACTCGCCGTGGAAACGGGAAACGGGTCGAAGCAGATTAGGCTCTACCGCTGGAGAAATAAGAACGGGGAATGGAAAGTAGATCTCGCAAGGTTTAACATAAGTTCGTGGGACATCGAGGCCGTGGCATCAAAGATAAAGGAATTTAAGAGTAAATACATGGGGCAGTGATCGATCTCTTTTCTGCTTGCTGCCTGAGGTCTCGGACTTCAGGGAACCCCTGACCATGGCGTACTCATGCCCATTTATGACTACGTCCCGGAGCACTTCTTCAACCCTGATTCTATCGCCGTCATCAAGCTGTTTTTGGCAGTAAAAGAAGTACTCGTTTAGAATGCTATCACATGGCACTTTTTTGAAGGTCACCGTCATTCCCTTTATGAGTCCTTTCTTCTCCACTATGGTCACTATTGGTGCCCTTTCTATCTCGACTGCCCTCAGGTCTTCTCCCGTCTTCGGGCACTTTCTCCCGGCATCTCTAACGGATTTTACCCTATAGTTGGCTTTTGGGTCAAGGTCTCCTCCGCAAAAATCGCGCAAAGGGCAATCTAAACAATCCGACTCACCAACCCACCTCTTGAAAGTGTAGCCGACCTTCGCGGACTCGGCAGGCATAAGCACGACTTTTCTCTCCTGCATATTTTAAAGAAAGATCCGCATTTAAGAGGTCCGCTGGGTTTCGCCGAGCTCCGATAACGTTAAAAGCAAAAAAACAATACAATTGTGTTCTAGCTTGCAAACAGCTAAAGTCTTTAAGGGCACTACGACGGTCGGTGCACTTTGTTATGATGGTGTCATAATGGCCGCTGACAAGAGGGCGGTTTCTGGTTACTTCATAAGCCACAAGAGGACTGATAAGATCTCTTTGATAAAGCAGTACATAGCGGTTACCATGGCTGGTACAGTTGCTGAGGCTCAGATATTGATAGATCAGCTTAAGGGTGAGGCCAACCTGTTCGAGATGACCTATGGCAGAAGGATGTCCGTTAGGGCGCTCGCGTCGCTTGCAGCCCAGAACATGGGAGGGCAATACCGGTTCGCGCATTACCCAATTCAGCTCATAATCGGAGGATATGACGACGATGGCCCTTCGCTGTTCGCCGTGGACTTCTTCGGTGCTATGACCGAGGAAAAACTCATAGCTACGGGCTCGGGTTCGCCAGTCGCGCTCGGAGAGCTCCAGGGTCACGACTTTCTTTCTATGAAGGTTGAGGAGGCCCTACCCATAGTTAGAAGGGCAATACAAGCGGCAATGGAGTGGGATACAGCCACAGGAGAGGGCGTCGACGTGGTGGCAATAACCAAAGAGGGCGCTAAAAAGTTATGAGGAATCCGGTGAACTTTTTTGGCTGATTATGACCTCGAAGCAAGGCTGAAGCAGATAAGGGAGGTAATATTCAGGAGCGTCCCTCCAGAAGCAAGGCTCACGAAGGTCGAGTTTGAGGGGCCCAACATAGCGCTGTATTGCGAGAAGCCACAAGCGCTCCTTTCAGATGAAAGCATAGTGAGAAGCATGGCAAAACAGATAAAGACCAGGATTATTGTAAGGACCGATCCATCTCAGCTTATGCCGCAGGAAGATGCCGAGAAGCTCATAAGGGAGACCTTGGGCGATGATATCGGCTTGGAGAGCATAATATTTAATGAAGATGAGGGCGAGGTCATGATAGTGGCAAAGAAGTATGGCCCTTTGGGCGGGCCTAGCAGCCCATTGCTCAAGGAAATAGCCCAGAAGACTGGTTGGAGACCACTCTTCATAAGGGCCCCTCCAATAAAGTCCGCCACGCTTAAGGGGATCTTATCGCTGATGAATAATGAGGGAGATTACAGGAAGGACTTCCTAAGAGAAGTGGGACAGAGCATACACAGGCCCCTCATATATAAGAACAACTACGTGACCGTGAGGGCACTAGGAGGATTTCAAGAGGTCGGAAGGAGTTCAATACTTGTTGAGACGGCGTCTAGCAAGGTTCTTCTGGATTGTGGCGTTAAGCCAGGAGCTGTTAACAGGCTTGACGAATTCCCCAGGCTTGACGCGATTGATTTTGATCTTGATGAGCTTGATGCCGTCATAATCAGCCACGCTCACCTAGACCACATGGGCTTTCTTCCCTATCTGTTCAAGTACGGCTACCGTGGCCCCGTCTACATGACAAGGCCCACCATGGAGCTCATGGCCTTGCTTCAAAGCGACTACATGGACATAACCGAGAAAGGAGGGGAAAAGCCCCCCTATGGCGTTAACGACTACAAGAAGGCCCTTCTTCACACGATCCCCCTTGAATATGGAGAGGTTGTAGACATATCCCCCGACGTTAAGGCTACGCTTTACAACGCTGGTCACATACTTGGCTCTGCCATAACGCATCTTCACATAGGGGAAGGGGAGCACAACATAGTTTACACCGGTGATTTCAAATATGCCGACACAAGGCTTCTTCAAAGAGCTGAAACGGACTTCCCCCGCGTGGAGACCCTTATCATGGAGAGCACGTACGGGGCTAAGAATGACATAATGGTGCCTCGCGAAGAGGCCGAAAGGCAGTTCATTGAGGCGGTGAGAGTTACCCTTGAGCATGGAGGAAGGGTTCTAATACCCGTGCTTTCCGTTGGCAGGGCGCAAGAGCTCATGGTCATACTCGCGCAGGCCTTCAATGACCGGGCGCTTCCCAAGACGAAAGTTCACATGGAGGGATTGCTCTACGAGACCACCGCACTTCACATGGCGCATCCTGAGGTGCTGAGCAGGGACTTGAGGGACTCGATATATTACGATGAGAATCCATTCATGCACGAGAACTTCGACATGCACTTAAGGATAGAGGACAGGCAAAAACTAGCTAAGGGAGAGCCGTGCATAATAATGGCACCAGCTGGCATGCTTACGGGAGGGCCGGCGCTGGACTATCTTAAGTACATGGTTGAGGATGAGAAGAACGCCATAATATTCACAAGCTACCAAGCGGAGGGAACTCTCGGCAGGAAGATAGCCAAAGGGGCCAACGAGATACAGTTAGAGGACGAAGCGGGCCAGGAGAAAACATTCAAGGTCTTGATGAAGGTCATCCCCATAGAGGGGTTATCTGGGCACTCCGATAGAAGGGAACTTGTCCAGTTCGTCGAAAGGCTCAGAATGCGCCCTAAGACCATAATAGTGAACCATGGCGAGCCAAGGAAGATCGATGACCTAGCCTCGTATCTCAGGTTCCGCCTTCATGCAAACGCCTTTGGCCTTGAAGTCATGGATGCCATAAGGGTTTACTGAAGGTGGAGAAACTTATAATTTGAGCTGAATATGTAGATGCGTCGAGCTTGAACGAAGAGAAGTCCAGGGGCATACACGACGTTCTCCTTCCGGAGAAGGTCGCGATAGGGCCGGGATTATCAGACGCCGCAAGGGAGTACATAAACAACCTCACGTCTGGTGGCAGGGTGCTCTTTGTGCATGGTAAGAGCTCCTACCTCAAGCTTTCAGGGGTCTTAAGCGGACTTGCTCTTGATGATGTTGAGGTAGGCACCCCTCCATCGCTGGCCGAGGTTTTGGCGGCGTCCGAAAGGCTTCGGTTATCTCATTACTCTGCCGTAGTATCAATAGGAGGAGGATCCGTCATAGATACTGGGAAGCTTCTATCTTTACGCTTGGATATACCAAACGTTTCGATCCCCACGTCGCTTTCTCACGATGGAATAGCGTCCCCACGTGCTTCCCTTAGGTCGAATAACGGGCCAACATCAATGGCTGCCAAAATCCCTAGGGCCGTTTTCGTGGATCTGGGTGTGGCCACGACGTCACCTCACCGTTTCGCAGCGGCGGGTTTTGGGGATACCGTGGCAAAGAAGACAGCCGTGCTTGACTGGAAACTTGCAAGCGAAAAAGGAGTTGAGGATTATGGAGATTACTCCGCCGCACTTGCAGAGCTCTCCGCGGAGCATGTATTGCGGGCCTCAAGTTACATAGCAAATGGAAGCGAATTTGGGGTGAGGGTTTTGGCCGAGGCCTTAGTGAGCTCTGGAATTGCCATGGCCATAGCTGGGTCCAGCAGGCCTGCCAGTGGTTCAGAGCACCTTTTTGCTCATGCACTTCAGTTGCTGCGCCCAGATGCGGCCCTGCACGGTGAGATGTGTGGAGTTGGAACCATAATGATGGCAAAGCTTCACGGTATAGATTGGGAAAACATAAGGCTCTCGCTGCAGGAGGTCGGCGCGCCAGTTGATGCCAGAGGCCTTGGGGTCGCGGATATAGACATAATCAGGGCCCTAACCATAGCCAACAAGATAAATGATAGGTATACCATATTGAGCGAAGGCCTAACCTTTGATGCGGCTGAAAAACTAGCCCGTTCCACGAAGGTCATCGCTTAGATCCCTCGTTTTCCATCTTCTTGCCAGCCGCGACCATGGCAATACCAATGGCAGTGGTTATGGGCTCTGGGGCAGCAATCAAAATCATGCCCAAAGCCATGAGCTTCTTTCCGACATCTGCATTTCCATGCGGATAGCGCTTCATTAACCTATCAATTTCTTCAAGACAACGCCGTTGCGATTCCTTATCAGGGCGTGCCATAAACCGGTTCAAGGATATGTAAAGTTCCACCATGTCGGTCCTTTGATCCATGTACTTTTGCAAGGCTATCTTTTGCGTGGCCGCGCTCAGCCTTTGTAGGTCCCGCTCAAGTCTGTCCAACGAACTACCTTCCATTACCTGAGGGGTATTTCGCGCGAGGTTTTCTCGTTTTTGTTGAAAGTGATTATATCACTAGCGATATACTTAAAAGCGATGCCAATAACAACAATATGAGCGAAGTTAAAGATGCGGTTCCAAGAGGATTCACTCGCTATTACGTTCTTTACCTGCTTTCGAAGAACCCCATGACTGGAAAGGAGATAATCGATGCCGCCTCTTCGGATCTAAGCCTTCATTGGAAACCCTCACCAGGACTGATATATCCAATGCTTGGGAGGCTTTTAGATGAGGGATTCATAGAAGAGGTAGACGGAAAGTACAATATAACTGAGAAGGGCAAGGCCAAACTAGCCGACTACTACAAGTATCAGGCGGGGTTAATTGACAGGATAGCTGCCATAGAAGAGCTCGCAACCAAGATCGCCGATGCGAACTTGCTTGTCACCTCTGAAGTGATCGATAGCGTTACGTCAGGCGTAAGCCAGCTTAGGCAAAAGGTGGGTCCAGAGGTAAAGCTAAAGCGCATCAAGGAGCGCTACAGGGACTTCTTGAAATCCGAGCTCGAAAGGATAAACAAGGAGCTTGAAGGCGAGGCATCCGCGGGGCAATCCGCAGGGCAAAAGGATAAGAGCAACTCAAGTAACTGATAACAGCGCTCTTGCAATGCTTTAGTAAAAGGCACGTTATCCCTGCGCCACGGGAGAAACTATTACTATATTATCGCCTCTTACTACAATAGTTCCCAAATCCCTACTTTTTCCATCTTGAGATACCTCTTCCGCGTTTTCTAGCACAACGTTAAGGTATATATCATAGTTCTTGAGGAGGCCTCTAATCGTTTTTCCTCCTTTTAACACCAGCAATACGGTTTTTCCAAACGAGCTATCCATAAGCTGTTGTGTGGCCGGTTCAGACAATCTGAGTAATCCGGGACCGTTGTACTTAACTCTATCGCACCCGCGTTGAGTAAGGCTTCGTCATTTTGGACCTTAAGCCTACGCGCTCAGCTCCTTGCCTGCGTTCGGCTGTGGTTGACTGGCCATCGGCAGGCCAAAGCTCTCAAACCTTAACATAATATGCTCCTTTAGATTTTAGGTATAAAGCGAAAAGCGTATGACTTTCGATTAAGTCATCATATGACCGCCAAGAAAGTGCTTATTGCAGGAGGAGGCGTAGGAGGAGTTGTGGCGGCAAAGAGGCTATCTGAGCGCCTTAAAGGAAAAGCAGAAATAACTCTTGTCAGCGATTCAGACTACTTCTACTGGCCGCCTTACCTCAGCGATGTTGCCTTTGGGGGCATGGATCCATCCGAGATATACCAGCCGCTTTCTCATCTCTCTCAAAGGGGAGTAAAGGTTATGAAGGCCAAAATAACGAAGATCGCTCCTGAAAACAGGAAGGTGACGACCGAATCGGGAGATGTCGCCTATGACTACTTGATAGCTAGCCTTGGCTCCGTGTACGACTTCTCGAGTTATGGGCTCTCAGCAGGGGTTCACAACTACACGCTGGAAGGGGCGCTGAAGATGAGGGAGGCCCTCTCTTCTTTTGGAGGTGGTAAGCTCGTCATATTCGCTCCAGAAATGGTCCATCGGTGCGGAATGTATCCGTTTGAGCTCGCGAGCAGGCTTGACGTCTCTCTAAGAAAGAGAGCAATAAGAGATAGAGCTGAGATAACTCTGATACATCCCTTTAAGAAGCCTGTCCAGCCTCTGGGAAGGGAGGTTTCGGGTTACCTTGAAGAGAGGTTCCAGAGCCGGGGTATAAACTACGTGGGGGGCGCTAAACCCGTAGAGATAGACCAAGTGGGAAAGAAGGTCGTATTGGAAGGAGAGGAAGTACCATACGACCTCCTTGTGGTTATACCTCCAATAAAGCTCCCTCCTGCCTTCCGGGAGTCTGGGCTCACGGCCAGCACTCCAGCTGGCGAGTGGACTGCCGTGGATCCCTCTAACGCCAGAAGTTTGAAGTACGATGACGTTTTTCTCCCTGGTGAGCACTCAATGCCCTTCTTGGGCTTGCCTGCTGCCGGGGTACCCGTACACTTTTTGACTCTTTCAAGTGCTGCCGAGGTTGCTGGGGAGGTACTTGGTGAGCCAGTAGATCCCCAAGGCATGAGCTCGATGGTATTGCTTATGGATTTGGGTGATCAGGGCGTGATAATCGGGTGCGACTTGGATAGAAGGGAGAACAGTGGATTGGCATGGGCGGGTGACCATTATGAGTACAAGGAGCCAGGTCTTGACTGGATTGGCAAGTGTTACTCGGTGCTGGCGTCTCCCCTTAGCAAGTTCGCTAAGGACATGGTGTACTCGAGCTTTATGCTCACGTCGATGCGAAGGCAGCAAAGGACTAAGAGACGTCAAAATTAGATTCCTTGAGAGTGGTATCTAGGCATGGTCCAATTCCTCGCCAAACCATTAAATATTTGAGGTAAATTAATACGTAAATGGGAAGGAGAAGAAGAAGGAAAATAACTCCGGTGCGGGCAAAGAAAGGAATCCCGAAGGTGTTCAGGTGTCCCAAATGCGATAGCGAGAGCTTGGTGGCAACCCTAACCTCTACCAACGAAAATGGAGACAAGGAATACACGTTAAAGTGCGGTGTCTGCGGTTTCACGCAGAAGGTCGTGGTGAATAAGAACCAGCAAGCCGTTGATGCCTATAACAAGCTCGTTGACATAATAGCTGGCCTGGCGTGAGGTAGCCATGCACGACAGCAATATTGAGGAATATATCAGGAAGACCGTTTCAGAAAAGGGCTTCTTTCATTTCACCTTGGTTGATCCCGAAAAAACTGACGCTTCCCTGAGCAAGAGCATAAAGGAAATAGACCAATCGGGAACAGACGGGTTCCTCGTAGGGGGCAGCACCGGTTTTTATCCGCCAGAGGTCGAGAAAGTGATCTCGAGTATAAAGCAAATCTCAAATAAGCCCGTCATTCTGTTTCCTGGAGGTGTTTTCGGGGTAGCTAGAAACGCCGATGCCATACTGTTCCTCTCGCTTTTGAACTCGCTCAGCACGTACTTCCTCATAGGGGCTCAAGCCCAGGCCGCTGGGCTTATCAAGAGAATAGGCCTAGAGGTCATTCCTGTTGGATACATAGTGTTTGGGAAGAGCAGTATGGTTTCCGTAATGGGCATGACTCAGGAGATTGAGCCCGCGAATTATAAGGCGGCTACAGCTTACGCCTTGGCTGCCTCGCTTATGGGAATGCACGCAATATACTTGGAAGGAGGCTCAGGAGTTCCTGCTCCTATACCGCCAGGCACGGTGTCGCACGTAAAGAATGCGCTCCCTCGTGGCGTTCTGTTGATAGTTGGAGGAGGGATAAGGAGGGGAGAGGACGCAAAAACAGTGGTTTACTCGGGAGCTGATGTAGTGGTTACTGGAAGCGTTGTAGAGGAGCGGGGCGCCAGTTCCTTAAAGGAGATAATTGAGGGATGTAAGGAGGGAGCAAAGCTCAAGGCGGCCAGAAACAATGAGTCTGGTTAATGAAGAATTAGCTAAGGCAGAAAGAAAGGTGGCGGCTTTCATGGCTTTGGCAGCCCTCTGCGCGGGTTCGCCGAAGCCAATTCAAGACATTGGCGAAACAGATGGGCATGGGATCAAGGAAATCCTCATGGAGTGCCAGAAGGAAATAGAGAGATGTGCCAAAATGCGTGCGCTGTCATTTGATAGGGAACTTTGGAACAGCAATGCGTACAGGTTACAAAACGGGTACGTTATAAAGGGCCCCATAATAAGCCCTGATGAGCTTGAGCGTATATCGGAGAATCTCAGTAAAAAAAAGCTATCCTTAAAGAGAATACGCAACATGGCAGCGAATCAGATCATGGGCTAATTCCTGCTCGCTGAAGAAAACTCCTTGAGAGCGGCCAGCGTTCCTTTTCCGGTCTCGTGCGCGATTCCAAGGTCCGTTAGCACAGCGTCGAGCACCGATAGGCCCGTCAGCACCTCTCTTTCTCCGACGGTGTTCATGTGACCTATTCTGATGATCTTTCCTGCGAGCTTTCCCTGTCCCCCTGCGAAGAGCACTCCGTACTTTTTTCCCTGTGAAACTACGGATTCGGCCTTTTCAGGGATCTTGACTGCCGTCACCGTGTTTGATTCATGCCCCCTCTCAGCCAGAAGTTCCAATCCCATGGCTTGAGCTCCAGCCCTTATGGCCTTTCCCATTAACCTATGCCTATTTATCCTATTATCCAGCCCTTCCTCGTAAATCATGGCTATGGCTTCCTCCAAGGCTATGATGAGGGAAGTGGCTGTGGTAAAAGGGACATCGACCCTTCCGCCTTTGATGTAATTTCTAATGTCTAAGTAGTAGTTTTGCCCTCTATCGGATTTTTCAATTATGGATAGCGCTCTGCTGCTGAGAGTTACAAACGATACGCCAGGCGGTCCTCCCAAGCACTTCTGTGAGGCCGTTATCATCGCGTCGATGCCCCACCTATCGACCTCAACCCTGTCACCGCCGACGGAAGTTACGCCGTCAACTATTGATATGGTCCCTCTTTTGTTGACCTCCTGCATAATCTCATCCATGGGATTTAGCACACCCGTTGAGGTCTCGTTGTGCACTAGGGTTACGAAGTCAAACTCCTTTTCGTCAAACGCTTTTTTGGTATCCTCGGCCGTTATGGCCTTTCCCCACTCCTTAAAATAAGGAGTGACATTATCGGAATAGTACTTGGATATGTTGTAGAGTCTCTCGGAAAAGGCCCCGTTAACAAAGCTGAGCACTTTGGACTCGCGCTTAATCATAGAGGAAATCGCCGAGTCCATGGCAGCCGTGCCGGAGCCCGTTATAGGAACGGTAAGGTTATTGGTTTCCTCTAGGTTGGAGATCGACTTGGTCACGAAGTCCAACGAGTCTATGAAGCTCTTCTCGCGGTGGTATCTGACGGGACTCGAAAGCGCCTTTAGCACGCGAGGATGCAACTTCACGGGACCCGGAGTCAGCAGTAATAAGTCATCATCATCGTATTTCAACTTGATCTTTGCATCTGGAGCCAATTTAGCTTTTCGCCTTTTAAAAACGAAGAGAATAAAGGCAAGTATCATATAGCATATGCATTGCCATTTGAAGACGGATCGTTCATATATGTGGACTATACCACGAAGAACAAGGACGACGGAAAAGTATTCGAGACAACGGTAGAAGAGGTAGCTAAGTCAGCGGGGATTTACAGGGAAGGGGACGTTTATGGCCCTCGTTTGGTGGTCTTAGGTCAGGGTTGGGTCACTAAGGGATTCGAAGAGGCGCTCAGAAGCGCTGAGCTGGGCAAGGAATCAAAGGTAGAAGTGCCGTACGATAAGGGATATGGCCCAAGAGACCCAAGAAAAGAGAGACACTATTCCATGAGAGCGTTTGAAAAAGGCGAACCTCCAAGGGTAGGCGCGCTTGTGGAGGTCAACGGCGAAGTTGGAACCGTTTTAAGCGTCGGAGGCGGAAGGGTCCTAATAGATTTCAATGATCCAAGGGCCGGTAAAACGCTTATCTACGAGTTCGTGGTCAGGGAAAAACTGGAGAAGGACGAGGATAAGATCAAGGCACTCGTTCATAGGAGATTCTCAGGACTTAAGAGGGATGACATAGTTGTGGTCCTGGATAAGAACTCATGTACAGTTCAACTGCCGGAGAGCGCGAACTTGATGGAGAACGCTGCTTATTATAAGGCAGCTGCGGCCAGAGATATAAACAAGTACTTCCCGAACGTCTACGTTATACATTTCGTGGACACCTACATGTTCAAAGCGCCGCAACAACCCGTTCAACAGACGCAAGCGCAGGCGCAAGCCCCCTCGCAACAAGAACAACAGGCCGCGCCCGCCGTACAGCCGTCGCAGACCTCCGAGAGCTCTCAGGGAGAGCGGAAAAATGAAGAGATTGTGTCAGGCTCCGAGGAAAACCAAAGCAAGGACGAGGCTCCAAAAACAAGAAGAAACAAGAAATCGGAATCCGCAAAACCCGCGGATTGATGCTGCGATTGACGGGCGGGATAACCCAGTCCCGCGTATATGATGGGCTTTTGACTGCCCCACAACTTAAAAGTTGGGCTTATGCTTTGAGTGAAAGTAATATGCAGGTTCAGATCTTCGATACGATGAAAAGGGCGAAGGTCCCAGTTCCCAACAAGGATGGAAGCGTGGGCATATACGTGTGTGGGCTTACCGTATATGATAGGCCGCACCTAGGCCACGCGAGAGTTTTTGTGGTCTTTGATGTGCTTAGGCGCGTGCTGGCAAATAATGGTTATTCTGTGAAGTACGTGCAAAACTTCACTGACGTTGATGACCGCATAATAGCTAAGGCTCGCGATCTTGGCACATCGGCGGAGGCGGTTGCAAACAAGTACATGGCATTCTACTTCGAGGATATGCACAAGCTTAACGTCATGGACGCGGATGTTTATCCTCGTGCCACACAGCATGTAAAAGAGATAGAGGACCTCATATCGAAGATAGAGCAAAGGGGTTACGCTTACACGACATCCAGCGGGGTTTACTTCAGAGTCCAGAAGTTCCAGGGGTATGGCAAACTTTCTCATCAATCAATTGAAAACCTGAAAAAAGGAGCAAGAATCGAGCCTGATCCCGAAAAAGAGGACCCTTTGGACTTTAGCCTTTGGAAGTTTTACAAAGGAGATCCAGTAGAACCGCATTGGGAGTCTCCTTGGGGAGATGGAAGGCCGGGATGGCACATAGAGTGTTCTGCGATGTCCATGAAGTACCTCGATGAGATCGACATACATGGAGGTGGAGAGGACCTAATATTTCCACATCATGAGAACGAGATCGCTCAGAGTGAATCGGCAACAGGAAAGACATTTGCCCTTTCATGGATGCATGTGGGTCTTCTAAACATAGGGGGAGAAAAGATGTCAAAATCTCTGAAGAATTTCATAACCATAGGCGATGCCGTGGCCCGTTGGGGGCCGAACTCGGTAAGGCTATTTTTGCTCTCGGCTCCCTATCGCGCCCCCCTGACGTACACCGAAGAGCTCATGGAAGCTGCAGCGAATAACTGGCTTCAGATAGAGACGTCCTATGCTGAGGCGCTGTGCCCAAATCCCACCTCCTCTGAGCTTTCAAGCGACGAGCTACCTGAAAGAGAAACGAAACTGGAGCAAAATTTGCTTTCTCACCTTTCCGATGACCTTAACACGCCCGTGGCCCTTTCAGACTTGAACGCCTGGTCCTCCTTTGTAGCCAGAGTGGCCTCCGCAAGGGATGGGCTCAGCGTTGAAGACGCCAAAATCGTGAGAAAGGGTTTTGAATACGCCGCTGGGCTGCTGGGGTTTACGCTGCCTCAGGTCGATGAACGGCATCGCGACCTTGTCGAGCAGCGCTTTCTTTTACGCCATAAGAAGCAGTTCGCTGAGGCCGATAAGATCAGGCAAGCGCTATGGAACGAAAACGTGATCTTAATAGATCATAAGGATCACACAGTTTGGTTTGAGAGTTCAGTTCCCAATGCCGTTCGTAGGATAGCTAGGCTTGGCGAGCCAAGCAAACCGAAAACTTAATAGCGATTTAAGAAAGGGCAGTGAGTTGTCGATTAGCCTAATTATCAACATCGGCTATTACCTCGCCTTTGCGGTTATAGCCTTGGCGCTAATTTATATAATGCTCTCAGAAAGAAGAAGACATTGAAGTAAAAAATGTTGGCCGATTTTTTATCAGAGAAGACTGCGGCTGTGTTGAAGGAGCTTGGGTACAGCGAAAACAACGCAGTTCAACGGCTTGCCATTCCCTTTATAAGTTCAGGTCAAAACGTGTTGGTTATAGCCCCCACGGGAAGCGGGAAGACCGAGGCGGCCATGTTTCCCTTAATGGACAGGATGCTAAGGGATAGCTCTTCGACGCTAATATACGTCACCCCGCTTAGATCGCTTAATCGGGACATATTGCTGAGGCTTAGGAGATTGGGCAAGGCGCTTGGTTTGAGCGTAGCCCTCAGGCACGGTGATACCACAAGTTGGGAAAAGAGCAAGATTAGCAAGAACCCTCCAAGGGTTATGATAACTACTCCCGAATCCCTCGAGGGCCTCTTGATAAGCCCATCCCTTGCGGGTTTTCTTGAGAACGTTAGGGCCGTAGTCATTGATGAGTGCCAAGAGGTTACTAACAACAAGAGAGGAATAGCGCTTTCATACGCTCTTGAAAGGCTTTGCGAGAAGGCCGGTGAGTTCCAAAGGGTAGCTCTTTCGGCGTTTACCTCCGATCCAGAGGCGGTTGCCCGCTCTGCGTTCGGCAAAAGAGCTTACAAAACGGTAGAGCTCAAGGCCGTTAGGCCAACTGAGCTAACCGTGAAGCTTGTGCCAAAAGAGAACGAGCTCAAAGAGCTGGCCTCGATAATCAGCGAATCATCATCGGTTTTGCTATTTACCAATACCAGAGAGACCGCGGAATGGTTAGGAAGGAGGCTAGGCGAGATCGTTGATGTTGGTGTCCATCACGGCTCTCTTTCGAGGGAGATAAGGGAAGACTTGGAGCGCGAATTTAAGATGGGATCTAAGAAAGCCCTAGTGTGCACTTCATCTCTTGAGCTCGGTATAGACATAGGAAGAATAGATGCGGTAATACAGTATCGTTCTCCCAGAAGGGTAGAGGCCTTGGTGCAGAGGATCGGAAGGGCTGGTCACAAGGAGGGAGGAGTCGCCAAGGGATACGTGATCACTGACGACGTTTTGGATTACCTAGAGAGCTTGGTTATATCAAGAAGGGCGCTTGCCGGTCACGCTGAAAAGTTTTCCCCACCCCCTGCGGGGCTTGATGTTTTGGCTCATGAGATAGTCGGCCTGTTGCTTGACATGAATAGGATCACTGCAGAAGACGTAAAGAGGGTTTTTTCCCGCTCATGGTATTTCGCCGCAAGTGACCAGGATTTAGAACAGGTTTTCAATGCCTTACAACGCCTGAGGGCCATTAGGTACGCGAGAGGGATCGCGAAGAAAACGCTGACGACGAGGAAATACTACGCGCTGCACGTGTCTATGATACCTGGCGGCTTCGAGTACAGCGCAATGCAGTCAAACGATAAGAAGGAACTTGGACGCTTCGACCGGGAATTCGTGATAGCGCACTGTCAAGCTGGCTCGTTGGTACGGCTTGGTGGAAGGGATTGGAGGGTTGACTCCGTAGATTACGACAGGATGCAGGTATGGCTCTCGCCAGCGTCTTCTTTTGGACTTATTCCCTCTTGGGAGGGAGAGCTGATACCCGTGGACCGCGAGGTGGCGCGGGAAGTAGCCGCCTTAGGCGATTTTGGGCCCGAGCTCAAGGCCTTAACGGATGCCTCATCAGTCCTAGAGGCAGAAAATCAGCTCAAGGAGACCCCACTTCCTGGCCTAGCCCTTGTGTTTTCGGGTTCCTCCGTGGGAGACAGGTTTGGCATTACGTTGTTCTCCCCATTGGGGACCAAGGCGAACATGGCATTTGGCATAGCCCTTTCAAGATACCTTGAGGAAAACGGCGTGCCGGCAACATTTTCAAGGGACCAATACAAAATCGTGCTAGAAACGAGCCTACCCGTAAGCAATGATTTGCTGCAGGGCTTCTTCAAAAAGAGCGCGGACGAAGTCCAAACGCTTTATCTAAACGGCCTGCTTTCATCCCCCTTATACTTGAGCAGGCTCCTTAGGGTTTGTCTGAGGATTGGCCTTATTGACAATAAAACTTCACCTGGACAGGCCCTTCTGAGGAAGATAGCTGATGCATGGAGTGGTACGTGGGTAGAAAGGGAAACGGTCTCTGAGATTAATTCAGACGATGCCGATGTGGAGGGGCTACTTCAACTTCTTTCAGACGTCAAACAAGGGAAGGTTCCAGTGGTCTTTTCTGAAGATCAGAGGAACGCGTTCTTCGTGGAAAGGCGCTATAATGATCTCGCGACAACATTGGATGCAGTGAACAATCGCCTGCTAAGTAGCGAGGTTAAACTCGTTTGCCTCAGTTGCGGTTGGGAAAACGTATATAAGGTACAAGACTTGCCAGATAAAATCGTGTGCCCAAAATGCGGTTCCATGATGGTAGGATGCCTAGGCCCGCACGCCAAGACCGAAGGCCTTGTAAAAAAGGTCAGAAGTGGAAGGAAGCTTTCTCCGCAAGAGAAAAGCCTTGCAAAGGAGCTTATGAGATCGAGCAACTTGATATCGCAGCGGGGAAGGTATGCCGCTTACGTCCTTGCGGGAAGGGGCATCGGGCCAGACGTCGCTCTTAGAATACTTAACTCGTTCCCAAGGCTTTCTTGGCCCCCAAAGGAGCTTGTAACACATGTGATAAAGGCTGAAGCCGACTTCAATCGCACACATATGTTCTGGGATAGTTAGTTGCTTGTTCTTGAGAAAATGGCGGTTTTTCCATCATATTTTAACATGTTTGCGTAGATAGCCCAATGAACCAGCACCGCCTCTATAATGCTTTCGTTTTCTTCATCATCATCGGAGAAGACTATCCCCTTTTGCTTGAGCGCTTCCGAGATCTCTCTGGAGGTAACGAAGCCTGACTTTTCGGTCAGCTCAAGTGCGGTCTTAAAGGGTTCGATTTTGCTTATGTTTTCTTTTAGCAGTTTAAAGCCAGAAGTTCCCTCTTCAATTATGCGGGATCCGAGATCCGTCAAGGTCACGTCTCCGCCGTTTACGGTAACCAATCCCAGTATTTCAGCGACGTCTAGTATTGGAAGCATTGACTTTAGGTCGAATCCGAAATCATCTGCAAGCTTAGCTGCGTCTACTTTCCCTCCCTCCTCCTTAACGCTCTTTATCAGTGCCATAACCTGGCTGCTGCTAACGCTCGGCGGGAAAACTACATCTTGCGGCAAACCACGACGACCTTTAGTTTAATTCGTGCCGTAAAAATTTAAAGCTTTCTTGATACGAAACCGGTATTGCGTTTATCTTAGCCTCAAAAGTTAAGCGAAAACTCACCAGCCGTGCTTTATTTGGGGCCCTACATCACATGTTTTGACGTATGGTATGATCGCGCTTTACCAAAGTTTGGAAAACCTGCATTCTTTAGGGTAGCAGAATGTCAGTTTTCATTTAACCAAAAAGTCCAAGAAGAAACCCCAATGACCATGGCATACAAATTTCAACTAAAGCTAATTTCTTTCTGAGCATTAACGTCAAGTTTTTAAATGCATGCCTAGTATGCATATGATGATTGAAATGACCTTGATGGGGATCAATCAAGGAAAAAGCTGAGGAGATTGGCATGCTAGTTAAAGACGTGATGAACGGTAATCCGGTATACGTGGAGGTTCCAAGTAACAGGAGAGCAGTGCTGAGCGTCCTTCTTAAGAACGAGGTTTCCTCCGCTCCCGTAATAAGGAGAGGAAAGAATACACTTGCAGGGATAATATCCATAAATGAGCTCATGAGCAAAAGCGAAACCGATCAAACAGCTTTACTCATGAACAACAAACCACCCAAGATCAGGCCAAAGGACCCTATTCAGAAAGCTGCCAAGGCTATAATAAAAAGCGGTTTTAGGGCCATTCCCGTGGTAGATGACGAGGGCAAGCTTGTGGGAATAGTTTCCGTTGAAGATTTGCTATCGAGGATAGAAAGTGAATCGTTTCTAACTGACTCAATAGATAACTACTTGGCTGACAGATTTGCATCAGCCTGGATAGGCACACCAATCGCAGTTGGCTACAAGGTAATGAAGTATGCGGCCTCCGACACGATAACGCTTCTAGATGACTTAGGTAAGGCGTTGGGATTCCTCATGGAGTTTGACTTCCTAAGGGAACTCGAAGAGGAGTACAGCAGCAGTAAGTCGCTAATACAGGCCTCGAGTGAAGGGGAAGATTGGGACTGGTCGGTTGCTCCAGTGCTTTACATGGGTGAGAAATCGCTGACCTTCCCCAATAAGAGGTTGTCCGATTTGGAGACAAGGAAGCTGCCAGTGGTGCCACCTGGGACGCCGGTCAGGCAGGCCGTGCAAGAAATGCTGAAGAACAACTCTCCTCAAGTGGCGGTCGGAAACGAAAGGGAGATAGATGGATTGGTTTTCGACATAGATCTCGTTAAAAATCTGATAATACCTTAAAGTATCATTTTATGTTAAAATGCGATTTAAATTTTGGCGTTGCGCCAAAACCACAGCTAGAGCATCTGTGAGTGTGAACGTTAAATGTGTGTTTTCCACAGCGCCTGCAGATGACATGGGTTTTTTTCCCCGCTCCTTTACCTTTGGAAGCCGTGCCGTTACTCAACTTTATCAAGAAAAGACGAAGACCTCATAAAAGCTTTCTGCTTGCATTAGGCGGCGTCAGGCGGCAAATGACGTATGATAGACACAATAAACCCTCTTTAGGAAGTTTTATGAATCGACGGCATGTACTGCGCGTAATAGCTGGGTCAGCAGCGATTAGGCATCTGATTGCCAACCGTTGGCAAAACCTTTTGGTCTTCCGCTACTCCTTTTGCTGCTCGTCATAAGCTATTTTTATTAATTTTTCCTTGTATTCAGTTTCCTTACCTGGAGGCGATTTAATGGTTAGAGTTAGTTCGACGGAATCTCCCTCTAGGGAAGTCATAGTCACGCTGGCGCCTGCGTCCTCGAGGGCCTTCTTAACTTTTTCGATGTTTTTACTGACTTTTATGGTGAACTTTGTGCCTTCGCCCGCTTTTGCCATTAACGTTCCTCCGGTGAGTAACACGTAAGTGGGTATTATTAGCGTCCCTTTCTTTGTGGCGACTTCGGTCGTAACCTCATTTAGCTCGATTATGCTGCCTTCTACGTTTAGAGCTGGTAAAGATACTTGATCGCCCTTTCTGTAGTTGAAAATCGTCTTATGCTCAGGATTACCTTTTGCGATCAAGAAGAACCCCTGCACTACGGCAGAATTTGGTATCACTAACTCCGTCCCTCCCTCGGTCATTACCGACGTGTAGATGGCAGTTATCTTGTTTACTTTTCCCGGTATGTTGTTCACAAAAACGGAATCTCCAACTCTTATCGGAAAGGCCGCATAAATGAACATACCGGATATGAGGTTGCTGGCTAAAGTCGATATGGCAAGACCAATTATTATTGCTGCTATGCCACCGCTAACCATGATAGTTGTTAGCGATACGTGGAGAGTTGCCATTATGGCTAAAGCGCCGGCCGTAACTATGGTAATCTCGAGTAGGAAATTAAGAAGACCAGATATGTGAGGTCCAAAGTATTTTGAGGTAGCCTTTGAAAAGTCTTTGAGAACGTAGAGCAGCACGATGGTGACGATACCTATTATCAATACGTGAATATTGGTTCTTTCTGTTGGCTTTACGTTTACCAGAGGGGCTAATATGTAGTCAAATGAAAACAAAAATATAATAGCAACCAGGATTATGGCGATAACTTTTGCTAGAAGGCTTGTGGGTGTTTTTGTTTCTGCCATAACGTAATTACATGAGCAAATTTAAGCGCAATCGCGACGCGCGCGATAAGCATCAATGCTTATGCGCTGTTGCCTCTTTAAACAAAAATGCCGGGCACTCCCGCCGTAGAGCTTTGTGGTTTCTTGCGTTTTCTTATTCATACGATTAATTCTGGAATATTACCAGCTGCATTAAGGAGCTTTAAAACGCGTGCGCTTTGGCGCGACCTGATTCGCGGGCTACGTGCGTTGCAAGAATCGAGAACGATCTTTGCGTGGGGGCTTGTATCATGAGCTTCGAGGACCGTGTCAAAAAAAACGATCTTGTCTCTCTTCTTGAGCCGCTTAAGGAAAGGCTGGCCGAGATGAGTGATGAGGAGAAATTTAAGACGGTTATTTCGCTCTTTGGTAGGCGCGGTAAGAAGGCCGTTCAGGCCATAAAGGATAACACTAAGATTCTTAAGGTGAAGAGTAAACCCATATATCTCGTGCGCGGCAAGCGGCTCGATTACGTCACCATCGGTTTGGGATATTGTAGTTGTGAAGACTTCTATTTGAACAACGTTCTAAGGGGGCTTGGCGTGCCTTGCTATCATCAATTGGTATTGATACTAGCGCAATCTATGGGCAAAAACATAGAAGAGATCAACGTACAGGAATTTCAGCTCCACCTGTCCAAAAGCTTAAGCTAGCATAGGTGCCCTACCAGTTAAGGGACCCTGCAAGGCTTGTAGCCTCACCGAATCCCTTACGCGGATGGGCTTGACTTCCGGGTTCGGAATGGGTCCGGGTATTTCCCCATCCGCTATGACCGGCAGGACATAATTTCCCCATCCGTGTAAAATAAGCTTTGCCCTGCTTTGCTTCATAAAAATTGCGTGCTATTTACGGCACAAACCTCATCCCTGCTTGGAAATCCCATGGAACGCGCAACCATGACAGGAGTTAGAGGTGAAACTCTTCTTTAAAGGGGGATGGACGACCTCCTTACGGAAACGCTACAAACTTGAAAGCCAGAGAGCTGGGTACCCGCTGCCCAATAGGGCTTTGCCTGTGGAACGCGGGCGAGATGCCCGCGGACGGTAGGGCGAACGCAGCCGTCGCGGTTGCGAGCCCTGCCGAATGAAGCGGGAAGCCCCACCCGTAAGGGCGGAGCAGTTCGCTGTGGGCTGGTAGCTCAGCCTGGAAGACCGCATAGCGGCCAGAGAGCGCTCGGTTCGCATCCGAGAGGTCGCGGGTTCAAACCCCGCCCAGTCCACTTAGTTCTAGAGCCAGCTTAAGAAAAAGGGTCGCAACTCCTTGGCTTTCTTGAAAGCGATCGCGAAACTCCTCGCTGCAACCGATAGGAAGGGACAGGGTCGAGCTGCCGTGAACCTCTTTTTTTGGCCATGAAGGATAGGGAGGCGGCCCAACGAGCAATATGTACGACGCGTCACCAAAAGTGGATAGAGCAGTTACGGCAGCCCAGTCTCTTGACCTCTTGGCGTCCGCGTTCGATACCAGCTTACCTCTAAAGGAAACAGACACCAGCGTATCGTCTATAAGAAACACGTAAACAAAACGTTTCTCTAATTTCATTTTAACGATGCCTGCAGGGGCGTTTTTACCCATTGCCACGGGCGCTACATCAAGAGGGCCCCGATTTGGGGACAAGGCCGTAAAATTGTGGACTCAAACCTGAGAGGGTTGGCAAAAGTGGTCGTTGCGAAAAAGTTATATGGCAAGTGGCAAAGAAAATATGGAGACCGTTTACAAGGAGAGCAGGCCACAGCTTCAAGAGATAAGCTGGGAAGACGTCATGATATTGTCATCCAAAGTGGCAAAGGCGATTCTCTCCGGGTCTTACAGGGTTGATGCCGTTATAGGCATATCCAGAGGGGGTATAATTCCCGCGCGCATAATCTCGGACATGCTTTTGGTGAGGGATTTCTACGTTTATGGGATAAAGTATTACAGCGGTATAAACGAAAGGGATGAGATAAAGGTAGTTCAAAAACCCGAGGGGAACTTCAAGAACAAGAACGTGCTAATAGTTGACGACATAATAGACAGCGGAAAGACCATGGCTTTCGTAAAGAAGGAGCTTGAGGAGGAAGCGGCAAGCGTAAAGCTAGCGGCTCTTCTCAAGAAGCCGTGGAGCGAAATTGAACCTGATTTTTGCGCCGGCATAACAGATAAATGGGTGGTGTTTCCGTGGGAGATCACAGAAACAAAGGCCGAGCTCGAGAGCAAGGTCGCCGGCGCCGAAAATAAGGCATGAGGCAGGGTTAGGCCTTGAAGGTAGCTCTGATAGTCACGGGGCCACTTAAGAAATCGCACCTAGGGCCAAGCTTGTTTGACGCTAAGGAGGGGTGCACGCTTATCCAATTCCTGTCGGAGACCGCCAAAGACCTGCTGGACGGGTCATCACTTAGGGGAGATTTGCTTTTTCTTATAAACGGTATAGACGCCGAGGTAAGGGGAGGGGCAGCTGCTGAACTAAAGGACGGCGACTCGATAACAGTAGTGCCCATAGCGCACGGTGGTTGATCGCTTGAAGTACAGCACTTCTTCTTCAAAGATCTTTTTTCCTATTTTGGATTGGGGCCTTAATAACCTCATGGTTCTCTTAAAAATTAGCTCCCGAATATCGCACTCGGCTCCTAATGGAAAGTTGAGGTTCATGGGCCGCCCAGGCACCACATGTCTTGTGGACTTCGGAGGATATAGGTTGTGCATTATGGCATTGGATATGATCTCGGGTTTCGACGGATATGGAAGGTATATCGCAGGAATCCCTTTTTTGGGAAAGGCATCCCTGATCACTATTCCTCCGGTCTCTTCTATCCGCTGGCTTATATCCCGTGCCTTTCTGAGAAGCTCCATGGTTTCTCCTGGATCGCTCGCGTAGAACTCCCCACGATAAAACAGAGTGAGCCGTCCTGGCCGAGGGTGACCACTTACCTTCCACTCCTTTGCTAACTCATCTGGAACTGGTGTCGTTCCAAGTATGTTCAGCACCCATCCCTTAACGTGTATCCTGTAATCGGCGTAGTCAACGCAAGCTGCTGGAAGCTTCTCGATTTTGAGCTCTTTCGCAACGGCATACCTATGAGTGCCATCCAATATAACGCCTGTCCTTCTGTCCACTATTATCGGGTCTTTGATCCTATTGCTTCTGGTGACGTACTTTCTGGTTGCCTCCAGAACTCTTTTATCTGCCTCTTCGTGAGGCATTATCTCGCTTACGTCAACACAGCATAAGACTATATCCGGTAAACCATCAAACTTGATCGCAAATGGCGAGTAAAGTTTCAACAAAAAGATCGCCACGTCCCAGAATACCGGTCAGCGAAGGCGCATCTCTTCATCGATCCGAGCAGGTCAGCTGACATCATCCCGGTTTCTCCTGGGAGCTTTTTTGGTCGGTTTCGCTTTTTATCTCTTCGGCCGCTGGGGAAGGTCCCTCTTGTGCGGCCTGTGCACCGGCTTCCTGAGTTGCCGCTGGCTGGGCCGAGGCCTGCTGAGCTCCCTTTTCAGCCTTAGTTGTCTGCGCCCTCCTGCTTTTGCGCTCCCTCCTGGGCTTCTTCTCGCCCTCCTGCTGCGGGGCTTCTGTGGCAGCTGGCTTCGCTCCCTCTTTTTCTTCTTGCTCGGCCGCTTGCTCGGCCACCGATATCTCGGCGCTTTCCTCAACAGTTGTACCCTGCTCGGCCGGGCTTCCCTCAGCCCGCTTAGCTATCCTGGTTATGTAACCTGCCACCTTATTTCTCATGCTTTTTGAGGGAAATATCAACAGCTCATCCAAGCTTTTCTTGTTTTTCTCGAAGTCTGAGCTGAAGCGGTCCGGATACTGCGAGACTATCAGACTTGCTATCCTCTTCGCTTTATGGGTGTTTAACTCGCTCAATTACATGATAAAGGGGATTGGCCTAAAAAGGATTTTCAATTAAGATATTATGGGAGAGCTTCCTAAAACCGTTATAGAAAGGATGTTGAAACAAAAGAGTGGGCTCAGGATATCCTCCGAGGCTGTGGAGGAGGTTTCCCGTTTGGTCGAAGTCTTTATAGACCGGGTGGGAGAAGAAGGCGCGGTCCTCGCGAAACATGCAGGCAGAAGCACGCTTATGGCGAGCGACGTGCGGCTTGCCGCAAGAAGGGCCAGCGAGGAAATAAGTCGGTCGGTGGCCCAGCGAAAAGGTTAACTCGCAAGCCAAGTGAAACCCATGAAGCGGGTGATCGTAGCGGGCACCGGCGCCAGTGGCATGCCGTACTTAATATCGGTTCTGAACTACTTGAGCGCGCTGCCCGAAGTGGAAATCCACCTCATAATGACTGAGTCCGCGCGTGAAGTGATAAAGAGGGAAACAGACTTCACGGAAAGCTTCTTTGCGTCAAAGGCTTCAAGATATTATGGTGAAAGGGAGATATACGCACCCATCGCGAGCGGTTCCTTTAAGACTGACGGCATGCTGATAATACCCTGCAGCACAAAGACGTTATCTTCCGTGGCTAATGGTTACTCCGAAAACCTGGTTTCGCGGGCGGCTGAGGTAACGTTGAAGGAACACAGGAAGTTGGTCCTCGTGGTCAGGGAAACCCCGCTTTCGCTGATGGATATCGAAAACATGAGGAAGGTAGCGCTGGCTGGTGG
>ERZ1669247.104-NODE-104-length-38528-cov-8.716970_pt1 | contig 38528 bp, 37 predicted proteins | sample MGYA00579297_ERZ1669247 | MGnify/ENA primary metagenome ERZ1669247 (study PRJEB41166, sample SAMN08046056) | hot springs metagenome | biome: hot spring; feature: acid hot spring; material: thermophilic sediment; isolation source: thermophilic sediment from acid...
GGCGATACGATGGTTATTCTTTACTTCCACCCGCATGGTTCTGTGGAGGTTAATAATGTCGTAATGTACGTATCATTCCCACTGGGCCTAATTAACAAGACCTTATCAGCATTATCGAGGCTACCTTACGTGAATGGGAGGTTGGTAGCCCTAAACAATGGGTCTGAGCCGGTTATGTCCCTGGTTAATACCGTAAACCACCCATACTTCCGCGGTAATGAGACAATGAACTTCTGGCTCGTGAGGTTCGAGAATGCGACTGACGTGGAGATATCCCTCGGTGTTGGCTTTTCGGCGGTTAGTGTTGCGCCTGGTGATGTGATTGTTGTTGTTATTTATTCCGCGGTTCCCTACGCGTTGTCTTCGTGTGTTGTGGCTGATGAGGGTGGGGAGGTTCAGTTGATGGTTGGTAGTGGCTGGATTGGTCTCCTCCTGCCGAGTCCAATGGAACGCCAACAGCAATGCAACTCTATAAGGAGGGAAAGTATATAACAGAGGAGCCCGTGATATACATAATCAACTCCGCAGGACTAATGCAGGGGCTACCGCAGGTTTTGCCGAGCGGTGCAAAGCCATACATTACGGGGGTGGCGCCGTCGTATGGGGTGGGGCTGGCGCTGCCGCCGGGGTGAATATGGGTTGTTGTGGGTTTAGTGATGGTTTTTGAAGCATTGCTGTAACTATTTACTTTATTAATAGCAACATTAGATCGCTTAGTAGTTGCCTTATATTGGCGTAAGCTGGTTGTAATAACATTGTTTTACCTCACTGAACTGCTCTCGAGTCTCCTTAATGCACGTCTAATCCGTGGGCTCGACTTTCCCAGGCTTCGTCTTAAATCCTCGCGCTAAGGAGGCTGTCTTTGCTGGTAGTACTTTAATTTCTTGGCTTGGTTTGCTTACTTGATGGGTAGGCTTGCCCTAGTCGGCATTGCTGTGGTTGTGGTGGTTGTTGCGTTGGCTGTGGTGTTTTGTCCTTCACCCGTTTCACCCCACTCCACCCTATAGTTACCTCACCGTTAATGCACCATACGTCTTCCTAATGCCCAGCAATGGGCAGTATGAATTACTCTACTATGATTCCCAGGGCAACCTACATGACTTGGGAACATGCAACGTGAAAAGCAATACATTGGATCAGGCAGTCAATGTGATTAATTCATTTAATCAGCAAAATATGGGAACGACGATTAATGGTCAATCATTCATACCGCTGAGTTACGTAATTATTATAAGCAATGGCACTGGTGTTGTTCAAGTACCTGTACAGGGGAATACAATACTGTTGGATAGGGTTGATCCGGGATGCCGGGCGATAATAGTTGCTGATTCGGGTGATTTAAACAAGCTAATGTATGCGTTTTATGAGGGATATAGGAAACCCATAAGTGGGATATCGGCATCATGGTACTCACAATCACTTGGAACGATGGGAATCGAGGTAGGTAGGCTTGCTCAATATGCAAGATCATATCTCGATTTTATTGGTGGGGAGGTAGTAATAGCGATGAGCAATGGAACATTAATACTGGGGTTACTTATACAGTGGAAGTAGGTATGGCTTATGGCAGTCTTTAAGTAGGCCGTAACGTATGTAGTGGATGATTTCTCAAGGTACTAACCAGTCAAGGTGCATATGACCGGAGCCACCGCCAGAGCCGGGTGAAATAAATGGAATGGGTGGCTACGGGGCTAAGCCCCTACGCTTCACCTCGGGGGTGCTTTGGGTAACGCTTTTATAGTTTCTCTTCCCGGCTTTACCGTGGTTGAGGTTAGGAAGTTGACGGTTACTAGGGCGCCCGTTGACCCGCGTGAGTTGGGCCTTGACGCCCTGCCCTACGTTGGTGTTATTGGTGGTAGTGGGCTTTATGAGGCTGGTTTCTTTAGTGAGTATTTTGAGGTTCAGCTTCATACGCCGTATGGCTTGCCCAGTGATAATGTTGTGATTGGTAGGGTTGGTAATGAGTGGGTTGCGTTTTTGCCTAGGCATGGCCGTGGGCATAGGTACCCGCCGCACAGGATCCCGTATAGGGCTAATGTCTGGGCTTTGTGGGCCCTTGGTGTTAAGGTCGTGATTAGTGTTAGTGCCGTGGGTAGTCTTAGGCAGGACTTCGCGCCTGGGGATTTCGTGATTCCTGATCAGTTCTTTGATGCCACTAAGGGTAGGGAGTACACGTTCTTTGATGGGCCGAGGACCTGCCACGTACAGATTGGTCTTGAGCCGTTTAACCCGGTCATTAATCAACTGCTCTTTGAGGAGGCTAGCAGGGTGAATAGGACGCACCTCGGTGGTTGTTATGTGTGTATTGAGGGCCCGAGGTTTAGTACCAAGGCTGAGTCTAGGGTTTGGAGGGATGTTTATGGCTGTGACATAATTGGTATGACATTGGTCCCGGAGATAAACCTTGTGCGTGAGTTGGGTATGTGTTACTCACTGCTTGCCCTGGTTACTGACTACGACGTATGGGTTCCGCATCAGCCGGTGACTGCGGAGCTTGTGGAGAGGGTGATGAATGAGAAGCTTGAGCTTGCTCGTAGGGTCCTTCTTAATGTGGTGCCCAGGATGCCCAGGGACGTGCATGTTAAGTGTGAGGAGGTTTTGAAGAATGCCTGTGTTTGATGGCCATGGTTGTTAGGCAGTTTGGTGGTAGGTTTCCCGTTATTTCCCTGGATGAGTTGGAGGCCTTGTTTAGGGCTTCGAGTGTTGAGTTGGGTAGGAGGTTTGGGGCTAGGAGGGTTGGTGATAAGTACCTACTGCCCATTCAGGCTGTTCCGTGGTTCACCCTGGTTGACCTAGGCCATGAGTACCCAGTAAACGGACTGGTTGTTAGGGGTGTGATGATCGAGGGGCCTGTTGATAAGCCCTGGTTTGACCTGGTCCTCGGTTTTCTCGTTGGTGATTACGTGGTTGGGGTCTCGGTGGTCGGCCGTAGAGCCGTGGGTTGTAGGTCACGCCCGCTTAATCCGCCGCTTGATCTTTGGGACTTGCCCAGGGGTCTTGAGTTTCCGAGGCTTGTTGCAGTCACGAGGGAGGTCACCGGCGGTGTTGTTGATGTTTCGGTTCCGATGGATTGCCTGGTGAGGCTTGGGCTTAGTCCTGGTCAGTCGACTCGTTTCCTCCTTGTTTATACGGGGCTTGTTAGTGTTGGTGGTAGGTTGTTTATTGACCTCAGTGGTTCCTCCTTGCTTGTTTCGTGATGTCCTTATTCGCGTCTTTCCTGGACGCAAAAGATATAAATACATGCCTGGGTTAGTTCTTTGGTCCATGAGTGGGGAGGATCAGGGAGATATAGTTGATGAGTTGCTTTCGTCGGTGCTTGGTGGTGAGAGTGGTAATGAGGCGGAGATTGCGAAGGAGCAGGCGTTGGTTAGGGTTAGGGTTGAGAGGAGGAAGAGGCATTTGGTTACTGTTATTGAGTTTGATAGCTCTGACGTTAAGAGCCTGGATATAAATGGTATTGCCAAGGAGCTTAAGCGTAGGCTTGCGGCTGGCGGTACTGTTAGGGAGAACTCGATTGAGGTTCAGGGTGACCAGAGGCAGAGGGTTAAGAAGTTGCTTGTGGAGATGGGGTTTAGGGAGGAGAATATACTAATTGATGAGACTATTGTGGAGACCTAGGGATGATTAGGAGGGATGAGGCGTTAATTAAGTACCTAAGGGATGAGTTGCCCAGTAGGGTTAGTGATGTGCTTAGTGGTGATTGTTCATCAGTAATTAACGGACTGGCCAAACTATGCATTGAGACCCTTAATAAGTCCTGTAATGCCCTTGGGATTGAGTGCGGTGGTGATGAGGTTAGTAATGCCTGGAGGGTTCTTGAGGGGATTATTGGTTTGAGTAATGAGTTTGTCCTGGCGAGGTACATGGCCATTGTCGTTAGTTCCGAGTTCATAGCATCCAGGGCAAGCCCAGTAATTATTGACATGCTCAGTAGGGACTTGCTTACGTGTATTGAGAAGATCAGGGTCTTGGTCCTTAAAATGGTTGAGGTTGGTAAGCCGTGGAGGGAGACCTATGGATTAAGTGATTAGTTTTTTAAAGGTCTTCTTAAAACCGAACCCTGCATGTTCAGGGTTTTAACCCTTGAGGACCACATTAGGATTCCACCTAGTAGGTTTGGGGAGCCTCTGGAGAGGGTTGCCTTCGAGGTCCTGTGGGGTGAGTACGTGGGTAGGGTTGAGAGGGATGTGGGTGTTTACGTGGCCATATTCGACGTTGAGGTCAGTAGGAGGGGTGTGGTTATCTTTGGTGATGGTGCCACGTATAACAGGGTTCGTTTTAAGGCCTTGGTCTATACACCGCTTGTTAATGAGGTTGTTGAGGGTGAGGTGGTTAGGACTGAGGACTTCGGGGCCTTCGTGAGGGTTGGGCCTATTGATGCTCTCATACATAGGACTCAGATGATGGAGGATAACGTGGTTCTTTATGACAAGCAGAGTGGTGCCTTCGTTGGTGAGCGTAGTAGGCGTAGGCTTGGTAGGGGTGATGTGGTTAGGGCTAGGGTGGTGGGGGTGAGCTACGTGACGGCGGGTAACAGGGACGTGGTTAGGGTTAGCCTAACCCTTAGGCAGCCAATGCTTGGTAAGCTTGAGTGGATTGAGGAGGAGCTCAGTGGTGGTAAGAAGACTGCGCAGGCTAAGGCTCAGCAGAAGCAGTAGGTTTGTCTCTAAATATTACTGGCACTATACCTTGAGTATTATTACCGTTTTACCAGACCAATTAGTAGCAGGGTTAGTGCTGCTGTTTCTGCCGTGCCTGTTATTACTAGGGTTGTTGTTGAGTAGGTTATGTTCATTGTAATTACCTGGACCACTATGAAGGTCATCATCGGTACCGCCGTTGTTATTACTATCAGTATTGTATTAACTAGGTTTAGTATTGCCAGGGCTTGGGAGCCGTTTAGGTAGTCCCTGACCTCCAGTTGGAATATTACGGCGGACATCACGGTGGAGGCGAGGGGGGATACGGCTAGGGCCAGGACTGGTGGTATGGTCATTACGTGGCCTAGGGCTGTGAGTATTACGATTATTGGTGCAGTAAGTATGTAGTAGGTCATTAGTGCCATGGGTATTTTAGCCAGCATCCTCCTGATCGGTGTTATGGGTATTGTGAGTATTATGGGTAGTGCTGAGTATTCTGCGTTGTACATCATGACTGGTAGGAAGGACGTTATGAAGGCGAGTGGTGCGGCGTAAGCCATGATCCCAATCATGAGCTCAAACTGCGTTAGTTCATTCATTGAGGTGGCTAGGGATGTGTATAGGAACACGGCCATTAGTAACCCGCCAATGAACATGCCCAGGGAGCCCCTGGCACTGAGTACCTGCCTCATGTAGTACCTGACCAAGCCCGTGAATACACCCCTAAACCTGAACCCCCTGAATGGCTTGTTAATGGTGATTAGGGACTCGGGGCCGCCTGGTATCCTTGGTCTTAATAGCCTGGGCCCAGCGTTAATCAGTAGGTATGTGTCTATTGCGAGGAGCATTATTGTGGTTATTACAGAGTTCATTAATGCTGTTTGGTGGTTAGTGATAAATGGATCGCTGATCAACGGTACGTACTGAGCAATACCTGGGCTAATTATTGCAGAGTCCTCACTGAGCATTAGGAGCGTCAGTGCTATTACCCAGGGTATTGAGTTTGTGGTGACAATCAAGGACCTGGTCAGGAACGCGCTCGCTGAACCCCTTCTCCTAACCACGGTGTCCAGGGCCACTATACCCATTAATGGACCCACCAGGCCCAGGAGTAATGCCTGTGCTGTGATTAATACCGGCGATGGCGTGTGTATTATTACCGATACAATGATGGCTGTGATTATTGAGGATGCTAATGGCGCATCCACGGCCCTTACAATGGCTATTATTGAGATAAGCCTTATGAAGTCCTCATTAAGGCTCAGGGTCCTGAGCAGGTCGCCTATTGTTGGGTAGCCCATTACTGAGGTTACTATTGGTGATAGTAACATGTAGATTAGTAGTATCATGAAGTACATGGTTAAGTACTCATAGGGTGGGGATTGGTACATATTCACCAGTGTTCTCCAGTGCGTGATTAGGCCAATAATAAGTGGTGCAGCTAGGTAGGAGATAATCATCAACGAGGCCACTGCCTTAATAATCCCATACCCACTAATAATCCTCTCAATCCTGACGGGCCTAGCCCCGGTCCTCCTGACCTGGGTTATTGCCTGAACAATCAACTCCCTATAAACCAAGCCACTAAGTTCCCAAGCACTCATGGTCACAAACCCTCGAGCAAGCCCCTAATCTCATCCTCAGCCCTAATGGCCCTCAGGAAGGCATCCTCAAGACTACCCGCATTAACCGCGCTCATTATTTCCATGGGCGTCCCCTCCATCACCAATCGGCCTGTATTAATTATGCCAATCCTCGAACAAACCCTCTCCGCAACCTCCATTATGTGTGTCGTGAAGAGTATTGAGCCTCCAGACTCAAGGTGCCTCTGCATCAACTCCTTAACAACCCTAACCGACTTAGCATCCAAGTAGTTGAAGGGCTCATCCATGAGCAGAAGCCTCGGCCTATGCATTAGCGCCGCGATAATAGCCACCTTCTGCCTATTGCCGGCGGACAGGGACATTATCGGCCTATCAATAAACTCCTCAAGACCCAGGGCCCTTACCAAGGCCTCCACATACCTCGAGTCCCTAACGCCCCTCACAGAACCCACGAACTCAAGGAAGTCCCTCGGGCTTAGGGTCTCAAGAACTAGTGGTGTCTCTAGGACTGCGCCGACCTTGTTCATGACCTCGGGTCTAGGAGGCCCCATGCCCAGTATGTCTATGTGTCCCTCATACCTCACGAGGCCGAGCACCGCCTTAATCGTCGATGTCTTACCCGCCCCATTGGGCCCGAGGAGGCAGTAGGTCTCTCCAGGTCTTACGCAGGTGCTTAGGCCGTCAACAGCGACCTTGCTTCCGTACTTGATTGTTAGTTTTTCAATTCTCAATGCACACCCCATTCAATCAAACACTAACACACCCACTTTTATTACTTTACTTGGGCTATTACCTTTACTTACTTCAAGTGTGTTTGACGTCACGAAGCACGACAAAACACATCGAGCTAATAAGTCTCTCTGACAAAACTTTGGATAGTAATGAAATATAGTTGTAATAATTAGATTATCAAAGTAGGGATGGCGGCAAAAATTGCCACTAAATAATTTGGCTATGCATATGCAATCCTTAATACTTTCTTAAAATGAATTCCATGGATAATCATTGACCATATTGTGAGACATGCGTAAAAACTCATTATGCAGAGACCTTCGAATAAGCAATGATTTTTCGATGTTCGCCGTAACCGTTTACTTCACCTTATCAATCACAACATCAAGCTCCGTGTTATATATCTTAAACTTAGTGAGATTATTCAATATGAGCCTCCTAATATTATCCAAATCCCTACCCACTATAACAGCTGCAATACACTTATCACCATTAATTATGAATAATTCCTTGACCATTTCCTGAGACCTCATGAAGTCCAAGCCTCCTCCACGTTCTCGGAGGTACATTAAAGAACAGGATAACCTCACTGTAACTCAGCGCCTTATAATCAACCACAGCCCTGCACCCCTTAATAATACCCATACGCCTGAGTCTCTCAATTCTATGCCTAACGGTCCACGGGCTCCTACCAACCCTCTTCGCAATCTCATGATAAGTAAGTGTACAATCCTCCTCAAGGATCCTCAGTATTTCGTGATCTAAATCATCAAGCAGTAGGGAGTCATTCCCATGCCCACGTCTCATAAATTCGACCATAAAAATCAACAGGAAATATAAGTCTTTTTATGCGGGTCTATGACTTCATACTTAAACTGTTGTATTAATACCCTTGATACTAAGGCATTTCTAAGCTGAGGATACGCATAACCCAGCATTACATCGAAATAATGACGAGAAGGTCAGGCGCACATCGAGATGACTAAGCCTAGTCGTTGTATCCTAATCCATCGGCTCAAGAACCAATGGTTTTACTTAAAATACTTGCTCCACGCGCATCGGAAAAGCAGGCAAATGCCTTGGTTCAGTACGGCATCATTAAACGCGATAGTGACGATGCCTTGCATTAAAGAATTAAAGGAAGTTCTGCATCAATTATATTTATCATGCTAAGTTACAAGCTTTATGTACGTGATTACTACGAGGCCTTGGGCATTAGGTACCTGGAGCTTTACCTTAGGGATAGCGTGCTTGGCTACCTAGGCGCCGCGGAGGCGCTGGGGGTTAGGGGTGCGAGGGTGTTGGATGTTGGTTGTGGGGTTGGCATTGGGGCCGGCCTTCTGTCTGGCTCGGCTGGGCAGTACGTGTGCCTGGACATTGCCTGCGGTGTGCTTAGGTACGCTAATCACCTGCCAAACGTTGACGTGGTATGCGCAGACGCGGCCTTACTACCCATTAGGCCTGGTTCCATAGACTACGCTCTGCTGATTAACGTCGTTAATGTGGAGGCCGATGGTGAGCAGGTGCTTAGGGAGACCCTGAGCCTCGGTGCCCACGTCTATGCGGTGTCGCCTAGGGCTGTGGATAATGAGTTGATTAGGCGCTTGATTTTTCATAGTTTTTAATGCAGTGCCAGTTGGTGGTTTAGTAATAGGTTCTGAGGAGGTGATTAGGGTGTTGAGGGATGGAGGGGCCAGGGGATTGGGAGGGCTTAGGCTGAAAGTATTTAAGCAAGTCAAACAAAACAACATTGAATGAGCGCAGAAACCCTAGAGAAGCCACTGCCTAAACCAACCATCGAGGACTACGTAAGTGCGAGGCTACTTGAGGCGTTAATAGAGGCTAGGCTAGCCCTTGACTTCCTAAGTAGAGGCTTGGTCAGAAACGCGGCCGGCAAGGCCTTTCAAGCATGGAGGGCCTTTCTAGCGGCATTACTTAGGCTTGAACTTGATAAGCTAATGCAGGTGGTAAAAACCGACGAGGAACGCAGGTGGCTCATGGAGAGGGCGGTGCCTCGGGTTCCAACAAGTAGGATGATGGGTTTGTCCAAGATGCTCAGTGACGTTGGGTACGCCGGCTTATTACCCGACACGGCACTGGCCCTGAGCCTGCATGACTACCAGTACAATGGTCCAGACCCAGACATGGCATTGAGTAAGTTTAGAGATAGGGAGGAGGCGTCTATTGCCGTGATTGAATTGGTTAATGAGTTGGTGAGGAGGGTGGAGGAGCTAAAGCCAAGGGTAAAGTGGAGCGATGAGCTGGAGAAGGCGCTTAGGGAGCTCAAGGATAGGCTTAGTGCGGGTTAAGGTGGCTATGTCCATGGTTAGTTAAGCGCCTAGGTTTAATTCCCTTGCCCCGTGTACGCCTTATTCATGGCCTCCATTGTTGATAGGCCTAAGAACCTGTCAACCTACCACAACCGGCCCACCATGTAATTCCCGGTTGAGCGCCAGCTCCTTAGATTTCCTCAATCTTTCTGAATAAGTCTTAAATGCATTCTATAAAAGGACCCCGGCGGTTATCATTACCAAAGGGTTACTCGCTCACCTGCCGTAATTATTATGTAATAGTTATGTCCAGTGCTCACTCGTGCCTAGCATGTCTTTTATTGATTCTCTGGGCCTTAAATACCGTGAACCTCCAGGTCGTCATTAGGTAGGCTATTGCTGATGCAATGACTGCCTCGGGAAGTATTTGGTAGTTGCTGGTCATTTCGAGGAGCATCACCATGACAGCTAATGGCGCATTTGAGGCTGCGCCGAACATCGCCAGGGAGCTCACTACGACGAATGGGGCAACGCTAGGCGTGAGCGCGGGGTATAGGCTGTGGAAGAGTAGGCCCATGTCCAGCCCCGTGAAGGTCCCGATTACGAGGCCTGGCGCGAAGACGCCGCCAACCTCCCCCGAGCCCAGGGTTATTGATGTGGAGATTATTTTAATGAGTGGGAGCAGGGCTAGGAGTATTATAAGCGGTATTACCTGTGAGGAGAAGGCGCTTAGTCTTGCGTAAATCGCCAAGTCCATCCAACCCTCACTGGCACCAAGTACCTGGGGTGTTGCGAGGCCGATCAAGCCAATTATTAAGCCGCCAATGGCGGTCCTGACCACGTCATTAACCCCCAACCCACTGAATAGCCTGCGGACGCCATCTAACGACTCAATGTATATTATGGCTACGGCGCCATCAACAAACCCCAAAACAACGTAAAGTGGAATTGATGCTGTGGGTGTGCTCATCATTACCCGGCCCAGGTAAGGCTTGAAACCAGTTACTAGGCAGAAGATTGCGTAGGCCACCAGCGAGGCCACGAGGGCTGGGTATAGGGCCCTAACCTCCAGGTCCCTCCTATAGGGTAGTTCAGCCGCGAGTAATGCACCGCCTATTGGCGCCTTGAATATTGCGCCTAGGGCCGCGCCCATACCAACAATCATCGCCAGGGCCTTATCCTCCTCATCGAGCCCAAGCCTCTTGGCAATGAAGTGCGATAAGCTACCTCCGAAGTTCCCGGTGGGTGCCTCGGGCCCCGCGGAGCCTCCTGAGCCTATTGTTATTGTCGAGAGCACCACATTAATAAAGCCGTGAAGAACAGGGTTACTGAAGGGCCTCCTTCTACCGTGGTACGCCTCAATGATTGCGTCGAGGCCGGCCCTGGACTCGCGGAATTCCCTGGCGAGGTAGGCAACGATCACTGCGCCAATCACCGTGGACACGGGTATTAACCAAGGTCTCTCAATGCGTGGTGCGTACATTAGTGAGCCGCCAAGCCCAATGGGCTCAGGCTGCTCATAACCAACCAGTAGGTTTAGGAATATGTATGTGGTTAACCTAAGCATTAGGTAGAACGTTAGTGCTGAGGCGCCTGCGGCCGACCCAATCAGTATGCCGAGTATGAGCCACTTAACGGTGTAGGGTTGCCTGGCTACGTCCATAACGCTCATGAAGATTACGAAAACCTTAAAAGCATTACTCACGTAGGATGAACTGCATCAAGTGAACCTAATGGCGCAGTTAATGACTGCGTTGTTGACGATCGCCTACCTAATCGCATCCTCTGTTATCGCTTACGTAATGCTTAACCGATTTACATGGTGTGGTAGGGCTTCATGGGTCTTAATGGGTATTGGTTTCATGGTCCTCGCCCTAACACTGCAGGTGATTGCTCAGGAGGTACCAATACTCATTGTTGTCTTAATCCACATTAAGGAGGTTGTGATTGGAAGTGCATCATCAATCATAGACTTAGTCCTGGACTTTGTTAAATCGAATATTTACCTAGTGGCCATTTACATGGGGTTAATGGCTGGGGTCTTTCAAGAGGTTTTCAAGTACCTGGCTGTTAGGGATCGTGAACTCAAGCCAGCCCTGTACATTGGTTACGGCTTCGCCCTTGTGGATATTGCATTTGCTATTGCGAGTGTGGTTATGTCATTGCTGATACCTGTGTCGGTAAATCTCGATATTCAATACCAGTACATTGCCGTGGCGCCCATCATAAGCCTAGTCGGCCTTGCCATTCAGCCCGTTGTCTCCTTCCTATTCCATCCAGGTTCATCAATGCTGCTCAGGGCTTATCAATTCATGAATAAGGGCCTTAGGGGTTTAATTCTCATGATTCTTGCTCACGCCTACATGGACTCATTCGTTGAATACCTAGACAGTGCTATTGTCCTTGGCCTAATTAACTCCTCACTGGTTATATTCATATCTACTATTTACTTCATTACCGTAATTATAATAGCCATCCTAATCTTCATTGGTGGGTTTAGGGCGCTATCTATACTTATGGGACCTAAACCTCATAATTAATCTAATTTGCTTGGTTGTAATGTCATCACCATCAGGATAAATTATGACTGTATATACGGGTGAAGTAATACTTGGTAGTGTCATGCAGCACTGCATGTCTAAATCCCCAATATAGGTATTGCTAAAGATTAACTCATGTTAAGGTTTGCCTCGAGTTATTCTTTTAAGGAGGTTGCCTACGCAAAGCTCTATGCCTGCCGAGGAGGTTATTTTCCTCACGCTTCTTGAGGTTAGTATACTGGTATTACTGGCTGACTTAGCAGGTAGTGTTCTCGCTAGGTATGGCTTTCCAAGGGTCGTGGCTGAGCTCCTTATAGGGCTTACCCTAAGCCCATACGCCCTGGGCTCCTTATTGAACGCGATACTCCACATGGAGTTATTCACTATTAATGACTACCTATTATTCCTGACGAACCTCTCGGTGATACTACTATTATTTGCCTCGGGCCTTGAGCATGGCCTATCCACGCTTAGGGAGGGTGGTATCTATGGCATATTAGCCGCAGTATTCGGCGCCATAGTCCCTTATACCCTGGTATACTGGGCCTTAGTGAGTATGGGTTTGCCGTTTGCGGAATCAACAATCATTGCCCTATCAACGGCGCCCACAAGCCTGGCGGTCGTTGCTGGGATCATAGAGCGCGAGGGCTTGACTGGGCTACCCAGCACTAAGGTTTTGATTACGGCTGCCTCCATTGATGATGTCGTTGCCCTAATACTCCTGTCCATGGCTACTGCGGTGATAGTCGCCGGTGTTTTTACATACGGCACCCTAATCACGGCAGTAAAGATCGTCATTCTCTGGGTACTGATATTCCTTCTTTCCGTTTTATTCATACCAAGGATCCTAAACAGGGTTGGTGAGGAGACCATTGTGTATGCATCCCTGGTTGTCCTCTTCGGCGTCGTCCTCATAATGACAACGCTGGGCTTCTCTGATGTCATTGCTGCGTTCATAGCCGGCGTTGCTGTTGCCGAGGGCAGGTTCTCGCAGAGGGTTAGGGAGACCGTGAACGTGCTACTCGCCATATTCGGCTCCATCTTCTTCATAGTCATGGGCCTCCAACTAAACTTCAAGTATATACTTAACATTGAGGTCTTGGTAATGGCTATCGTGGTCTCCCTCGCGGCAATCATTGGTAAGGTTATTGGTATATACCCATTCGCCTACCTAAGGCTTCGTGATAGCCGTGACTCAATAATCGTTAGTTACGGCATGATACCCAGGGGTGAGATGGGGCTTGTGGTGGCATCCATTGGCCTGAGTAGTGGGTTGATTACCATGGGTGATTTCGGAGTTATAATACTCATGGTGTTGATAACCACGATAATAGGCGCCGTAGTCTATAGGCGGGAGGCCTGTAGATTCAGGTCAGTGAGGACGCGCTAAACCCCTAATCACCGCATATTCATATAAAGCCCTCAATGCATTAGCCGCGGTCTCCAACCTATCATAAGTGGGCACGCCACCCTCCTCAAGCCTAGCCTTGAAGGTCCTAGCTTCCTCATTGGCGCTAATGCCATAAACAACTATTGGCTTGCCAAACCTCCTGACCTCAATTATGTAATCCGCGAGTTTAGGTGTCATGCCAGGCAACTGCATTTGGGCTAGGATGAGCACCATGTCTATGTGATCCGTTGGTAGTACTGTATCTAGCACGAACTTATACATGGCGTCAGTGGCGCTACCCGTCAGATCAATAGGGTTTGCAGTGCTTGCGAATGGCGGTAATGACTTAGCCAGCGTGTTCCGTAGGTCTTGTGGTAGTTCAGGGACTACCAAGCCGACTGTCTCTACATTATCAACAGCCTGAACACCGGCCCCGCCACTATCTGTGATTACCAACACCCTGTTGCCCCTGGGCAGCGGCTGTGTTGCCAGGGCCTTGGCCACCTCGAGGGCATCCATTAGATTATTAACCTCTATTGCACCGGCTTGCCTAAGCATTGCCCTATAAATCTCGTAATTACCCGCAAGGGCGGCGGTGTGGGACTTAACGGCTCTACTCGAGGATTTCGACCTACCTGCCTTATAAACGACTATTGGCTTAATTCTGGTAACCTGCCTCATTACTTCGAGTAATTTCCTGCCTTCATCTGCATATTTCAAACCCTCAATATATATCACGATGACTCTCACATTCTCATTACTTGCCAACGCCCCGAGCAACTCAACCTCACTAATGTCCAGTTTGTTTCCATAGTTCACGGCTAATCCAACGCCGATGCTCCTCCTTGCAGCCCAATCAAGGATCGCAGCCGCAACAGCACCACTCTGGCTTATGAGGGCTATTGGTCCCGGCCTAGGTCTCTCCATCCTGACCTGTGGTATAAAGAATGTATCCAAGCCATTAAACGCATTATAGATACCAATGCAGTTAGGGCCTAATATCCTAACCCTTCCCTGCGCCACCTCCTTAACCTCCCTCTCAAGCCTCGTGCCGTCCTCACCAACCTCACTAAAACCACCACTAATTATTACAGCAACCCTAACACCCTTAGCAACGCACTCACTCATTACCTTCGGTACTGTGGGTGCTGGCGTAACTATCACGGCCAAATCAACCTCATCAGGAATCTCAAGCACTGACCTGTAAACCCTATGGCCAAGCAACTCATTATAACTTGGGTTGACCAGGTAGATCCTACCCCTGAACTTCGTAAGTAGGTTCCTGGTTATTACACCGCCTACACTTCCCTCCCTGGCCGTGGCGCCTATTATGGCTACTGACCTGGGATTAAGTAAGTAGTCGAGGCCTACACTCACGGATTGGTAATGACACTGGGCTTATTACGTATTACTCATTTGCATGGGTACTATATATACTGAAAACCAATCCTCCCTATTAATCACTATGCTATTATATGTATAGACATACTTAAGGGCTAGGTTTAGGTAGAGTAGTGATGGTAGTGATGAGGTCGGTGTTGCATTGCAGGTGTACCAAATGCCCAGTGGTGTCAATGTGCCGTTTATTGAGGATATGTTTATTGCGAAGTACGTAAGTCCACTCGGCAGTACTGGTATTGGTTCGCTGACGTTGCACTTAACCTCACCAATTACCTGCTGCCCCAGGGATATTAGGTTAAAGCCCATAACCTCGGCACTACCCATTGGGGCCATTTGAAACACGTAGATCCCCAGTATCGGTTTTGATAGGTTTGTTATCACAGGCACTGCGTATATAATGCCTGAGTCCTGAGTTGTTAATTGGAATACACTGTTCTTTACTACGTCATACACCATCGCAGTGGTATTGAGGCTGTAGGCAACCCCAGACTTCATTAGGTTGGCTAGGTTCCCTGGACTCCCAGTAATGCTTAGTCCTGGGGCTATGATGACTGTGTTATTCGGTTCCTGGTAAATCATTACCAGGAAGTATGAGCCACTGGGTATACTACTGCCTATGGTTATGTTTGTCCCAGTCCTTGGTATGTAAATGTTTAGTTCTTTTATTGGGAAGTTGAAGTTATTAGTACCAATAATAACAAGCAGGTTATTTCCAAAGCCCAGGTATGCATTTGCGGTTAGGTTTAGGTAGCCTGTCACTGTTGTTAGTGGTGATGGTATTGAGAGTATGAGGGTTAGGGATACAATGAATCCCACGAGTATTATCAAACCACCAAGCATGTAGGCAGGTATTCCCCTCCTCATAACCAGTAATTACTATGGATTAGCCATAATATATAATTGCTTCGCATCATGAATTTGCGAACATTGACTCGCCTCTATCATTCACGAAACCTATCCTAATAACGTTATCAGCAATAGTCTCCAGGGCATCCACGTGTGATGTTATTATCACAGTCCTAACGCCATTACTCAGGCTCCTTATCCAGTCACCAACCCTACGCCTATGCTCCTCGTCCAGGTGCTCCGTGGGTTCATCAAGTATTAGTATTGGTATTAGGCCCATGACGACCCTGGCAATCGCATACCTAAGCATTAGGGAGACTAGGTTCCTCTCACCAATTGACAGTGCATCAATAGGTAGTACTACTCCATCATTCCTCTTCACTATTACGTCATAGTCCTCATTAATCTCCATGAATGCGTATGAGGCCTTATGCATTAGTTCTTTCATCATTACATTCAACTCCTCATTAACCGAATCCAAGAACAATTTCCTAACCGTGGGCTTAACATCATCAAGGACCTGTTGAAGCCTACTGAGTGTGTCCATGGCGCCCACGTACTTACTCAACCCAGCCCTAACACTACCTATCTCCGAATCCCTACTCATCAATTCAGTCCTTAGCCTCTCAATCCTATCCCTAAGGGTATTAACCTTACCCCTTAACTCACCAACCTCCCTCATCAATGAATCCCTCCTTGAACTTAGTTCCCTAATTCTCGCCCTAACATCCCCAAGCTCCTTAACTTTATCCTCCAGCTCCTTAATCCTCACCTCAACATTAGTCCTCTCTCCACGCACGCTCAACAATCTAGCCTCACCATCCCTAATCCTCCTCTCCAATTCCTCAATACTCGACAACCTACCCCTTAACTCAGCAAGCTCCACCTTAGCCCTACCCAGCCCATCGAGCTCCCTATTCAACTTGTTCAACTCATCCTCAATGGACCTCAACTCACTCCTTAAGGATTCCTCATTATAATTACTGATTTTCGCCAATTCCTCGAGAAGTGAATTCCTCCTCCTACGTAGATCCTCAAGGGAAGCCTTAATGACTCTCTCCTTACTAACCTCACCCTCAATACCCCTCAACTCAGTCTCCAACCTACTTAACTCCTCATACTCATTACTTAACCTGCCCAACCTCATCATTAACTCCTCCCTCCTCCTACCCAACTCCCTCAACCTAGCCTCCCTACTTGCAACTAGTTCCTGTGCCGAATCCCTACTCAATGGCCTACCACATAGTGGGCATTTCTCGACTTGACCACCCCTGAGCAGGTTTAGTTCTAGTTCAATGTGTTCAATCTCAGCATTAACCCTAGCCAACTCCTCCCTTACATTATTAATCTCGACATCTATCGATGACCTCCTCATCAATTTCCTCCTTAACTCCTCGGCTTTGGTCTTAAGCTCGTTAATTCTATCCAACTCATTATTCAACTCCTTAACACTGGCATCAATACTACTCAACTCCCTATTAACTTCCTCAATTCTCTGCCTATAGCCCTGGGCAAGCGTTAATCTTGCCTTAACATCATCACGCCTCCTCCTCAATTCCTCAAGCTTTTTTCTTAACTCATCCTCCTTTGATACTACGGACTCTAACTCAGAGGCTCGTGCCCTCAACTTACCTAATTGATCAAGGTTCTTCCTTAATTCATTTAATTCGTTGGTTATTTTCAATTCTTCCTCACTAAGCATGGATAGCCTCTGCCTTAATTCCGAGTACTCATTCTCCAGCCTCTCTAGCTCCTGCTCCCTAGCGGTTAATTTATTCAATTCATCCTCAATAACCTTAAGCTCAGCCTCCCTATTACTAAGGACGCCTGCGGAATCCGAAACCTCCCTCTCGAGTCTCATTAACTCCTCCCTCCTACTATTTAATTCACGCTCGAGTACCTCAAGCCTACCTCTCAATCCCTCCACAATACTCGTCACCGCCTTAAAACCCTCCCTAACCACGTCCTGCCTAGCCCTCTCAATGGCATCAAGCCTGAGCAGGGTATCAAGCTTAAACTCACCCCTTCTACCGCTCCTAAGTATCTCCCTAATCTCCCCCTGTCTGACGTAGAGGAGTTCCGAGAATGTCTCCATGTCTATACCCACGGTCTTAACCACAAACTGCGTGGCCTCCCTATCCCTAGCCGCAACTCTCCTGCCACCCTCATCGAGTATGTAGGTCTGGGACTCAATGGTCTTCTCGGTACTGAAGGCCCTCTGGATCAGGTACTTATGCCCATCGATACCCAGGTACTCAACGCGAATAATCGCACTGGATGCACCGCGCCTGACTAGGTCACCCAGCCTGTACTTACCCCTGACCCATTCTGAGCCGTATAGGGCTATGGCTATTGCCTCCAGTATGCTCGTCTTACCTGACCCATTCGGTCCATGTATGAAGTTAATACCCTCAGTAATGACTGCCTTACCCCTAATTATCGACCTAAAGTTTTCAATTTCTACCCTGGTAATCACTTCGAAGCACCCAGCCAGTCAGTTATTGACTTACCGCCCCTAAGCGGTACGCCGACCACGCCCTCAAGCGTTTTAAGAGCGCCATCCTCATCATCCACCCTAACTCTCTCAATAATGTCCATTAATGTATTCACCAACTCCTCATTACCCAACCTTGACCTTAGGGCTTGCCTAATGATTTCGTTAATACCACCAAATACCTTAACGGGTCTCTCACTGACCTGCCTCTCTAGACTTAGCCTAATGTCGACCCAAGCCTTCGTGAAGAGTTTCCTAAGTTCAATAGCATTGAAATCCCTCGTGGAGTACCCACTGGCTACTTTACCCTCAATCTCCAGGATCACCAAAGAACCCCTCTGATCTATGTTACTGGCTATGTAGGATACATCACCCCTAACGACACTGGGCTTGGCCTCATCATACCTAAGCCTAACCCTCACGAGCCTCCTTGATACACCTAACCTAACGCTACTGACCTTCACACCATTACCACCAACATCAAGCAATAGGAAGCCCTTTGGATCTATGTCCTTGGCCTTCCTAAGCCTGCCATCAGCGTACTCATAAACCTCGAACTCCCTGGCATCCCAAACCTCCAACGAGCCTGGGTAAACAGCGTTAATCCTCGGATGCCTAAGTCCATGCTCATGTATATGCCCCACAGCGAAGTAGTCAATGCCCAACTGAGCCAGTGGCTTTTCATTAATCATGAATACATCGACATTGGGCATTGGGTATATGTACGGTGCACCCTCGATGTATTGGTGAATAACGGCTATGTTAATGCCATTACCCCTCAGGGCATTTAGTGAGTTAACTAACTTACTCTGCATGTCAGTGTATACCGTGCCGACACCAATCACCCTAACACCGCCAAGATCTACGTAGTCATTGTCCAGGTATTGGATTAGACCCATCTGGTGAAGCACGGCAAGTGGGTTCTCAATGGAGTTTATGACTGATGAGTCATGATTGCCCCTAATGGCTATGACCTTAATACCCACCTCCCTAAGCCTTGTTAATCCCCTAATCGCCGTTATGTAAATACTTGGTGATGGTCTCTGCGTGTCGAAGAAGTCACCACTAATAATCACGGTATCCAACCCCCTCTCCTCCCTAAGCTGGGTGAGCCTATCAACTGCGTTCAGGAATGCCCTGTTATAATCCTCGAGTCTCTCCTCTAGCCCGTACTGACGATGACCGAGGTGTATATCGGCTAATTGCGCAATTAGCATTCTAATCAACCCTCAGCAATCCATCCTTAATTGCTTTTGCTGTTAGTGCTATTACGTGTGGGCATGGTTCGTATGATGCACCGCATACCTCACAACTCCAGGAGTTTTCGTTAAGCCTAACCTCAACATGGGCATCACTGACTCTACCGCTGAGGACGCCAGTATCCATGTCTACGTCACTAACCTCATTAATTAATGGAACAGCCTCAAGCACGTTCCTTGCACTGACCTTGGTGCTTAGGGCCTTCTCGACCTCTCTCCTCAATTCCTCAATGTTTAAATCACTTTGAATGGTCCACGCCTCGCTTAGGTCTATGTCCGAGCCTCCATAATCAAGTATCCTATCCCTAAGCCTAATCACGAGTGGTAGTGGTGTTACTGGGCCAACAACGATACCCTCACCAACATCAAGCATTGGTATTAAACGCCCAAGCTCCTCGTTAAGAACCTCACTGGCGCTGAGCACCGCCATTATGTCCCTCTGATTAACAAGCCTTAGTATTATTTGACTATTGCATTGACTGAGTACGTCTGGATCAACCTTCGATGGCCTCTGGGTTATGACGACCAGGTAGACACCGAACTTACGCCCTTCACCAGCAATCCTGGAAATAATGCCCAAACTAAGCGTTGACCCAATGGACCTGGGCTGGGCAAACCTATGTGCCTCCTCAAGAATAATCACCAAGGGAAATGGATACTTAGGTCCAGGTAGGTTTCTTACTTGGTTTACCCTAGCCCTAAACACCCTACTCAGTATGTGGTAGACCACGTGGTCCTGAACCTCATCACTCAAGCCAGCTAGGTTCATTATGGTTACTGACCCAGGCCTAAGGACTTCACCCAATGGTAATGACCAATGGGTGTATAGGCCAATCCTCCTCAGCCTCCTTAGATAGACTCTCGCGCTTACCAGGAGTGACTTCTTGGTCTTACTATCTATTAAGTCCTTTAGTTCATTCAATATCTTCTCAGCCTTTCTCCTACCCTCATCATTAAGTGATACGTTCAAACGCCTTATTACTCGTTCAATGTTTACGTTGGTTCCATGATCAAGCACATCATTGATAATCTTAATCATAGTATCAAGAGTACCCAAACGCTTAATACCACTGTACTTAACAATAATCCTTGTTAATGAGTGAACTAAGTAGATTACGTACCTAATCTTCGATGCGCCTCTCGGTACACCAGCCACGTCAGCCAGTACGTCAGGCCGCACCCTCATTGCATTTATCTTATATCTCAAGTCGCCTATGTTGCCCTCGGATGCCGTGATTATTACTACCTTATCAAGGAATTGGGGACCTAGTTTCGATATGCTATTCTTTATGTGTACGTACTCACCGTGTGGGTCAATAACGAGTATTGTCGCACCCTTCCTAAGCAATTCCTCAATTAGTATTACTGAGGACCATGTCTTTCCAGAGCCTGTGGACGCTATTATGGCTAGGTGTCTCCTAAGGCCGTTCATGTCTATGCAGTAGGGTACGTCGGACCTGAGGGATAGCCTACCAATGCATAGGGCTCTTTTTGGGTCAACCTTCACGAATTCACTAACCATGCTTGTGTCGGCTAGGTACACGGGTGTACCCACGGCTGGGGTTGTCCTGGGCATGTATATCTTGTCTCCATACTTATAGCCGAGCACCATAACCCTGGCTTGAACGACCTCAACAATGCTGTCCCTGGGCATGTCCTCAAGGACGTCGGCAACATAACCATCAACACCAATCCTATAGGGTTCGCGCCTTATCCATAGTATTTGCCCAAGTACGTTAACGCTAACTTCCTTATCATTGACGTAATCCCTCATGGGTATGTATACATAGTCATAACGATTAACACCACTATTCCTCTTTATGGACACTATATACACCAATGGGCTTTCCACATTCACAATGAAGCCAACCTCATTAGCCATGACTAAGCACCACCTCTTCGATTTAGAGGGTATTTAATATGATGCTGACAGGACTTGAGCAGACCAGGGCAAAACTTTCGGTTTAATGATGAAATTAAACCCATTACCTCAATGAGATGACCCCTCCCTCGCTCTTAAAGGGATGGAATTCTTACCCTGGAGGTCTGGTGTGTTGGTCCTCTGGTGAGGTTTAGTGGTTTAACACCGTTGGTTGTTACGTGGTGGCTCATTATCCTAGGCCTTAGCATAGTATTAAGCCTAACCATCCTAACGGACTGAACATCCCAGTGGGTATTGCGGTGGTATGTCGAGCTATCAGCCCATTTTAGGCATTAATCCGCCCAAACCCGCTTAGTGCGGGTTGATGGGGTAATTAACGCTTTGATTAAAACCATTAAGCAAGTTCACCAAACTAATCCCAACACTACACTGCATTATGAGTACAATGTGAATATGAAGAAACTAGAGAGAAGAGTGTATGCATGATAGTCTTTGAAGACTACGCATAGCCCTAAAGGGCGAGGCTTTCGGTTGTAATACCATATAAAGGCCGGGTATTTACCTTAATATGAATGTTGAGTGGTGCGAGGTTTCGATGCCTTAGGTGTGGTTACATAGGACCTAGCAACAATCCACTTTGTCCCAGGTGTGGTTTTCCATTGGTGATGGAGCCGAGGAGTTTCCTTAAGATTGATAGGGGAAAGCCGAGTATCCTTAGGTATGCGTCGGCGTTGAATTATGGCAGTAGGGTTGTTACGCTTGGTGAGGGTTTTACGAGGATTAGGAGGGTTAATGGTGTGTTGATTAAGGATGAGTCAAGGAACCCAACAGGTTCATTCATGGATAGGGGCTCATCAGTATTCATTAGTAATGTAACAAGTGATGAGGTTAGGGTTTCCTTTGAGGAGGATTTCACGCTATCGCTTGCCACCTATGCGAATACCGCGGGAATTAGGACTAGGGTCTACGTAAATCCCAATGTACCTGGCGCCTACCCAGAGTTACTCAGATTGTCAACAATGAGGAGTGTAATCATTGAGTTTAGGGAGGGTGGTCAGGACCTAGATGTGCATTACGGTGAGCCCTTGTTCCTTGAGGGTATTAAGACAATTGCCTATGAGTTGTATGAGCAGGTTGGTGAGGTTGGGGGTGTCGTCTTACCCATGGAGAGGGGTTACCTGGCTCTTGCGGTTTATGAGGGTTTTAGGGAATTACTTGAGTGGGGTTTCATTGGTGATTTACCAAGTTTCATACTCGTTAAGCATAGGTTTGGTCAGGTCACTGATATTGGTTATTGGCTAGTTAGGAATGCAGGGGCTAAGTTAGTTGATGTTGGTGATGAGGAGACTATAAGGTCTATGGTTGAGTTGGCGAGGAGTGGTCTGTATGTTAAGCCTGTGTCGGCTATGGCGTATGTGGCCGCCGCCTCCCTGGGCAGGGACTATGTTGTCGTTATTACGGGTACTGGATTGAAGGAATATAGGGTTAGTAGGGAGTTGGGTAGTTTAACTAGGCTTCAGGAGGCCGTATTGAGGGTTTTGGAGGGTTCTGGGCCATTAACGGCTTACCAGGTCTGGGAGAGGTTGAGAGATGTGGCCACAGTTCAGGGGGTTTATAAGGCGCTGAACTCACTTGTTAAAAGGGGTTTGGTTTCCTTTGATTATGAGATTTACGGTAGTAGGAAGGTTAGGGTTTTTCGTGCATTATCGAATTATAGATAATTAAGGATAATTATTAATAATGGATGAGTTGGTCTGTGAATTTTACGGTGAATAAGAATTATAAATATTAAATAATTATGGAATAATGTAGGTAATGCATATGATGATTGAGAAGTTACCATCAACCTACGCATCAATACTTAATGCGCTTGTTGAGCTCTACATGATGTCTAAGAGACCCGTTAAGTCTAGGGACATTGCCGAGAAGCTCAGTATTAATGAGGGGACTGTCAGGAACTCGATGGTTGCACTGAGAGCCATGGGCTACATAGAGTCTAAGACTGGGCCCTACGGTGGTTATGTACCAACTCAAAAGGCCCTTGAGTATGTTAAGATGCCCACCAACACGGTCTTTGCCCTGGACATAGCCCCAATAACAATTAATAAGTTGTCCACCAACCTCTATGTGACTGGTATCGAGCTTCTTGACGTCATCAACCCATTCAGTAATAGGGCGCTTGTGAGGGTTATTGGGGATATGAAGAATATTAGGATTGGTGATAATGTTAGGATTGGGCCTACGGCGAATAGTAGGGTCATAATTGAGGGCGTGATTACGGAGAAGAATGAGGGATTGAGGGAATTGGTGGTGGCCATTAACAAGTTGATAGCGATACCCAAGGTTAAGGTTGATGCATTGATGAGTAAGAACGTGATAACCATAAAACATGACTCACTACTTAAGGATGCAGCCAAGGTCTTTGCTGAGAAGAAGATTAGGGCTTTGCCCATTATTGATGATGAGGGTAGGATAGTTGGTTTAATAACCACGAGCGAAATAGCCAGGGCTTACTATGAGGGTAACCTAAACGCTAAGGTTGGGGATTACGCGAGGAGGGATGTACCCACCATTGATAAGGAGGCTGATTTATATGATGCGATGAGACTCATGACCGTTAACAAGATTGGTAGGTTAATAGTGGTTAGTGGCGGTAAGCCCGTTGGAATAATAACTAGGACCGACATCCTACAGTACCTGGCATCGCTTGATTAATATATTTAAACATGGTAAAAGCCAACCCATGTATTAAGTTGATTAGACTTTGCGATATTTGCGAGGAGAAGCCTGCAGTGACTAGGTGCCGTATTTGCGGTAGGTATGTGTGTAGTGACGACTTTGATCACTCAATTAACGCATGTAAGGCCTGCTCAGCAACCCTGTGCCAGGTATGCCGTGAGAGGCTCGCCGTTGGGCATTGCGCCAGGTGCGGTAGGTTGGTTTGTAGGAGGGATAGTGTTAGGGTTGGCCTTAGTAGGTATTGTATTGATTGTGCCAGGGAGTTGGGTATAATTAATGAAGTTAAACATAAATAAAGGTGTCCAGTCATGGTTAATTAATGAGCGAGAGCAAGCCAAGTGAGGGTAAACCAGCGCGGAAGTTGTTAATACCAGGTTTCCTAACGCCAAGTGGCATTAAGCCTGAGGAGAAGAGGGAGAGGCGTGAGAGGAGGTTGAGGATTAGGCGTAGGAATGATGTGGATGAGGGTAAGGCTAAGATGAACCCTGATGTGATGAGGGAACTCGAGATAACGGATAGAGTGGAGGTGGTGCTTGTTGGTGGTGGCTCTAGGGAGAGGAAGTACGTGTTCGCGGTAGTACCCAGTGAGGATGTGCCGAGGAATGAGGTTTGGTGCAATGAGGAGGAGATGAGGAGGTTGGGCGTTGCTGATATGAGCATAGCCACAGTTAGGGCTCCAAGGGAATGAGTAATTAATGGATTACTTATGGATAGATGGGGTTTGGTTTTTAATAGTCCCCTATATAGTCATGATGTGTTCAAGGGTTATTTAATAGGTAGTGCTGTGGTTGTTACGGACATTAATGATGCTAGGAAGCTTTACTCAATGGGTTTTTATGGGAAGTTCGTTAATGAGGATAAGGTTAAGCTCAGTGAGGTTAATAACGTTAATTCACCACTGCAACTATCAATTATTGAGGCCCTGTATCTAGTGGATAAGGGATTCCTGGAGGTTTTTGATTGTAATGGTAATAAACTCACGAGGGATGACTTGGTTAAGGTTGGTCATAATACCGTGACTAACTTCGACCAGGTATACACTATTTATAGAGAGTTAAGGGATGGAGGCTTCGTCGTAAAGAGCGGGCTTAAGTTTGGTTCATTATTCGCTGTTTACGAAAGAGGACCAGGGATTGACCACGCGCCAGTCCTGTTGCACTTCATTGAGCCGAGGAGGGCTGTCAGTGCCCTCGATATAACGAGAGCCGCAAGGCTTAGTCACAGTGTTAATAAGAGGTTTGTCCTGGCAACGCAGAGCGAGGTTGATGGTAAGATGCACTACGTGGCCTTCGAATGGTGGAGGGCTTGATTAATTCCATTAATGCACTGGCATTTATTGGTTATTTTGTATATTTAATGAAACATTTATTAAATATAATACTAAATAACATAATGTATGGGTACCCAGGAGGATATTAAATCCGCAGGTACCTTGGGATTTGTTGGTTCAATACTCATGTTCATACCCTACGTGAGCATAATTGGCGATATACTGGTACTCATAGCACTTAATAAGTTATCTAAGGCCTATGGGAATAATGCTATTTGGAGCAATGCCCTTTATGCATTGGTAACGGCCATCATTGGTGGTATAATCCTAGCATTCGCATTTGCCGGTACGGCATACCTATCATTAATTTACCTAGGTCCAAGTGCATTGAGCAGGCTTGGCATGTTTATTGTGGTTTTTGTGGTTTTCTACATAATTATATTAATAAGTGGTTTATTCATGAGGAATGCATATAATGAGTTGAGTAGGTCCAGTGGTGTTGGGGACTTTGGTAGTGCAGCTAGGTGGTATTGGCTTGGTGCAATATTAACAATAATAATTGTCGGCTTCATACTATACATAGTGGCCGACATATATGCACTACTTGGTTATAGTAAGTTAAGGGGTTAATGGTGTCTCATTAATCGCACAGCAGTTAATACCATGGTGAGTATTACGGCGAGTATTAATGCAATACTGTAATACCCAATTTGCGGCGCCTCGGCAATACACATAACACTAATTGGTATGAGTAATTCCTGGGTTACTCCATAGGAATTTGTTACGCTTCTTAATTCCTGATCACCGCACTTAATAATGACTTGAGTAAAGGGTTCGGGTAAGCCTAGGGAATCCCTAATGCTTAATTCCATGTACTCGGCATTAAGTACTGCAGTGTTGTTTGCGCCACTTATCACGAGTGGTGATCTTAACCCGTAAATAAAGCCGTTAATACTCACGTTAGTTATTTCCTCACCATACTTAATCCATCCAAGGTTCTTTGTCCCAATATAGGATCCATTGGCCGTGTATAGGATCAATGATGCATTGTACTCCCTGGTCCAATTAATGATTGCCATAACAGGCCTATCCATGAGTAGGATTAATGTGTTATTCGTGATTACGTAGTGAGTGGCATTTGTGGTGAATCCAGTGAATATGAGTCTCGTATTATTACTGAAGTAAATGATTGTATAGGGCACGGTAATATTCACTATGCTATCCTCATTATACCAACCACTCAAGTTAGTGAGTATGTTTGCCTCATCAATGATGTCAAGCCTATAGTACTTGACCCATAGGTAATTGACTACGTATGATTGGTTCATAATCAGTGAGAATTCCGTGGAATTAACATACTCGTCATTAATGAGTAGACCTGCGAGGCTAAGTAACGTATTATTTCCTAGGTAGATATTCCGTGGTGTGGTTATAATTACCCTGGAGTCTATGGGTAATGGTAATACTGTGGATACAATACTTTGATTATTAACTAGGTAATTACTGAGGATGAGAAACGCCAGGTAATCAGCATTGTTTAATGGACCGAGGTACTCATCACCGGTGGTTATGCCCACGGTACCAGGGGCAATGGCGTAAGCCCTGGCATTGATTATGGTCTCGCCAGTATCACTACCGAAGCTCCAAGCGCTTGGTACAGGCAGTAAATCGCCATTAAGTCCCTGGTAATAAAGGGAGAGGGTTGCGTTCAATTCATTGGTTAAGACCATCGCGCCGCATCCGGGGCCACTAATGACGAATTCAGTATCAATTAGGTAACCAAGTGGTGAGTATTCGGACCCATTAACGACGAGGTATGGACCCCATGAAGGGGTAATTAGGAAGGTCACGTTGTCAACAAGCGTATTAACGCCATTCATTGAGTAACCAAGGAGTACCTCGGGAAAGCCATCAATGGTCTTATTACTAGTTATCGTTAGATTCACGGTAAGTGGCGCCTCATACTGAACCCAATTACCCATGTACGCATAGACCTCATTATTCATTACAGAGCCACGTCCAACAATGAATAACGGGTTCATAACTAACTCGGTACTGCTCATGTTCCATACATTAACAAGTGGAGCCATTAAGTCATTCATGGGGTCTATTATTAGGACGTCTTGAACCCAGTAATACTGTGTTTGATTATTAATCATCATTTCAAGCACAGCATTTAACTGCAGAGAGAATGAGTTAGGTGGTAGTGAGGAGCAATTAGTTAGTGATTGAACGCTCGCGCTCATTATCTTAGCCTCACCAATGAACTCACCGGTTGTGTATGAGTACGGTATATAACCAAGTTGTGAGGGTGCTAATCCATAATCAACAATACCAATTGGCGCGTTAATGAATGGTGTTGAGTAGTGGCGCGTTATGGCGAGTATCGCCTGGGCAGTTAATGAACCATTATTAATAACAACAATGTAATACTCACCACTGGGTAGCTCAATAGTTATGTTGAGTACTTGCCCGTAATATGCAAATAACGGCTTAGCCGTGGTGCCCACCCTCAACTCCTCATAGCCCTGACCACTAAGTACTAGTAGTAATACGTTATTATTCGACCTTAGGTAAATCCCCATTGGTCCAGGTCCATAGGCGCTCACTGAGTAATACGTGCCTGGTGCAATAATTAGTATGTACGTACCTGACCCAATCAAGTGATTATAAATAACCGCGTAATTAATGGGGTATGTGTAAATTCCATAATTGTTAGTTAATGGGTTGACCTGGTGATAGGTTGTGCCATTAAGCATCGCCACGAGTATTGTCAGGAGTACTGGCAATAGGCTAGGCACGGTGTGTTAATTACTGTGCGGACTTAAAAAGTGAGCGGTTACGTAATAATTTAATAAGGGAATGCTCATAGGCGGTAATTAAATGGAACTTAGCAATAAATTGGCACTAATAGGTGCAGTTAGGTCTCTGGGTGGTTCCCTGCTCTGGTCCTTCACGGGATTCGCCCTATTCCAATACTACAGGCTACCTCTTACCCTGATATCAATCTTCTATGTAGCCCAGGCTGTGGTTAGTTCAATAGCCTTCGTGATTGGTGGTTACTTGGCGGACTTCCTAGGTAGGGTAAGGACAATGATTATTTCGGCTGTGGTATCATCAATAGTACTGATCATTGCCTATTTAATAAATAGGCCTCTTGTTGTGGTTATCATGGTTCTCATTCAATCATTCTTTAATAATGTGTATGGTGTCGCCAATACATCAATTGTTGGGGACTACGCAAGGAGCTTCTCATCACTAGTTAGGTACTTCAGTAGGCTTAGGGTTGGTATTAATGCCGGTTGGGCCATTGGACCTGCCATTGGTGGCCTACTATATGAGGTTTATGGTTTTAGGGTATTGATGCTCCTAGGCTCAATAATACCACTAGCCGCACTACCACTGTTGGTGTCATTAAACGAGCCTAATTACATGGTTGAGACAGGTCTAACATTCCATGTTAATAAATCATTCGCGTTGTTCCTAATACCAACATTCCTAACATTCCTCGTAATGGGGCAACTGGGCTTTCCATTACTCACGTATTATAATGCGCACGATGGCTTAACCACATTCCAAGTCGGCCTGCTATACATGGAGAACGGCTTACTTGTTGTTTTTCTCCAGGACCTTATTGGCAGGTACTTAAAGAAACCAAGTCTTATATCACTTGGTATGGTTATTTACGGCGTAAGCTACTTAACGGTGGCCTTTATACCGAACTTTGCCTGGGCCATTGCTGACATGTTCTTCATAACGTTCGCTGAAATGATAGTATCACCACTATCACAGAGCATTGCTAATACACTCGCCGACCCAAGGACAAGGGGTAGGTACATGGGACTTTACTCACTGGTTACTGGTTTAGGAAGAACCACTGCATCATCAATATCAAGCCTACTATTACCCTACGCCCTCAGGCAACCCCTGGCAATGTGGGGTTTTGTCTTTGCCGTGGCATTATCATCAACAGGATTATACGCAATTCTCGTTAAGGACATTGCCGTGGTTTCCCGAAGAGCATAATACTCATTAATCACTATGTAAGCACCACTACCGTGAATAATAGAAGTAAATTATGGCCCGGTTTCTACATAATGATGGCCGCAGCGCTCTGGTCAACAATAGGTGTTGTGAGTATGTATAGTGCAAATCCAATAATGCTTGGTCTCTTCAGGTCATTGTTTGCCTCGCTGGTATCCCTATTCATACGTAGATCACTCAATAAGGCATCGGTAATAACGGGCATAGCTCTCGGTGTATTGTTCGCAGCATACCCAATCGCAGCCGTAATGGCTGGTGTCGGCTTGGCAGCCTTCCTACTATATACTGCGCCACTATGGGCAACACTAGTGGCGCTTGTAATGGGTGAGAAACCTGGCAGACGAGGCGTTATTGGCGTTTCCCTGGTGATAATCGCCATAGTATTGATTGGCGCCCAAACAATCAAGGGCTCAATAAACATGGTAGGCGTATTCATGGGTCTCCTATCTGGTATCTCCTACGGTTCATACATAGCCCTGGCAAGGAGGTTCGCTAAGATGGGTAATGAGGTTGATGTTTCCTGGGGTGCAATACCATATACACTAGTAGTCACGGCATTAACGGCCATCGCCTACTCAATTATTATGAACTCCTGGAGACCAATAGTTAGACCGGCCCTATGGGGTATTTACCTCGGCATAGTGACTACCGTGATTCCATATAGGCTCTTTGCGATGGGTGTGTCGAGGGTGAGGGCCTCTACGGCCTCCGTGATAGCCACCGTGGAGCCAGTCCTAGCGGCTCTTTGGGGCTTTCTATTCTTTAGGCAAATACCCACGGCACTAACACTAATAGCCTATGCCCTGATAATGATGGCGTCAATAATAGTGTCATTTGAGGAGACTCAGTGATTTTTTATGAGGATGGACAGAGCAGTTTGAGTAATTGTGCATTCGCATGTAGGTGCATTATTGATGGTAGTACGAATATTGCGAGCATGAGGTTTATGAAAACCACCACGGTTATAAATACATAGAGCCAATCCCTCTCCATGGCGAATGATGCAATACCAAGGGCAACCCTGAGTACTGGGGTCACTATGAGGACCATGAGCCCAAGTATAATAAATGAGAGTGCGTCCAGGTTGGGTAACCTGGATAGTGCGTACATTGGTGGTATTACGGTTGTGTTTATTGGGGATCTCGAGTTCATGATAAGCTGTTCATTACATCCAAGGGCTTCGCCCTTGACTTGGAACAGGGCAATACCAATTAGTATTAGGGCTATGCTGATGATCACGCCGTACCTAAGGGTTAGCCCAATAATGTAATCCATATCCCACCTAGGCATTCCCACCACCTCTAACTGTAGTTCTGCTTTCTCTTCTTGCTGCTGATATGCCGTAGCGGTAATAAAGTATGGTCATGACTATTGCCGTGAAGACTACGCTCAACAGGTACTGGGTTGCCACGGCTATCGTTATTATGTGATCCATGTAGAGACCCTTCAGCAGCATCTCCATGCCCAGGAAAGCCAGTATTGCTAGGAAGACCCACCTAACCTGCTTATTCGTGATCCTCACAAGTATCCTCGTACCGCTCATAGCCCCTATCAGGACGCCTATAGCCGTTACAGCAGCCATCATCGGTTGTATATAGCCGAAGTACCAATAGAGGGCGCTGCCCGTAGCCGCCGTTACTCCTATCATGAAGTTGCTCGTTGTTGTGCTCACCTTCATGGGCAGGTTCATGGCCCAGTCCATCCCGAGGACTTTAAGCGCGCCACTACCAATACCCAACAAACCACTAATAAAACCCGCAAAGAACATTATCAATTCGCCGAGCCACCAACGAACACCCCAATACTTAACCTCCCTCTTTAGGGCATCGTCGTAGTAACTACCGTATAGTTTAAATATCCTCGTGGTTCGATCAGGTTTCCTAGGATCAGGTATTTCATACTTACCTCTCTGGGCTGTCGGTATTATTGACGTTAGAATTACTATGCCGAAGACCACGTAGACAATCCACGCAAGGCTGTGGCTGTATATGTAGGCTGCCGTTAATGAACCAACTATTGACCCAGTCGTAGTGGCTATCTCGAGGCCCATGCCAATCCTGACATTAGTTATCTTATCCCTAATGTACGCACTGGCTGCGCCACTTGATGTCGCTATTGTGGATATTAGCGATGCACCAGCGGCGTAGGCGATTGGTATGCCCAAGAACAATGTAAGTAAGGGCACTAATACCGTACCACCCCCCAAGCCTGTTAGCGATCCAAGTAATCCAGCTATAATACTGAATATAAGTAACTCTATGCAGCATAATATTGTTTTAAACAATACCATACTTATGCCAGTGATTAGAATGACCTTAAAAAACTAACTTACTACGAGGGACATGTTATGTATTTCACGTCGATTGTTAATGCAAACCTAAATTGCATGCATATATTAATTTCATTGATTTTGAATGCTCATCATACTTTACATTTTGTATATGTAAAATGAAGATTAAAAAGCCCCATACTTAATATTATTCAATTTCTCATTAACAATAGGCATCACTGCATACAACTTCTCAATAATATCATCCTCACTAACACTGAATAATTTACCATCCCTAACAATAAACCTACCACCCACCAATACGTCATTAACATCATGGCCATCCAAAAACGATACCACGGACTCCACGGGATCATACGCAGGTAATGCCCTAGCATCATTAAGCCTAAGCGTTATTAAATCAGCCTTAAACCCCTCCTTAATCGCCCCAACATTATCCCCAATCAATAGGCCACCCCAGCCCGTGAGTGCCCTAAGCATTGTAATGGAGTTGAAGGAGGACTTATCATAGGTAATTCCCACAGTTAATGCCTTGCCCACGGCTCTAGCGATCTTAGTCTCATGCAGCAGATCAAGACTTGTGAATGCACCACCATCACTTCCAAAGCCAAACAACGCATCATTAAACATGGGTAGCCAATGCAGTCCCATGGCTATTGAGTCAACCATTGGACACCAGGCAATGCCTAACCCCCTATCTCTAACAATGGCTCTTTCTCTACTGGATAGGTAAACGGCGTGGGCTATCACCGTAGGCCTTACTAGCGTTAAGCCAAGCTTATCGAAGACCTCGAGAGGCCTAATACCGTACTTAGTAAGTGCATAATCAACCTCACCCTGATACTCACCCAAATGATAGGTTATGCCCAACCCTTTATTTAGGCAATAATCCTTTACCTTGAGGAGCAGGTCTTCAGTAGCCATCATTACCTGCCTGATTGAACACCAAACCCTAACCCTATCATTAACCTCCGGCAGCAACTCCTCAATTCCACGTATGGCATCATCAGCATCAGTGATTTTATCCCCACGTACATTAAAGGTCGACCGCGTAACCACACCCCTAATACCAACCTCATTAATTGCCTTAATTAACTCCCTAGGCCTCGGTGCGCCAGCCTCAATGAAGTATGTGATGCCATTCTTAGCCATGGCAATAACACTCACCAGTGAGGATAGGTATGCCAACTCATCATTGAGTAATTCCTCGAAGGGTATTAGGAGCTTTGTCCATAACGGCGGTAACGCAAGTCTCTCATCATTAATGAAAGACCTGAGCAGTACTTGTTGTGTATGCGTGTGGGTGTCAATGAGACCTGGCATTAGTATGTGCCTATCCCTATTAATGACCTCCTCACCCCTATACTGGCTGAGTACGTCGCTTGCCCTACCCACCGCCTTAATTAGGCCATTATCTATGGCCACGGCTCCATCCTCTATAATTAATGGATTTGTCATCGTTATTACGTACTTAGCTCTCACAATTAGGTCGGTCTTATCCATCACTAATCACTCTGGTGGTATTTCTACGTAGGCTACCGATATGTCAATGCCAAACCTCTTTAGGTAGATTGATCTTGCGATTACGTAGGCCGCAATACCGAGTATTACTGCGCCGAGTTCTACGCCGTAAGCCAACCAATTACCACCCCAAATCTGTGGATAGGCTAGGAATTCATAGTCGAGGAATACGAATACGAGGAATTGAAGAATACCAGAAACAACGAGAGCGGTCCTAACCTCACCACTCAATTCATTGTTTTTCCTTAGGGCTATCAACACGGCAGCAACACCAACCAATGCCAAGTATGTCAGTGGGCCAACCTCAGTTCCATATAGTGCTGTGAATGTTCCGTAGAATATGCCCGTTAATGCAATGAGCATTGCTGTTATTGCCAGGTCTGTTACATGTGCGTATATTGGTGTTCCAAACCTAGGGCTTACGTAGGCAAAGAAGCTAGGCCAAACCCTATCAAAGGCAAGGGCAAACCAATACCTAACAATCACAATGGCGCCGTAGGCCAGTATTGCCAGGTACCAGGTAACTGATGATATACCAATAATCCAACTGAGCACGTTATTGTTTGACACGACCATGGCGATGGTCCAGTAATTCAGGATACTATTAATGTTAGGATTGGACAATGCAGCAGTCACGAAGTTAAAACCCAGTGAGTAGTAAAGGGCTTCAAAGCCTATTGTTGCCATTACCATCGTTATTAAGGCCGCCACCGGCACGTTATACTTAATGGCACCCCTACCCTTTATTTCGGAGGCTATTGCTGGTCCAGCCATTAACCATGGGTAGACATAGAGTGCGAAGAATGGTATTACCATGAATGCGCCGCTTAACGTGAACTCAGGGCCCTTATAACTACTGGCGAGTGATGAGTATGTGTAGCCACTGGGTAGTAACTTATTAATTGCTGCAATGGCCATGGACTTAGGCGTTGTAAATAATATTATTACTGTTATTATCAACCCAAGTAGTGATACTGTGGTTAGTGCGGTCATTAACCTAATACCATACCTAGTACCTAGTATGTTTGCTATGACTATTATGGCGAAGAAGGCGATGGCTATGGAGATCATGGACCAAGTATTGAAAGAGGCATTTATACCCAGTATCGGTAGTACCGACTCAAGCTGAAAAACGCCAGCTGTTGCAACAAGTGCGTAGTAGGCTAAGGCCTGTATTACGAATGCCATGACCAAGCCATTAATAAGCCAGGCAGCCCTTGGGCCGAATGCCCTAGTCAGCCAGACGTAGTCACCACCTGTGCGTGGTATTAACGTGGTTAGTAGTGTGTAGACTATTATTTGAGGTACTGAAAGTAAAAACGCAATTAATGATGCATATACCAGGTTCACACCAGTAACACTGGGTAGTGCCGCCAGTGTGAACCCTGCAGTACCTAACGCGGCTCCTATGGACATGTTGGCAATATTTATTGAAACAGCATCCCAAAAACCAGCCTCCTTGACTAAACCCGTGGATTCCCTAAGGAATACGCCCTGTTTAGCCCCCATTGTTTCATCAAGAATTGGAATATTTAAAAATCTTTCGCGCAACTATTATCGAATCTTTATTTAATGAATTTATTAAATAATTTAAATAATTAATTAAATAATAAAACGATAAGGAGACTTAAAAACAAACAAAGCATTTGGTTTATTGTTAATGAAAAGTATTTAAACAGTACCGAAAAACTTAATTCGTGGTTGTTGGGATCCTTGACTTCGGAGGTCAATATAACCACTTAATACTTAGGCGTGTAATTGAACTGGGGTTTCAAGGTAGTTTTCTAGGTCCCATTGAGCCCATTAGCAGGGTTAAGCAGTCATTTGATTGCTTGATCATTAGTGGTGGTCCGTGGAACATACCCGAGGACCTACCCAAGACAGGTAACGCCATTGATTACATCCTTGAATTCCCCGGTCCTGTATTGGGTATTTGCCTTGGTCATCAATTAATGGCCCATGCATATGGTGGCGAATTAGGTAGGGGTAACCCTGAGTTTGGTGGTGTTAGGATCTACGTTGATAGGGAGGATACCATTCTCAGGGGAGTATCTAGGGAATTCACTGCATGGGAGAGTCATAATATAAGTGTTGTTAAGCAGCCGAGGGGCTTCGATGTAGTTGCCCATAGTGATAATGTGCCTGTTGAGGCAATGGTTAATGAGGGAATTAGTAGGTTTGGTGTGCAGTTTCACCCTGAAGTGAAGCACACGGAGTATGGCATAGTAATAATGAGGAACTTCCTGAATTTGTGTCATTAGTAATACTTGCCCTTATCATTTATAGTTTTAATTAAATAATTCACTGAATATTATGGGCCAGTTTTAAGCTAAAGTATTTAAACGGTTCATTGAATTATCCATTAATGATAAGCATAAGCGCTATTGATAAGGTCATTGAAAACATGAGGTCACTACACATAAACTGTGCACTTGCGGCTATCTCTGGGGGTGTTGATAGTACCACGGCAGCCATCCTCACCAGGAGGATAATTGGTGATAGATTAAGGGCTGTTTTCATTGATACTGGTTTCATGAGACTTAACGAGCCTGAGCACATTAAGGAGATACTTAGAGCTGTTCTTCCCCTTGAGATAATTAACGCCAGTGATAGGTTTTACCGTGAAATGCTTGGACTCAGTGATGCCGAGGAGAAGAGGACTAGGTTTAGGGAGGTGTTTTACACGGTTCTCTCGGAAATAGCCAAGGAGTATGACTGCGACTGGTTAGTACAGGGTACAATAGCCCCTGATTGGATTGAGACGAGGGGAGGCATTAAAACACAGCACAATGTACTTGAGCAGGTGGGTATAGACACGGCCTCGAAATACGGTTTCAAACTCATTGAACCATTAAAGGACCTATATAAAGACCAGGTCAGGGAGTTGGCTAAGTCACTTGGTGTACCAAGTGAAATAGTTAATAGGCAGCCATTTCCAGGACCTGGGCTCAGTATTAGGGCTGTGGGTGAGTTAACGCTTGAGAAGCTTGACGTGGCTAGGAGGGCTACGGACATAGTTGAGAGAAGGCTAGGTAACATGGGTCTTAGTCAATGGTTTGCCGCCACATGGGAGTATGATACAGTACCCAGCAGTGAATTATCAAGGGTTGTTAATGGCCTCGGTGATTTACACGTGGAATTATTCAGTATTAGGGCGACAGGTGTCAAGGGTGACGCGAGGTCCTATGGTCACGTGGCGCTCGTCAGGGGATACCCAGTTAATTGGGACGTAATTTATGAGTTACATAAGTACTTAGCCACCACCAGTGATGTCACTCACGTGATTTATGAATTAATGGGTAGGGGTGTAGGTAAGTATTTCGTGTCGATAAGGGCAATCGTTACTGATGATTTCATGACAGCCGACGTACCGAGACTCAGCCGTGAGATTCTCATGGACGTAGCTGAGGAAATACTGAGTAATGATAATAGGATTTCGTCCGTGGGCTTTGATGTAACGCCAAAGCCACCAGCGACAATTGAGTATGAGTAATCAGTGGAGTAGCTTTATGAGCTTATTTACGAAGTCCTCACCGAAATAATGAACCAAGTCTAGTTCATTAACAATGTGGTCCAGGTCTAGATCACGAAGCCTATTCCTAACGACTTCACCAACCTCCCATGGAAACACTATCCACCTATCCGTAGTATCCACATAATAATTAGGCTTGACTCTTGACCACGGCTTCACATAGAGGGTCGCAGTCCTCACCTCCCCAGCACCATAGAACCTAAGCAAATCCTTAGCAGTTGCTAAGGTTTTACCTGTATCAGCAACATCATCAACAATCAACGCACTCCTACCCCTTAGGTCATGTATTATTGGGTAAGTAATAATGGGTTCCTCACCCTGACCAACCCTAGTCCCATAACTCGTTAAGCCAAGGACCACCAAATCCTCAACACCCAAGAAATCAGAGACAAGCTTACCCACCATGTAACCACCCCTAAGGATTGCAACCACTGAGTCAGGCCTATAGCCAGAGTCCCTAATCATTAATGACAAGTCAAGCGCCAAATCCGTAAGTCTCTGCCAATTAAGGACCAGGAACTCCATTAATCAAATTATTGAAATAATAATGTTAAAAGGCTTTCCTCACCACAGGAAACAATTTATTAAAATTAATTAAACAATACAAACCCAACAACCTCAAGAAACGACAAAGGCAAGCGTAAAAATATACGGTGATAACAATGCATAGCAATTAAGGATTTGCCCCCTGCATGCATCCACACCATTAGTACGGGGCTCAGCGGCCCGGTTTTGGCCGGGTCGTTGGGCCTCGTACTAATGACGTGAATGCAAGGCAGGTATAGGCCTAATAATGTGTTCTCTATTATATTTATATTAATTACCCTAATTGATATTGTTTATATTATTTATGAATTCTTTATGAAATACAAGTGTGGTGTGTATTATATGGGGTATTTTCTATTTTTTATTTTATTTGAAATAGAAAACAATTTAAACAAAACTGAATATAAAAAGTACGTGAAAAAAGTCCTTAAGTGCCCGGGTATATGCCTTGATAAGTTCCTTGACTGCGCATTTAGGGCTATTATTGAGGCTAAGCTGGATCTCGTGGATAAGGACGAGGCACTCGACGCACTTTGGGAATACCTCGTGAATATTGATTATGAAGTTAAGTTACTCGAGAAAAGGATAAACACGAGTAAGACCACCGAGGAAGGAACAACCTAGATATTGCCTTAGGATATGCAGGACTTTTTGTAAGGTTCATGAGAAAGGAGGCTGCTATTATACCTGTTTCGGCTTCTTTTTACTTTGATTTCGTCCCTGGACTAGGCCCAGGTAAGCATATTCTGGTTTTGTTCCTGTATGCATGCACTGAGTGAGGTTGCCAACCAAATCAGTACTGGCACTTAATTGAAGATCACGGATACAGCATACACGGTGCATATTTCAAATAACATTGACGTAATTCCTCATGCCTCAAGCTCCAGTAGTGCTCGATCAACACCCTGTGCTCTGAAGGAGGAACCCTTTATAAAATGCCGAATATCCCTAATTTCTAGCTAGATAAGTATTAGTAGGTGTTGCTCGTTATTAATATCCTCGATTGCGATGAACCGGCAATTAATCATGCCGCAATCAATTAGCGGCTATTGAGCACGTATTTAGGTTTTCCCGAATAGCAATCATAAGTATCAAGAACGGTGATGGTAATGATAAGCAAGGGATTGATTGTAATTTGGTGCGGCCGCCGGGATTTGAACTTACCCCACGGTTAACCCGCGACCGGGTTCTGCGGCTCGGGGGGCCGCCATCCTAGACCAGTCTAGACCACGGCCGCTGTTATGGATAGGGTTAAGGAGGAATTTAAGTTTTTGTTTGTTGTTTTTCATGTTTTGTGATGTTTTGAATGTTTATATAGGTTAAATAGTGTGTTGTTTTGATGGGCAGTGTCTTTGGGCGTGTGTTTAGGGTTGTGACTTTTGGGGAGTCTCATGGCCCTGCCATCGGCGTGGTGATTGATGGTGTTCCAGCCGGCGTGGCTATTGACGAGTCCTTTATTGGGAGGGAGCTGGGGAGGAGGCGTTTTTGTCAATTGCCGATTCTTAATCCTAGGTGTGAGGATGAGGAG
>ERZ1669247.105-NODE-105-length-38522-cov-4.621780_pt1 | contig 38522 bp, 40 predicted proteins | sample MGYA00579297_ERZ1669247 | MGnify/ENA primary metagenome ERZ1669247 (study PRJEB41166, sample SAMN08046056) | hot springs metagenome | biome: hot spring; feature: acid hot spring; material: thermophilic sediment; isolation source: thermophilic sediment from acid...
GTTAATGATGCCTTAAGTAAAGGTGGAAGAATCATCTATAGAGCTAGTAGAATTCCTGAGAGGGGGTTCTATTACCCACCAACAATACTAGAGGCCCCCTTTGATGCGGCAGTGTGGGTTGAGGAGGTTTTTGGCCCAGTGTTACCTGTGGCTCGGGTTAAGGATGATGAGGAGGCGGTTGAGATAGCTAACAGGACTGAGTATGGTCTTGATGCATCAATATTCACTAGGGATTTCTCAAGGGCATATAGGTTAGCCACTAGGATTAAGGCGGGGACTATTTTCATTAATGATACCACTAGGCTTAGGTTTGATAACCTACCATTTGGTGGATTTAAGAAGTCTGGTATTGGACGTGAGAGCGTTAAGGATACGATGATGGAGATGAGTGAAGTTAAGGTAATATCGTATGCATTAAAGTGAACATAAGTCGCGGAGTCCTTAACGCGTTAAATTAGCATTATAGTTTATAAACCAGACTGCGTCTGTGTATTGATGCATAGAGTAAACATTATTGCAGAGTACGGTAATAGGACTGAGAAGGATATTGAGATAACTGTTGGTTCCCTCCTACTGGTTCAGCAGGATTCAGGAAGCATATCAACAATAGCTCTTCAACCGTACTTAATAACCACGAGTAATTACGTTAAGAAGATTACAGCATCATACGGTAGTAACATTGCTTACGCCTTACTTATTAAGAATAGGGAGGACGTATTCGTAACAGTGGCTAGTGATCACACGGATCCTGACGCGGAGAGGTGTAACGTAATTTCCGGTAAGCACACTTACCCTAAGGTTATTGCCCGTAGGGCTTGGTCCCTTGAAAACATTGAGGATCATTGGGACTTGGTGGAATTAAGAAACATGGCTATAATTAATGATGAAAAGAAGATTGCTCAGCAATTCACTGGGAGGGAATTACCCCAGCCCAGTATTGTGCTTGAGATGATTGAGGATACTATGGAGGAACCTAGAAACATGGTTATTGTTGTTGAACGTAGAATAATGCCCGAGGAGTACGTGGTTAGTAACTACTATGAAATATCGATGATTGATAATTCCAGTAAGAGAAGTATTGAGCATTATTACTGGGTTGATTAATCCCAGAAATGCTTATTAGCCCTAGTTAAGTTAACCACTATGGTTAGTAAAATTGTAGTATCTGGAGTGGTTGTATTAGTATTAGGCATTATATTAGCAGTAGTGGGTGCTGTTACGGCAACTAATAATGCCTTAAGCCTATTTAATCAATTAAAGAGCGTGCCTTTATCATCCTTAAGTCCAGGCAGCTTCATTAGCCTTTCAATTTACCCAACCTCAGTACTAATAATAGAGTCCAGTAATCCATCATGTATTTCACCAAGTCCAGCACCATATGCCTCTAAGACAACTGCTAACATAACTATTATAGTGTATAATAAAACCTCAGCAGTCAACATAATTAATAATTGCACATTTAATATAATGCTTAGGTATAAGGCCTTTTCAGTTTCAGCAGCAAGTAGTCCATTCATAACTTCAGGCTACTTAATACTCCTCGGTGGTGTGCTGTTCATAGTAGGTATAATAACAGTGGTGGTTGGATTCGTGCTTGGCCGTAGGCGTAGGGTTAAGGCATGATTAACTCACGTGAAGTGTATTGATGCGTATTCATTAACGTCAAGGTAAAGTTCACCACAGTCTCTAGTTTCATAATCCTTAGCCTTAACTATGCATTCGTTCTTTACCCTGGGTTCATAAGTAATGGGGCTATTAGTGTTGTTGGCTATGAAGACTACACCCCAGTTACTTGATTTCATCATTAGTTCAACAGTTAATGGTTTAATACTTAACCTTGGCTTATTAGTATCAACAACTAATCTACCACCCTCAACCTGTACAGTGCAGTTGGAGACCGTGTATGGTGATTCAAGGCTCTTAAATTGAACGACAATACAAGTATTATTCCTATACCTAACAGTTACTAATGCCCAGTCTGAGACATTTAGTATACCGGTGGTTAATATGAGGCCCCTATGCCATGGTGTAATATTCATGAATCCCCTCAGTAGTATTCTAAGCACCATTAATGGGTAATTCACGACTTCAGACACCTTAAGCCTAAGTAATCTAAGAGCCCTATCGTATAATCCATAAACCGCAAGTGCGTAAATTAACCTAGGTAAGTCTGATTCACTAAGTTTGTTAATAATGGCTGCATGGTATAGTTTATTAAGGAGTTTAACTGCATCACCATGTTTAATTAGCCTTAGCTGTAGTTTATCGAGTTCATTACTACATTCCTTCATTGCCCTCTCTCGTATTAACCTTAGTTCACTTAAACTAGAGTTAGTAGGCCAGTTCAATAGGAGTATTTTAGCTAATTGGTAGGAGTCACAGGGATTTAGTGAGTCAAGATTGATTTCAGGCATTGAACCAGGCCACATGATGGCGTTTGCAAGTTCACTTCCATTAATTGCCCCAATCATGCTTAACATTAGTTCATCCACTGCATTAAGTGGCTTAATTTCATTGATTTTCCTAGCTATGAGTAGGGCGTACTGGTTCAATAACTCATTACTAAACATTAATATGCCTGGTTCAGGAATAGACATCAGCGTTTACCAATACCCCTAGTTGTCACCAGTAGGTAGGCTAATGCGGCGATTATTATGATAACTATGGTCACTATTATTAATATATTCTCAGGGTAAGGTACAACAAGTAACGAGGATCTGCTTGTTAAGGCGTAACCCAGGAAACTGAATATGAGTGAGTATGATCCGAGGATGAAAATTATCAATAAGCTCAACTTAACTATAGTGTAGTATGATTCCTTATCAGGCTTCTTAGCTCTCCTAAATATCCATGCCGTATCCTTAAGCAATCCACGCAGTTTCTTGCCTAAATCACTGAACGCCACATGAGGACTTCACGCTTAGGTTAAATAAGCTTTATGCATTCAAGCGGGACTGGAGCCACCGTTAAGTGAGGATCACTAAATCTTTAACTTACCTTGGATTCAATATCAATGCAGTTTACAGTTACCTTTTAATTTGGTGGATATTACTGATGTATTATACCTTATACAATCAGGGGTGATTAGACGCTTGAGGATTACATACATGTTATGGAGGTAACTAACATCAAAATTAACCTAATTACTTCATTGAGGTGGTGTTATGTGGAGTATTGGTTTTGGTTTATATGGTTCCTCAAGGTACTTCACTTCATCATCAGTTAAATTAACTGTTAGCGCATCAACAGCTTCCTCAAGGTGTTCCACTTTGCTTGTACCTATTATTGGCAATATACCTTTCCTAAATATCCATGCTAAGGCTACTTGAGTTGGGGTTACGCCCTTATTCTTAGCAACCTCAATTACCCTCCTCACTATTTCAATGTTCTCAGGAAACCTTCCAGTATCCATATATATCCTAGCCGCATAGAAGCCTGTACTTAACTGTAAGCGTGGGTTATCGCTAGGTTCAATAAGCTTACCATCCTTATAGTACCTACCTGAAAGCACTCCAACTGCCGTTGGGCTATACGCCATGTAGGCTATGTTATGTGCCTTGCAGAATGGTATCATTTCCCTTTCCTCCTCCCTATAAAGTAGGTTATACGGTGTCTGCGTGCTTACCGGCTTCTCATAATCCTTGAACTCAGCAATATAGTACATCTTAGTGAATTGCCATGTCCACATGCTTGATGCTCCAATGTATCTTACTTTTCCTTGGTGTACTAGGTCTGTTAGTGTGGATAGTGTCTCCTCAATTGGCGTCTCATAATCCCACCTATGAATCTGATACAAGTCAACATAATCAGTACCAAGCCTCCTAAGAGAATCACTAATCTGCCTCATAACATGCTTCCTAGACAAACCCCTATCATTAGGACCATTACCAGTGGGGAAGAATACTTTAGTAGCAAGTACAGCATCTTCTCTAATCCCCCGTAGGAACTCGCCGATTATTTCTTCACTCTTGCCTTGTGAATAAACATTAGCTGTGTCAATAAAGTTAATCCCAAGATCCCAAGCTCTCTTAAGTACCTTAAAGGCCTGCTCCTTAGTAGCAACCCATGAACTAGTACCATGAGATTGAAGTGATGGTTCCCCAAAAGACATTCCACCAAGAACTATCTTAGAAACCTTAAGACCGGACCAGCCAAGGTGGACATACTCCATAAGCAAGTATTAAATACTTAGTTTATAAATACTATGCCGTAATTAGTTCTAGTTAATTATATAATGTTGCATAATTATATTGATTTAAGCTGAATATACATTAGAAAAATATTTATGGCTTTGAATTATTAAGACCATTAATATATTTTATACAACTTAAAACAGTAAAGTAATGATAAACCAATTCCTCAGCGCATGGTAATATTAGATTCGAATCATCATTAACTTATTATTAGGTGGCTTTCCTTACCTTTATTATGTTTCCTTCGTATGACACTACGGTAACTCTATCGCCTTCCTTAATATCCTCTAGGGCTATTGCTTTCCAATACTCACCCCTAATCTTAACAATGCCCATTTGCCCAGTTTTAATATCCTCAGTGGCTACTCCGATTAATCCTGCTGTTGGGTAGTACATCACTGTCGATATTGGTTTAGCCCTAATAGCCCTAGCTATCAGCATTACTATCCAGGCAGATAAGCCACCAATACCTGCTATTTCACTGTACAGTATTACCCTAAGCGTGGTTGGGTTATACTTAAGCGCGTATTGGGGTGGTGAAACACTTGGTATAAGTAGTGTTAAACCCACCGCAATAAGCACTGCACCAACCGCTATCAATACTCCATGCAGCTTACCTCCACTATGCCATTCAAAGGCCATTAATAGGGCACCCACTACCATTAAGCCTAAGCCAGCGTAGTTTATTGGCAAGCCAAGAAGAGCCAATACTACCAGTAACACGGCACCTATGCCGGCTAAATATACGTGAGCTGTTAGTAACCCTGCTAGGATAAGCAATACCCCTAGTATGGAGATTATGTTCTCCATTACGGAGCTCTGTAACGCATCATAAAGTTGGTAACTGATTGGCGGAGTTAATTGAGTCACCACTGGATTCTCCATGACGAGTGTGTAGTTGACGCCGTTCACGTTAACCACTGTGCCATTCATCACGGATAATAATTGATCAATACTGCTTGCCACGTAGTTGATCACGTGATACTTAAGGGCCTCCTCCGGTCCAAGGTTAGTGTCATTATATACACAGGATGCTGCAAAGGTAGTGTTCCTACCCCTAAACTCAGCAGCCTCAACGAAGTACTTAGCCACTGCGTTAAGTATCTTAGGCTCAGTTATGAAGATCTCTTGCCCAGTAACCTCATTAATCTCCACCGGCTGACATGAACCAATCACGGTTCCCGGCGCCATTGCTGCTACGGTTGTTGAGAGGAGAACTAACGTACCTCCAGACCAGGCGTAGGAGCCTGTTGGGTAAACGAACCCAACTGTCACTATACTTGACGTTTCAAAGAGGCTAACTATGTTTAGGGCAGCGTCAAGCAAACCACCAGGTGTCTTCATGTATATGACCAATACGCTACCAGGTGGGAGTTGGTCAATGACACTCTTCAATTCATAGTAAGTATTCTCAGTTATTTCCCCATTTAAACTATATGTGTAAACTTGAGTTACCTTAATGATACCGTTAGATGCCGCGTGAACAACCATTGGTAACATTAAGGTAAATGCAATTAATACAAGCAATAACATCCTCATTTTTACCCACACAATCATTATTTTTATCTCACCTATTTAACCCTTTTCCAAAAGACCACTAGCCCGTGCCTGAGGAACCCTGGCCCTCCTGTCCTCCCTTAGTCCTTAATGCTAATGCTGCTGCGGTAATTGGCTCTAGGTTACTTGGGACGACTAGTACTAGGTTATGCTCCTTAGCCACCTCAAGGAGTGTATCAAGCTGCCTGAGGGTTAGGGCTGCTGGATTCTTAACGTATGTATCAGCTGCCTTAAGGTACATTTGTGATGCTTCATAGTCCGCTTGAGCTAATATCACCTTAGCCCTCCTCATCCTCTCAGCCTCAGCTTGAGCAGCCATGGCTCTAACTAAAGTATCAGGCAACTTAATGTCCTTTATTGCCACACTAGATATCTTAAGGCCCCAAGGCTCCACATGTTCATCAACAATTGACGCTATCCTCTTAGCCACCTCCTCCCTTTGTGTTAGTAGTGTGTCTAAATCCACCATACCAACCACATCCCTTAGCGTCGCTGCGGCTATGGTAGCTGCAGCACTCCTATACTCCTGTATTGATAATACTACATTCTTGGCGTCGAGAACCCTTAGGTAAACTGATGCATCCACTGAGACTTCAACATTATCCCTAGTTAATGCCCTTTGTGAAGGCATGTCAAGCATTATAGTCCTTAAGTCTATGGTGATCACCCTGTCTATGAAAGGTATAACTAGCACTAAGCCAGGTCCGTAAACCCCCTTAAATTTACCCAACCTAAGTTTAACGAGTCTTTGATATTCCGGAACAATCCTTATTGCAGAGGCCAATATGGGTATAACTATTATGAGCACTATTATTGCAATAACTACATCCACTATCAGAGAAACTACGCTCATAGGTTAATGTAATTACTAGGGTTTTAAAACTTTTAGTCAATATACGTAAATTATTTTAGCAATAATAGTAAGTAACGTTACATGGCTAGGGGCATAGTTGATCTTCTTGATAATATTAGGGGAATAAAGAGGGATAAGGTAATGGTTAACCGTGAACTACTGAGGGCGCTGGAGTATGTTAATTCCTCATCAAAGGGTAATGTAGTTTACATAAGCTATAGGCGCATAGTAAACATTATGCAGGGCCATAGGAGGTTAAGTAATGGGGATAAATCAATCATTAAGAGTGTGCTCAGTAGTATGATTGTTGATGTTAACGCAAGGAGGATTAGCAGGGATAAGTGTGTTTACGTAGTGAGTAGGGAAGACTTAGCCTTAATGATTATGAGACTTAAGGAAGCCTTAAATGAATAAATATACTGGTAATGCGAGGCAATGTTTAATAATGAGCACTGGCTAATTCGAAGTAATCATGCAGAGAAGGCTGGGGCTGAACTAATGATGATTATTCAGCCGGCTTAGTTTAATGTTAATTAACAGCAAAGCTTTAATTAAACCTAAACCATAGCTCAATAGTGCTCACTCAAACGCACGTGCAGGTTGGTATTGTTGGGAAGCCTAATGCCGGTAAGTCGACATTCTTCGCAGCATCAACGTTAATAGACGTTAAGATTGCACCTTACCCCTTCACCACTATTGAGCCTAACATTGGTGTAGGCTACGTCACAATACCCTGCGTCTGCAGGGACTTGGGGGTTAAGGATAATCCAAGGAATTCAATATGCATGGATGGGACTAGGTTAATACCAGTGGAGTTAATTGATGTTGCCGGCTTAGTGCCTGGGGCATGGCAGGGTAGGGGCCTTGGTAATCAATTCCTAGATCACCTAAGGAGGGCGCCAGTCCTTATTCATGTCGTGGACGCTTCAGGGGGTACTGACGAGGAGGGTAGGATTCTTAAGCCTGGTTCCCATGATCCAATACTTGACGTTAAGTTCCTTGAGAATGAGGTTGACATGTGGATGCTTCAGATAGTTAAGAAGGAGTGGGATAAGTTGATTAGGCAGGTGGAGTACTCTAAGCAGAAGATTGAGGATGTACTCTACAGCATGTTAAGTGGCTTAGGCTTAACGAGGGCTGTTATTGAGGAGGCATTAAATCAACTATCACTGGTGAATAAACCACCCCACCTATGGAGTGAGGATGTGATTATGGGTTTCGTTAAGTACATTAGATCCATTGGAAAACCCATGGTTATTGCCGCTAATAAAGCTGATATACCTGAAGCTGAGGATAACATAAGGAGGATGATTAAGGAGCTTAAGGGGTATAGGGTAATACCGACGAGCGCTGACGCTGAGTTAGCATTAAGGAAGGCCGCGAATAAGGGCTTAATAAAGTACATACCTGGTAGTCAAGACTTCACAATAGTGGGTAATCTAAAGCCTGAACAGGTTAATGCACTTGAACGGATTCGAGCAGTGATGAAGAAGTGGGGTGGAACAGGTGTTGTTAAGGCACTCAACACCGCTGTATTTGACGTACTAGGCATGATAGCTGTCTATCCGGTGGCTGATGAAAAGAGACTAACAGACACTGAGGGTAGGGTTCTACCAGACGTATACCTATTACCCAGGAACGCCACGGTACTTGACTTAGCGTCAGCAATACACAGTGATATTGCTAAAAGGGCAATGTTCGCCATCGATGCCTTAAGCGGTAGGAGAATTGGGCTTAATGAAAGGCTCCAGCATAGGTCCATTGTTAGAATTGTGGTAACTAGATAGGCGTATTAGGTGTAGGACTAAGTGACTGAAATTAACCCTAGCAGTATGGTAAATATTCCACATATTACCTGAGTTACTAGGCTAGTTGCCCATTAATTGACGTTAATATATTGTCAAATTGATGATAAGGTGTATAAGTAGGCTACGGCAATGGGCATGAAAGTATGAGTAAGGTTCATCCAGCGGTACTTGAGTTTGAGAAGATGGTTAAGGATAGGGAATCATACGTCAAATTCATTGATGAATGGGTTAAGTACTCCTGGAAGTGGGCTAGGGAGAGTAAATACGTCACGGTGTTTAAGATTCAAGCCTCCATACTTCATGCAATCCGAGAATACTTAGATTCCCAAGGCTTCACTGAGGTTTTACCACCAATAATAGGTCCAGTGACGGATCCAGGCATTAGGGGGGCTAAGCAGGCTACAGTGGATTTCTATGGTCATGAGTACAAGGTAATGTCAAGCGCAATACTGTATAAGCAGTACATGGCTGCAGTCCTCGGTAAAATATACTTCATCTCACCTAACATTAGGCTTGAGCCTAATGATAGTGTTTTCACTGGGAGACACCTTGTTGAATTCTTCCAGGTAGACTTAGAGATACTTAACGGTACACTTGATGACGCGATGAATGTTGCCGAGGGTTTATTCATGTACGTTACTAGGTATATTAGGGATACTCACGGTAAGGATCTTGAGAAGATGGGGAGGGATCTACCACACTATAAGACCCCCTTCAACCGCTATACCCACGCAGAGGCTGTTGAACTAGTTAATAAGCTTGGGTGCAGTAACCCAAGGAACACTGAGATATTGTGGGAGTGTGAGAAGGTTCTCTCAGCTCACCACGATAGTCCAATCTTCATTTACGAGTACCCTAAGGGATCAAGGGGATTCTACAACAGGGAGGATCCAAGTAAGCCAGGGTACCTGAGGGATTTCGATATGCTTTACCCGGAGGGTTTTGGTGAATCTATTTCAGGTGGTGAACGTGAGTATGAGCCGGTTAAGGTTATTGCAAGGATTAGGGAGGCTGGTGAGGATCCTAACAAGTACAGGTGGTTCCTTGAGATGCTTAAGGACTTCTACCCATTAAAGACAGCTGGCTTCGGTATAGGCGTTGAGAGGTTAACCAGGTATATTTGCGGCCTTAGAGCCGTCTGGGAGGCTAGACCATACCCTAAGGTCGCTGGTGTAGGTCCAGCACCATAGGTGGTTTAATGTTTGAGTGGCTTGCGTTAAAGATAAGTGAACTAGCCCTCAGGGTGAAGGCAGGCTTAATTATGCTTAGGGGCATTAATGACTTCATTAATGATTACCCACTGGACGAGATACTGCTTAAGGCAATTAAAGGTAAGGAGGGTGTCTACCCCTTCGGTGAATTAGCCTCATATGGGGCAGCAATACTAGGGGCACCGATTAATCGAAGGTCCTACCCAAGGTTCCTAACCATTGATGACTTAATACTGGTTCCACCAGCCTTCACCCCAAGGAGGCTTGAGAAAATGGCTGAGCTACTTAGGGAACCAGTGTTTACAGATGTTAATCTTGAAACTAACATAGGTGGTTTAAAGTCATCAATGCCCCTTGTGGTGGCATCAATGGGGTCAACGGACATAGCCAGCAGGTACAGTATAGTAATTGCTAAGGCTGCTGCAGAGGAGGGTATCCCGTATGGTATTGGGGAGAACGTACACACGGTTAGGGGGTATGATAAAAGGTTAACTCATGGCCACCCAAGTTTCAAGGAGAGGGTTATGGCTTACTTAACTAATATTGATAAGTACGGTGGAGTGTTCATTCAGCAGAATGTTGAGGATGCTTATGATGAGCATTGGAATAAGGTGTATAGTGATAAGGATCTTGAACCATACATTAATGAAGGTAGGATTGCATTTGAAATTAAGATTGGGCAAGGAGCTAAGCCAGGCTTAGGTGGGGTAATACGGATGAGGAGGGAGGAGGCAGTTAAGGTTAAGGAGAAGTACCACTTCCTGGAGGATCCTGAGAAAACGAGCAGGAAGGAGGTTGAAAGGTATTCCGTACCAGGAACCTATACAGCGGACATATTAAGGGGGATGATTAGGTTAATGAGGACTAGTTACCCAAGGGCTAAGGTGTGGGTTAAGGTTGGCCCCTATAGGGATGTGTTAGACGTCATTAAGGTTTCCTATGAAGAGGGGGCTGATGCAGTAATAATTGATGGAAAGGAGGGTGGAACAGGTATGGCGCCCTCTGTGGCCATGAAGGAACTTGGTTACCCAACCATAGTGGGTTTAATTAAGATTAGGAGGGCTAGGTTAATGGGTATTAACGAGAAGGTTAGTTTAATGATTGCGGGTAGACTATTTAATGGTGCCCACATAGCTAAGTCAAGGGCCTTAGGAGCAACAGCCATTTACGCTGGTAGACCATTCATAGTGGCAGCCATGGCTAAGGGTGAAGTAGGTGTTAGGAACCTTATTGAGGCTACTCGTGTGGAAACCCAGATGGTTGTCTCCGCATTAGGTAAGTATGATGTTAAGGACCTGTCTCCTGAAGATGTGGCGTCACTTAATAAAGACTTAGCTTCCGCCTTAGGCATACCTTACGTTTACTCAAGTGAGTACTAGGGTACGTTAATTATAATTGAGTTATTGAATATTAATAACCTGAGAATGATTTAAAAAGGGGCATGAGCTGGGCTCATAATGTGGCTTAGTGATGAATTCCCAAGGGACCTAAACACCCTTAGGACCAAGAGACCACTGGTTCATCACTTCATGAATTTCGTAGTCATGAATGATGCAGCTAACGTTACATTAGCCATAGGGGCTTCGCCAATAATGGCTCATGCTAAGGAGGAGGTTGAGGAGTTGGCCAGCAAGGCCAATGTACTCTACATAAACATAGGTACTCTTGACGAGTATTGGGTTGAATCAATGATAATTGCCGGTAAGGCAGCCAGTAGGAACAATGTGCCAATCCTCCTTGATCCAGTGGGGGCTGGGGCAACTAGGTATAGGACTGAGGTTGTTAAGAGAATACTAAGTGAGGTGGAGGTCTCAGTGGTTAAGGGTAATGGTGGTGAAATGCTGTCGTTAGCTGGTGTTACAGGTGGCGTTAAGGGTGTTGACTCTGTAGCTAACGCAACCATGGAGACTGCGGTCAGGGTTGCTGAAGAATATGGTGTAACAGCAGTGGTTACTGGGCCATGGGACTACGTCTCAGATGGAGGGAGAAGAATCATTGTTAAGAATGGTACACCACTCCTTCAATACGTAACTGGGTCAGGTTGCATGGTTGGATCAGTGATAGCAAGCTTCATGGGTGTTAACAGGGATTTCGTTAAAGCATCAGTGGAGGGTTTAGTGGCTTTCGAGATAGCTGCGGAGAAGGCTGAGTTGAAGAGTAAGGCACCTGGTACGTTTAAGCAGTACTTAATTGATGAATTATATAACTTAACTGGAGATGACTACGTTAAGATGGCTAAGATTGAGGTGATTCAGTGAAACTACCCAGAGGCATATACGGCATAACTGATGACTCATACACCGTTAAAAGCCATGTTGAGGCAGCTAAAGTATTCCTGGAGGGTGGGGTTAGGATTATTCAATATAGGCGTAAGGAGGGTAGTATAAGGCAAATGCTTAATGAAGCTAGGGAGATTAGGAAGCTTTGTAATCAATATGGGGCAGTGTTCATAGTTGATGATAGGGTTGACATAGCCATCCTCAGTGATGCAGATGGCGTTCACGTGGGCTTAGAGGATGCACCCGTGGATGAAGTTAAGAGGAGGTTTAGTGGTATCATAATTGGGGCTAGTGCAAGCACCGTTGATGAGGCTAAGGCTGGTGAAGCAGCTGGGGCAGATTACTTAGGTGCCGGTTCCATATTCCCAAGCCCCACTAAGCCTGATTACAAGATACTTGGACTTAATGGGCTTAAGAATGTTGTTCAATCAGTAAGCATACCAGTCTACGCAATAGGTGGTGTAACCCTACAATCCATACCGGCAATAAAGGCTACTGGAGCCTGGGGTGCTGCTGTTATATCAGGTATACTGGCTGCTAAGGATCCTGTTAAAATGGCTAAAGCATTCGTTGAAACATGGGAGAACTCGTAACTTAAGTCCATGAATTAAGTATGGAGAAACCTCAATAGTGCCTTTTTAAATTTCCCATCATTTGGAGAGCCGTAAAGGCTCTAGTTAACTTATGGGTTAATGCCCGTAAATGAGGACAACCCAAGCCGTAAAACCCGCACTTAAGGGTTGGGGCAACTCACCATCAGTGAATAAGGATAAGTACCCTTCAGTGTAGTCATGGTTTGATTAATGACTTATGTGGGTAATTTCATGCTAAATGTTCCAAGTTATGTTCTTTAATGATGCCTTAATAGCCTCTAGTGTATCTCTGCTTAAGGTAACTTCCCTGTTAACCATTGGGTGTGTAACCTTAAGCTTAACATTACTACTAGTCCTAATTAGCTCATCGAGTCCCTGGCTAGCCACTTTAAGGTAATGTATGCTCCTTGGTAATGCCCCTGGCGCATAGTCTTCCGGGTAAATTGGCGTTGCCCCTAACTCAACATTATTAATCACTAGTTTAATTGACTTCTCAATGCCAGTGTACTTTGGCAGTAGGTTTCTTAACTCATCATAGTTGTTCACATTTACGAAAACAGTAAGTGTTAGCTCATTAATCTTCGGCACCATAGGAGCATATGTCTTCACAGCCTCCTTGACTACGCTAATGTCATCCACCCCCTCTAGGTAGGCTGTTTCCTCTATCTGAAACCAGACTGTTGCAGCATCCTCAAAAAGCACTGTTACCCTATCATCGATTGGAACATATCTACTCCTCTTATAATCCGAGATAAGCCTATAGACTTCTTCCCTTATTGGGGAATATTGGGAGGGAGTGTAGATTTTTGAAGTAAGGTTCATTAACTTACTCTGCATTTTAAACTACCCTTAATTACAGTTTACCTAGTGTTTCATCCTCTACCTCCGTTTTAACCCCAGCTGACTTATAGTACTTCTCAAGCGCCTCATTAAACCTATTCGCGTGGAACCTCTCAACCTTAGCAACAGCCTCAAGCCACTCTGCAACCTCCAGTAATCCCTCCTCCCTAGCAGTCTTGGCGAAGGCTGGGTACATTTGCGTCCACTCGTAGGTTTCACCGTATATTGAGGCCTTTAAGGCATCCTCAATGGTGTTTATCTCTATCTCAGCCACAGGATCCACACCCAGATACATTAAGTGTCCAAAGGCATGCCCAGTCTCGGCATTTGCGGTCTTTTCGAAAACTTCAGCAATATCATTGAGCCCCTTCTGTCTAGCTAACCTGGCATAATACAAGTATCTTCTATTAGCCATTGATTCACCCTGGAACGCAACTTTCAGGTTCTCGTAGGTTTTCGTACCCTTGGGAATTTTACCGGCCATGATAGAGTAGCTGAACCTAGTTTATAAATATTTCGGGTTAGAAATAATTCCCGTATTATCAACTCCTCATCTTAGAGCAGTTTCCATTAACAATGACGTTTAGATCCTTAACCTCAATCCCCCTATTCATTAATTCATTTATAATCCACGTTAAGTCAACATCAACGTCAATTATTTGCCCAGTGTCCTCACACACCACGTTTAAGTGCGGGTGCTTAGCGATCTCATACCAAGTCTTACCATTAACCTCAAAGGATCTCAAGATCCCAAGTCTAGTTAATGCACTTAAGTTATTGTAGACCGTGGAGATGCTTATGCCAGGTTCAATGTTCTTCAACTCATCATGAACACGCTCAATAGTGTAATGTCCACCACTACTCAGTAACCTGAGTATTGCAATTCTCTGCGGCGTTATCTTCAATCCCTTGCTTCGTAAAAGATCTACAGTATCCTCGCTCATATGGTATAGTTCTTACTTGCACTGGAATATAAGTATTTCTACCTAGGAATATCTTTCACATAGGTATTAGGTTAAGCAGTAAGGAAGCGTAGATTAACCTAATGTGAGTTACGTTCTTAAAGGGTAGGGATTACTCAGCAATGTGTTTAACGTAATTAATGATAATGTCTACTCTATGTTGGTTGGAGTACAGAGATTCAGCTTACTCTACGCTACATTGTACATACCTTTAGCCTTTAAGGAATTAACCTACCTGTGGGTTTCATTAGGGTATGCATCGTTAGCCATTGGTGGTTTCATAGGTTACTTGTTCGGTTTCAAGAAATGGTTCGTAATACCGACAGTCATACTGTCCGTATTGGCATTACTATTTAAGCAAGCGCTGGTACCATTACTTATCTTCTTAGGGGCACTTCACTCAGTTATAGTACCGAACGCCTACTCGCTTTTCGGTAATCGTGGGGTTGCTAAATCCTATACTGCATCTTCAGTAGCATATTTAATATCCGGCTTAGTCATATACTTTACGAAAACCCCAATACCACTACTGGCAACAGTACTGTTAACCCTACTACCTTCCATTAACCGTGAAGCTAAAGAGGTGACGAGGTACATGGTTAATTTCATAGTTAAACTAGACTTCGTAAGCATTATACCTTACACAATGGTTACATTCATAGTGGGTGGCTTATACACGGTCTACTTATCAACAATACCAAGCTTCGGTGATTATGGGAGGGTAATATTAGCATTATCAGCTGGTTTAATGGGTGTACTTAGATGGATCTCAGATAAATACGTTGATAATGCACTATGGGTAAGCGTGGCTTTAACTGGTGTAGCCTTCATAATCTACGCCCTCTACCCAAGTATTGCCACTGCACTAATCTTCATTGCGCCTTACTCACTTGTCTACCCACTGGTGACAATGACTGCTGGAAGGGGGAGTAAGGACCCTGTTACCAGCATTAATGCTGCCTTCGCAGGCACATCAACAGGTGAGTCTATTATGCCATTCATCTTCCACTACAACAAGTACCTTGTCCTAACCATTTCTGCATTTCTTGTTACCTTACCATTATTTACTAGGCTACGGCAAAAAGGAAGGAGACTAATTACTGCTACGTAATCTCCAGTAAATCCTTATCACGCACCACTTCATGAACAATACTGTACTCGTTTGGTGTACCTATACTGAACCATGTCTTTGACCCAATCTCCATGGCCATTACTCTGGCTTTACCCTGCACAGTTAACTTAATGGCATCAGTAAACTCGATGATTGGCCTACCCTCATCCTCAATCTTCCTTAAGGCTTCAGTCAACACACCATATTTAAATAAGTACACTGCAGTTAAGGCTAGGTTTGACCTAGGTACCCTAGGCTTCTCCTCAACCTCAGTAACCCTGTATAGGCCGGGCTTCTCCTCAACGAAACCCTGCAATACACCATACCTGCTTGGGTCATTAACCCTCCTGACGAAGACTAAGCCATCAACATCATTATTATTAACGAATTTAACAGCGTTCATGAGTATTGAGCTTTCATTAATCATGAAACCATCATCAGAATGTACTATAACCCAGTCAACATCATTAAGACACCCTAATCCCCTATAGACCGCATCACCAAAGCCTCTTGGTTCATCTTGAATCACGAAATCTACGTTAAAAGCACCCCAAAGAGCCTTAGTATACTTGACTATAGCATCATCATCACTCCTCCTCGTTATGCATATTTTGCTGCAACCAACCCTAGCTAAGGTTGTTATTATTAAGTCAAGCATAGGCCTTATGTTGGTAATCCCATTCACCTTAACAACAAGGGGAAGCAACGCCTTTGGAAAAACCAGAGTCCAAGGCCCATCCCTAGTACCTAAGCCTGCGGCCGTAACCACAGCACCAATATTCATTCAAGGTAGTCCATAACTTAGCTAGAATATAAACTGCACTCACCTGTGGTGAGTAATTCCCTTTACAGGTGGCAATGCAATTAATGAAGTTAAGCCAACTCATAGGGAGACGTAGATTAAGCATAATAGAGTTCTATACTTGCAAAAAGAATGAAAATTTCACTTTCAGAGTGAGTGTTGTTTATGTTATTGAGAATAATTATGGTCTCCTCTTCCTCACTTTGATGCAGAGTTTTAGCCCTGGATCTATCATACTTGGCATCGTAAGGAATAAGTGCCCTAGGCCTAATTGTATGTAGTGGCTTAGGATTAGGCATAAGTTGACCTGAGGAGATTATTAAACAGATGTTCAAAATTCATATTCAAAAATATGAAGATTTCGTAGTTAATCTCACTAAAAATAAGGGAATCACTATACGCTCGATGAAGGATACAGCAGGAACTAGTCCACGTAAGGGGATTAGAATTAACGTTGACGGCCTCCCTTTATTAATTCATCAACATAAATGTTTAATGCAGCGAAAACCACCGTCAGTATTGATATTACCATTACTGCAAGTGTAATTGGACTCATACCGGCACCATAGTGGTAACCATTTGCCAATAACATTATGAACCAGGCTAGGAAACCCACCATAGCTCCAGCATACACTACATTGTAATACTTGGTTATGGTTACGATTACCTTAAGGTAATCCATGCTTAGCCCATGCATCTAAATCTTTTAAACATTACTCATTAAGTTTAATCTAAGATCCTCTGGAAGCCGAGAATTAACTTTTACTGCAGTATCAGTGAAGGAAAGAGGTAACGCTCATAAAAGAAGCATGATCCACAGGACTTAAGAGAACACTGTTCTTAAGTTAATGATTAGTGGAATTTATGAACCTTGAATATTTAAGAAATTGTGGGCCTTTAAGGAAGGAGGCATTATGATTACTACGCTTGGGTTAATTGCCTTGCAGCATCCTGGATTTGCCTAAGTAACCGTTCCCAACCACCGTAGATTGTCCAACCACCGTCAACAACTATTAATGAACCTGTTACGTATGATGATAATTCTGATGCTAGGAAGGCTGCCACATAGGCAACTTCCCTAGCATCACCATACCTACCCATGGGTACTCTACCCTCAATGTCCTGTTTAGTGTACTCCCCTCTAGCTATGTTAACTTCCTGGGCTGAGGACCATATGTAACCTGGGGCTATTGCATTAACCCTAATGCCTAATGGAGCCCATTCCACTGCTAAAACCCTAGTTAAACCAACCAAACCAGCCTTGGCTGCCGCGTAGGCTGCACGCTTAGGTAAGGCCACTATTGGGCCAACCATGGAAGCTATGTTAACTATTGATCCCTTAACCTTCTTAGACACCATTATCCTCGCGACTAGTTGCGACATGTAGAAGGCGCTGAATAAGTCTATTCTGAGGGTCTTCTCCCAATCATCAATGCTTAGGCTTAGGCTATCGCGGATCATGTTTATGCCGGCGTTATTTACGAGTACATCTATCTTGTTGAACTTCTCCACAGTCTCATTAACTATTCTTTCGCAGTCATCATACTTACTGACATCACCAGCCACACCAATTGCTTCACCATCACTTACCTCATCATTTAGCTTCTTAACCGTAGTCTGAACCTCCTCGGCATTCCTAGCATTAACCACTACCCTAGAGCCCACTTCCTTAAACAATTTAGCTATCTCATAACCTATCCCCCTAGTGGACCCGGTAACCACCACTACCTTGCCCTTTAAGTCCGGGAAAGCCACCTTGTGTTGTGTTTCGTAACCCATAGTTACCTTTCATGAATCAACACTAATAAGTTTTGCATCGTATACGTAAGGGGTATTGATTAAGCCTAGTTCACTTTTATTAATGCAATTACACGCAGGTTGCCGCATACATGTGAATAATGCTTAAATTCAGTGTTAAGCAGCCAGGGTGATGAGGCAGTACATTTACGTTGCAGTAATGGTAGTAGTTTTGGCTGTAGTTGTTTTCCTTGCCTACATGTATCTTACCACTAAGACCAGCCTAAATACAGTTAACTCAAGGTACAGTAGTTTACTCGAATCCTTAACTAACCTTCAACTTGTTAAGAATAAGTATGGGTCATTACCTATAATCAATGTTTCAGCGGTTTACGCTACTGAGGATGGGTATGTTGTAGTGTTTACAATAAGTAACCCTGAGAATTACACTCAATTCCTATACGACCTAGACATAACAATGTTACCCTACTCCGCCCGCACGTACTACGTAGGGACTGTATCAATACCACCCTTAAGCACAATAACTTATCCCGTGTTCGTCTACTTCAATAGTACCGTGTTGGCTGTAAGCACTATTTATAATTTCAATCAGGTGGCAGGTGGTTCAGAATCCATTAGGAATACTGTTGTTGGGCCTGTGTACTATGCATTAAGTACATTACCTGGTTCAATAATAATGTTGAGTTATACCTTAGTTAATGGGTCAATGCGCACTTACTCCTACATGATTACTAATTTTACTATACTTAAAAACTCCATTTACGCTAATGCCGCAGCTAGTGACTCATGGCCCTCTGAGGTACTTTTAACCTACTTGGCTCCATCACCCTTCTCCGTAATTGGCTATAGACTTATTGCACCTAATGGAACTGCAGTATTAACCTGCTCCTCAATTTCAAAATCAACTTTCCCCAACGGAACCAGCATTAATAACATACCTACACCTATTGGTCAAGTATACCTACCCCTCTATAATGCATCAGCAACGACTACAATACATTACTGGCTAGGCAGTTATTGGGACACGTTCATATATAATGTGACAGCCGCATGTGAAGGTTCCTTCGTACTCTTCTCAATGCCCATGATTCATTATCAATTGCAGGTAATATACACTATTAATGGGACACAGGAAAGTATAACAATCCCAATAACATATGTAACCACATCAATGCTGATTTGGAGCTAAGAATCTCATTATTACAGTTTATAAATCAAAGCCATGCACCTTAAATCATCATTATTCAAATTATATACGGAACATTAACTTTGCACTGAATTAAACTGTGTGTTTAACATAGTGAGAAATGATGATAAATGTAGTAGTTTCAGCGATTAAATTACATCATTCATTTAAGTCATAACGGAGTAGCACCCGTGAAGGGGGTGTAGTACCAAGACTCAGGAAACCCTAACCTATTAAGGGTGGGAAAGAGGTCAAAGTGCGGTATCTTAACGTGCTAATACTTTAAACTAAGCTTAGGCAGCGTCATTGATGATAATTGAGGCATGTGTAGGTAACTTCAAGGCAATTAAAAGTGCGTGCATGGAGTTCAGTAAGGGCCTAAACGTAGTGCTTGGTCCCCCTTCTAGTGGGAAGTCATCGATACTTGAGGCGATTACACTCATAATGCAGTCAAGGGGTGAGGATGCATTGATAATTGAGGGTAGGTTACTAATGATACATGATATAGTGGATGTTTTGAGGAATATGGATACTAGTAGTAAGGTGACTGTTAGCCTAAAGTTCAGTATTGATGACCAGGTTTCAAGTTTCCTTAAGGATACTGGGGTTAACGTTAACTCAGGAAGTATAACATACAGTTACAGTTTCATTCACTCCCTGGGCAATGTTGAACAGGAGGTTTGGCTTAATGATAATCTTCTAGTCGCCTTCGGTAGGGTGAATGATAAGAATCTTATTTTTAAGCCTGAGCCCCTTGATTTATGCATAACCCCATACCACGTTATGCATGAGGATGCCTTAGAGACCTGTAGTGATCCACCTGATTCAGTTAAGGTGGCTAAGGCCGTTTTATTCTCACTAAGACAGGGATTGAGAGATAGATTCTTCTTCATAGGGGAGAATAGGCTAGCATGGTGGAAGAGAACATTTGAAACAACAGTAGACCTACTGCCCGACTATTCAGTTGGTGGTGATGCACAGTACACTGTCCACCAATTATCAAGAATGCTTACAGTACCAAGTTATAGGGAGCAGGTTAAGGAAATTTTAAGTGGAATGAAGTCATTAAACGTTGAGGATATAACAGCCGGCTTCATAGCTCCAAATAGGTTAATGGGCTTCATAAAGGCTAAGGGATCATGGGGAGTATTATATAATGCTGGGTTGGGAGTAAGGTCAATACTGCCATTAATAGTTCAATTGGTCTTAGCCCCTAAGGGCTCTACAATAATAATTGATGGAGTAGACATAGGGCTTAATGAAGAATCATTGGATAACATATTAGGCGTGGTAAGTAACTATGCTGAAACCAAGAATCTTCAAGTAATAGCCTCAAGTAGGCTAAGGCCAAGAGTAAGCAACGCAAGGATCATTGAGTTAACCGAAGCCTAATTAACGCATAGTTTTAATCCATTAGGCTTCATGCATACATACGCCTTCAAAATTTCCAGTTACAAGCTTCCTATAGAATAGCATGTATTAAATTATTAAATATATTTTTACCCCATGTTGAGAATAAGGTGGGTCACATTAATAATGGGGTCAGAATAAAATTTATTTAGCCTTAATAATTAGGGTACGTTAATGAACAACAAGGTAATAATCATAGTGGTAGCGGTAGTGGTTGCTGCAGTAGCAGTGGTGTTAGTAACATCAGCATTAGGCATAATTCCTCTAAGTATTCCCGGATTAAGTTTTGGTAAATCATTACCCAGTAACGGTTTCGTCTACGTAATTGGCGCTTACCCTAATGTACCTACCCTGGTTCGTGATGTTGTCTATGGTCATGAGTTACGTGGCCTAGGTAGTAGCGAGGGTGTTGGTTCCCTAACTCCTAGTGCGGTGCAGTATATTTTAAAACTTGTTAAGAACGGTAATGACTATGTTATAACTTACGGTAATCCTAAGGCTTCTGTTTGGCTTCTTGAGTTTCTTGATCCAGTCTGCCCTTATTGTTCAATATTTGATGTTTATAATTTTAGTCAGATAGCTCCATTGATTAGGAGTGGGCAGGTTTACTATATTGCTGTCTACTTCCCCACTCACGCTTTAGGCTATTATCAGGCCTATGCTCAGGATCCTAATGCCTCAGTTTTGCTTACTGCCTTTAATGATAGTGTTGCCCTTTGGCTTCAGTGGAAGTGCATTAGTAGTGTTAATGCATCCCAAACATTAAGCGTTATAAATGAAACTTACATTGCTGACTTCATGTATGGTTTAGTCCCCTACGTTGAGTACAATAATCAAGCATACTTAATCTACTACCCAATATTCTCCTACAGCCTAATAAACAAGACACACCCAGAATGCAGCATAACACTAAAACCAACACAAGCAGTAAACATAACAAACAACGCACTAAACCAAGTCAACAACATAATACCACTACTCATACCCAAAAACCTACAGGGCAACGTAGGAACACCACTATTCATAATAATGAAAAACCCCGGCAATTAATCTCTATATTAAAAGGGTTAAAATCAGTAAGCCGTGTTGGCTTCTTCCTTGGCTTCCTCGTGAATGTACCTATTCCCATGTATGAGAGAACTGTTCCTACTACCACTATAGTGAGTTATACGTCTATTATCTTCTTCATTATCATTAATAAGTCCATGTTGATGATTATTCAATGGTTCAGGTACTTTAATGTCTCTAAATACTTATACTTAGCGTTAACTCACAATTAATTCTCTAGGGGTTAGGGTTTGGGTACGGTTTATAAACTAGCCCGAGCGGTAATCAAGTGGAGGAGAATGATATTGAGAAGTTCATATCAATGGTACTGAGTAGGGTTTACCAATACTTGGTTAATCACCAGGATGTTGTAAGCCCAGGCTCCGTTAGAAGCTATGAGTATGCGCTTAGGGATATTATGGCAAACATACTCATTAGTGGTGGTGGGAATATTGAGGATAAGTTAATTAGAGTTGGTGTTGAGAACCTCTACACATCAGTAAGTGTTAATAATGGTGCAGATAAGCGTAAAATCCTTGAGGAAGCGTTTAGGTACGCATTGTCCCTCCTTAATGACGTTCATAGACGGAATGAAGATGAAATAAGCTCTGATGAGGAGGAGTTAGTTAGAGGTAATGTAGGTAAGTCACAGTTAAACTCTAGTAGTGATAATAAGGATAGTGGAACTGGTCAATTAATAAACCAGGAATTAGGTACAGGTAATGAATCAAGTGATGATATGGCTAACGTCATATACGATGTGTTTTACGGCAGCGTAGGCACCATGAACTTCATTAACTTGGCTCAATTACTCAACATGTTTGTGAACCCAATGGCGCACATCACCGAGAAAGTTAAGGTACTCAGGAGATTAGCAAAATACCTTGCTAGTTATGGGCTGCTTCCACGTCAAGGCAAGGGTGGTTCAAGGGTCTTTAAGGCGCTTGATAATGTGGCCCGTGAGCCCACGATAGGCAATGCGTTCAGGGTTTCTAGGTTCACTGAGCACTCCAATTACCCAACCTACATAACTGGAGTTAGGGAGTATAAGATTGGTGATCCGGCATATAGGATTGACTTAGATAAGACATCTATGAATATGGTTAGGAAGACATTCCTTAATAAGCCAATGAGTACAAGAGATATTGTTGTTAGGGAATACGCTGACGTTAAATTAATGGATATCGTGCTCTGTCTTGATACGTCTGGGAGCATGAAGGAGTTCAGTGGGGTTTACATGAAAATGGATATAGCTAAGGAGGCGATAGTTAAGTACATAAGGTATTTATCTAAGACTAATGATAAGTTATCAATGGTGTTGTTCAACTTTAGGGCAGATGTATTATGGGGGCCTCATCCAGTTAAGAAGTATATTAATGAAATGGAGGAGATGAGTAAGTATATTTACCCAGGAGGTGGTACAAACATAGCTAATGCGCTTGAGAAGGCTAGGATTATTCTAAGTAAGTCTAATTACCCTAATAAGCACACCATATGTATTACTGATGGTAGGACTGTTAATGCAAGCAGTTGCATTAAGGAGGCTGTGAGACTGAGGCGTATGGGTGTTACCTTATCAACCGTAGCTGTGGGAGATAATAGTGACTTTGATTTGCTCATGAGATTGTCTAAGATTGGTAATGGCTTATTCATAAAGATAAACGACATATCAAACCTAGATAAGGCCCTCATCATGGATAAGCTGGGTCTATAGTTAACTAAAACTTTAAACTAAGTTAGCGAACATAATCTACTCACTAAGTTTATATGCCTCTCACGAATAGTAACCGTGCTTATGGATAACTTACTGCATAAATGCTGCGTGGAAGTTGGCATAGTGGCCAGTGGATCCACTACGGTTTACGCACCAATCCAATTCTATAAGAAGGCCGAAGGCTACGCAATTGAGGAACAGCTAGCGGTAATCAAGGATGATGCTATTCAGGAAGGCCTATTCTTCGGTGTAATAAGAAGGGTTACTAAGCTTGAACCAATAGTTAAGGATAGGGTTAGGACACCCTTCATAGATAGGCCGGAGATAATGGATCCTTCACTGTTAATGCCCTATACGTCAGCAATAGTTAGATTCTACGGTATGCTTAACGTTCATAAGAATACCCTAGACGAGGTAACTCAAGTCGTTACACCTGGCTCCAGGGTTTACGTAATTAAGGATGGTTCATTCTTAGGTAATTTCATTAAAGCTAATGGTAAGGTAGTAATTGGTTCACACAAGTATAGTGGATGGGAAGTACCACTTGATCCAACATATGTCCAATACCACATTGGTGTTTTCGGGGCAACTGGAATGGGTAAGTCGAGGCTAATTAGAGGTCTAATTGATGAATTAACTAAGAGTGGCTTTAGAATGGTGGTATTTGACCATAGTGGTGTGGATTACACAGCATACTATAAGGACTACACAGTGGGGTCTAAGGTAATATCAATAAGTCCACCAACGATAGCCTCAGTCCTGGCGTCAAAGGCTAGGTTACCTTGGCAAAGCTATGGTGAATACCTTGACGTTGCAGTGTTAACATATGTAATGGGTGATAATGATAAAGGTGGTTTAATGAGTAGGAAGTTTGAGAAGTGGAATAAGCAGGACTTTTTAAGACACCTTAGGCAAAGCATGAGCAAGATGAGTGCCAGGGAGGCGACGGTTCATAAGGCAAGCCTATTCATAGACTACTTCGTTGATGATGAGTTCTTCGAGGAGTTAAATAAGAGATCGGTGAAGCCTGGTGATGTGGTTAGGAACTCTCTTGAGCGTGGGTTAACAGTAATTGATATGAGTCAGGACACTGACCTGGTTGTTAAGCAAGCCATTGTCGCCGATGTCATAAGTGAGGCATGGGACATGGTTAAGCGTGGGGAAATTAATACGCCGGCTAGGTTAGTCTTCATTATTGATGAGGCCCAGAATTATGTACCTGAAGACTCTTGGACAATATGTAAGGATCCTATAGAGACAACATCAAGGGAGGGTAGAAAATGGGGGCTCAGCCTAATACTTGCCAGCCAAAGGATGGCAAGGGACATCGCAGCAAACGTTAGAGCTAATATTGGTACCGTGTTCTTCAGCAGGTTACCAACTCAAGGTGATTTAAGGGAACTAGGCGGCTACATGGATTTAGCCGACGTCAATGACTCAGTGTTAACACAGTTAAGTGTTAGGGAATTCTTCGTAACAGGACTAATGAACCCATTACGGAAACCACTGTTGATTAGGGTTAAGGAGGTGAGGTAGATTGTTCAATAACGAGGACCTCACCATAGACCTCTGGGTGGATCCCCCTTTACTTAATGCATTATTTGAGGATGCCAGAAGCATCGCTAATAAACTTAATTTAACTTCAGTTATGAATGAGGTTAATGAACTTAAGGCTAAAGTCTCAAGTAGGATAAGCCCAATACCTAATGTTAGTGGAAGCAGATACTTCGCATATGCCATAGACTCCAGTTTCCCTCCATCGCCGCTTGAGTTAGTCGGCGGCGTACTAACGGTAGTGGCTTATGGTTATGTTGGCCAAGTTGGAGGTAAGTCAGATAGGTACGTTACAGGTGACATACTCTATGAGGATACTAGCGAAATCAGTAAGTCTATTGAAATAATATCTAAGATAAGGGAGAGGGAAATGGTTATTAAGCTACTTAAGGATAAATTACATGGTAGAAAGAACCTGGACTTAATAATACTGGATGGGGAAATATACGTGCACCCATTACCATATAATCTACCTGCCTATGAGGGTGTTAGGAGGAAGGTTGAGGATGTTTTAGAGAAGATGCTTAACCTCGCTGAAAAGTCTAAAACAACAATAGTTGGTGTTGTTAAAAGGGTTAGGTCAAGGTACCTCTCCATTTATGCTGGCCATTGCTTGTCAACTAATGATAAACTTATGGCCAGTTTACTTCTTAATAAGGGTGAGTACATTAGTCTAGGCAATTACGGTAGTGTACTGCCGCAATGGCTTCAAATCAATTATATGGATTGTGAAACTAAGAGGGGTATGAGTAGGGAAGAGGCTGAACGAAGACTTAACGAGGGTATTGAGAACCTGAAGAGGGTTTTCAATGGTGATGGGGGAAGATTAAAAGGAATACCTAAAGTAGCAGACACAGAGCTAATATTCTATAAAGCCCCAATAACTGCAGTTGCTACTAAGCTGGAGGTACTTGACCTAGGTGGAATAGGAATACCTAACCTGATCGGGTACTTATCATCGCAAACAACCAACACAGGTTACCCATATTTACTTGACTTAGTGGATACGTATGTTAGGGTTGATTCACGACTACTTGATTACGTTAAATCCCTCCTAACCAGGTATGCTGGGTTAAGCATAAGTGATAGTAATGTTAAGGAATTAATTAACACACTCCTTCAGTTAACGAATCCTCAGAAGGCTTATCTTTATAGGCAAATGGAGGGTTAATAATAAGTAATAACATTCACATTAATTGAACGCCTCAACCTTCAGAACAAGGGTGAAGCATAGTACGTTTACCGGCTTCTTCCATATTATGAGTAGACTTCGACTATACATTCGTAATTAAAGTAAAGGGCCATAAACCCCTTGGGGGTTTAAGCCTGGTTGAGTAAAAAGTAGATTAGCTAATGATGTGGATTAATTTTTAAGCCTAGGTGCTTCAGTGAGTATAATGATAATGGGCAAAATGCGGTGTGACCGGTTAAAATCTTTAATACTAATACGGCGATACTACACCATATGCATATTAGAAGAATTAAGGAATAGGTGAGCATGATGCGTAGAGCATTGGTACTATGGGTACTGGTAGCAGTGGTAATAGCGCTGGTTATCATATTGGTTATAATTCATGCACCTAGTCATAGGCGTAATGATGAGTGCAGTAGGCTTGTTAATGCTCTTGAGTTCACTATGTTGAGGATTATTAATGCGTTAAACTATAGTGAGCCATATGATGGATGCGTAAGTGGCTGTACATCAAGGTTCTATGATGCATATCAGTTACTTAAGGATAATGTTACAGTGTTAATTAATGAGTTGGCTGAGGCAAAGTGCGGTGGTATTAACTTAAGTAAGTTAAGCATATACATTAATTATGCATTAGGCAATTTAACAGAGTATAGTTCCGCTAATCCACTAGGTGGAGTTAATAAGGCGCTGAATAACACCGTGGCCGCATATAGGTTATTAAAGGGATAGTAGTTGACTGAAAAAGGCTTATTAAATACTGGGCATTGGGGAATCCATGGCTAATGATACTGGCAAAGACCCTGAGCTAGATAAGTTGCTGGAGAAGAAGACTAGAGAAATGGTTAAGGGAGTGAAAAACGTGGGTAATGTGGTGGAGTTGAATCGCAATAACTTCAATGACTTCATTAAGGCTCATGATGTTGCTGTTATTGACTTTTGGGCTACTTGGTGCGCCCCCTGCTTTATGCTTGAGCCAATAATAAAGAAGCTGGCTGCGGAAATGCCTAATGTGGGTTTTGGCAGGCTTAATACTGAGGAGGAGCCTGAAATTGCAGCTAAGTACTATATAATGAGCTTACCAACAGTCATGATATTTAAAAATGGTGAGCCAATAGACCAGGTAGTAGGTGTAGTACCTAAGAAGGTTCTTCAAGACAGGATTAAGGCTTACCTGGATAATTAGGTGGGTTAAAATGTATCCTATACTTCTTGGAATAAATGGTATTGGCTACGGTAGTTTCACCGAGTGTGAACTTAATGTGCTACCGAGGCTCATGAACATTATTGATAGGGGTGTAGTCGAGAATAAGAGGCCTCAATACCCTGATAAGTCATGGTGGACCATATTGAACATGGAGCCTACTGAAAATGCTCCAAGCAACCCCTCTACAGCACCCTTAGTTAAATTAACAAGGGCAATACTAGTTAACATACCGGTAGTTAACCCGACATTCGGCTTATACAGTATTAGGCTCGACCAAGGTACATCATATGAGGAGGAGGCTAGTAATGTAGTAAGCACTATAGTTAATGCAGCAGCCAAGGCACCAGTAATAGCCGCTATAACTGCCCCAGATAGGTTTCTACATGAGAATCAATCAATCAAATGCAACGTATACTCAGTAATAGATGAAGCTATTGGTTCATTAATTAATAGTGGCGTCTCAGCATTCATACTTTTTTCACCATATGGTGAACCAATAGGACCAAATGAAGGTGATCATGAGGACTATGGTATATACATAGCCACTATAAGTAGGCCAAGACATTACGACACAGTTAAGCTGTATGAAATTGGTATGCTGTTTAGAGACCTTGTTGATTCAACACTGAGTACGTAAGTTTAAGGACAGTCCTTTACCTTAAAGATAGGATCCTCGGTCGTAAAGGCTTAAGCTATGTAGTGCTTCATGGTATTTTTTATATTAGTAAGATATATAAGACTTATAGGTAATTGTTTCTTTAGGTGAGTAACATGAATAAGAATAATGAAATTGTGTATATGAGACTAATACAAAGAGAAATTCCTAATACTCCTACTTATGGTTATGTTGGTAAAATATTGAGAATTAACTTATCGGGCGAAAACACTCAAATCGAGGATATACCACAGGATGTAGCATTAAAATGGTTAGGAGGGAGGGGACTAGGAGTTTACTTCTTCCTTAAGGAGGTTAATCCTGAAGTTGGTCCCCTATCAGAGGAGAATAAAGTTATATTAGCCACCGGTCCATTAACTGGAATTAATGGCTCCCCTACTCCTGGTAGAATAACTATTGTATCTAAATCGCCTCTAAATGGTAGGTTAACGTATTCATCAGTAGGTGGTCAATTTGGCCCCACTCTTAAGCTTGCAGGCTTTGATGCACTGATAATTGAGGGAAAGCTTAGTAAGCCATCATACCTAATACTTAAGGATGAAAGGGTTTATTTTAAGGATGCATCAGGCATCTGGGGTAAAGACGTAACTGAGGCGTATGATAAAATATTAAGTACCCTACATGAAGAGTATGGTGTTAGTGAAGGCAACGCATCAATAGCATTAATTGGTCCTGCTGGGGAGAACCTAGTCAAGTATGCTTCAATAATGTTTGATAAGCATCATGCGGCTGGTAGAATGGGATTTGGTGCCGTTTTAGGTTATAAAAGAGTTAAAGCGATAGTGGTTGTTAGTTCTAAGAATATGGAGATTAAGGTTTATGATAAGGATTTATTTAGGATAAACTCAATCAATGTGATAAGGAGAATGAAGAATAACCCAATTATAAGGGACTTAACCAGCCTAGGTACATTAGGGGCTCTAGCAACTAGAGTTAGCAAGTTTAACGCAATACCTGCCTTTAATTTAACTAAGCACGTAGATTTGAACATTGACCAGCTTGTAAAAGAATGGAAAGAGAGAATAGACCAAAAGGAATCCCGCAGAGAATATTGCTATGGGTGCCAAATATGCTGCCATAAGCATGTTAAATCCAAGTCAAGTGAATATAAGGTTGAGGGCGGTGCCCCAGAGTACTATGGGGGATTAGTATCATTGGGAACTTACATTGGGGTAACAGACTTGGACTTCATAATATATGCAAAGAATTTATGTGATGAAATGGGGTTGGATGCTATATCAACAGGTCAAACTATAGCTACATTAATAGAGTTAGTGGCTGATGGCAGAATTAACTATGGTATTAAATATGGTGATAAGGATACGATAATTAAGTTAATTAAAATGATTGCGCACAGAGAAGGTATTGGCAATGAATTAGCTGAGGGAGCTCAATACCTTACGGATAAGTATGGTGAACCAGTAACTGCGGTTACTAATAAACGCCTAGAGGTAAGTCTCTGCAATTTAAATGCAGCAATGGGGTATAAGCTAGCCTTGGCAACATCAAACAGGGGTGATGTTAACCAAGTATACCTTAAGCATGAGGTTCTCTCGGAGAATGCGCAATTACTTAATGGTGATGATGCGGTTGATTATGCTATACATATTCAAAACCTAATGGCAATCCTTGATTCATGCGTAATATGCGCCTTCTCAGGTTACGTAATCAACCTTAGTGATTTAAGCAGGTTACTTACAGCTGTAACAGGCATGGATTTCAATGAATCACGATTAGCGGAGATAGGTGAAAGAATCTACACGGCGGAAAGGTACTATAATGCGTTAGCATTAGGTAAGGAAAGCGATGAACTACCCAGTAGGTTAGGTAGTGTACCCGCTGAATTATTGAATAAGTATTATGAGAGGAGAGGATGGGTTAATGGCATACCTAGTGTTGAAACTTTAAAGAAACTTAAGGTCATTGAGTAATGCGGCTTAAATCATAGGGATCTTGGCGCCACATAGTATGTTAATGAACCTGATGCGAACTCGTAAGTTAGCTTAATTGGCTTATTGGTTGCGAACTCTATGGTAACATACTCACATATTGGAGCCATTTGCCTATTCATATTCATTATATACTCAAGGGAGTAGGATGCCTCCTGCTTCTCGCTTACTGAGAATTCCTGGAATGATTCATCAGTGCTTTGGTACTGTACCTCATAATACCTACCCCCCTCACCGGAGGCCTTTACAATGAATGATTCCGGATCAGCAGTGAACGTAATCGCATCGCTTATATCCTCAGCCATCGTTAAAGCATCCTTGAACGCATCCATGCTCATCCGTATCCTAACAGGGTAATCAATCTTCGGCTCCGGTATTTCCTCCTGCGCAACGTCAACAATCGGTAAGTAGAATTTCCTATACATGCCGCTTTCCCGCCCTTTAGAACCATAGTATATTATCATTAGGAATCTGTTTCTTCCCTTATCAACACCTATGTCAACCTTATCCTTAGCCCTAATCCTCTTGGCTAACTTCTTAATAGTATCAAATAGAACACCAACCTTAACGGTGTCCGTTATGTTAACTTCCTCAAGGGCTGTTGAAGGTATGTTAAGGATTACTAAGGAGACTTTGGATGAATCAATCGCCTTAAGGCTAATACCATCAGGGCTCATTACGAATAATGCCTCATTTAGGACCTGAGCTAGGCTTAGGAAAACATACCTGACGTCCCTACCCTTAGGGAATGTAAATGTGTAAATAACCCCACTTCCACTACTTTCCTGCACTATTGAACCACCCCCAGTTTCGCTCTCAGTTTCCTCAGCTTCAGTCTCCTCTTCCTCCTTCTCCTCATTCTCCTCAGGCATTAATGCTATAATCCTCAATAACCCTTTTTAAGGTTACGGGCCCATTAAAGAATAATACCAGCGGCTCAACGTGAGTATAAATACCCTTGACTCTCGAAAAGCGGGTTTTTAAGTACATTATAAAATATTGTAATAGCCTTTTTAAGGAGTAGGGTATTATAGGAGGCGTGGATCAAGTTAAGCTTAGCGGTGGTGAGTATGTTAGAATAGAAGGACCAGCTATGATTGAGGTTTTAAGAGGTAAACTCTACATCCTTGGCGCACAGTATGATGAAGGCTCAAGAGTAACTATATTACGGGCTAGGAGAGTTGTGGCTAAGGCAATTAGTGATACTGAACTATCAGTGATCCTTGGGCCAGGGGGCTTTGTGGATAAGCCTAAGGCTGGGGAGGAGATGATTGATGAGTGGGATAGTAAATTATCAATGGAACTAAAGGGCTCAGTAATAATGGTGATGGGAGCCATGGATTCCGGTAAAACAACAATAACAACAATACTTGTTAATAAGGCATCATCGATGAGGTTGAAGGTGGGGGTTGTTGATGCTGATCCAGGGCAAAATGACCTAGGGCCCCCTACTACGGTATCCTGCTCAATACTTAGGGGTGGCCGGATAACGCACCTAAGCTATATGAGTCCAATAAAGCAAGTCTTCCTAGGTTCAACCAACCTTGAAGGTAATTGGTATAGGGCAGTTTATGCAGTAACTAAGCTCGTGGATTATTTAAGGAAAGTTGAATCAGTGGACTTCATAGTAATCAATACTGACGGCTGGGTTGAGGGTGAAGGCGCTGTTGAGTATAAGAGGGCTCTGGTTAATTCCATTAAGCCTAATTACATCATAATCATGAGGAAGGGAGATGAGGTTAATGGCTTAATTAATGGATTAGGTGTAAGTAACATGCTTATTCTCAATGCGCCGCCATCAATGAGGGTTAGGGATAGGAATGATAGGAAGATACACAGGGATATGGGGTATGGTAGGTATTTATCGCCATCAAGGGAGTTAACCCTTAACTTAAGTCAAGTGCCAGTGGTCAACATGCCTTTGACTGGTAGGGGATTAGACGGTAATCTAATGAGGTTAATATCAAGTTACCTTAAGGTTAAGCCAATTTACATGGATTCCTTAAAGAATGTAGTAATGATAGTGTCAAGTATGGTTAAGGAACCAATGCTTAGAAGCATACCAGGGGGTGTGGCAGTATTACTTCAACCCAATTGGGAGAATGGACTATTAGTGGGCCTAGAGGATAAGGATGGATTCCTAATAACACTGGCTGTATTAAGGAGAATATACTACAATAATGGAAGGATAGTTGTCACTATACCTAAGAGGTTGAGTAGCCTTGAATTAAATAATATAAGGGGGATTAGGATTGGTTCTATTAGAGTTAATGAGCAGTTTGAGGAGGTTGATAAGTTCAGCATAATATACAAGATTGAGAAGATTATTAGTGAAAACGGAGCTAACCAGCTTTAAGTAAACGCATGGAAAAACCAGACTACCTAAGTAACACCCATGAATCGACTTCACTAGTTCCTTAATGATGATTTAGTAGTGTTTAGGCTTGATGGAAGATAAGTTAATACGCTGAGGCTAGGTTAGGCTGTGTGGGTGTTACTGAGCTTGGTAAGCTTATCCCAGATAACTTAAGGAGAAGGGTTAATTTCGAGCAGCTTAACGGTAAGTTAATAGCATTAGACGCCTACAATGCGCTTTACCAATTCCTAGCCTCAATAAGGCAACCTGACGGTACACCCCTCATGGATTCCCAAGGCAGAGTCACCAGCCACTTAAGTGGATTACTTTACAGGACAATTAACCTGCTTGAGTACGGTATTAAACCAGTCTACGTATTCGATGGTAAACCCCCTGAATTGAAACTTATTGAAATTGAGAAGAGGAGGAGGGTTAGGGAAAGGGCTATGGAGGATTGGATTAAGGCTGTGGAGGAGGGTAAGAAGAGTGAGGCTAAGAAGTACGCCCAAAGGGCATTATTCGTAACTAATGAAATGGTTGATGAGGCTAAAAGACTCCTAGACCACATGGGTGTGCCTTGGGTTCAAGCCCCAAGTGAAGGCGAGGCCCAGGCAGCATACATGGCTAGTAAGGGGATTGTGTGGGCTACTGGAAGTCAGGATTACGATTCGTTCTTATTTGGCGCCCCCCGGCTTGTCAGGAACTTAACAGTGTCAGGTAGGAGAAAGCTACCAGGTAGGGATGAATACGTTGAAGTTGCCCCTGAGTTAATAGAGTTAAATGATGTGCTTAAGGCGCTTAGGTTAAGGGATAGGAGCCAATTAATAGACTTAGCAATACTATTAGGTACAGACTATAACCCCGAAGGGGTACCAGGTATTGGTCCACAGAGGGCGCTTAAGTTAATTCAGGATTATGGTAGCTTAGATAAACTAATGAACACTGTGCTTAAGAATGTGCAATTCCCTGTGGATCCCTTTAAAATAAGGGACTTCTTCCTTAACCCACCAGTGACCCAGGAGGTTAACGTTAAGTTTAAGGAACCTAATGAGGGTGAGGTAATTAGACTGTTGGTTGAGGAACATGACTTCAGTCAGGATAGGGTTAAGAATGCCTTAGAGAGGTTGAAGAAGAGCATGGGTAAGGCTAAGGGGTCAACAACCCTTGATTCATTCTTCGGATGATTTAAATGGCTAAGCAGAGGAGAGTAGATTGCGTATACTTGCTTAAACTAGTGAATCTGCTTGAGGATCCATTCTCCAGCTACTACAGTAACGGTTACTTAAACAGTGAAGGCATGACCATACTAAGCTTAATTGCGCAATTAACCATACGTGAAGCCCCTTGGTTAGCATCATTATTTAGGAAAGCTAGGGAAAGAAGGGATTATCAATCCGTGATTAAGGCGCTTAAGGATGTTAGGGAATTATGCCCAGATTGAGGGATTAGTTAACGCCTTAATGCCTTAACATTATTTACGTAAACCTTGAATAAGTCACCATTATTACGCATAGCCAGTAGCGAGAACATGATCACGAGCACTAGGGTAATGTTCCTAATGGCCTTCAGCATAGTTTTGGTTCAATTAACCGTTAAATATGTTTTTCGCAGCGGCTAATGCAGTGAAGCCAGGTAATCTAATAGGCATGTGCAGGGGGATTAGTGACCAAGTGGAGTTAACGCCCATAGTTGAAAAGTTCATTGAATCATTACTAGCCACCATAGATAATCCTCAGTTATCATACATAATAACACCCCATTGGGGAGCTAAGGCTTTAACCAGAATCATTATTAACGGTGAGGAAAACAATAAGGCAAAGTCCCTATCACCATTATTCACAGGAAGCGGTGAAATTTCAAATCCACTAATCCTTAACCTAAATAAGTCAATCATTGGTAGGAGGATTGATTATAAGAGGGCTTTACGTGAGGGTTTCGATTCAATAATCTACATTAGTGATGGTGGCAGCGTTAATGCACCATTGCTACTAGGTGACTTAACAATTAGAAGTAAGGGTGAACCCACTGAGATGCCTGTGATACATGTACCTGAGGTTATTAGGGATGCTAGGGTTAAGTATGATATTGAGTCAACGATAAGAAGTGAACTTTACTATGACCTAGTAATAACGAGGGATGGGGATTCACCCTATGCAGTAGTCTTCGGTATTAACGTTAGCCCACTTTTCATAGGTGTTGAGTCATGCAACGTATTGGAGACGCTAATTAACCTAGTGAGTACGGTAACGTCATCTAGTTTTAAGCTTAATTACGTGATTCACATTGCGGTTAACGATGAGTGGGGCAATCCAAGGTTCTCGCCGCTTTACTGGGGCTTCAGTACAGCATCATTCATTGAAGGTACCTTGAGAAGCATTACCACTGACCTAGTGCCATTAATCTACGTTTACATAGATTCATTGGGCATTAGGAATGACGTCAAGGCTTCGGTTGAGGTTAAGGAGGCATTAGGCATTGAAGACGTGCATGAACTAGGTTTCACGGAGTCTCCAGGCATATTACCGGAGAACTACGGTTACTGGTCCATCGTGATTAAGGGTGATGAAGCTAATGGTAGGTTAACCACCCTTAATATTAACAATACCCTGAAGTCAATACTTAATAAAGTAGAGGTGGATCCTGCAGGTTTCATGACTAAGGTCACTGAGGCATTCATTAATGAAGTTAAGGAAGTAATGGACCTTAATGGTGTTGGTGACCTAGTAGGCAGAATCAATGAGGATAATGCAGCTGCCGTGAGGAATACCATGATCAAGTTCGTGTATGATAAGACTAAGGAGAGGATAAGTAGAGTTAATTTACTAAACCCCAGCGGCTACGGATCAATGCTTGATATAGCAACAGGGGAAGCTTACCTTAATACTGATGAAAGTGCCCTTGAGGCTGAATTAAGGAATCTTAAAATTAATGTATTAAGTAGAATTAAGGAAATATTAGTTAAGTGATCTGGCAATAGAGAAAGCGCAAGCAGTTGGCTTACATGCTATTGATTAAGATAATTACTCATAGATGATTGTAATGGTGGTTAATGCAACATTAGCATTCAGGCATTACCACTTACAGTTAAGTAAATCAACTAAATAGGATAAGGTCATTTAGGTGTGAATCAAGCTTTATAAATGGTGGCTAGGGTATGTTTGCGTGTCAACTAATATTAAGGAACTCATCCCAAGTATAGTTAATAAGGTTAGCTCATCAATAGTGGCGATTGTAACCGCTGGTGCGGTAGTGGATGAGTGGCTTAATGTGATACCCATTAGGGGTTTTGGAACAGGCTTCGCAGTTGATAAGCACTACGTAGCTACCGCATCCCATGTTGTTTCTCAACTTGGTGAAGTAACAGTGGTCACAAGTGATGGTGACCTACTTGAAACCGAGCTGGTGGGTGCGGACCCTGAGGTTGATACAGCCGTCCTTAGGGTTGATGGTGAACTTAACCCGATTAAACTAGGTGACTCTGATAAGATAATGGTAGGTGAACCAGTCATAGCTATTGGCTACCCACTGGGCTTAATGAATCAACCCACGGCAACATTCGGCATAGTGTCAGCCTTAGGTAGGACAATAAGGACTGGGGAAATAATGCTTGAGGGTTTAATTCAAACCGATGCGGCAATAAATCCAGGTAATTCAGGTGGTCCATTAGTGAACCTAGATGGGGAAGTAGTGGGCATAAATACTGCTATAATAGCTGGGGCCCAGAACATAGGCTTCGCCATACCCATTAACCTAGCCAGATTATCGATAAATGAATTAATAAGTAAGGGTGTTGTTGAGAAGCCTAGGATTGGGATTTATGGTATCGATATTAATAGGATACTTGCAAGACAATACAGGCTACCTGTGGACAGGGGAGTCCTAGTGGTCTCCGTTCAACCATACTCACCGGCTGATGAGGCTGGTTTAAGGAGGGGGGATGTAATAACGAGTATAGATGATGTTGAGTTATCATCAATAGTTAGGCTTAAGACTTACCTCTACAGTAGGTATGTTGAAGGCAAGAGGGAGTTTAAGCTAAGGGTTATGAGGGGTAGGAAAACCATGACGGTTAACGTTTCGCTTTAAGCGCATTACCAGTTTCATTTCCGGGCAATAACTAGTTCATTATTTATGCGATTCCTAAGCTGGAAAAGTTTAATAAAGAAGAAGTTGAATAATCACTATGCCTAATCAGGAGACTGAGGGTTACCTAGAGGCTGTGGTTGAGGGCGTATACGTTACATCAACTGGCGCCGAGGCTGTTATGCTTCTAAGTACTGAGGAATGGGGGGATTTTGTATTACCGATTTGGATAGGTATGGCTGAAGCGTTAAGTATCCAGAAGGCAATGGGTCAAACGGACTTCCCAAGACCACTAACACACGATCTCCTAGTAGACATATTAGAGAGGTTAAATGCGTCAATTGAGAAGGTTACAATAGATGCCTTAGTTGATCACACGTACACTGCAACAATATACCTGAAGGATAATAGGACTGGTTCACAGCATTACATTGATGCAAGGCCAAGTGATGCCGTTGCAGTCGCACTGAGGGTTAATGCACCAATTTTTGTGGCAAATCATCTTAAACAGTACACAGTATCAATAAATGAATTACTGGGTAAGTCCAACCAGGAAGAGGGGGAGGAAGGTAAGTCCATTTGAAGCCACTGAAAATATTAAATGCAAGATTCCATTACAATATGGTACTTAAAGCTATGCCTCTTTATAAGGAGTGGGGAGAGGTCACATTGATTCTAACCCATGTTCATGGTGTCCATGCTCATGAGTTGGTGCATCAGCAATATTAACCCTACCGCTGGTAACCATTTTAACAGCATCATCAGCGCTTACGCCCTCAGGCACTACGTAGATTTTTAGCTTAAGGGACTTGGCAAGGTTAAATCCAGGCCTACCTATTTCACTCACAATTAGTGAATCAACACCTAGTTCCCTTACCCTCCTCAATGCGTATAAACCTCTATGCATCTCAGCCTGCAATGCTGGGTTAAGTTCCCTCCCTGTTAACTTCATCACATTACCATCTACTTCATAAACAAGTATGTATTCCCCCTCCCCTGGACCTGTTACCCTATTTTCTGAGTCAACTATTACTGCTAATTTCATAATAATCCGATATCAGTATCGATTTTTAAATATTTCCCACTACACATTAGTGCATAAGGCGTATTAACATGGTAAAGCCGTATTTAATGACTAAGGGTATAATTAGATCTAAAGATAAGCAGTATGGAAAACTTTAAAGAAACCTAAGTCCAACAAACACTGTAGGATGTTGTCTTACATTGATTATCCCGGTGATAGAAAAATAGTAACTAACCTAGCTGAACTTATTAGTGAGTATAAGTTGTTTCCTGGGGCATTAGCGTCAACGATAGTAATGATTAGTAAAGTCGAGGTTAATGATGATTATTTTAAAGCATGGGTCTCCATAACGGGCAATAGGAGGATTGTTGAGGATGCATATGGGGAGATTTGGTCATACATTAAGGGTGTTTCCGGGGACAGCGATATAGTATCGTTAATTATGAGAACGTATGAAGAATCAAGTGACCTAACAGATATTATTGCATTATCCAATGCCCTGAAGCTCTTCCTGGGATTCAACATATATGACCTAGGCTTAGCGGTAATCTACGAGAATCCAATGGTGGTATTAAATGGGGGAAGAGTTGAATTAAGGAGAGGTAAAACACTATTGACAAAAATGCACATAATGGGTGACCTTAAACTTAACACTGCATTAATACTTCAAAGCGAGTCAAGTAAGAAAGTAGTAGATTGGGGTAATCCAGGTGTATTGCCGGCTAGCAATGTAATAGGTGATGAGGCAATAAGTGACCCAGCCTACACAGCATTAACACTTAATATGGGACTAGTATCAAGTCCAAGCTCAAGTGAATTAACATTATTAACCCCCCAATTATCAACAGGAACATGCACGGGACAGATAGTAATATTACCATTAACGCTGACCAGTGACATGATTAAGAAGCTAGTTAACGAATTACGAAACCAAGGCTTCACGACTAATGTTGCCGGAATAAGCATAATGGATGCGATAGAATGTATTAAATAAAACAATTAATAAATAAGTGCAAGATCAGGAAAAATGAATTAAATATTAATGATTTTTAATGTGTTTTTGTGTTTGTTTTGTTTATCTTCTTCTTAGTGCTATTACTGCTGCTATTGCTGCTACTATAATCACTATGATTACTATGCCTATTACTAGTGTTGTG
>ERZ1669247.110-NODE-110-length-37871-cov-28.112466_pt1 | contig 37871 bp, 38 predicted proteins | sample MGYA00579297_ERZ1669247 | MGnify/ENA primary metagenome ERZ1669247 (study PRJEB41166, sample SAMN08046056) | hot springs metagenome | biome: hot spring; feature: acid hot spring; material: thermophilic sediment; isolation source: thermophilic sediment from acid...
TTAAGATCATAAATTTCCTTCCGGGGCCTCTTGGCCCTGCAAAACTTCACAAACATTATAAATACCTATCTCTGTTAAAATTTTTATCACAAGTATACCACGGATTATGAAAATCTCAAAGAAGGAGGTAAGAATATATGGTTAGAAGAGAAAGGTTTTTAGAATCAAAAAGAAGGTGGGTACCATGAAGGGACAAGTGTGCCACGGCTCAGGATAGGTACCCAAACTGGGATATTCTCACTCTATCCAAAAAGTTTAAGTGATAAACTCAAACATGTCAATGATGTAAAAAATCGTGTTATACATGTAGCTTACAAGAGAAGTTAAGGTAAGGCTAAGCTGGATAGAGCATTACAAGAAAGTTCAAAATGTGTCAAAGACTTGTAGATACTTTGGACAAGTATGCCACGCTCCACAAGTATGCCACGGTTTATGGAAATAAAGAAACTAATTCTGGAGTAAGGTTGTAGATATGTGTTATAAATTTTTTGTAGTAGGTGTTCATGATGTACTGAACTCATACAGATGACAACACATATACAGTAAGTTATACCGCCCTACCTACAACCTCTTATACATTGCTCCAAAGCGCCTCTTCCAACTCTTTAAAAGTGGCTGTGGTATGTAGTAGCTTTACAAACAATATGTGTACTACTTCAATTATAACTCAAACAGTAGGTGGTGTATACCAAGGCTATACCAACAACTCTTTAACACTATCAAGAGAAGACAACATATTGATTGCAATACCACTTTTTAGCCCGACGATTTATCCAACTTCTATGACATGGTCTTCCTTTACATCTGGTAGCAGCTATCTGCTAGATGTGAGTATGTGCAGTGTATCAAGTTGTACATCTAATATATACTATACTGGAAATGTCATGTTAGAAGATGACAACGACTGATTTTATAAAATGATAAATTTTGCCCCAAGGTGATACCTTTTGTGGCTTTTGAAAAATATATTTAAACTTTTACCTCTTCCAAAGAAAGCTCTTTATCTTTACTTAAAGCGTTTAGTTCTAAGGCTATGCTGTCTAAAAGCTTGTATAAAGATGTATGCATATCGTCATACAATTTACAACCAGAAGCGTACTTATGGCCACCGCCTCCAAGGCGCTGTGCTATTTTGGATACGTCTACAAACTCTTCTTTGCTTCTTAAAGATACTCGCCAAAATGTGTTGCCGTCCTCTTTTTTGGTTTCTATCATGGCAAAAGCCACATAAACACCTTCTAGTCTTCTTGGATAGTTTACAAGCCCTTCTGTATCTTCGTAAAGAGCTCCAGTCTCTTCCAACATGCCTTGAGTTATGATAATACCAGCGGTTTTTCCGCTGTGGAATATCTCAAGGTTTTCTAAGGCTTTGCTTATAAGCTTTAGCTTAGACAGGCTCTCTCTTTCTCCAAAATTTTTCCATACGTAGTTTGGCTCTACGCCGTAAGAACATAGCGATGATGCTGCCTCAAACACTTCTTTGGTAGTGTTTGAGTATCTGAAAAATCCCGTGTCTGTGCAAAGTCCAGTGTAAAGGCAAAGAGCAATGTCTTTGTCTATGAGATCTTTGTTTATGTATTTTAAAAGCTCATAAACCAAAAGTGTAGTAGAAGCATAAGAATAATCTACAAAATCGTAAAGTCCGTAAAAATCCCCACCCACATGATGGTCAATACGTGCTTTGCAGTTTGACGATATTTCAAAGTTAGCCCTTTTGAAACCAGAAGCATCTACTATAATTGCCAAATCAAAGAACTTTCCCTCCAAATCTTTTGGGTGAAGGACTTCATCTACTCTTGGTAAAAACTGAGCAAACTTAGGAATGTTGTCTTTACAAAAAACATAAACATCTTTGTTTAACTTTTTTAAAAATATATATAGAGCTAAAGCGCTACCTAAGGTATCACCGTCTGGGTTTTCATGACAAACCAATAATATGCTTCCCCGCTCTTCTAAAAGCTTTTTGGCAAGAGGAACAACTTTTTCCATAAATACCTCACATATATTATTTATGCAATTTTTCCTCCATTTCTACGACAGCAAGCATAGTTTTAAAAACTGAGTCTGGATTTAGGGATATGCTGTCTATACCTTTTTCTACTAAGAACTGAGCAAAATCTGGGAAGTCGCTTGGGGCTTGGCCACATATACCTACTTTTCTGTTGGTTTTTTTGGCTACGTCTATGAGGTTTGCCACCATGATTTTGACTGCTTCGTTTCTTTCATCGTATAGATGAGCTACCAAATCAGAGTCTCTATCTATACCAAGGGTTAGCTGGGTTAGGTCGTTGCTACCTATGGAAAATCCATCAAATATCTCGGCGTATTGGTCTGCTAATATTATGTTGCTTGGTATTTCTGCCATTACATAAACTTCAAGGCCATTTTCTCCTCTTACAAGCCCAAACTCTTTCATGGTTTCTAGCACTTTTGCGCCTTCTTGAGGCGTCCTACAGAATGGCACCATCACCTTTACGTTGTCAAGACCCATTTTATTTCTAACCCTTAGTATTGCTTTACACTCAAGCCCAAAGGCTACTTTAAACTTATCTGAATAATACCTAGAAGCACCTCTCCAGCCTATCATTGGGTTTTCTTCTTTTGGCTCAAAATATTTACCGCCTAAAAGTCCTGCGTATTCGTTGCTTTTAAAATCAGAAAACCTCACTATTACAGGGTTTGGATAAAAAGCCGCCGCAATCTTTGCTATCCCGTAAGAAAGCTTCTTTACGTAATACTCTTCTTTGTTGTCGTAGCCAAAGGTTATATTCTCTATCTCTTTGTAAAGCTCCGGGTCTTTTTCTTTTACATAATTTAGGTTTATAAGGGCTAAAGGATGTATTTTTATATAGTTTGCTATGATAAACTCTTCTCTGGCAAGACCTACCCCATCGTTTGGAATGGCGGCGTATCTAAACACCGAGCTTGGGTCTGCTACGTTTATCATTATTTTGGTTTTTGGCTTTTTGATGTTTGATAAATCTATTTCTTTTGCATCAAATTCCAACTCTTTATCGTATACGTATGCAGTTTCTCCTTCAGCGCAAGAAAGTGTCACTCTCATACCAGTTTTTAACACTTCTGTTGCCTTCTGGGTACCTACGGCAGCTGGGACACCAAATTCTCTTGCCACTATAGCTGCATGTGCGGTTCTACCGCCTCTGTTGGTAATGATGCCAGCGGCTTTTTTCATTATAGGTTCCCAGTCTGGGTCTGTGATATCTGTAACCAGTATATCTCCTTCTTTAAAATCTGAAGCTTCTTTGATGCTGTGTATCACTTTTACTGTGCCTACGGCTATTTTATCACCTACGGCTATGCCGCTTAATATCCTGTGATTTATCCTTTCTTCAAGAGGGTCTTTTATTTCGTATACTATGAGCTTATTTTGTTGGCGTCTTGATTGGACTGTTTCTGGTCTTGCTTGGACTATATAAAGCTGACCGTCGTTGCCGTCTTTTGCCCATTCTATATCCATAGGTTTTTTGTAGTGCTCTTCTATTTCTATGCCCCATTTTGCCAAGGTAAGTATCTCATCATCATTTAAAGCGTAAAGCTTTTGCTCATTTTGAGGCACGTTTATTATCTTCACCCTATCAGACCCCACCCCGTATATCATTTTCCTATCTTTTTTGCCAAGTTTCTTCTCTATGATGGCAGAAAAGCCTTTTTTGAGAGTAGGCTTGAAGACCATGTACTCATCTGGAGTTACCATACCTTGGACTATCATCTCTCCAAGACCGTATATGGCGTTTATAACCACCACATCTTTAAAGCCGCTTTCTGTATCTATGGTAAACATAACCCCAGAGGCACCTAAATCTGAGCGTACCATCTTTTGGACACCCATAGATATGGCTATCTTAAAGTGGTCAAAGTTGTGAGAATGTCTATAGGATATGGCTCTGTCTGTGAAAAGCGATGCAAAACCATTTTTGACGGCTACAAGTACATTTTGAGCCCCTACTACGTTTAGATAGGTTTCTTGCTGACCTGCAAAAGAAGCATCAGGTAAATCCTCCGCTGTGGCAGAAGATCTAACCGCCACATCTACTGCATGGGTGTTATACATTTGGGATAGTTTTTCGTAAGCTTTTGTTATCTCGTCTTCTAAGTCTTGCGGAAAATCACCAGCTCTTATCATTTCTCTTACGGCATGGCCTTTCTTGGCAAGCTGTTCTAAGTTTGAAGGGTCTAAATCTTTTAGGGCATCTTTTATCTTCTCTTCAAGGTTGTTGTGCTTTATGAAGTATCTGTAAGCTTCGGCGGTTACCACAAAACCATAAGGTACATTTACTCCTTTTGGTTTTAAATGTCTTATCATCTCCCCCAAAGATGCGTTTTTCCCACCAACGTAAGGTATGTCGTCGATACCAACTTCGTCTAGGAAAACTACTAGTTTACCTTCTAAACTTTTATTCATTTTAAACCTCCTAAGTTTATACCTTTCTATATCTTACCACCGGTATAAAACTTTTGTCAATAGTTAAAACCCCTGGTCTTACTCCTTCGTAAAAGGGCTGATATTCATCAAAGCCGTTGGATATAAAAAATGTGTTGTTTGGTATATTTGCAGAAATTTTTACTTTGAAGATGGCTTTTCCGTATTCGGTAGTGATTTCTAAAAGCTCTCCGTCGGCTATACTTATGCTATCTCCCAGCGTTTTGTTTATATATACGTATTGGTTTGACTCTATTTCGTGAAGCCACCTTGAGTAATGTCCCATATCGTCTACTACGCTGTTGCCCACAAAAAGTGCATAACCGTTTAGATTTGTAGGCTCGTATTTTGGGCTTTTAATATGAGAAATATTTTTAACATCCGGTATTATATCAAGAAGCGTATAAGAGTTTTCATTTTCAAAGAGTTTTTTGGCACTTACATCTAAAAACGCCGTTTTCTTAGTAAAATCCATCTCTATAAAAAACTTTCTTGGAAGATAATATTTGGATAGGTTGACGCTCATGTTTGCCATATGAGAAAGGCTCAGTATATCTTTTTTAGAAAAGCTTTCTAGCTTGTTATCTGGTATATGTCTAAACATGTCCCCTACGTTTATGATAACGTTGTGATTTTCTATGTCTTTTAAATGTTCTTTTATATTCTTGACAGGCCAATGGGTTATGTTGCCGGTGATGATGTAATCTATGTTGTATTTTTCTTTCATATGTTTTAAAAATCCTAAAACGAAATCTCTATCTATCTTAATATAACTATCTTCTATTATTATAAGAGCGCTACTTAATTTTGTAGAAAATGTGGCAAATTTGTTTATAAACTCATCTTCGCTATGTCCTATATCAAAGGCGTTTTTTATGTTTTCTAAAAAGCTTAAAAACTGATATGGCTCTATCAACTTTTTATAGTGTGATTTAAACATTATGTTTGTAAACATCGCACCAGCGCTGAAAAGCTTTGCTCCTTTTTGTTTTGCATCTATAATCCACCTTGATAGCATTACATCGTAGTAAGAGGGTTCTGATATGTTTAGGATTACCTTTTTATCGGGTATATTTTCTATTTCTATAGTTTTAGGCTTTTCAACGTAAAGCATATTTGAGTATACGTTTTCTGTAAAAGAAAAAGCCCTTTGAAGCTCTTCGTCGGTACAAAATCTATCTACATATATCCCTATGTCGTTGCTTAAATCTATACTGGGTTTATCTGATTCTTTTAACCTAAGCTCCGAAAAAGGAAGCTCTTGGACGAGGGCTATACCTTTCGTGCAAAAACTACCCATCCCAAGCCTATCGGAAGGATGCCCTGTGACATCCACTATTTTGTTATCTTTTATATAAGCTATAAACTTACACCCACAATTACAACCTATGCAATAACCTATTAGTTCTTTATCAAATTCTTTTGAGCTTAAAGACTCCAGCAAGATATAACCTCTTACTCTTCTTCTTTGTCAGAGACACCCATTATACTGTAACCGCTATCTACGTATATGGTTTGACCTGTGATGCCTCTTGCCCACTCGCTACACAAAAACGCTGCCGTATCTCCCACCTCTTCTATGGTTACATGCCTTCCTAAAGGACTTACCCTTACCGTGTGTTCCATTAGAAGGTGAAATCCGGTGATGCTGTAAGCGGATAAAGTTTTAATAGGACCTGCGGATATGCAGTTTGCTCTTTGATTTTTCTTTGCTATGTCAAAAGCCAGATACCTTGTAGCACTTTCTAAGGCTGCTTTTGCTATACCCATGACGTTGTAGTGAGGTACTACCTTTTGAGCCCCGTAGTAAGAAAGCGTCAAGAAAGCTCCTTCTTCGTTCATTATGCTTGAAAAAGCCCTTACAACAGCTATAAAAGAATAAACTGATATATCCATTGCTATACCAAAACCAGCTCTCGTGGTATCTATAACCCCGTTTTTAAACTCATCTTTTGGGGCGTAGGCTATAGAGTGTACTACTATATCTATATTGTTCCAGACTTCTTTTATGTTGTTGGCTAGGTTTTCTATGTCTTGGTCTTTTGATACATCGCACTCAAAAACAAGCTCTGTACCAAGCTCCTCTGCTATAGGCATAACCCTTTTTTTCACAGATTCACCGGCGTAGCTTATGGCTATTTCGGCTCCTTCTCGTTTAAAGCTTTTGGCAATACCGTAAGCTATGCTTTTGTCGTTTGCTAAACCCATTATAAGAGCTTTTTTACCTTTTAATATCATTTTTATCTCCTATTTATGAGTGTAAAAATTTTGATGCTTCTTCTGCGGTTTTACCCTCATGCACTATCATGTACATGGCTCTTGTTATCTTTTCTGGGTCTTTGGCTTGGAATATGTTTCTTCCAATAGAAAGCCCTGCTGCTCCGGCTTTTATAGCACCTTCCACCATCTCAAGTACGTCTTTTTCGGTTTTCATCTTGGGTCCACCTGCTATCACCACAGGTATATGAGTACCCTTTACCACCTCTTTGAAAGATTCTACATCTCCTGTATAGGGCACTTTCACCAAATCTGCTCCAAGTTCTTCTCCTATCCTTGCGCAGTGTGCTACAAAGGTCTTATCGTATTGATCTTGAGGTTTTATCTCATGGCCTCTTGCGTATACCATAGCTAAAAGTGGCATTCCCCATTCATCGCAAACTCTTGATATAAAACCAAAATCTCTTAACATTTCCCTTTCCATCGGAGCCCCGATATTGACGTGTATAGACACGGCGTCTGCTCCAAGTCTTATGGCTTCTTCTACGGTGCATACCAACACCTTGTCGTTCTTTGTGGGTGAGTGGTCTGTGGAAGCTGAAAGGTGTATTATGAGGCCTATATCTTTACCAGAGCCCCTGTGTCCTGCTTTTACAAGCCCTTTGTGCATCAAAACTGCGTTTGCACCGCCTTTTGACACCGCATCTATGGTTTTTTTCATATCCACGAGACCTTCTATGGGCCCTGAGCTTACGCCGTGGTCCATTGGTACTATGATGGTTTTTTGGGTTTCTCTGTTGATGATACGTTCAAGCCTTATTTTTTTACCGATGCTCATTTTATGCCTCCTTTATAACAATGTGTTCAAAATCTGCTATACGTTTTAGGCTTTTATAGATATTATAAAGCAAGCTAAGTCTGTTGTTTCTTACATCCATGTTTTCAGCCATAACAAGTATTTTATCAAAAAATTCATCCACTATCTTCTTATTGTCGTTTATATAATCTAACAGCTCTTTGGAAAGCTCTTTGTCTTTTGTTTCTTTTGAAATCTTGTAAAGTTCTTCTTCCAAGTGGTTTTCAAAAAGCCCCTCTTTTATATCCTTTGGTGTAAAATCCTTTGGCAGTATTTTTCTTATCCTTTTATACACTTTTGCTATGTTTTCTACTATGTCTCTGTTAGAGGATAAAAGCTCTACTTTGCTTTTTATAGTTTTTACCCTTAAAGGGTCTTCTACTTCCAACACTGCCCTTACTATATCGTAAGGATACTCTTCAAAATACGTGTTTAGCCTTGTTCTAAAGAGATTTTTTACATGCTTTAATATCTCTTCGTAGCTAAGGAGCTTTGCTTTGTTTTCTAAAAGCTCATAGACTTTTTGGAAAAGCCCCTCTAAATCTATATCGATATCCTGCTCTAAAACGGTTTTTATAACACCGTATATGTTTCTCTTTATGCCGTAAGCATCTGATGTGCCTTTTGGAATCTCACCAGCCCCTATCAAAGATACTATGTTGTCTGATTTTACTATAATACCAAGCAAAGCTCCCGTTTTTGTGGATGGGACACCTTCTATCTTGTCTGGCATATACTGTTCTAAAAGGGCTTTCGATAGCTCTTCATCTTCGTTTTTGGCTTTTGCATATATCATGCCCATATAGCCTTGAAGTTCGTCAAACTCCTTTACCATGTTGGTGGCTATATCAAACAAAGAAAGTTTGCAGGCTTTTAAAAGTATTTCTTTTTTTGTGTTAAAAGCCAAAGACAAATACTCCCCTAAGGCTACGTGTCTTTTAGTCTTGTCAAACATCGTTCCAAGCTTGTGATGAAACATGATGCCTTTTAGTTCTTCTACAAAAAAATCAAAGGGTCTTTTTAAGTCTTCGTTGTAGAAAAATACGGCGTCCCTTAGCCTTGCTTTTACCACCTTTTGATAACCGTCTTTTATATAGCCTTTTTTGTCTTCTATGTTTGATATACCAAAAAAAATGTTTGTAATGCTATCTTTTTTTGTGGTTATAAACTTTTGATGATGAGCAAGCACAGTCTTGATGACAACATCTGGCAAGCTTAAAAACTCTTTTTCAAACTCTCCTATCACAAGGTAAGGGTATTCTACCAAGTTTGTGATTTCATCTATAAGCTCCTCTTCGTAGTCTGGGGTTATGTTTAGTTCTTTGGCTTTTGATAAAACCAAATCTAATATAATATCTCTACGCTCTTTGAAAGTAGGTATTACAAAATGCTTTTTTAAAAGCTCCTCGTAAGACTTGGCGTTTTCTATAACAAATTCGTTTGATAAAAACCTATGACCTCTTGAAGTGTTTTTGTAAGGGTATATAGGCTTATCGTTTAAAATAAGTGCTATACCTCTTATGGGTCTTGGAAATCTCATTGAAGAGTTGTCCCATCTCATCATCTTCTTGTAGGTCAAAGATTTTATCACAAAATCTGGAAACTCTTTGAAAAGCTCTTCTATAGATATACCGCCCACTTGTTTTTTTATGGCTATATATATACCGCCTTGCTTTTCGTATTTAAAAGCCTCATCTAAAGAAGCGTTGTTTTTCTTAAGAAAAGCCTCTAAAGCTTTTGTGGGCAATCCATCTTTGTAGCAAGCCTCATAAGGAGGTCCTATTACAAGGATTTCCTCTTTTTTGTTTGAATCTGGTAAATTTTCTATCAAAATACCTATTCTTCTTGGAGTTGTGAATATTTTTATGTCTTCGTTTGACTCTACGTTTTTTTCTTTTAAAAAGGCTTTTGCTGTATCTTTAAGAGTTTCGTTGGCTTTTAGCAAAAATGAAGAGGGAAGCTCTTCCGTTTGAAGTTCTAAAAGTATATTGTTCATAGGTTGTTCTCCTTTTCTATGTATAAAGAAGCCACTTGAGATGCCATATGTTTTATGCGTTTTATGTAGTTGGTTCTTTCTTGGACAGATATCGCGCCCCTTGCATCTAGAAGGTTAAAAGTGTGAGAGCACTTTAGCACATAGTCGTAAGCTGGGTATACGAGCTTTTCTTCTATAAGAGATTTTGCTTCTTCTTCGTATATTTCAAAAAGCTTAAAAAGCCTATCTTGGTTTGATTTTTCAAAGTTGTATACAGACCACTCTTTTTCAAACTCAAAATATATATCTCTGTAGGTGAGGTCTTTGTTCCATTTTAAATCAAACACGTTGTCAACATTTTGAAGATACATCGCTATGCGTTCAAGCCCGTAGGTGATTTCGCAAGCTATGAGGTCCAAATCTATATCCCCTGCTTGTTGAAAGTAGGTAAACTGTGTTATCTCCATTCCATCTAACCATACTTCCCATCCAAGACCCCAAGCACCAAGCGTAGGGCTTTCCCAATCATCTTCTACAAACCTTATATCGTGAAGGTTTTGGTCTATACCCAGGGTTTCTAAGCTTTTAAGATAAAGCTCTTGGGAGTTTTCTTTGGCTGGTTTTAATATCACTTGAAATTGGAAATAATGTTGTAGTCTGTTTGGGTTTTCTCCGTATCTTCCATCTTTTGGCCTTCTTGAGGGTTCTACATAAGCTCCGTTAAAAGGCTTCTTGCCGAGCACCCTCAAAAAAGTAGCTGGGTTCATGGTCCCGGCTCCCACTTCTATATCGTAGCCTTGCATTATAGCGCATCCGTTTTTAGACCAAAAATCCTGTAAGTTGAGTATTATCTCTTGAAAATACACGAAATCCTCCGTAAAAATTTCTCAATATACTATTATACCATTGACAAACGCTCATTTAACATTTAAAATCAGAATGAATGGATGAAGCCTCTATTCATAGATGTTATCAATGCGGTATAGGTATATCTGGAAATCCTATCGTTTTCAACGTAAAAGGTGTAGATAGGGAATTTTGCTGTACTGGGTGTTATCTTGTAAACAAAATCTCTGGAAACGAGACTTCTCAAAGCGTCCAAAAGTTTTTTATAAAGTTTGGCATAAGCTTTTTCTTGGCTGGTTATGTGATGATGCTTTCTTTTACCATATATGGAGGGGATGTTTCAAAAACTTCCCATGACCCTATAGTGAGACTCACAAACTACTTCTTGCTTCTTCTTTCAACACCTGTTATGGCACTTATTGGCTTTGATTACCTTGTAAACTCTGTAAAAGCCCTTCTGAGAAAATCTATTACCACAGACCTTTTGATAGCGATAGGTGCTTTTTCCGCTTACGGTATATCTATTTATTCTACCATTATGGGAGTAGGTACTCCCTACTATGAAACCGCTACTATGATAGTGGCGTTATCAGCTTTTGGAAAGTTTATAGAGGCTTTTGGTAGATATAGAGCTGCTAAAAGTATAGGTGAAGTGAAAGATCTTTTGCCAAGCTATGCTGTTGTTGTAGAAAACGGCGTTGAGAAAACTGTAAGAATAGACGAAGTAAAAATAGGAGATATAGTAAAAGTAAAACCAGATGAGATAATACCAGTAGACGGCATTATAATAGAAGGGCAAGGGTTTGTAAAAGAGAGCTTTTTTACAGGTGAGCAAAAGCCCGTTGCTAAGTTTGAAGGCGACAGCGTTTATGCTGGGAGCGTTAGCATAGATGGGAGTTTTTTAATAAAAGCTATAAACGATTTTAACTCAAACACCATAAATAAAATTATAGAAAATATAGAGCTTGCAAAACTTTCTTTTGCACCAGAGAAAAACATAGCGGATAAGATTTCAGCTATATTTGTCCCCACCATTATAACACTTTCTCTTATAACCTTTGGCTTTTGGTATTATAAATCTGGCTTTGATAAGGCTTTGATGAGCTCTTTGGCGGTGCTTTTGATAGCTTGCCCTTGCGCTTTTAACGTGGCTGCGCCCTTGGCTTTGTGGAACGCTGCCAACTCTTTGGCAAGAAGAGGCATAATCCTTCAAAATTTAAGAGCCCTTTACAACGTTAGGCATATAAACGAGGTGCTTTTTGATAAGACTGGTACCATCACTTTGGAAAATTTGGAGTACAGCGGTTATAAGCACTTTGGTAATGAAAAAGATTTTCTTAAAAAGGTAGCTTCTATTGAAAACTACTCAAAACATCCTATCGCTAAAAGCCTATTAAACTACTATCAAGGAGATTTTTTAAAACCAAGCAACGTAAGAATATTGCCCGGTTATGGTATTGAGGCTTTTGTAGAAAATAAAAAATGGCAGATAGGCTCGAAAGAGCTTATGGAAAAAAGCGGTATAACAAATCTAAGCTGTAAAGAAAACGTATCTTGTGTGTATGTGTCTGTGGATGGTAAGCTTGAAGGAGTGCTTTATTTTAAACAAAAGATAGATGAAAATGCTGTGGAGGCCGTAAAAAGGTTAAAAGAGATGGGATATAAAGTGGGTCTTATCTCTGGGGATGAAAAGGCCTTTGTGGAAGAGTTTTCTAGCTTGTTTGATGAGGTTTATTGGTCTTTGAAACCTCACGACAAACAAAGGGTTGTAATGGATAAAAAAGCCAAAGGCTCAAAAATAATGTATGTGGGAGACGGCATAAACGATGCTCTGGCTATGAGCGTAAGCGATGTGAGTGTAGCGGTGGCAAACGCTTCTGGTGTAGCAAGGATATCTGCTAGTATTTTGCTTTTTAACAAAAACTTAAAAGCCATACCTTGGATTATAAAATTCTCTCAAAAGGTAAAAAAAATAATATACTCAAATTTTATATGGGCAAGCGTTTACAACACCTTTGGCATTGCTTTAGCTATGGCTGGTCTTATCCAACCAATATGGTCAGCGGTATTCATGATTATAAGTAGCGTAAGCGTTGTCTACAACTCTTCAAGGATAGAAAATATGTAATATTTTTTTCATCAAAAAAGGAATGTATAAGTTATAATAGTAATAGGAGGAAAAAACAATGGAAGAAAACAACCCAACTTATAACAAAGTAAATATATCTACACAGAAATTGCTTGGTGGCATTGGGGTTATACTGATGCTTTTAGGCGTTTTACCATTTATAGGAACGGCTCTTTGGATCATAGGAGGCATACTTCTTATATTAAGCATTTATCAAATTAGTAACATGATTAAAAAGCCAGAAATTTTTAATAAATTCATAATAGGTTTTGTATTGGGGCTAAGTGGCTGGATTATAGCTATTGTATTTGGTTTGATGAGTTTTATGAGCGTTGCTGTGTTTTCTGGCTTTATGTATGCTTGGAGTGGTATAGGTGTTGGTATAATCTCTACGATGATATTGTTTTATTTTCTATTTGTAGGAGCCACTTATTTTTATAAAGAGGCTTATGCTATGCTTGGTTTAGCTATTAACCATAATTTATTTAAAACGGCTGGGCTTACTATGTTTATAGGCGCTATTACGATAATTTTGTTTGGTATAGGGGGTATTGTATTGTTTGTAGGATGGATACTCTTAGCTATAGCTTTTTTCACAGCCCCAGATGAGGTAGAGCTTAGAGCTTAATCTGTTAAAATGGAAAGTTTATTTCAGACTCATCAAACAAGTGCTCAAAGCCAGGTTTAGCAAATAAATACCCTTGCATAAGTTTTATGCCTTTGTCTTTTAGCCATAGAGCCTCTTCTACGTTTTCTATACCCTCTGCTATAATATCTATATTCATATCTTTTGCGGTAGTTATGATACCGTTTAAAATAGATTGTTTTGCCTTCTCTTTGTGCACGTTACGAATTAGATACATGTCTAACTTGATAAATTTAGGTTGCAACTCCGCCAATAGAGTAAGCCCAGCGTATCCTGAACCAAAATCATCTATGGCTGTACCAAATCCTTCTTTTGCATAGTAAGAAAAGATATCCTTTAGTTTGTCAGGGTTTTTTATCTCTTCATCTTCCAGCACTTCAAATATAATATTTTTAATATCAAAACCTATTTTATCAGCAGCTTCAATAGTAGTGCGAATACAAACTTCGGGGACATACACTGCATTTGGCATAAAGTTTATAGATAACTTAGTTTTTATACCAAGCTTTGCCGCCAAGGTTATAGACTTTATCCTGCACTCTTGGTCAAACCTATAACGATTTTTATCGTTTACATGCTGTAAAACCCAACCTGCACCCTGTCCTTCTTTACCTCTTACTAAGGCTTCGTGAGCAAATATCTTTTTTTGCTCTATATCAACTATTGGCTGAAATGCAAACGTAAAGTCAAAATCAAGAGGTTCTGTACAACGCTCGCACCCCGGATTTGGAATTTCAATATCCATTGTATACATAGAACATCTCCTTATTTAGCTTTTAATATAATCAAAAAATTATTCAAGATGATGTTTTGTATCATGTGTTTTAAGGCTTTAGAGCAAGTTGTGGCTTAATATTAGTTTTCTTTAGCCAAAGTGTTTTCTTTTGAAAGCACCAAAACTATCTCTCCTTTTATGTTGTTGTCTCTTTTTTTGAGTTCTTCTATGACATCTTTTATGTTGCCTCTTATATACTCTTCGTGTATTTTTGTAAGCTCTCTTGCTATTGCAACGGTTATATCTGGTGCTATGTGGCTTATCACGTTTAGGGTATCCAATATTCTTTGGGGCGATTCGTAAAGTATATAAGAGCCTACGTCTGTTTGGAACATCTCTTTGTAAAAAGATTCTTGAGATTTTCTTGGGGCAAAGCCAACAAACATAAAACTATGCGTTGGTAATCCTGAACCTACAACGGCTGTTATGAGAGCGCAAGGGCCTGGCAACACCTCTACAGGTATATTTTCTTTTATACAGGTGTTTATAAGCTTAAAACCAGGGTCTGATATAGAGGGAGTACCAGCGTCTGATACCAAAGCCACATCTTCATCTTTTCTTATCAAAGATACAATTTTTTTAATCTGTATAGCTTCTTTTGGATGATAGTAAGATAAAAGTATTTTGCCTTCAATGTTGTAGTGTTTTAAAAGTATCTGCACTCTTCTGGTATCTTCACAAGCTATAAATTTTACAGATTTCAACGTGTTTATAGCCCTTATCGTTATGTCGTCTAAGTTCCCTATGGGGGTGGGGACCACATAAAGTTTCATTGTTATATTTTATCATATTATAATATTTAGTAGGAGGATGCTTTATGAAGAAGGTAAAGCTTTTAGCAGTTTTCTTAGCTTTTGGTAGCATAGCGTTGGCACAGCCAGATACCTATGCCAGTCAAAATCTGGGTGATTTCACATCTTATATGAAGCTTGATTATATGCATTTCATGGGGTCTCATATAAGCAGTTTTGACGGACCTTATCTTGGGGTAGGTATAGATTGGAACTGTAGGCTTTTCAAAGTAGCTTACGGACAGCTAAAGCCTTCTTTACAGCTTGGCACTGGTAGAGCCTATGGAGACGGTTCTCATCTTGATTTTTCAAACATAGAATTAAACATGAGATATCTTTATCCTATAGGCGAAAACCTTTTTGCCGGTTTTGGCGCTGGTATAGGGGCAGCTGATGTAAAGTTGCAAGGCATATCTTCTGGCATTGTGGGGACTATGCAGGGTTCTGGCGAGATCGACTTGAAAGTGTCTCAAAATATTTATATTGGCGCCCAAGCTAAGTATCAGTTTGCGTCGGAATACAAAAATACTGGTATAAATCCTGACAACTATAGGCTTGGTATAAAACTCGGTATGATGTTCTAAATATTGCAAAAGTATTGAATGGTTTTATATTGTTAGTATGAAGCTTTTAATGATAGATAACTATGACTCTTTTACTTACAATCTGGTGCAGTATTTTAACATACTAGGGCATGAGGTAGAGGTTGTAAAAAACGATGAAATAAAGCCAGAAGATATAGAAGATATCAATATAGATGCTATAGTCATCTCTCCGGGTCCTTGTTCTCCCAAAGAGGCTGGTATATCTGTGGATGTAATAAAAGCTTACAAAGATAAATATCCTATATTGGGGGTTTGCCTTGGACATCAAAGTATAGGCTATGCTTTTGGGGCTAACATAATAAAAGCCAAGAGGCTTATGCACGGCAAAACCTCTATGATAACTCACGATAAAGGAGGTCTTTACGAAGGGTTGCCAAATCCATTCAAAGCTGTAAGATACCACTCTCTGGTGATAGATAAAGATACGTTGCCAGATGAGTTTATAATAGATGCTGTGGCAGAAGATGGTGATATAATGGGTATAAGACATAAAACTCTTCCTATTTTTGGTGTGCAGTTTCATCCAGAGTCTATAGTCTCAGAGTATGGGTTTGATATACTAAAAAACTTTATAAAAAAGGCGAATTTGAGTTATAATAAAGTTTAAATGGATAGGAGGTTTGCATCATGAAAGGAGTAGCTCTTTTGTGGTTAACGACGTTGGTGTTTGTAATTGCTGAGGTGGCTGGTGCTATTTTATGGCACGGTCAAGAACATTCTACTGTAACCTTTGGTTTTCTTATGGTGGTTGCAGCTGTTTTAAACGGTATATGGGCAGGTTTAGTAATACCTTTGGCAGCAAAAGATTGAAATTTTGGAAGAGCTCTTACTAGAGGTAAAAAGCCTAAGGAAAAACTACAACGGTTTTGAGGCTTTAAAAGGTATAAGTTTTGAAGTAAAAAAAGGTGAAATTTTTGGTCTTCTTGGTACAAACGGTGCTGGGAAGACCACCACTATAAAAATAATAGCTGGTGTAATACCGCCAACATCTGGTGAAGTAAGGATAGCTGGTGAACCAATAACCAAAAATCCTATCAAGATAAAAAGTCAAATCGGATACGTACCTCAAGATATCTCTGTGATACCAAATCTAAGTGCTTATGAGAATTTGCGTCTTATTGGAAAGCTTTACGGAGTGTCAAAAGATCGGATTTTTCATATGCTAAAAGCTATAGACTTGGTGGATAGAAAAGACTCTTTGGTGCAAACGTTTTCCGGTGGTATGATAAGAAAGCTTGAAATAGCAATGGCAATGATGCATGAACCAAAGCTCCTTCTTTTAGATGAGCCAAGTGTAGGCTTAGACCCAAATGCAAAACTTAGTATATGGAACTTTCTAAAATCAAAAAAACAAGAGATGGCGATTTTAATCACTACCCATGATATGAACGAAGCGGAGCGCCTTTGTGATAAGATAGCCATCATGAAAAAAGGGCAGATAATAGCAAAAGGTACTTTGGAAGAGTTAAGAGATATGATAGGAAATAAAAATGCTAGCTTGGAAGAGATTTTCATACAGCTTACAGGCGAGAGCTTAGAAGATAATAGCCAAGATATAAAGTCTATAAGAAAAACAAGAAACATAGTAAAAAGGCTCAGTTAAATGTGGTTTTTGGCTTTTACAAGAGGGACTTTGGTAATACTGGAAATAGAGCTAAGGAAAATGATACGTCAAAAAATAGATATACTGACAAGAGCCGTTCAGCCTCTTATCTGGATACTTCTTTTTGGCAATGTGTTTAAAAATATAAAAAGTATACCCATAAAAGGGGATTATCTTTCTTTTATGACGCCGGGTATTTTAGCCCAGTCGGTGATGTTTGTATCGTTTTTTTACGGTATATCTTTAATATGGGACAAAGACCAAGGTCAGATAACAAGATTTCTAAGTGCTCCCATCCCATACTCTTCTATCACCACCGGTAAAGCTATATTTTCTGGTATAAGGTCTTTGGTACAGGCTTTTTTGATAATGTTGCTTTCAAAAGCCTTAAACATAAACATCTTTATAAACTTTTATACGCTTATCTTTTCAGCCATTGTTATAATTCTTTCTGGTGTTTGTTTTGCAAGCTTTTCAATGCTTATAGCATCAGTATTTAAAAATGTAGAAAGGTTTATGAGTATCATTCAAATTATTACTATGCCTATATTTTTCTCAAGTAGCGCTTTGTATCCGATATCGTTGATGCCTAAATGGCTTAAGATGGTGGCTTTGTTAAATCCTTTGACTTACTCTGTAGAAGGGCTTAGAATTTTACTTTACCAAAATAGCTTGAGCATATGGTCTCCTTTGCTGGTGCTTTTGTTTTACAGCGTTGCGTTTTTGGTTTTAAGCGCTTTTAGTATGAGAAGCCTTGTAAATTAGAAAATTTAAAAATAGATTTTATGTTATAATGTTTAAACTAAGGAGAGGTGGCCGAGTGGTCGAAGGCGGCGCCCTGCTAAGGCGTTGTACGGTTAAAGCCGTACCGCAGGTTCGAATCCTGTCCTCTCCGCCATAAATTTATTTTTTGTTTCTTTGCTCAAACATCCATGGCATCGGCCCGCAGTAATATGGGTTTTGATAAGGACAAGGCGGTGCATAAGGTGGTGGCGCGTATCCTCCCCAAAGCTCGTATAAATTGCAACTTTTGAGGTCTTTCCAAGACTGTGCTTGGTCTATGCATATCTCCATGTTTTGTAGCATATTTATCTTATCGTGTATAACCTCAAGAAGATAAGCTTTTTCTTGATTTAACATTATACCGTTGTCGGCATATGAAAATCTAAATACCAAAAGCCCAATACCAAAAGCCAACCCTATTTTTAAAATACTCATGTTAAAAAACCTCCTATTTAAAATTTAAGTGTATATAAGTGAATATTTGATGAATATCTTGCTTTATTTAAAAAATGTTATAATATAATCTTCTATGGAAAAGTATATAATGCTTATGGATATAGACAGATGCATTGGCTGTATGTCCTGTGAGGTGGCTTGCAAGCAAGAAAAAGGGCTATTTCAAGAAGGACCAAGGCCCATGAAGGTGCTTCGTTTTGAACACTACGAAGATGATGCTATCTCGTATTTTATGCCTATGAACTGCTTTCACTGTGATGTCGCCCCTTGCGTTTACGCTTGTCCTACCTCCGCTATGACAAAAAGAGAAGATGGGCTTGTTTATGTAAGGGATAACCTTTGTATAGGTTGTAAGGCTTGCATAGTGGCTTGTCCTTACGGGGCAATAAGCTTCAACCCAGAAACTGAAAAAGTAGTAAAATGCGATTTTTGTATAAATAGATTAGAAGAGGGGCTTTTGCCATCTTGCGTTACCAAATGCACCACAAACTGTCTTTACTTTGTGAAAGTGGATTACCAAATCCCTCAAAAACATATATCAAAAGAGTTTGATGTTTACAATGGATTTAGATTGCAAGAAGTATAACATTACGGACAACTCCAAGGAAGTTGATGAAAATACTATCTTTTTTGCCATAAAAGGCGTTTCAAAAGACGGACACGACTTTATAGAAGAGGCCGTTCAAAAAGGCGCTCCTTATGTAGTGGCAGAAAAACCTTACAAAGACTATAAAAACATAATACTTGTAGAAGATTCTAAAAAAGCCTTTGGCGAATGCGCAAAAGAGCACTTTGACAAGCCAGATGAAGCTCTAAAGGTTATAGGAGTTACCGGTACCAACGGCAAAACAAGCACAACACACATAATACACGCTATTTTATCCCAAAAGTACAAAGGCGGTATTTTAGGGACTATGTATTATAAGCTTGGAGATGAACTTTTAGAAGCTCCAAACACTACCCCTGGTGTTAAGACGTGGTTTAGTCTTTTGTCAAAAGCCCGTGAAAAAGGCTTAGATTTTGTATCGGCGGAGGTATCTTCTCACGCCTTAGACCAGCTAAGAGTATATCCGACAACTTTTTTTGCCACTGTTTTTACAAATCTAACCCAGGACCATCTTGATTATCACAAGACTATGGAAAACTACTTCAATGCCAAAAGAAGACTTTTCAAAGATTACAAATACGAAGTATGTGTTATAAATATAGATGATGACTACGGCAAACGCTTATACGAAGAGTTTAAAGATAAAGCTATAACTTACGGATACTCAAGCGATGCTCATCTAAAGCTTGAGCATTTTGACCAAGAGAACAAAGTTTTAAGCTTTTACTATAAAAATAAACGCTATCAGTTAAAAACGAATCTCATGGGAAGTTTTCAAGGGTACAACATGGGGGCTTCTATACTGCTTGCTTTTTATATGGGTTTTGACGAAGAAAATATCCAGAAAGGACTTTTATCTTTAAGCTCAATACCGGGAAGGTTTGAAACAATAGAGTTAAAGGGCGTTAAGGTAATAATAGATTATGCCCATACACCAGATGCTTTAGAAAAGCTTTTAAAAGCGGCACGAGATATTGCTAAAAACCGTCTTATATGTGTTTTTGGAGCAGGGGGCAACAGGGACAAAACCAAAAGACCAAAGATGGGTAAGATAGCATCGGAACTCTCTGATATTGTGATAATCACTTCTGACAATCCACGTTTTGAAGAACCTATCGATATAATAAAAGATATACTAAAAGGCATAGATAAAACAAAATCTCCTATGGTAGAAGAAGATAGAAGAAAAGCCATAGCGTTGGCCATTGATATTGCAAAAGAAGGCGATGTAATAGTAATAGCAGGAAAAGGTCATGAGGATTACCAAGAGATAAAGGGAGTAAAATACCATTTTAGCGATAAAGAAGAAGTGTTAAAGTATAAAAACAACGATTAACATATAAACGCTGTATAATAATTGTTATGGATGAGAAGACTTTGGCAAAAGAAGTTTACGAAAGGCTATCTAAAATATACAAAAACCCAAAGATAGACCTTGAATTTGATAATCCTTTTGAGCTTTTGATAGAAACAGTGTTGGCAGCCCAAGAAAGGGATGAAAAGGTAAACAGCATAAGAAAATCTTTTTTTTCAAGGTTTAAAGACTCAAAAGCTTTAAAAGAAGCTCCTTTGGAAGACATAAAAGAAGAAATAAAGTCTATAAGCTTTTACAACAAAAAAGCTCAAGCCATAAAAGATATAGCTACAATACTCACGGATAAATTCGGTGGTAAAGTACCAGATACCGAAGAGGAGCTTACAAGTCTTCCTGGGGTTGGCAAGAAAACCGCCAACATGGTTATAGCAAACGCTTTTAACAAACCAGCCATAGCTGTGGATAGACATGTCCATAGGATAGTGCAAAGGCTTGGGCTTGATGACAACAAGGACCCAGATAAGACTACGGAACATCTTAAATCTTTAATGGATGAAAAACACTGGACAAAGTTTTATCTTCTTTTGTTAAGGCATGCAAAAGAAGTATGCACTGCCAAAAACCCAAAATGTCACGAATGCGTTTTGAGTGATATTTGCAAAAGTTTTGGTAACGTAAAATGACAGAGCTTATAGGCATATTTTTAATAGGGGTTGTAATTGGATACCTTCTTAACAAGATTACATCGCTTCTAGCCCTTGTATTAATTGTGCTTATAATAGTGGGGTATTTTTTGCCGGGTGCTCATTCAAACATTTTTTATCATTTTTTAGGCGAGATGTTTGCTTTTATTAAAAGCCAAATATTAAATCACAAATCAGAGCTTTTGGAACATAGCTCTTTGCTTAAGTTTATAGATTTTAAGAACCTAAACATGATAATATTTTTAATAGGTTTAGTGGTGGGGTTTAAAATAGGTTAATGCAGCAAAGTTTTGTCATAGTATTTTTTGGCATTATCTTAGCTGCGATACTTATACCTCTTCCTGCTTTTTTACTAGATATATTGCTTGCTTTTGCAATAGGTTTTGCGTTGGTGGTGCTTATATTGGTGTTAAATGTAAAATCTCCTTTGGAACTTTCTTCTTTTCCGTCCATACTTTTAATAGGAACACTTTTAAGGCTTTCTTTAAATATAGCGGCGGCTCGTAGAATACTCCTTTACGGTAACGAAGGTCCATCTGCTGCTGGGCATATTATAGAGGCTTTTGGTAGATTTGTGGTAGGTGGCAACGTAGTGGTGGGACTTATTATATTTCTCATATTCATAGTTATAAACTTTGTGGTGATCACAAAAGGTGCTGAAAGGGTATCGGAAGTAGCGGCTAGATTTACACTCGATGCTATGCCGGGTAAGCAGATGAGCATAGACGCCGATTTAAACGCAGGGCTTATAAACGAACAAGAGGCTAAGCAAAGAAGAAAAGAGCTTGAGAAAGAAGCAGCCTTTTACGGTGCTATGGACGGTGCTTCAAAATTTATAAGAGGAGACGTCGTAGCGGCTATCATAATATTGTTTTTAAGTATAATAGGTGGTTTGGTGGTAGGTATAGTGATAAAGGGTATGGATTTTCAAGAAGCTATAAAAACCTATACGCTTCTTACCGTTGGTGAAGGGTTGGTGTCCCAGATGCCGGCTTTGATACTTTCTGTGTCCGCTGGTATACTTACTACAAAATCTTCTACAAAAGAAGAAGAGCTTAGCAGCGCCATATATATGCAGTTTACCAAAGACCCAAAGGTGCTTTTGTTCGGCGCTATATCTTTGGCTGTCATAGGTATAATGCCGGGCTTACCAAAGATTCCATTTTTTGTAATGGCTATTATCCTTGGGGGACTTTATTTTTATATTCAGCAAAATCTTAAAACCCAAAAAACCCAAGAGATACAAAAGGCGTTGGAGCAGGAAAAAGCCCAAAAGCTTGCTCCCCAAGCTCAAAGGGAAGAAGATTTTTTGCCTCAACCAGACCCCATAACGTTGGAAGTGGGATATGGGCTTATACCCTTTGTGGATGAGGCTCAAGGAGGAGATCTTACCGCTCGCATTAAGACTATAAGGAAGCAGATAGCGGCAGATTATGGTGTTATCATACCCTTAGTCCACATAAGGGACAATATGAAACTGTCTCCAAACCAATACAGGATACTTATAAGGGGAGTAGAAGAAGATTCTTACGAGGTGATGCCGGGATTTTTGTTGGCTATAGACCTTGGAAATGTTAAAGAAAAGCTAACTGAAGGAAAGCCAACCAGGGACCCATCTTTTCATTTACCGGCTTTTTGGATAACTCAAGACCAAAAACCAAAAGCTACAAAGCTTGGATATATGGTGGTGGATGTATCCACTGTGATAATAACGCATCTTTCCGAAGTAATAAAGAAAAATCTATACATAATAATAGGAAGGGCGGAAATTATAGACTTGGTGGAAAAACTCTCTCAAAAGTATCAAAAGGTTATAAAAGATATAATTCCAGAGAAAGTGTCATACTCTGTGTTGCATAGGGTTGTACAAAGCCTTTTGAAGGAAAATATACCTGTAAATGATATGATTACAATAATAGAAACACTGGGAGATTATATTGACAGGGTGAACGATATTGAGCTTTTAGTAGAGTTTGTAAGACAAAAGCTTTCAAAGTACATAACCAAGCGCTTTATGAAAGATAATACCCTTTATGTTATTGCGTTTTCTCCAAGAGTGGAGACTAAGTTAAATACATACATAAAAGAAGGAAAAGAAGAAGAGTTTCTGGACCTTTTAATAAACAGGCTTCAAAGAAATATATCAGAAAATATGAAGAAGTTTGTGGAATTTCAGGCCCAGCCGGTGCTTATTACTTCTCCAAACATAAGAAGGTTTGTGAGAAAGGCTTTAGAAGGATACTTGCCACAATTAAACATAATAGCTTATAATGAAATAGATAAGCAGGTAAATATGAAAGTGCTTGGTGTGGTAGATGAAAATTAAAAAGATTTTGGTGGACTCTTTGCAGGAGGCTGTAGAACTCACAAAGAGTATGTATGGAGATAAAGCCACCATTATGTCTACCAAGGTAGTAAAAATCAAAAAATGGTTTTTTTTCTCTACCAACAAGTTAGAAGTTACAATAGGAATAGCAGACAACGAGGATTTTCAAACTCACTTCAACAAGGAAAAAGAGCTTTACAACGAGATAGAACAGATAAAGTCTACTCTAAAGGACGTGGTTAACGTAGTTAAAAATGTGAAACAAGAACCGTCAATACAACCCTCTCCAAAGCCACAGTATCAAGACAACGAAGACTTTTCTCTGAGGGCTATGAACCTTGCCACCAAGCTGATAAACGTGGGGGTTGAGCAAGATATAGCGAAAAAGATACTTGAAGATTCTTGCGGTTTTGATATAAATATAAATAGACTTGACTTAAAATATGAAGATGACTATGAATCTTTAAAAGAGGGTTTGTCTAAAAATATTTCTCTAAAAGCCCTAGACTTTAGCAAAAGCGTACTTAGTATATTGGCTTTAGTAGGTCCCACCGGTGTTGGTAAAACCACCACTATAGCAAAACTTGCCTACATGTATAAGACCCAAGGTTTTAAGACAGGTGTTATAACTCTTGATAGCTACAGGACCGGTGCTGTGCAACAGCTTCAATCCTATGTAAGTCTTTTGGAGATGCCTTTAAGAGTTGCAGATACCCCGCAAAAACTACGAGAACACATAGGAGAGCTTTCAGGTCTTGATATAATATTTATAGATACTGCCGGTAGAAGTCAGTACGATGCTATAAGGCTAAAAGAATTAAAACATTATTTGGAAAATGTGCCTTCTTTGGAGATAGCCCTTACAGTGAGTACTACCACCGACGAGAGAATAATCTTAGACAGCGCTAAAAAATTTGGGGAGCTTGGTATAAAAAGCATAATATTTACAAAGTTAGATGAAACTGTTTACCCTGGATGTATTGTAAACACATCTTTTAAAACAAATATTCCAATATCTTTCTTTACCTTTGGACAAAAAGTACCAAACGATATAGAGCTTGCCACTTACGATAACATAGCCAATATTTTATTAAGAGGCACGTTATGATGGAAGGACAACTGTCTCACCTTAAAAGGGCTATAGACAAAGGCTCAAATGTGAGGTATATAGCCGTTGCGAGCGGTAAAGGCGGAGTTGGTAAGACTCTTATCAGTATAAATTTAGCTATCATAATAGGAAATACTGGCAAAAAAGTCCTTATCATAGATGGGGATTTTGGGCTTTCAAACGTTCATATAATGCTTGGACTCACGCCCGATAAAAATCTTTCAGACTTTGTAAGTGGAAAAGCCAGTATAGACGAGATAGTATTTAAAATAAACGAAAACGTATCTTTTATATCCAGTGGAAACGGTATTCAAGAACTGGTAAATTTATCTTCTAAAGACATTACCGATATCCTTGATAGGATACACGAGTACGCCGAAAACAACTTTGATATTATAATATTTGATACTCCGCCGGGTATTCACAACGAAACGTTGATGATCACCTCATCTTCAGATATACCTATTGTTATATCTACGCCAGAACCTACTGCAGTGGCAGATGCTTACGCTCTTATAAAAGTATTAAATAACTCTATGATGCTCAAAGATTTTTATGTTTTGATAAACAAATGCTCTTCAAAAGAAGAAGGTTTAAAGATATTCAACAGCATCAACACGGTATCTCAGCGCTTTTTAGATATAAACTTAAACTATATAGGTTATATTACTTACAACAAAAATATCATAAGAAAGATAGTAGACCAGAAACCTTTTGACAAGACATTGACTGATGAGCTAACTCAAGCTATAAAAAAGATACCGCTAAATGTTAGTGTTCAAACTAAGCAAAGTTTCTGGTCAAAGCTTGTGGAGAGGTTAAAATCTAAATGAAGAGCGCTTACATATACAAGAGCATAGGCTTTGAAAAAATTTATATTGATAAGAATGCGAGTGAAGATGCTAAAAATGATGTAAGTAAAAGCGCTGAAAATAAAAAGCAAGAAACTTCATATGAACATCATAAGTCTACCACGTCTGAACTATTGCGACAGTTAAAAGCTTTTTATGAAACCTGTAAGGATTGTAAGAAGTGTAAGCTGTCAGAGCAAAGAACTCAAGTGGTATTTGGAGATGGCAATCCAGATAGCAAAGTGTTATTTGTGGGAGAGGCTCCTGGGGCTGATGAAGATATTGAAGGCAAGCCTTTTGTAGGAAAAGCTGGCAAACTTTTGACTTTTGAACTTGAAAGTGTTGGGCTTTTAAGAGAAAGAGATTATTACATTACGAACGTTGTAAAATGTAGACCACCTGGCAACAGAACTCCAGAAGAACAAGAGATGATGAGCTGCTCATACATCTTAAAGCAGGAAATAAAGCTCATAAACCCGCAACTCATAGTGGCTCTTGGTAAAACCGCCGCAGTGGGGCTTTCTGGCAACAAGCAAATATCGCCCACCAAATTAAGAGGAGATTTTATAGTCACAAATTTCAAAAGCCCTGTCTTAGAACCAGGAAAGAAAATATTTATCACCTATCATCCTTCTTATCTTTTAAGAAATCCTTCTGAGATTAAAAATTTTAGAGAGGATATAGCTAAAATAAAACAATTGATAAAAAGTTTGTAGTTACCTTTTGAAAAGCCCAAAAAGGAAAGCGCTTCCTAGTATATGGGACCTTATCTTCTCTTGGATAGCTTTTATATTGGCACCTTCTTTTAACCCTAAAGAACTTATGTTAAGAGCGTATAGGTTAAAGTAGTATCTATGAGGCTTTCCAGGAGGAGGGCAAGGTCCACCATAGCCTATATTACCAAAATCGTTTAACCCTTGCTTATATTCTTTGGTGCCTTCTTTTAACTCATGAACGGTTGGTGGTATATCGTATACGCTCCAATGATAGAAAACACCGCCAGGAGCATCTAAGTCTTCTACTATAAGGACAAAGCTCTTGGTATCTTTTGGGGGATTTGTCCATCGCAGTTCTGGGGATATATCTTCGCCAATACAAGTAAATTTCGGCGGTATATAACCGCCGTTTGTAAAATCTTTGCTGTAAAGCTCAAAAGCTATAGCTTCATTCATGCCAATCGTAGCCAAAACCAATAGCAATACGCTAAATATTCTCATTACTGAGGCACTGATATAGTTTCCTTCTTCTCTTTCTTTTGGTGTTTTCTTTTGCTTTTTATATAAGGCGTATCGTTTTTGACATCTATAACTACCTTGGCTACGTCCTTCAGCTCTTTGTTTATGAGCTTCTCTGCTAGCATATCCTCTATATGTCTTTGGATGGCTCTTCTTAAGCTTCTAGCTCCGTACTCTTTTTTATACTCTTTGGATATTATCCAATCGGCAAACTCTTTTGTGATTTCTACTGTAAGCCCTAACTCTTCTAAGTTTTTGTTTATTTCTTTGGTTTGTAGATAGAGTATCTTTTCTAGGTCTTTTTCCTCTAAAGGCTCAAATACTATCATCTCATCTAATCTGTTGATAAACTCTGGATTAAAGTGTTTTTTCACCTGTTCTATGATATTTTTCTTCATAGCTTTTTTGTCTATCTCGTGTTGCTTGTTCTCAAAACCAAGTGTTGTGCTTTGCATAATAGATTTAGCGCCTAAATTGGAGGTCATTATAATGATAGTGTTGGAAAAGTCTACTACTCTTCCGCTTCCATCGGTTAATCTTCCGTCATCAAAAATCTGTAAGAATATGTTGAATACGTCTGGATGAGCTTTTTCTATCTCGTCAAATAGTATTACAGAGTAAGGTCTTCTTCTCACCTTTTCCGTAAGCTGGCCACCCTCGCCATATCCCACATATCCGGGAGGTGATCCTATAAGCTTTGAAACGGTGTGCTTTTCCATGTATTCAGACATATCGAACCTGATAAGGGCTTCCTCTGTATCAAAGAGATATTCTGCCAACGCTTTGGCGGTTTCTGTTTTACCTACGCCAGTAGGTCCCAAAAACATAAATACGCCTATTGGTCTGTGTCTTCCTTTTAGACCTACATGAGAGCGTCTTATAGCTTTTGCTATAGCTTTTATAGCTTCTTCTTGACCAACAACCCTTTCTTTTAGTTTGTTTTCTATGTGCATCAACTTAGAAAGGTCATCTTCGTATAGCTTGTCTACAGGTACCCCAGTCCATTTTGCTACAACGCTGGCTATATCTTTTACCGTTACTACTGGTCTATTGGCAGCTTGCTCTTGTTTCCATTTTAGTCTTGCCGTTTCAAACTTTGCCCTTAGCCTCATCTCTTCATCTCTTAAGTTCGCGGCTTTCTCATAATCTTGCTCAGCGGCGGCTTGGTCTTTGGCTTTTTCTATTTCTTTGATTTGCTCTAGCATCTTTTGAAGATGTTCTGGCATTTCTGAGCCTCTTATTTTAACAAGAGCACCAGCTTCGTCCATCACATCTATGGCTTTGTCTGGTAAGTATCTGTCGTTTATATACTTGTTAGAAAATTCTACCGCTTTTTTAAGGGCTTCTTCATCGTATTTTACATTGTGAAAGCTTTCAAACCTCGGTGCTAGCCCTTTTAAAATCTGGATACTTTCTTCTACAGAAGGTGGTTCTACCAAGACTGGTTGAAACCTTCTTTCTAAAGCTCCGTCTTTTTCTATGTATTTTCTATATTCGTCCAACGTGGTAGCGCCTATTATTTGAATCTCACCTCTTGCTAAAGCTGGTTTTAGCATATTGGAAGCATCCACAGAGCCTTCCGCTGCTCCTGCTCCTATTATCATGTGTAGCTCATCTATAAAAAGAATAACGTTTACAGCTTTTTCTAGCTCTTTTATAATGCTTTTAAGCTTTTCTTCAAATTGACCTCTATACTTTGTGCCAGCTACGATAGATGCTATGTCAAGCACCACTACCCTTTTGTTTAACAAAGCCTCAGGCACGTTCTTGGCTACTATCCTTTGAGCTAACCCTTCCACTATGGCGGTTTTACCTACTCCAGGGTCTCCTATTAGAACGGGGTTGTTTTTCCTTCTTCTTGCCAATATTTGTATAGTTCTTTCTATCTCTTTTTCTCTTCCCACTACTGGATCTAGTTTTCCTTCAGAAGCTAAAGCTGTTATGTCTCTGCCGTGTCTATCCAAAGTGGGTGTTGCTATGTACTTTGTGGTTTCTTGAGTGGGTAGTTCACCCAATATCTGAAGCGTTTCTCTTCTTACTGCGTATTCATCAAGGCCTAAGCCTCTTAGTACTCTACCCCCAAGGCCTGTTTTTTCCCTTACTACACCTATAAAAATGTGTTCTGTGCCTACAAATTGATGATGTAGTATCCTAGCCTCTTCTACTGCAAATTCCAACACTCTTTTTGCATCTGGGGCGAATAGTACTTCGCCTGTGTGGTTGCCTCTCGACATCTGGCTTGTAATGGCCTTTCTCACTTTTTCTGGTGTGATGTTAAATTTGGCCAAAACAAGGGTTGGTATATCATCCTCTTTTAAAAGAGCTAAAAGTAAGTGCTCTGTACCAAGATAACCGTGCCCAAACTCTATAGCCTCTTCTCTTGCTTGTAATATAATCTGTCTAGCCCTTTCAGTAAATTTCTCAAACATATAAACCTCTTTACAAATTTTTTAGAGCCTTAGGCTCTATATATAAAAATATCAAATTGCTTGTTATTTTTTATGACTCGTGTCTTATATTTATTGATTCAAATGTTGATAATAGCCGTTTTTAAACTCTTTTATAGCCCTCAAGGTATCCTTGTAATACGCTTTTGCCAGTGTTGTTTCTTTTTTATCTATACCGTATTTTGAGTATTTGGCTTTTATATAAATGTTGAAAAAATTTTTAAAACCATTTTCAGCTATAAACTCTGGTACATTTTCTGGTGTGCATTGTATACAATCCATCTTTAGTTTTTCGCATATGTCCTTATACATGGCTTTTATGCTAAACATTAATCTTATTTTCTTAAAAGCAAAATATAAAACAATTGTGAAAATGCTTATATAGAAAAGATATGTTGTACCTTTTTTGGCAATGTGTTTAATATTTTTAAAAGCGCTTTCTAATAGATATTTTTGTCTTGCGCTGGAATAATATACTACATTTATATCCCATAGATAGTTGATATAATCAAGAAACATCCTAAGTTTGCTAAGCTTTGGTATTGTGGCAGTATAATCTGTCGGTGTTGTATCCACCGTTTGCCACATACCTTTGTAGTAAGCTTCTACCCATGAATGGGCTAAAGAGTTTGTAACAAAGTAATAATGACCATCTTTGTTGTAAAAAGCCCCGTGAAAGCCAACCACTACCCTTGCTGGGATACCCATAAGCCTTAACAAAAGAGCCGTTGAAGATGCGTAAGCCTCGCAATTACCTACTTTGTATTTAAACAAAAAATCGTAAAGGAAATTTTTTGAAGCTTTGTTGCTCAAAGAGTATGCAAAGTGCTCACTTTTAAAGTAATCTTCTACAGCTTTTATAGGGTTTTGGTTTTGGGTTTTTAGAAAATTTGCAAGTTTTACAATGGATGGGTCTATGCTGTTTGGTAGTTGTAAAAAGTCTTTAGGGTTTTCCAAGGTTTGTTTGTAATCTTTTGTATAGTAAGACCAAACTCTGTAGACTGTTCTATTTACAATAGGCTTATCTGTTCTTATGGTGTAATCGTCTGTTATATGGGCTATAGCCCTACTTTTATATATTTTTACGTTGTAGGGAAACAAAATGCCAAATAGCGTATTGTCATAACTTGGTTCTATCATAATATCGTAAGATATTTTCTTTCCCGTCAAAAGCTTTGATCCTCTTGCCCTATGTTTGTGAGTCCAGCTAACCCCGTTGAAATAATCCAACGTATCGCCTATAAAGTAAGCATCTTGCAAATTTATATTCCCTTTTATGTTGAAAATCCTAAAAACCGTGGCAGTATTTTCTAAGACATTCGTGGCGTTTGATGGTGATAAGGTATTTGAAAATCCTACTGTATTTGAAATACCACCTATACCTATGTTTATAAGAGGAGATTGTATCCTTGGTATCATCAAAAATATGAAAAGTCCTATAAGGATAGTACCAAAAGATATGGCTCCTACTGTATAACTCATCATCTTTATGTGGTATTTGCTAAGCTTTTCATCTTTGAGGCTTTTAGATATATTTGTAGTTAAAAATATGAATATGCTTATAAGTATCCAGAAGATCACCATTGCAAAAAATTTTATATCGGTTGTGGCCACCCCCACTATTCCCATTCCCATTGTTTCTAATATGAGTATTTGATAAACGTCTCTTGGTTGTTTTTTTTCTAAAGATTTTATACCTAAAAAGGTTACTATAATATTTTTTGCAAAATCAAAGAGCGCCGTTATATTGAAGCTTGTTGCAAAAACTATCACCACCGATATCACTGCAATGGTGTTTACAACTATCCTTGGTAAATACTTGCTTTTAAAATCCTGAATTATTCCTATGAAAACAAGGACTATACCTATAAAAAATATGGGGCTAAAGCTTACTAAACTTATAGATAGTATAGAAAATACTATACTTATGTATATCAGTATTTTAAGAAGCCCATGTATGCTAATGTTTTTATTCATATATAAGATGTGGCCCAGGGCGGAATCGAACCGCCGACACTACGGTTTTCAGCCGTATGCTCTACCAACTGAGCTACCGGGCCTTATCCTAATATTATATCACGGTTTTTAATTTTTGTAGGAATGTTTTTTGAAACTCTTCTTTAAATTTATGTGAGTAAAGGGCTATTTTAATCTCATTTCCTTGAATTTTTACCCATACTTTCCTATTTACTTTGTAAAAAGCCAGCATCATACCAAGTATAGTAATGATGGAGCCAAGCCATATAATATAAGTGCCAGGATTTTTAGATATTTGAAATCCGGAAAAGTATTGAGGTACAAAGCTATCCATGAAAAATACGTATGGAAAGTCTTTTATATTTGGCATCTCGTTATAAGCTAGCAATGTAAGTTTTGGACTGTATATCACAGGCACATCGTAAGTTTTTCCATTGTATGTGGCTTTTAACATCACAGCGGGTTTTAAATCGCCGTTTGCCCCAGCTTGAGGATTTTCTATGTTTAAAGTGCTTTTTAAAATCTCAAGACTTATACCTTTGAACATGGCAAATTTTGAATTCATAAAGATTACCTTACCGGCAAGGGCTTTTTGCGGATTTCCGGAAGCTGCTTTTTTCTTGTCTATGGCTATAAGTTCCATTTCCTTTGGGAAACCAGTTAGTCCGTAGGATGCTTGGTATATGTTGTAGCCGTCGTAGCTATATGGTCTATTAACGGCTAAAGAACCTTGGCTTACTATTTTATTGCCTTTTATTATATATATATAACTTTCATAGGACTTCACCGCTGAAGCAAACTCCGGTGATGATTTGCCGTAGGTTATTATCTTAAACCTTTTTTCATACACGTAAAAGGGTAGTTTATAAACTTTGTTTGAGGCCAAATCAAGGCTCATAAGCAAGTTTGATTTTTCTCCCTCAGGGACTTGCATGATGCCTCTTATTCCAAAGTATGAATCGATGAGAGTCCCAGCCAGAAGTATTATGAGACCTATGTGGACTATGTATACTCCAAGTCTAGACCATTTTCCTTTTTCGGCGTATATGTATTTTTTATCTTTTTCTTCTTCGTAAAAAACCCTAAAACCTTCGGATTTTAAAAACTTAGCTATCTCTATGGGGTCTTTTTGAGATGTGGCGCTTATAGGTTTTAAGTGTTTTTCTGCTTTTTCGTCAAGTTTTAATATACGTTCGCTTCCAAAAGTATGTCTCCAAACTGGCGGTAGTCTTTTTATAGAGCAAAGTATTAGGTTTATACCAAAAAGATATAAAAGTATCCTGTAGTACCAAGAGTGAAATACGTTGTTTAGGTGAAGGGTCATTATAAGATGAGCTTCGCTAACTCCATATTTAGAGGCGTAAAAACTGAACGGTTGTTCTTGTTCTATGTACGTGGAACCAAGCATAGAAAATATAGCTATTGCAATCATGAGGAAAAAAGCCAGCTTCAAAGAAGATAAAAGGTCGTATATTACATCAAAAAGCCCTTTTCCTTGTTTTAACTCTTTTACGATCTCTTTTATCTCGTCGTAAAAGAGTTTTAAAATAGATGATATAAAGACAATAGATACGATGCCAAATGTTGTATAAAATATGGGTCCTTTGTTGTGGTCATAAAAAAGTCCATATATGGCAAATATTAGCCAAAGTATAAGGCTTACGGTGAGGGTCAAGAGTGTATTGGTGATGTATTTTCTCATTTTTCGGTTAACATCTTTAAAACATTTTGCTTTACGTGTTCTAATATTTTTGAGTCCAAAAGCTCAAAAAAGGGCTTTTTTGAATCTTTACAAGTGGGCATTTGAAAAAATAGGCTATTGTCTAGCTTGTTTTGCAAAACTTTTATGTACTTTAGTCTTACAGAGTTTTCTAAGTTTATATCTATGTATCCTAAAACCTTATAGTTTCTATAATCTACTTCAAAGTTATAAAACTTCTCAATATAAACGTTCATGCACCTACTTTTTCTTTTAGGCTTTTATTATATTTTTCTAAAGCAAGGCGCTTTTTTAAACCACCCAATCTATCTAAAAACGTGATGCCGTTAAGATGGTCAAATTCATGTTGAAAGACTATAGCAGGAAGCTCCCTAAGGTGAAGCGTTACCTCTTCTTCAAATTCGTTTACAGCTTTTATTATGACCTCTTTAGCTCTTAGAACTTCCACCTGAAGACCGGGAAAAGAAAGACAACCTTCTTTGAACTTAATTTCTCCAGCCTTCTCAACTAACGTCGGGTTTATAAGCACTCCTTGAAACTTTTCGTGTTCTTCTTCTCTTGAGGTAGTGTCTATGACCATTATGCTAAGAGGTATATTTACTTGGTTAGCGGCAAGCCCTATACCGTCGTTTTTGTACATGGTTTCTTTCATCTGACTTATAATCTCTTTTATCTCAGCATCGACTTTTTTTACAGGATTTGTTTTCCGCTTTAGGATATCGTTTGGAAAGGTAACAATCTCAAGCATTTAAATATTATATACCATTAACGCCTATTTTGAACTGATATAGAATATATTTTCATATCAAAGAAGATATTACGGTGATTTTACCAAGCACTAAAAAGACGCCCATTAGTATCAGAAGGATGCCACCAGCAACTTCTACTAGTTCAAAAGCTCTTTTAAAGCGTTTTAAAAATCCTATAAAAGCTCCAAACAAAGCTCCGGATATTATAAACGGTACACCAAGTCCCATGGAGTATACAAAAAGAAGATATGCTCCTTTATAAAGGGTGCTTTCTTGAGAAGCGTAGAATAGTATAGAGCCAAGCACTGGTCCTATGCAGGGAGTCCAACCAAAGGCAAAACTAAGCCCCACCGTAAAAGCAAACACATATTTTAAAAATCCTTTTCTTTGATTCATGCTTATCTTAGAATCATCAGTAAGTTTGAACTGCTGATAGAGGATGTTGTGAAGGTTTAGCATGTATAGGGCAAATATTATGCTTACCACGGCGCTTAACTCTTCGAAGGTTTTTAAATCTATCATCTTAAAAGCATAAAAACTAAACAAAAATCCTTCAAAAGCCCCAAGGTACTTTAAAAAATCTTTTTTAATCAAAACACCAGAAAAATGAAGTCCAAAAAACACTACGAAAGCCCCACCTATCTTGCTAATATAAGAAGAGTAATCTCTAAAAAGCCCGCCTATAAAGGAAGCAGATAAACCCATGATGCTAAAGACTGCTGTAAAACCAAGCACAAAAAATATAGATGCTAAAAGTACGTCCATGTCAAAATTCCTGTCGGTTTTTACGCTGACGTTTCCAGACAGATACGATAGATAAGCCGGGACTATAGGAAGTACGCAAGGAGATAAAAAGCTTATAACACCTGCCAAAAAAGCCGCTAAAATAGACACGTTTTCCATATAAATAATTTATCACATGATGACTTTGTTTTTTAGGCTTTTAAAAATAGATATAGTAAAAGGTTCTTTTAGAAGAAAGAGCGATAAAAGATATACTAAAGCCCCAAGAGGTATAAAAATAACTACTCTTAACCAAGCGTGAGGCACAAATTCTTTAAAGTATAGTATAAATATACTCATAAAAATACCACCTATTAGGGCTTTTAAAAAAGAGCTTATTAGCATATTTACATCTATAAAAGCGCCTTTTGAACGCCATACTAAAAACAAGAAAGAACTAAGCCCGGATAATACGGTACCCATTGCAAGTCCTATAAAAGAAAGATGCATCAAAAAAGCAAATATGTATCCAGATATGCCCTCTACGCTAACTCCTACAAATGTAGAAAGACTCGGGGATTTTGTATCTTTGTTTGCAAAAAAAGCGCTTGATAGTATTTTTTGCCATGAGAAAAATGTAATGCCAATAGAGAGTATAGCTAATATGTGTGATGTGTTTAGGACATCTTTTTCGTTGAAAAGCCCATGATGGTAAAGTAAGTTTATTATATCCTTTGATAAGGAAGAAAGCCCAAAGCTTGCAGGGATTGTAAGAAGGCTTATAACAGAAAGGGCTTCTGATGTTCTTTTTGCTTTATTCTCTCCTAAACTCAAAGATGAGAGCAAAGCGTTGGCAAGTCCTACAGACATAAGCCCAATGGGAAGTTGGAAAAGTCTATTTGCGTAATACATGTAAGATATAACGCCTTTTCCGAGCATAGAAGCCAAAAACGTATCCACAAAAAAAGAAAGCTGTGCTACCCCAAAGCCAATCAAAGCTGGGAAAAGCATCTTGAAAAACTGCTTTATCTCATCTGTAAGTTTTATACAAAAGCTAAGCTTTATATCTAGTTTTACGGCTTTTACAAACAAAAAGAGCACTTGAGAAACACCGCCTATCAAAGCACCAAAGATAGCTGCGTATATACTCATTTTAAAAGCAAACAAAAGCATAAACAAAATCATACTCATGTTAAAAATAGCTTGTGTAAAAGCGCTTCTAAAGAATATACCCCTTACGTTCAAAGCACCCATAAGAAGGGCGTTTATACTAAAAAACATCTGATTTACTATCAAAAATCTTATAAAACTTGATGCTTTTTCAATTGCCAAAGGATTTGTAATGCCAGGGGCTATAACCCTTACTACGTAAGGAGCAAATATTATGGTAAATGTTATTATTATTATATTTATAAAAACCAAATACCAAAATACCCCTGAAAAAAACTTATTTGACAGTTCTTTGTCCTTTTTGTAAAGCTCCCCGTATATGGGTACAAAAGATGCGTTTAGACCGCCTTCTCCCAAAAGCCTTCTTAAGGTGTTTGGCAATCTCCAAGCTATAAAAAAAGCATCTGATAGATAGGAAACCCCAAAGTAGTATGCAAACACAGCATCTCTTATATAACCAAGGATTCTACTTATAAAAACAGCTATAGAAAAAAACAGTGCGTTTTTAAAAATCAAAGCTCTTCCTCTTTTCTTAGGTTTTTTAAGAGGTTGTGAGCAAGTCTTGTGGGTTCTGGTATTCTATATTTTGAAAAGCTGAAGGTTATATTTACAGCACTTTCAAGGGATATCTTATGACCTACGGATACAAAAACAGGTTTTGTATTTTTTTTGGTTTTAACAGCTTTTCCTATGATTTTACCATCCAGTGTTATATAGCCATCTTCATTTATATTACCTATAAGGAGCTTTTTAGCCACTCCAAAAGAGATTTTATCAAGTTTTACACCAAAATAAGAGGCAAGTCCGCAGAACCTTGGATGAAGCATGCCGTTGCCGTCTATCATATAAATATCTGGCTCTATTTTTGAAGTTTTTATAAGCTTTTCCATTATAGGAAATTCTCTGTAGCTCAAAAACCCAGGTATGTAAGGGAAGTCCACATAGTCTTCGTAAGTGTGCTCATGTAAAACATGTTTTTCTTTATCAAGTATCACCAGTGCCCCTATACCTATTGTTTTACCGCTCTTTTTTAAAAACGTTAAATCTACACCGCCTATTGTATTAAAATCCTTAAAACAATCTTCTTGAATTATGTATTTTGAGCATTCAACCTGCTCTTTTTTTAATGTTTCTATGTCCCGCATGAAGAAGATTCTTCTTTTATTACCTCACCATCTGGGCTTAGTTCTTTGTAAACCTCCGCTGAAAAAGAGTAGACTTCCACATGTGGATTTTTGTAGCAATCTTTTGGAAGACCAGCTTTTAGGCATGTGTGTTGTAAAAATGTTTCCCAGTCCATATTGTACTCTGTGGCTACCTGAGGAAGCAAAAGCCCTGTTATATTGCCGTATTTTACTATAAGCCCATCTTTTCCTATGCATATGTGTTTTTGGTCTGGTGTTATGCGTTTTGGTATACTTAAAATGCTTAACTCTATGACTATATTGTCAAGTTCTTCTTTTCTAAGCGGTTCGAATCTTGGATCTTTAAAAGCTGCAAGCCTTGCAGTATAAATAACTCCCAACCAAAGAGGGTATCTTGCCTCTACAAACCCTATGCATCCTCTTAGCTGATGGTCTTTGTAAGTGTTTAACGTAGTAAATATTCCTTGGGGTTTTGCAAATTTTGTTTTTATATCTTCATCCACAAAGGGTTCTTTGTTTTCAAACTGCGTTTTTATGCTTTCCCTTGCCAATCTTATAAGCTTTTTTGCATCTTTTACGTCCATGATTTTATTATACAACCTTTTAAAGTGTTTGTTTCAAAGTTTTTGATGTAAAATAGACTTATGGAAAGTCATATAAGTACTATAGAAGATTTAAAGAGATTTCTAAAAGATTATTTTAAAGGCAGGAATGTAGCTATATATCTTTTTGGTTCAAGGGCTGTTGGCAAAGAAAGTATTTATTCTGATATAGATTTGGCTTTTGAGACAGAAGAGGATATTGATAAAGATTTGGCTGTTATAAGGGATATTTTGGAAGAGAGTCTTCTTCCTTACAAAGTGGATTTGGTAGACTTAAAAGATGCTCCTTATATTGCAAAAACCATAAAAGATATTGCCAAAAAATGGGTTTAGAAAAAAAGCTAATAGATTTAGAAAACGCTTTCTCGAGATTAAGACAATCTTACGATAGGGCTTTTGAAACAAAAGGCTCAAAAGATTTTGAATTTTTTAGAGATTCTACTATACAAAGATTTGAATTTAATGTGGAAATCTTATGGAAGACCATCAAAGAATTTTTGTCATCCAAAGAAGGTGTAGAATGTCGTACTCCAAAATCTTGTATAAGAGAGTTTTTTGTAGCAGGCTACCTAACACCAGAAGATACTAAAATCCTATTGGAAATTATAGACTATAGAAATCTAACTTCTCATACTTACCACGAAGAAATAGCCGATAAAATCTTTGAAAAGCTCAAAATATATATACCCACAATGCAAAAAGCAATAAATAAAATAAAAGAACATTTGCAAAACTTGTAGATCGTGGTAGACTTGTAAACCGCGGTAGACTTGTAAAACGTGGTAGACTTGTAAAACGTGGCATACTTGTGGGCGTGGTAGACTTGTAAACCGTGGCATACTTGTAATCCGTGGTAGACTTGTGGGCGTGGCATACTTGTCAAGATTTACTAAACTAACACACTTATTAATGTTATAATCTTCCTATGAACGAAAAAGAAGACCTACCAGAACATTTAAAAGACATTGAAGAGTTAAGAAACATCCAATCTTCAGATATCCTTTTTAAGCTCATCATGAAAAATCCAGATAACATAAAAACATTCTTACAAGCCTATGAACCAACCCTAG
>ERZ1669247.113-NODE-113-length-36738-cov-4.302374_pt1 | contig 36738 bp, 37 predicted proteins | sample MGYA00579297_ERZ1669247 | MGnify/ENA primary metagenome ERZ1669247 (study PRJEB41166, sample SAMN08046056) | hot springs metagenome | biome: hot spring; feature: acid hot spring; material: thermophilic sediment; isolation source: thermophilic sediment from acid...
GCTCAGAATTCACACTAACACTATACATAGGGTCAGGGGCAGCACCACCACAGTTGGCTCTAGTTAACAGCATTGCTAATGCATTAACAAGCTTCGGAATACCAACAACAGTAACCGTTTACCCAAGTTCCGAATTCAGTACAATTGTTCAGAAGGGTCAGTATGATATAATGTTCCAGTACTATGATGTTGCACCAGAACCTGGCTTACCATCATTCTTCCCAGAAGGCCCAATACCAGCAGCCTACTTCCAGGGCTATCCATTTAACGTGACTCATTGGAACATGGTGATTACGTTACCTAATGGTACACAGGTTAGCCCACTTCAGGCATGCTACAAGTATCAGCTTAATCCAGCTAGGACATTCTCATGCTACGCAATCTCAATGTGGGCTTGGAACCACTACGTACCATTCATACAGATTGATAGGAATACTCAAGTATTCTTCATAAATACTCAGTACATTAATTGGCCACTTAATGACACGTCAATATGGAGTAACCTACCTAGTATACAGACTGAGGCTTGGACTACGTTGTTAACTCATATTTCATTCAAGACACCCACGGCTACAGCCACAACCACATCAACTACTACTTCAACCGCTCCAGCTACTGTAACTAAGGTTGTTACACCCTCATACGTATTATATGCTGTGGTTGCTGTTGTCGTGGTTGTAGTGGTTGCAGCGGCTGTGGCTATAATACTAATGAGGAGGAGGTGATGGTTTACCTCATTTAAGGCTATTTAAAATTCCACTTTTTCCTTAAATCATGTTCTTTCTATTCAAATAGGTACTGTGAATTAGGATTTGGGTAAAGGATATAAATTACACTACGTATTACTAGACTCAGTGCTGGAGATCCTATTCATGGGTAGGAGAAGTGTGTTTAATGAGTTAAGTAGAATAATCGCTGGCCCCATTAGCGTTAAGTATGTTGACTCCACTGTGATTAAGGCTACTGGTAATGAAGTATGCGTGCTGGATTACTACATTGATGCTGAGTGCATTGGTAACTGCATTAAGGTGGGTAGGAGTGTTGAACACGTGGAATTAATGGGTGAGTTGATTAATGCAGTATCTAGTGTACTTAACAGTGGTTTAATTAAAATGGGTATTGATTATGGTACTGAAAGGGTTGGCGTTATCCTAGTTTATGATAATACTCCATTAATTGGTGATGTGTTAACTCCAGTTAAATTAATGAAGCTGCTTAAGGTAATAAACGGTAAGCTTGGTTATGTTGCCGTGGGGGATTCACCTATTGTGCATAGGTTTCTAAGGAGGAGTGTTAAGGATTTATGCTTAATAGCCGATAACGTATTAATCATTGATGAGCTTGAGTCCTCCAGGTTGAGGAGTTGGGTGTCTACCAATGGGTTAATTGATGATGTTGCTGATGCGTATGCAATAACCTTAACTAAGCCTAAGATGATCATTAAGTGCCCCCAGGATTAACGTAATCCCTCTCCACGCTTCTTATTGACTCTATTATTATATCTACAGCCTTCTCAGCAAGCTCAATAGGTATGTTTAACGGTGGCGCAATTCTTATTGTTGACTTACCTGCACCTATCACAGCTACACCCCTCTTAAACGACCTCATTAAAACTTCCCCAAGTTCCTTAACTGCAGGTTCCTTGCTTACCTTATCCTTAACAAGCTCAACCCCAATCATTAACCCAAGCCCCCTGACGTCGCCAATTAGCCTACTTGAATTAGCCTCCTCCCTGAACCTTCTCATTATGTAGTCTCCTACTCTTGAGGCATTTGTAAGTAAATCTTCATCCCTAATAATATTAATGACTTCAATACCTGCAGCTAAGGCTACTGGATTACCCCCGAATGTATTGGCATGGGAACCCTTAGGTAGTTTCATTAAATCAGCTTTACCTACAATTGCACCAAGCGGTAAGCCTGCCGCTATGGCCTTAGCCATTGCGATTAAGTCAGGTTGAACACCGAAATGCTCAACCGCAAACCACCTACCAGTCCTACCAAAGCCTGACTGAACCTCATCAACCACTAGCATTATACCATGCTCCTCGGTAAGCTTCCTTAACCCCCTCATGAAGTTAATAGGTGGTACAACGTAACCTCCTTCACCTTGAATAGGCTCTATGAAAACTGCGGCTACCTCGCTTGGGTCAACTAATCTACCAAGTAACCAATCCTCAATGAATGATAAGGCCTGTTCACCGCATTCCTCCTCACTCAGTTTCCTACCGAAGGGGCACCTGTATGGGTATGGGTACGGTGCATGAATCACGTTAGGCATCATTGGGTTAAACCCAAGCCTCTGAATGGGCTTACTGGCCGTTAACGACATTGAGCCGTAAGTCCTTCCATGAAATGCGCCTAGAAAGACCATAACGTAAGGCCTCTGATTCCTAAAATGCCCCCTAGCGATCTTAAGAGCCCCCTCTATGGCCTCAGTACCTGAATTAGCGTAAAAAACGTTCTTCTCACCACTTATTGGGGTTACTTCAATAAGCATTGACGCGTGCTTTACGGCTAATTCATAGTAGAAGTCCGTTAAACTATAGTGAGTGAATTCACTGGCCTGATCCCTTATGGCCTTAACTACCCTTGGGTGGGAATGCCCAACATTCATGACCGCTATACCTGAATTAAAGTCTATGTACAAGTTACCGTCAACATCCTCAACCACAGGACCAAGCCCCCTCTTAATCACTAGGGGGTACCATCGTCCAAAGGACTGCATTATTAATGATTCATCACTCTTAACTATGCTTAAAGCCCTAGGCCCAGGGGGTTCCACTACTATTCTTGGGACGTCACTTGGCTTAACGTCCCAGTACCAGTTAGGCATGCTTAGTTAACCTCAGTGGTGTTTAAAAGTATTCTATAATAAAGTATATAATCTATGTAGCATTATTTAAGAACTTTACCTGTTAACAAGCTAATTACAGGGGATTTACCGAAGTCCTCCCCAAGGTCAATACTGGTTTCCCTAGCTGGAATAAGCCTAATACCTAGTGAACGGCCTTTAACCCTAACTACCTCAGATAGATCAAGAATTAGGTTTTTAATTAACCCCAATTCACTAATCGGTACTGGAACCATATCAATACCCGCCACACAAACCTGCGTATATGATATTAATTTAAATAAGTCAACTAAACCATCATTGAACCTCGCCTTTAATTCATCATCCTCCCCCAGCGGTAACATTATTTCATTGAAGCCTGTCTTACTGAGAGGTAACTCGCTTATTAACCTATTAATAAGGCCAATGACTGCCAAGGTCCCTAATTCACCGAACCTCAATCCACCCGCCTTCTCAATCACCTTAACTACGGAATCCTGACCCCATGGGGATAATGATGCGTCAATACCCCTATACTCCACACCGGCTAATTCACTCAACTCCTCACCTATTGCATTAGCCTTACCCACTAAATTCTTAATTCTTCTTTGCAAGTCACCACTACCACTAAGTAGGTCTGAGGCGTAGAGGATGGCTATTGATAACCCAGTACCACCCTTAACATTAACTGATGCTGGGTAATATGGGGTTTCAATTAAGTCCCCTAGGAGTACTGCCACTTTTCTGGCAGCTAATGGTTCCTCGGAGGACATTACCTTAAGCAGGTTAACGTAGAAGTTAGCTGCATCATCATCGTAGTCAGGCATCCAGATCATGGAGTACGTATCGTACTCCTCAATCAACTTAGCTACGGTAGTGGGGTCTAGGGGGGTCATGAGGCTTAAGCCTGAGTAAACGTAACCCCTCCTTGCGGCTATGGATTTAAGTATCCGAAGTTGCTCCTTAGCTGCATTAATACTGCTTACGAACGGTAACGTAACCCTCTTAGTCACAACACTTACACCATATTTGGAGGAGACTGCGCTAATGCCTGCATTAACCCTATCTAGCAGGTTAGGTAATGAGGCTAAATCATCCGTGAATAAGGTTACTGCCCTAATTTTCATCCTAGGTTAATTACAGTCAGGAGTTATTAAGCATAACCCACATTCAGCATTCAAGCCTAATGCCGCTGAGTATGTGCGCTTTAATCCTATACGTTAACACGTAATCCTCATTGGCTAATAGTTGAGTCAGGTTTATTGAATTAGGTTTAATGCTCCTAATGAATGAGTACACGCTGGGGCTACTCATGGTTCTAATGGGTTCCGCATCCATTAGGGAGAAGTTCTTGACGCAGAAGTGTAGTATAGGTATTGCAGATAACTTAGTTGACCAGTGTATTGATAAGGGCACTCTAAATGCCTTAACTTTACTCAGTGTGTTAATACCCAGGGTTATGTTGCTCATTAATCCGCTGAACCTACTAAACCTCTTCATAGCCCTCTGTGCAGCGTCAATGATTATTCTAAGTAACCTAGTAGCGTTCTTTAACTCAATGCCCTCCTCATTCAATTTAGCAAAAACCTTAAAGCCATTCATACCATCAAAGTACATTAACATGCTACTAACACCCACAGCCTCAAACCCCAGTCTTACTGCATTAGAGGCTATGTGCATGATTAAGTAACCCTCAGGCGTGTTAAACATAGCCTGCTTAACCTTAATATCAGCAACCAGGACATCGACATTGCTTGAACCTATAGGCTTAACGGAGGCCATGAAGTCTAATCCACCTTGGGCAACGAAGGATTTCAAGTCATTAATACTACTTATTATTATTGGCTTACCCTCAATACTCCTAATTAACCTAACACCACTGGATTGCTGCACTATGACTTGAGTAGTCCTATTAACCATGAAGTCAAGCATTAATTCACCCACTGAATCATAGTATTTAATTGGGTCAACTGGAACCCTCTTCACCACTGGATTTAATCTCCTTACACTCTTCATACTCGCTCACTGGTGGTGAGTATTATACAGTATATTAACTTACCTCTAGGTTAAACTACACTATACTGATTGCATGTAGCATCCATGAATTAGTGGGTAAGCGTTTTTAAGAAATACTAGGCTAATTTACGCGTGGTTAACATATACATGGGTAAGGGAAGCTGCTATGCGATTAAAGAAGGCATTTACGTTAAGCCCGGCCCAATGGATTTAGGTAGGGCGGCAGCTCACCTTTACCTACACTTGAGGGACCTTAAGGCAGGGTACACGTACAATCATGAATGCGTTAAGGTAAGGATGAGCCGTAGCCTCTTCGAAGCTAGATGTAAGTACCTTGTTAAACTCTGTAGGGAACAGGTTAATGATGAGTATGAGTGTGGTCAAGTGGAGCAATTGGTCAATACGGTACTGGATAATGTGAAGCTTCCTCAATGGGCTGAGGAACTGGCTAAACAGTACCTGGTTAAGGTAACTAGGTTACTTTAAGGGGCAGTATCATTTTTTACGTTAATGGATGTGTTTTCATGTTCATTTATTTTAACTAGTTTTATGGAGGGTTACTGAGGTCTAGGAAGGCTTGCTAAGTATAGGATACTTTACATCTAGGTTAAGGTTCCTGTAATCCTCGTGAACTCATCCTACGCCTCATTAGCTTACCCTCATCCGCAACTCAAAAATCACATACCAACCCAATGGGAGCTCTACCCTAAGGGTTAGTAAATGTTAGAAGGGAGGAGAGTCTTGGCATAGGTATGTGGTAACATTATATAATCTATTGAAGAGAGCTGGAGATGGTAGCCCCATGCCGTTGGTCTCAACGGAGCCCGTGGCCCACACGCGATAGGAATGCGTCGAAGGCTAAGTCCCTACACCTAACCACGAAATAACCGAAATGAAGGTGTAGGGACAAACGGAGTTAACCATATTAATAAGACTCCTAATGCCTTAAGGGGGATTAGGTGAGCCTATGTTTACTTGAACGTAGGGACTTAGTGATTTCAGGCTTAGCAGTCTTCATAGCATCATTCATGCTCTTCTCCCAGTATTGGCTAGTTGACTTAAGCCTACTGGGTCCTATTTCCTTAGCCTCAGCTCTAGTTGCCGTAACGGCATTCATGGCCCATGAATTAATGCATAGGTACGTTGCTAGGAGGCTCGGCTACATTGCATGCTTTAAGCTTGTTAAGTATGGCCTAGTAATGCTCCTTGTGACGGCTTTAATAGGATTAGCGGCTAGGTCACCGTTCATGATGGGTGCCCCAGGGGCAGTGGCTATTGGACCAAACATATTGGGTAAGGAGAATAGTAAGTACAGGGCTCTTATAGCCTTAGCTGGACCTGGGACTAACGTAATAATGGCTGCGCTATTCTATGCGTTAACCCTATTCACCGCTAATATTAACATTACGCTACTGCTTGCTCTGCACTTAACCTATATCCTTAATTCCATACTAGCCCTATTTAACTCCCTCCCAATACCACCTCTTGATGGTTACCAGGTAATTAGGAATAGGGAGTATGGATTATGGTTAACGCTCATGGTGTCTTCAATAATTATCTCTATCCCTGCACTGGAATACTTACTTTAACCTTACCCGTACCCTTCACGGTTTCCCTTACCTTTAACGCTATTAATGCGGTTAATATTGATGAAACCGCTGATGACATGAATATGTAGTAGAAGGATAACCTTGAGGGAACCATGTACAGTATCGGTAATTTACCTAACATACCCATTAACACCCCCTGCTTATACGTATCTAGTATAGAGCTTGCGAATACTGGACCAAGGGTATTACCCATTAGTCTCATCGTCGTATTAGTACCAGTTATTGTGGCGAGTCTCCTCTCGGATGCGGACATCATGAGTACTGTTATCCTAGTCACCATCATGCCGCCTATACCGATTAATGTAACCACTAGGGTAATCATAACATCAGCCACCGTTAACGAGTAGTCTAGCGATGTCACGGCTAGAATCAGTGAACCAAGGGCTGCTATTAATGGTGCAACCACTAGTATTGGTTTTACACCAACTCTACCTGATAATGCCCCAAAGGCTGGCCCAACAATTAACATTATTATGCTTATTGGGGCTAGAGTAATGCCTGTGGATAATATATCCATACCAAAGCCCACTGGCCTAGGCAGCTCAAATAGGTAGACCAGGGCTTGAAAGAGTAGGAATAGTCCAAACCCGGATACGAATGATGCTAGAAGGGGGACTGCCACATTAGGGTTTGAGAAGTCTTCAATGCTGATTATTGGATTAGGCGCCCTCCTGGAGTGGCTTAGGAATAAGCCAAACACAATTAACCCAATTACCACCCCACCCAACGTTAATGGTGATGTCCAACCAATCTGATGCGCGTATGTTAAGGCTAGTCCAATTATAAGGAAGCTTAAGGATAATGAGGCTAATCCCAGTAGATCAATAGGTTCCTTACTCATGTTGCCTCTTGAATCAGGTAACACCCTGTACGCAACCAGTATTGCAGCGATTAAGAGTGGTAATGCGGTCCAGTATACTGTTTGCCAATCATAGTACTGGGCTATGAATGCACCTATGGGTAATGCGACTGCGCCACCTATCGCGAAGGTGGATGCTATGATACCCTGAGCCATAGGTAGCTGCTCTCTAGGTAATCGTTCCCTCAATATGGTGTAGGCTATTGGATTAATACCTAATCCAATACCCTGCAGAGCCCTAAAGGCCACTAAGGCTGAGAAGTTCGGTGAAATACTGGTGAATAGCACTGACACTGTGTAGATAACTAGAACAATCATAAGTACCCTCTTCTTACCGTACTCATCAGCTAACTTACCTATCACTGGTGCTAAGGCTAAGCCACCTAGGGTTTCAGCGGATAAAACCCATGAAACCTCCGAGGCTGAGACGCTGAATTCATTCTCAATCCTGTATATTGAAGGAAGCACAGCCATTTCAATGTACATTGTTAAAACGGATATGAAGGCTAATATAGGTAGGTACCTCCTTAACACATGAGCAGTATGGCTCATATAAGCTATTATGGAATCTCGTATATTAACTTTTTGCAAATGGTAATTAGTATTGAGTTGGTTGACTATTAGACTCAATAGCTATAACTAGGTTCAATATAGTAACGAAGGTTAATCAAGTCTAATCTAGGTTCATGGTTTGCAACATATGCGGCACTACGTTAATATAGGTGTAGGTTAGTTATCAGTACACTTAATAGCATGGTTATTTGTCAGCATATAGTAGGTAATATTTATTTACCTGAGTAAAGTTAAGTTAAATACGATGAATTGTGTTCACCTAATGATGCATTATGGGAAAAACTTATATAGGAGAGGTAGCTAAATATACTTTATGGCTAGGAGAGACGTAATAAATACCTCAATTTGGGCCGCCAAGAGTATAGCTATTGTTTTCGCCGAGTTAGTTTTCGCAATAAGCATATCATTCTTCCTAATACACGCAATGCCTGGTAACCCGTACCAAATAATCCTAGTGGGTCTACTGCAGAGGGGTATACCTTACGAGCAGGCTAAGATAATGGCGGCTGCCTTAGCTTGCTATAACCCTAACGTAAACCCAATAGTGAGTTGGGCTGGGTACATGTGGAGTGTGTTCCACGGTAATTTAGGCTACTCACTAATATATAGGGCGCCAGTTAGTAAGATTATAGCTACTGCTGCTCCCTGGACAATACTATTGGTTGCAGTATCCTTAACATTAGCCTTTGCAACAGGCTACATACTGGGGCTTTACGCAGCCTCCAAGACAGGCGTAGTGGATGCGTTAATAAATGGTTCATTATCCTTCTTCCAGTCAATACCAGCCTATGTCCTAGCATTAATACTAATAATAATATTTGGCGTACTCTTAAAGATAGCTCCCATAGCCGGAGCCTACTCATCAAACGTTACACCTGGCTTCACTGCTAAATTCATACTCGATGTAATGAGGCACCTAGCCCTCCCACTTCTAACCTACTTCTTAGTCATATTCCCAGGCTGGGTCTTCGGCACTAGGAGCTTGGCAATAAGCATTACTAGGGAGGATTACGTGCTTGTAGCTAAGGCTAGGAGCCTACCGGAGAAGAGGATTACCCTCACATACATTGGTAAGAACGCTCTACTGCCTCAGTTAACTGCATTACTGTACTCCTATGGTTTAATGTTCGGTAGCAGCATATTCATTGAGTCAACGTTTGCAATACCTGGGCTTGGCTATGTGCTTGCAATAGGTTCTGGTTCAAGGGATTACTTACTGACTATTGGTTCATTCCTGGTTATTATTATTGCTGTTATTTTGGGTAATTTTATTGCTGATGTTACTTATGGTTTGATTGATCCTAGGGTGAGGGCTGTATGAGGGTTGAGTCTGCTATTCCTCTTGGTAGGAGGGTTGTTAATAGGGTTGTTGACTTCCTTCATCAACTCTACGTTTCAATAGTCATATTCACCAGTACTGGTCAAGGTAAGGTAGGCTTCGGTTTAACAGTATTCGTAGTAGCCTTAGCAATAGCAGCACCACTATTCCCATACCCAGGACCAAAATGGAGCAACGTAGCACTACAATTCATACCACCATCAACAAAACCATCACTATGGTACATACTCGGCACTGATTACTTAGGGATACCGCTACTATTGGACATAATATGGGGACTAAGGTACTTCCTAGAGATAGGTGCGATAGCTGGTATACTACAAGTGGCTATAGGTACCTTCCTAGGCCTACTAGCCGGTTACCTAGGCGGCTTTACTGATAAGGCATTGAACTTTACATTTAACCTACTACTCACTATACCGACGTTCGCACTATGGTTAATACTAGCAGTCATATTCAGGTCAGGTAACCCAGTCATCCTAGGTTTCATACTAGGTATATTGAGTTGGGCCGGCTTAGCCAGATCCATTAGGGCTGCTGCATTGAGTGCTAAGAATAGGGATTACGTTGAGGCTTCTAGGCTACTTGGCCTAAACTCACTATCAATAATAGCAAACGACATAATGCCTGCAATAACCCCATACATAGTCATGAACTTCATGCTTAGCATAGTTGGTGGATTCTATGGTGCAATGGGTCTAGCGTTCCTGGGCCTAATACCGTACAGTAACATAAATTGGGGAGCGATAATGGGCAATGCATTCTACCAGGAAGCAGCAATATTCTCACCGACAGGAACAATACCAGTAGTCATACTTATAGTCGTTCAAACTATAATACTAATGGGCTTCGTCTACTTCGCTAACGCCTCAGTTTATGTCTTCGACCCCAAGAGGAGAAGGGAGGTAGAAATTAAATTAGCCAGTAAGCGTAGGGCTTCGAGGTGACAGAAATGTCGTCGGTTGTGCTCTCCGTTAAGAACCTGAACGTAACGTATAAGACAGCGACCTTTGACGTTGAGGCAGTTAAAAACGTTTCGTTCGAGCTGCATAGGCATGAAATACTAGGTATAGTTGGTGAGTCAGGTAGTGGTAAGACTACCATAGCCTTAGCCCTAATGAGACTACTCCCCAATAATGCTGTAATAACTGGTGAGGCTACACTTTATAGTAGGGATGGATCCAAGATGGATAATGTATTAGCAGCCCCTGAGGAGGAGCTTAGGAGGATTAGGTATAGGTGGGGTAAAATATCAATAGTGTTTCAAGGTGCAATGAACTCACTGAACCCACTGTTGACGGTTAAGGATCACTTCATTGATACGGCTCAAGCTCATGGCATTGATAAGGAGGAGGCACTTAAGATTGCCGCTGAACTACTCCGTTCAGTGAGACTTGAACCAGCTAGGGTACTTAGGTCATATCCGCATCAACTATCAGGTGGTATGAAACAGAGGGTTATGATTGCCTTAGCCTTAATGCTGAACCCAGACGTTATAATACTTGATGAGCCAACTACGGCGCTAGATACCTTAACACAAAGGCAGATACTTGAATTAATTAAGGATCTACGTAAGGAGCGCGACGTCGGTATAATGCTCATAACCCACGACTTATCCGTCGTAGCTGATGTTGCAGATAAGGTGCTTGTTCTCTACAGGGGTTACGTAATGGAGCTTGGAGACGTTTACACAGTGTACTCACGCCCATATTCACCATACACTTTAATGTTGATAAACTCCTTCCCAGCAATAGGTAAGAGGATAGTTAAGCTTAAGCCCGCTGGGGTAGCCGCAACCACCAACAATAGGGGTTGCCCATTCATAAATAGGTGCCCATTTGCGTCCATTGAATGCGCTGATGCGGACATGAACCTTGTTGAGGTTGAACCAGGGCATTACTCATCATGCATAAAGGCAAATCTTGTACAACAGCAGGTAGCCGGCAAGGTGATTGCCAGTGAGCAATAGCGGTAGTTCAAGTAGTAGTCCAAGAGGACCTGCCCCGGTTTGCCCATACCTTCAAAGAACCCCCCAGGGAGGTTACCTGTGTAGTTTAACTCAGAAGTCTGTTAATCCACTTGGCTGGTATTGCATATTTGACTACATGAATTGCCCAATATACATGAGTCACGCTGCCTACATGAGTGGTAGAAAGGGGCCTGAGAGGAAGTATAGTGAGGATGTTGTGATTGCGGCAGAGGACTTAACTGTAGTCTTTAAGGTTGGAAGCATGTTCAGTAAGAAGGATCTGTACGCTGTTGACCACGTTGACATAACGGTGAATAAGGGTGAAACAGTGGCAGTTGTTGGTGAGTCAGGTAGTGGTAAGACTACCCTTGGCAAGACTCTAGTTGGATTATACGCGCCTGCGACTGGTAGAATATACTTCCATGGTAGGGATATTTCAACAATGACTGATGAGGAATATAGGGTTTATAGACTTAAGTCGCAGTACATCCACCAGGACCCATACTCAAGCCTTAACCCATATAAGACAGTATACGATATATTGGCTGTTCCATTGAGGGCTAATAAGCTTGTACATAGTAAGGCTGAGGAGGAGAAGATGATATTTGAAGCCCTAGAGAACGTCGGCCTTAACCCTAAGTCCTATGTTAATAAGTATTCCTTCGAGTTAAGCGGCGGTGAGAGGCAAAGGGTATCTATTGCTAGGGCGTTACTCGTTAAACCTGAGTTCGTTGTGGCGGATGAGATAGTTACAATGCTTGATGCATCACTTAGGCTTGAGGTGCTTGACCTACTTTTAGCGGTTCAAAAGGAGATGAACCTAAGTGTACTTTTCATAACTCATGACTTAGGAATGGCGTACTACATGGCTGGTGACACTGGTAAGGCTGCGGTAATGTACCTAGGTTCAATAATGGAGTATGGGCCAGCCAAGGAGATGCTTGAGAGCCCACTACACCCATATACTCAAGCCTTATTATCGGCAATCCCTGAACCTGACCCAGTTAAGTCAAGGAGCAAGAAGGTTATGAAGCTTAGGAGCCTTGATCCACCTAACCCACTTAGAGCGCCTCCAGGATGTAAGTTCAGTGATAGGTGTCCGTTCGCCATGGATAGGTGCTTTAAGGAGAGGCCTCCGCTTAAGAAGGTTGGCAACGTGATGGTTGCCTGCTGGTTATATTAAAACAAGTGGCCATTATGCATCCTGAAATAGGTAAGGCTGTTTATGGTATAATACTTAGCCTATTGGTGCTCTTAGGCATATCCTTCATTTACCTAAACCCAGATGAGGTAAGCTTCTACGTGGCCTTAGTGGCCCTAGTATTCCTCATAATACTGCTTGTGTGGACTATTAATGATATTAGGAAGCAGGCTGGTCAGGAAGGTTTAAGGCCCTCATCAGAGTCTGAGCAGTATTAGTCAGGCTTCAAACTTGGCCTCATATGCTGTATTACGTTGGTTACTCCCCTATGTAGGTTTTTGGCTGATTCACTAATCATGAAGTGTAGGCTTACTGGTTCATCAATGCGCTTAACCTTTATGGCAACAGTGTTCCACCCATGCTTCATAATTGCATCTGCGTAATTCCTACCATCCCCATCGTAATTAGGCCTAAGCACATACTTCTCCCTGGACTCAACAATAGGTTCTTCATTAAACCATAGTTTAGCGTACGGTGCATTATTAGGAATACCCACGTGTATCATCCTTGAATCACCTGGGTTATTGATGAAACCCACAATAGCCATTGAGGAACCCTTAGGTATTAAATCCTCAAGGCCTAGGTCATAGCCATCCCTATACACTGCAGCCCACTCACCAGCGGCAGCCTCACCAACCCACCTTCCAACATCCTCATCCCCATCACTAACCCTACTAATGAACCAAACCACTGGGGGCAGTATTGTTAAGGTTACGTTAATTGATTCTAGTGAATCAATGGCAATGAATTGGATCACGGGATGCTCCACAATGCCTAGTTCATTAAGGTTAATTAACCTAACCCTAAACTCAACCCTGGCTTCTGAACCAGGTTCAATAAGCAATCCCCCACTTACTGGGTTTATTTGATACGCCTTGGGGTTAATGCCGTGGACTATATAACCTAGGTTAACTGGGCTTAACCTAAGGCTCCTAACGGTAATTAGTATTGGTAATTCAACATTAGGCTTAAGCACCGGGCCACTTGGATACTCAACAGTAGCCTCAATTCCAGTGAACCTAAGGGTCCAGGTGTTGGGCTTATAGTTTAACCATGATCCACTGGGCTTTATTGTAAATGGGTCTATGAGCCAAGTGACATCACCCATACCCCCTACGGTAACCTTGTCATTATGCTTAGCGAGTAACCTGTACGTAACCTTAATGATCCTATTAGCCAGTTCAGCCACAGTCCTATTAGCCCTAATATTGGAGACGCCACCCCATGATTCATTGGTTGTAACTTCCTCGTAAACCTTAACGTAATCTGGGGGTATGTAGTCCCTACCATGAATAATACCCAACACTGCACCCACAGTAGCTGCCGTGCAGTCGGTGTCGTAGCCTAGGCTAATCGTCTTCATCATGGTGTCTACGAAACCATTACCGTAGAGTAGGCCCAATACCTCGAAGCCTAGGTTAATGGGTGAGTACTGCGCTATCCTACGGTACTCGGCGGGTGCAAGCTCAATAATGCTCCTCCTAGCCTCCCTTAAATCCAAGCCCTTATCATGGGCCTCAAGGGCCCTCTCTATTGACTTATATGTTAAACTATGCTGTGGTATGTAGCTTAACGCATGCTTAATGAGTTTAACCAAGTCACTCTCAATGAATGCTAAAGACTCCAGTACAGTATTGAAGACTTCACCGTAAACTGACTCACCACCACCATGGTCAACAATCGCATCCCTAAAGGCGTACTCAGCGGCCACGTCAGGTAGGCCTGGGGCTATCATTGCCCAAACCTCAGACCTAATGGGTGAGCCCATGCAGTGTCTAAACCAGTTATTGAAGAAGCCGGACATTGGTGGCAATATGCCTAGTCTCAGATTCCTCTTGCTTAAACCATACTCATCCCAATTATAGTGAATGCAATCGAGCCAGCATTGCGCAAGGTCATGCTCAGTTAAGTCTAATCCCCTGTCCTCAATAAGCCTAAGCCAAGCCATCTGAACCTCAAAATCATCATTAGGGTAAAGCTTAGGCTCAAGCCTAACATCAATCAAATCCTCCTGCCCAATCCCCCTCTCATAAGGAGTACCAAGACTACCACCAGCATTCTTACCTAATAAGCCACCGTAGACTTTACTAAGCAAAACACCACTTGAGAGTGAAACCATGAATAATTAAATCACATTAGTTTAAAAGCTTTTAAGCTTAAAGTTACTAAGCCAAGGTAATTAACATTATGGGATATCTTCAACTTTAGGGTTAGGATTCTCATGAAGCATTACGGGCTTAATGGCATTAAGGCCCTAGTTAAAATTAGTCGGAACCCTGATACCTCATCAACGATCAGTGATGGCAGCCGTCCCCACTTCACTTAGAAATTCCTCAACTATTTTTATGAATTCCTCAGTCTTATCAAGATACGCAGGGTGCCCTGCGCCATCTATGTAAACCACTTTAAAGCCGAATCTAGTTAATAAGTCGGCATTATACCTTGGTGATACATTATCCCTACTGCCCCATATACCCAGCACTGGCCTACTTATTTTAGCAAGGTCAATCCTATTAACACCCACCGGCCCTATCACTACTGCTGCAGATGCAGGATAACTTAAGGCCAAGTACCTTAGTACCGTTTCCCCACCTATTGATGCACCTATTAGTATTGGATTTAAGACACCTAATGCATCAATAACGGCTTTCAAGTGCTCGGCATAATCATTCTCGCTCTCCCTCTCAAAATGGTCACTCCTTGATCTTGGACCATAGGGCATGTCTATGGCGTAAACCTCATGTTTCCTCTCGAAGTAACCTAGGCAGCATTCATTCCAAGTATCAGCACTGAAGCTGAGACCATGAATGAAGACTAGCGTTGGTTTACCTGAACCACCTTGAAGTATCCTAACTCTCCTTCCATTAACGGTTATCCATTTTTCATTAACCATATGATTAAGGAATTACTGCAAGTTAATTAAACTTACTCACTTACCTTTTAGTTAACCTATTTAGCCGAGTAATAAGGCTATATCGCGTGATCATTATTGTATTTACTTAATCAATTATTTAGGTAAAACTTATATACCCCAAGTAGTCAACTAAACTATGGAAGGTGTTCTAGAAATCAACCGTTGAGGTCCTGGACACGACCCTAAGAGATGGAGCCCAGGGTGCAAACATATCATTCACACTTAATGATAAGGTTAGGTTAACTCTACTTCTTGATGAACTTGGCGTTGACTACGTTGAGGGTGGTTGGCCTGGATCAAACCCAAAGGATGAGGAGTACTTCAGGGAAATTAGGAAGTATTCACTAAGGCACGCTAAGGTTGCAGCATTCAGTAGCACCAGGAGGAGGGACACTAAGCCTAGTAATGATCCAAGTTTAAACGCAGTATTAAGGACAGGGGTTGATACCGTGGTATTATTTGGTAAATCATGGGTACTTCATGTTACTGAGATATTGAGGGTGAGTAAGGAAGACAACCTTGAAATGATATACGACAGTGTTAACTACATGAAGTCGCATGGCCTTGACGTAATCTTTGACGCTGAACACTTCTACCAAGGCTTTAGGGATGATCCTGATTACGCGCTCTCCGTTGTGAAGACTGCTGAAGATGCCGGGGCCAGGGTAGTGGTATTAGCCGACACTAATGGTGCCATGATGCCTAATGAGGTTTACGAGATAACTAGGAGGGTTGTGAACACAGTTAAGGTTAAGGTTGGTTTACACATGCATAATGATTCAGGTTGCGCAGTAGCTAACACAATTATGGGCGTCTTAGCTGGGGCAAGGCATGTTCAAGGAACTATCAACGGTATTGGGGAAAGAACAGGTAACGCCGATTTAATACAAGTAATACCAAACCTACTGATTAAGGTTGGTTTAAGGGCCTTAAATGGCCCAGGTAGCTTAAGGAAACTGAGGGAGGTGTCTAAGTTAGTTTACGAATTAGCAGGTCTACAGCCAAACCCATACCAACCATATGTGGGTGACTACGCGTTCACGCATAAGGCTGGTGTGCATGTTGATGCCGTTTTAAAGAACCCGAGGGCCTACGAGCATATTGACCCTGAGGTGGTGGGTAATTCAAGGCGTTTCATACTATCTGAGCTTTCAGGCTCATCTAACCTGGTGGTTTACCTGGAGGAGAACGGTATTAAGGTTGATAAGAGGGATGAGAGGGTTAAGAAGGCCTTAATGAGGATTAAGGAACTTGAGAACAGGGGCTACAGCTTCGACTTAGCCCCAGCGTCAGCTGTCCTAATAGCATTAAGGGAACTTAACCTATACAGGGATATGATTAGGGTAGAGTATTGGAGGGTCATTGATGAAAGCGGTATGAACCTAGCGGTAGTTAAGGTTAATGGGCAACTTGAAGTAGCTGAGGGGGTTGGTCCTGTTCATGCGGTCGACTTAGCGTTAAGAAGGGCTCTCCAGAAGGTTTACCCTGAACTCTCCGGTGTTACTTTAACTGATTATAGGGTTGTATTACCCTCAGAGGTTAAGAATACTGAGAGCCTAGTTAGGGTAACGGCTGAGTTCACGGATGGTGTAAGGAGGTGGAGGACCATTGGTGTTTCCACCAGTGTAATTAAGGCTAGTATTGAAGCCCTAGTAAGTGGTCTTGATTACTACCTTCAATTAAGTAGATTAAGGGCCATTGAGAGAACCCAGAGTAGTTAGCGTTTTAAGGAATTAGGTTAGGCTTTGCATATTTAGGTAACCATTTAATATTTTTACCCAGTGTTGGCATTTAACTTCACTTACCTACAAGAGGCTTAGCTAACTCTGTTATCTTACCTTCCCAATCCTTAGCCTTAACTATTGCGCTTGCCACTAATACACCCACGGTGCCTAATTCAATTGCCTTAGCAACATCATTATAATCCTCTATGCCTGCACCTGTAATAACATTAACATTACCGTTAACCCTCTTAACCGCGTTAACAGTTTCAACAACCACATCAGGCTTAGTCCTACTAACGGACTTACCAGTACCTATCAACTCAGGCGGTTCCATGGCGACAGCAGTAGGTGCAAGAGCAGCCGCAGCGGCGCTTGATAATGGGTCTGGGGAACATACCACTGTTTCAAGGTTAAGTGTCTTAGCCTTATTAACAAGCATGGCTATGTCATTTAGTAGTAATCTATGTTCACTGTGATTTATTATTACACCTGATGCCCCAGCATCCTTAATAAACTCTAGGGGTATGTGGCCAGTCCTAGCCCCAGGATCCACTGGGTCGGCTGACTGAGCGTAAACGGGTATGCTTACTGCTTCAGCAACCTGCCTTAGGTAAGTATGCGGTGGTGCAACTATTATAGATGCTCCCAATTCCTTAGAAACCTTCTCAGCCGCTTGAGCCAATTTAACAGCACCACCCCCTAGTAACTCTGGGTAAGCCTTCATGTTTATTATGAGTACTGGAACCTTCATTAATTAAAACTAGGTTATGGGGTGTATAAGCATTAACCTAAGTTTAACACGTTATTGAACTATTAAGACTTCACCACCGGCTTCCTTAATAGCCTTAATAGCCCTTGCTGAAGCTGCCTTAACCTTAACCACCACCGGCTTCTTTATTTTACCTTCACCAAGTAGTTTACCATACCCTAACTGGGTTAGGTCAATAACGTACTTATCACCCTCCATCTTAATTAAGTTCCTTCTCATTAGTGAGTCTATTAACTCATTTAAGTCGCCTACATTTATTACGTTAACCTTTGGGCTTGGTCTATAGAATCCATGCTTACCTATCAGGGGGTAAAGTTCACCATTAGTTATCTTAAGTAGTAGGCTCTTCTTATGCTTAAGTAACCCAATTTTGCCCCCTCCACCCCTTTGGCCCCTGCTCCTATGTTGACCAACCCTTCCCCATGAGTGTGTTCTCCAGCCCCTTAGCTTCCTAGACTTCTTCTCTCTACGTCTCACAGACACACCCTTAATGGGGAGGGTTTAAAACTTTAACAATGCAGCCCACATAATGAAAGTAGTAGCTAAGGGTGCGGAAGCTTTACTATACTTAGAGGATTGGCTAGGCTTAACGGTACTTGTTAAGGAGAGGACACCTAAGAGTTATAGGGACCCGGTGTTTGATAGGATGATTAGGATTAGGAGGACTATTAATGAAGCTAGGTTAATGATGGATGCCGCCGATTTAGGTGTTAAGACTCCGGTGGTGTATGATGTTGATGTGGTTAGGACTAAGATAAGGATGCAATACTTGAATTCACCAACTTTAAACAGCATTATCAAGAATAGTGGTTACTCTAATTTGACTAAGGCATTAATGAGTAAAATGGGGACATTAATTGGTATACTGCATAATGAGGGTATACTCCACGGTGACCCAACTCCAGCCAACGTCATAGTCAACAATAGTGACGAGTACTTAATAGACTTTGGGCTTGGCGAGAAGCTAAAGCCAACCTGGGACAGTAAATACCTTAGAAAGGCTGCAGTAGACCTAAATGTACTACTCAGATCTCTTGAAAGCAATTACGGCGAGTACAGTGAGCAATTCTTCAATGATTTCATTGATGGCTACAGTAATGCTGTCGGTAGGGATAAGGCTGCTTCCGTAGTTAAGTGGGTTAGGAGAATTAGGAGCTTGGCAAGGTACTACACGGGGAGATTACTGTGACGATTCCGAACCCTGCTTCTCACCCATCTTTGATACAGTCCACTTAAGTGCATCAATAATCCTCTTCAACCTACGCTGCTCCCTGTAGTTTCGAATAATTATCTTGGTTATGAGACCCTCACTATTTCTCTCAACCTCATAATTAAATCCCCTAGATTCATCTAATTCACCACCATTGACTAATTCCTCATCCTCACCCTTAAGGCCATTAAGAACCTTCTCAATGAAGAACCTCCTTAATGGTGGTTGATCAGTTATTGGTTTACTGAATTCAATAACGATACTATTATCATCATACGTTAACTTAGCTACCTCTTCCCCATCGGGTGCTGTTAAGTGCAGTTCCTCCTTGGATGAAACCTTATCAGCTGTGGTTATTGACCGGGTCCTTATTAGTGCATCTATTACCTTAAGTGTTGACTCAAGCATGCTTAACTCATCCCTAAGTTCATTAACCCTTTCTCTAATCCTCCTCCTTAATTCAAGTAGTTCCTTAATGTTCAGTTCTTCATTACCCACGGTTAATTTAGCCTAAGCAAACAATATAAATGTTACCTCGGTCCTGTGGATCACTATCGCTCATTGAGGTGGCATTAGATTTAAAAAGGGTGGCTAAGCTATTTGGGCAATGTCTGAAGTCCCTACTGCTAATATTGAGGAGTGGAAGCCTAGGACTGAGATTGGTAGGCTTGTTAAGGAGGGTAAGGTAAAGTCAATTGATGACATATTCATTGCTAATGCAAGAATTCAGGAACCTGAGATTGTTGATGCGTTACTAACTAACCTTAAGTACGAGGTACTTAGTATAAACATTGTACAGAGACAGACTGATGCTGGGGAGGTTAGTCAATTTCAAGTGGCGGTAACCTTAGGTAATGAAGATGGATACGTGGGTATAGGTGTTGGTAAGGCTAGGCAAATAGGTCCAGCTATGGAGAAGGCAATAAGGGAAGCTAAGGTCAACATCATCCCCGTGAGGAGGGGTTGTGGTTCATGGTATTGTTCATGTGATGAACCACACAGTGTACCATTCGTGGTTAGGGGTAAGGCTGGTACAGTGATTGTTGAACTCATACCTGCACCTAAGGGTGTTGGTTTAGTTGCAGGCGATACCATAAAGCCTATACTTAGGTTAGCTGGAATTAAGGATGTTTGGTCAAGGACCCTTGGTGAAACAAGGACAACCCTCAACTTCGCCATGGCCACTTGGAATGCATTAAAGAACACTTACATGTTTAAGATTTAGGGCTTTTTAACTTAGTGATCATAAGCCATACATTATTCTCTTAACGTAGTCAAGTACCTTAGCCTGATCACCGGTGGATCTAATGCCCTCAAACTCATCCTTGGAGATGTATAGTGCAAGCGCCTTCTTATACAGGTTTGCGAATAATTCCTTCGATAGCCTCAACCCATCCACTGGGTTAAGCCTATACGTGAATTGATCCAGGGTAAACCAGCCTGAGTAACCAGTATCCAGTAGCGCATAGAGGAAATCCACGAAATGCCACGCATCCCCTGTTCCAACCACCCTATCCTCATCATTACTGTGCCACTTAGCCGTGTTAATGTGTACTGTGGATACTGAGACCCCTTGTTCCCTAGCTAAGTAAACAGTGTAGGCTGGTTCAACAGCGTACATTAATTCATGACCATAGTCTATGGTTATTCCGAATAGTCTTGAACCTAAATCACTGTTTAACCTACTTGCAAGTATTATGGACACGTGGGATGTGGGTATGATTAGATTACCTTCCCTAGGTTCCTTAGGCTTGGCTTCAAGCCCAAAGGACTTAATGCCCAGTCTATGAGCCTCCTTACCTAGGCTGAGTAACCCCTCGTAAAGCTCCTTAATCTTCTTACCATAATTGGACTCAAGGCTATAATCCCATCCATCTGGGCCAAGCCAAAGCGATACTGAATCTAAGCCAAGGCTATGGGCAACGTCAAGGCTCTGAGTAAGAGTGCTTAAGGCTAGTTCCCTCACCTTGGGGTCAGGGTTTGTTAATGAACCTAGTTTAAACACGTGGAAGCCTGAAATATCCATTCCTAACCCAGCTATCTTAAGGCCTAACTCACTCGCAGTTGCCTTAACCTCACTTATTAAGTCCTCCTTAACCTTAAGGTTATCATCAAAGAATTGAGCATCTATGGGCACAACCCCCTCAATCCCAGCCTCCTTTATTCTCCTCAATTGATCCACTAGCCCCCTTGGTAGGTTTGGGAAATAACCACCCCTATTGAATCTGTCTGAGAAATCCCCGGCGGTCCATGTGCCTGCAGCGAACTTAACATTGTACTCGCTGAAGAATTGATCAACAGTCTTACCCTCCATGAAACCAGAGTAGGCTGATCTTAACCTGCTTATGCTCATGCCTACCACTGGTGGATTAGCATGAGTTTACTTTTAAGTTATAGCAATCATTAATCATTAAACGGGTTAGGGTAGGTTAAGCCTGGTTATGAACATGGAATACATGTCATCGTACTTCTCCTCATCCTTAGGCTCAAAGACTCTGATATTGAATGAATTCCTAACTATGGATCTAAGCTCATGAATAGACTTAATAATGCCCATACCTGACGCTTGAATAAGTATGTTGCCGATGGATGTTGATTCCTCAGGCCCTGCATAAACAGGAATCCCCATTACATTAGCTGTTAATTGGTTCATCAGGTTGTTTCTAGAACCACCACCAAATATGTTAATTCTCCTCAGCCCCCGTCCTGTTATTTTAGTCGCCTTCTCAAATATGTACCTATGCTTCAACGCTATACTACTTATAATCAGTCTAATTAACTCACCTAAACTACCTGGTTCCCTTTGTCCAGTTTCCTTAAGATAACCATGTATCTCATTAATCATGTTTATTGGAGCCAGAAATCTTGGATCATCAACATCTATGAAAGATCCAGTTTCCTCAGCCTTAATAGCAAGGTTAACTAACTCATCGTAAGTGTACTCTCTTCCACTTAAATCCATCATTATCCTCCTAATCTCCTGTATTATCCACATGCCCTGCATGTTTCTTAAGAAAGTAATTGTCCCAAAGGCACCACCTTCATTGGTGAAGTTACTTAGCATTGCTTGTTCATTAATTAAGGGTTCACTTAACTCTACTCCAACAAGGTTCCAGGTTCCTGAACTCACATATCCAGTGTTTTCATCAATCATTGGTCCAGCTGCCACTGCTGAGGCAGTATCATGTGTTGCTGGCGCTATTACACTTATATCCTTCCCTGCCTTCTCACCCATCTCTTCAACAATATCCCTTCTTAAGTTACCTAAAACAGAACCGGCGTTGACTATTTCAAGGAGGATGTTGGTTGGTATATTGAGCTTCTCCAATATGTCCATACACCACTTTCTGCTCCTAGCATCAAGGAATTGAGTTGTTGATGCATTAGTGTACTCATTAACCTTAACGCCGCTTAACCAGTAATTAAGTAAGTCAGGTATCATTAGCATTGACTTAGCTATCCTAAGTTTAGGTGAATTTAATTTAACTAAGGCATAAAGTTGATAGAGGGTGTTAATACGCATGAATTGTATACCAGTCCTACTGTATATTACTTCCTTAGGTACCTTACTGAAGACTTCACTCATTAATCCTTCAGTCATAGGATCCCTGTAAGCGTAAGGTAGGCCCACTAATTCGTCGTGGTTATCCAACAGTGCGAAGTCAACACCCCAAGTATCAATACCCACTGAGGTTAACTTACCCTTATACTTTCTTAAGGCTACTTTAATCGAATTCTTAACTTCACCCCATAGTTGAAGCACATTCCAGTACAGGTGGTTATCAACCTTAATCATTTGGTTGGGGAACCTGTATAATTCATCAATGGTTAACTTAAGTTCCTTCAAGTCCAATACCCCCGCAATAGCCTTGCCTCCACTTGCACCTACGTCTATAGCCAACATTACTACTGAATCCATGAGCGCTCTCACTTATTATTCATGAATCTCTCCACTATTGGTAATATTCCTAATTCTTTTAGGGTCTCCCTAGTTGGTATACCATTCTCATCCCAACCCATGTAGTTGTAGTACTCGTTAAGCATGGGTTCAAGTTCAACAACCTGTCCTCTAGCCCCACCTTCACTTAATGGCTCCTTCAGGAACCTTTCAGGTAATGTATCATCCTTCCTACTTATACCGTTTATTACATTGAACATTCTCTTCAACGTGAATATACGCCTACCGGCAGTTAAAAGGTCCTGCAGTGTCTTCTTCCTTCCCGTCACTAAAGTGTACATTCCAGCTAAGTGTAATGGTGGTATACTTATGAACTTACATATTACCAGTGACTCAAGGACCTCGTGCCAAGTCTCCATAGTGGCTACCACGCGTCCTTTACCAATGTAGGAGACCCTGTCATACCTCTCGTAAATCTTCAAGTCCGTTATCCTCTCACCCTGCTCAATCCTGAATGTTAAACCCTGAAGATGGTCAGCACCCCTGTTTGACGTTGCGTATTGAAGCCCCATACCCTTGAAGGCCCTTGGATCATGCATCGGCATTTCAGTACCCTTAACGTGCATGCAGTACTTCTCAGTACCCCTACCTACACTCCTTGAAGCTACACGGCACCCCTCCCCAAGTAACTTACCGAAACCCTCACGTTTCCCTATAAGTTCTATGAGCTTAAGTACAGTTTCCTTATCACCCCACTTAAGCTCTAATCCACCAGTATCCTCCTTAGTCAATAACCCCTTCTCAAAGCTCTCAATAGCCCATGCAATAGTACCTCCGGTTGATATTGTGTCTATACCATACTTATTGCATAGATCATTTGCCTCAGCTATGTAGTAGGGATCATCTATCATCAGCATTGAGCCTAATGAGGCAATAGTCTCGTATTCAGGACCTCTGCCTTTAACATTATTTACCTCAACGTACTTCCAGCAGTGTATGGGGCATGCCCAGCATGCCCTATGGGCCTTCACGATGCCCTTCTCCCTAAAAGCCCTGCCACTTATATTAAGTATACCATCCCACTTACCCACTGTGAAATTCTTTATAGGCATGTCACCATACTCATGGAATTCCTCAACCTCACCTGCAGTACCATATATTGAGTAGAGTTGCGTCGTTGGGTAAGAAAGTATGTAAGGTAGAAGCCTATTAATGTTACTTCTAAGCTTCTCGGGCTCCTTAATCCTAATCTGCCCATTACCCTTAACAACAATAGCCTTAAGGTTCTTTGAACCCATGACAGCCCCCATCCCTGTCCTACCCGCCACCCTAGGTCCATCTGGGGTTATGTCTGAGGCAATTATGGCGTACCTAACAAGTCTCTCACCAGCTGGGCCTATTGCAGCCACACGTACTGCCTTATCTCCTAAATCACTCTTTAAGCCGAGGTCTGTTTCAACAGTTGTTAAGCCCCAGTACTTAGATGCATCACGGATTTCAACCTCCCCATCATGTATGTATAAGTAAACTGGGTTACTTGACTTACCCTTAATTATTATACCGTCGAAGCCGGCTTTCTTAAGTTCAACACCCCAAAAGCCTGATGCATGGGCTTCACCCCAAGCCATGGTTAATGGCGACTTAGCAGCCACCACGTAACGGCCACTGCATTGAACCATTGTACCAGTTAATGGCCCTGTCATGAATACTAGGACGTTATCTGGGCTAAAGGGTTCAACCCTTGGATCAACTTCATCAAACATTATCTTAGCAGCAAGGCCAATACCACCTATGAACATGTCAGCTTCATCTTCTTTCAATTCCCTAATCTTAGTTCTGCCACTGCTTAAATCAACCTCAAGTATCTTTCCCACGTAACCATACCACTCACTCATATTATTCACCTAACCCTGGAAGTACAACTTCATGTAGAGTTCAACATCCTTTTCAGGTATAACCGGTGGTTCCTTACCCAACGCCATCGCTACGAATTGCGCCATTGCAACCTCCTCAAGGGTCTCTACTACTGCCTCAGCTTCAAGTAAATTAGCCCCCATACCCACTACACCATGGTTCATCAATATTATTGCACGCGCACCCTTAAGTGCAGCCTCAGAAACCAGTTTAGCTAACTGGTCTGTTCCAGGAAAGGCAAAGGGAACAACCTCAACCTTCCTCAATGTCATAATAGCCTCAACTGATATAGGCTTCAGGTTAACACCAGCTAATGCCAACCCTAACGTAACTGGGTTATGCGCGTGAATAACGGCATTCACATCAGGCCTAACCTTATATATGGCCGCATGGAAGGGAGTCTCAGTTGACGGCCTAAGCACACCCTCAACCACATTACCATCTAAGTCAACCTTGACTAAGTCATCAACATTAACAGCACCTTTAAAGACACCACTCGGTGTTATCCAAAACTCATTAGCTCCCGGCACCCTTGCACTAACATTACCCCCAAGTGCAGACACTAACCCCCTCTCGTACAGCGCCTTCATTACACGCGTAATTTCGCTCTTAATCTCATCCTCACTAATAAGGCTAGGTCCCTCTTCTCCAGTCGACATACAGTAAATGTTTAGCCAGACGTATATAAGCATTTTATTCCCATACTTAACCTAACAAGTTAGGTACCCATGAGGGTACAATGAATAGTGGAGTAATGAGTAATACCATTACCTGAGGGTGATTGTTTTCATTACATCATTCCTAGTGACGGAAAGAGTACAAAGGCATAAACGCATTTATGGCGATCAATAAGGTTCCTTACTGTTGTCTCTGTAATGTAGGTATTAAGTCTCAAGAGGGAAACCTTTTAAGGAGCCTATTAAGGGCTAAATGATAGCCGGGGTGGCCGAGCCTGGTTTAAGGCGTGGGCCTGCTAAGCCCATCCCCGCAAGGGGGCCCGGGTTCAAATCCCGGCCCCGGCGCCAGTTGTTGCGTTTTTCTTTTCCTACTTTGAGAGATTTGTAAGGGTTAAGGCCAATTACTCTGTTATTAACGCGAGTAAGACGGTGTTAGTACTCAAGTGTATCGCCAATAAGAGCAATACTTGGTTTGGGGTCGCCAGGTGCACGGAGGATCTCGAGGGTATTTCTATTTCGCCGACATCATTAAGCAACACGTTCTCTGCTAGAGTCGCCGTGCACCAACTTCTAAATCCTAATAGAGCAAAAGTTTCATAAGTCTTCCATTCGATTTTCACATATAGAAGATAAAGATAAAAAATCCCACTATTATTAAACTTTAGCTAAATCCTACCCCTAGAATGGGCATGAGATTTCTTAAAACTTTTGCGACAAAGTAAACTCATTAAGGAAAGTTCACTTCTTCGTAAACGTCCATGAATCTTTTATACCAATTCTCGAACTCGCTCATTGTAATTACATGAAGCTCTAGGGGATCGTAAACCCCAAGTTTCTCATGTATCATGTTGGCTATTTTAGCCCTACTCCATGCATCCGTAGCTCTGCTTGTTATAACAAGTACATCAACGTCACTATCAATCCTATAGGTACCCTTAGCTACTGATCCAAATAAAATGACCCTACATTCTGGGTCTATTTCATTCACGCAGATTTCCTTAATTCTTTTAACGTAGGCTTTAGCGTTCCTTAAAACCTCAAGTCTCCTTAACCAGTGTTCACGCAATACCAAGTTCACTTAAAATCACCTTAACTAGGAGGTAAACTTTTCTTACCGTGGCCTCATCATACTTATAAGGTAGGTATCTGGATGCTATGTAGGCTTGCCTTAACAGGCTCAACGCTACAGCCTCATTAATTCTAGTATTCCTTAAATTCTCATTATTAGTTAATTCAATTACCTGATCTAGTAAGGCTACTATATCATGGGTTTTCTGAAAGCTTCCAGTTAACTGAAATAACTTATACTTCAATGCCAATTGAAGTGCCTGCTCCAAGTGAAATATCGCTAAATTATACTTGCCATTCTTTAAGTCATCCTCCGCCTCCCTTAAGAAATCTAAGGCATTGTCCTTAAGGTATTCAGCCACAATGAGTATACGTTAATAGGTTACTTAAAAATACTATGATCATTAAAATCATAATAAATCCGCTCCCCCAATGCGTTCATATTGATGTCTACTAGCTAAGGTTGACATTCTAATTAAGTAATCCCCATTCTTTAAGGTATCTATTGAGTTAAGCTTAGCCTATAATAGGCTTATGCCAATTTTAACATACCTTGAAGACCTAGGGTTAGTTAGGAATAGTGCATGTGGTTATTGTATTACTCAAAGTGGTTTAATATTACTGGGAAGGTTATATAAGGTTCATAAATATTCTTGAAACCCTTAATATTAAGGTTTAGGTTAGCTGATTTTTAATGAAATTAAAACACAATCTTACTGATTCTTATCGAAGACGCTTGGTGGAATCACGTAACCGTACTTACCTTCAATCTCCAGTAGTCTCTGTTTCTGTTCATTTAGTATATTGAACAGTACCTTAGGTGTTGTTGGTATTTCTGAGTATATTTTAGTTATTCTATCAATCTTCTCAATAAGTTTACCGGCTCTTACAGTGAATTGCTTTTCGTAATCCTCAAACCGATATTCCTTACCTAAAACTTCCTCAAATAATGCCTTTAAGTCGCTATACCTTGGTATTAAGCCTATGGGTGTCTCAACCGCGTCTAATTCATTATTTATCCTTCTCTCCATCCAGGCTAACCATACTTTCTTATCCTCTTTACTATTCATGAACTCGCCATTTTCATCTCTAAGGAAGTAATTAACACTAAATATCTTAGGTGGATTCAAGGCTTCTTTACCAAACTTAAGGTAATTACTTATGTATACGCCTAGGTCAACTGAAAGGAAGTCTAAGTTAGCCATGGGGTTAAATTCCCTTTCCCCAGCCTTACCAATAACCGCAGCGGTTCTCTCGGATTCAAGGGATGCGGCTATGGTTATGACGCCGTGTTCCCAGTTAAAGGATTCTAGAAGTGGTACCATGGTGTCTGAATCCCTACCACCGAATATTATGCCCTTAACAGGTACGCCACTTGGGTCATCGTAAACTGGGTCTAGGTTACTGAAGGCCTTCAGTGAAACAGTGAATCTCGCGTTTGGGTGGGATGGTGGTATTGGGTTACCCTTCTCATCAACCTTACCCTTCCACCACTTACCAGTGTAGTTAATTCCACTACTGGGTTCAGGTTCCCCCTTACCATTCCAGTAGACGTCGCCGTTTTCAAGCATTAAAACGTTGGAGAATATTACTTCCCCTGGCTTACTCAATACATCATATATTAATGGGTCATCTATCGGATTAATACCCTCTATTATGCCGAATACTCCAGCTTCTGGATTAACTGCCTTGACTTCCCCATTAATGATCCTTAAGTACGCCAAGTCATCTCCAACCAATCTCCCCAACATTGCTGTTGAGGTCTTACCCGACATTGAGGGGAATGCACCTGTAAAGTAGGTAACTCTACCTCCTGGCCCATTCACGCCTATTAGGAACATGTGCTCACTTAACCATCCCTCCTCCATTGCTCTCTTTATTGTTAACCTAAGCGCAAGCTTCTTTAAGCCAATACTATTACCACCATACTGGGTATTAACGCTGTAAACCGTCTCATCGGTTAAATCAATGAATATTCTCCTCTGTTTAATGTTCCTGCTCTGCTTAATCTCATTTAACTCGCCTTGGGAGTGAATGAACTTTAGGAAGCGTGCCTCTTTCCCCTGCCTAATGAATTCATCGTAAGCTTGCCTATATAGAATATTCTCACTATGCATGACATAGTAGGAGTCGGTTACTTGGACAGCAAGTACGCTAAAGGGTGATGCCTTAGGGCCAAGTGAGTAAAAACCCACAAGCATCTCCCTACCCTTCATTACACCCTTAAGTAGTGTTATCATTTCCTTAATACCCTCATCCCTATCCTTAGTTCTTATGAAGGGAAGCCTCTGATTATTAGGCAGCAGTATTGCTGTATCATCCCTAGCCCTTGCTTGGTCAAGTGGACTATCGAAGTGTACAGTATGCCCCCTTAGCCTTAGGGGGATTTCCTCACCACTCTCAATGGCTTTCCTCCTAATGTACTCATTATCCTCAGGACTACCAGTAGACACAAATACTGATGCTGGTTCGCATACTTCAATAACCCAAGCTAAGAAGGAATGAAGCCTATCGTTTTTTATCGCCGTTAACCGATTATACGATTCATCGTTCATAATGCCACGTAAATTGCTTAAGCTGTAGCCTGAGGCGCTCATTAGTAGTGTTTGTTAATTGCACTTATAAATATTGTTGATTATATAATTGATAGATAAATGTAATATTATCGTGAGCTTAAGTTAATGAAAATTAATCAATACGTAACAAGCAATATACAATTAAATTTTTATATATTTACACACTGATCTTTAATAATAATAGTGTTTCACATGACGGTAACAATAGAGTACATAGTTATTAACCTCCACATAGCATTTAAGCTGAGTATAAATTAAGTAGCCTAGGTGTTGATGGGAATATCGTTAATGAAGCTTACGATACTTCAACAGCGTACATGCCTGGTTTACTTATGTTTAACTCCTTGGCTATGCATGATTCATCAGGATTAAGGACAATTATTAATCCCCTCCACTCTTCACTGAATTCAATGCTACCACAGTTAGGGCATTGATTAACCTCATCGGGAACTATCAACTTGCACTTTCTACATGCTTTAAATCCTGATAATGGCCTCCTCCTAGTCCTACTCCTAGTGGCTCTACTCATCAGTGTAAAGTAGCATTAGGGTTAATAAACATTCCCAGCCATGGCGGGGACTAAAAATTCCTACTACTCAATTAGAGATCTATTCCAAGTGACTTGGCGAGTTTCCTAAACCTCTGGTATTCCCTCAGTAGCTCAAGCCCCTTATGTGTTATGCAAAATGAGTCACCATCGTATGTCACTAGTCCATTGCTCCTCAATTGTTGAAGCATTTGATCAAGCCTATCGTAAGCTAAGTTCAGCGCCATGGACATCTTAGTAGGTTTACTGCAGTTCTCGGATAAGTATTCTAGGATTTCCATTATAATCTCAACCCTACTCCTGCGCTTTACCATAGTGAACAACCCTTATGACGTTTACTAGTAGTATAGTGGATGCTACTGAGTAAACTAGCCTCTCCTCTACTAGTTCAAGGAACAGTGAATTAGTCACTATGAATACTAGGACCTCCACTGGTATGTTAAAGAGGAGTAACGTAAACGCTAATGCAGTTAACATTACTAGGTTATTACCTTGAGAAAACCTTAACCAGAGCAGTATACATATGTATGATAAGAAGATTATACTTAGTACTGATAATGAATGTATCACGAATATTGGGTTAGCATGCATAATCAGTAAACCAGCAATTAGCATGTAGGCTTCAGCCGGTAGGCTTAAGGCCAATGATATTAATATAAGGCTGGCTAACTCCATTAAACCATCCATAATAAGCCAGGGATATACACTGGGTGGTACATATATTAGTCTCCTGGCTGGTTCATAATATAGGTACGCTAGGACTGATATGTTTATTAAACTATTAGTAAGCATGTATATTCCGAAAAGCATTATGCCCACTGATAGTAGTAGCATATTCCTACTGCTTAAAATTCTCGAGGCCCTATAGGCGTAGTAGGATATTAGTAGGTTAGCCATTAGTATGTAAGCCTCGTAGGCTATTATTAGGAAGTAAAGTAGGTGCCTTGTAGGCACCATTATTGCCATTAAGCCATCACCCTAGAGCCACCTCTTAAAGACCCTATATGGCACCAGTGCCTCATTATCTTGACTATAGTTCCTGTTAAAATACCTGGATTCAATCAACTTAATTAACCTAACAAGCCTTAATTTACCGAACATTAGCGTCTCATTAGCAGCATTTATAATTTCACTAAGTTGATTATTATTGAGAAGTAATTCTCCATTAACCTTAATTGGGATATCTAACCTATCGTCGCTCTCGATCTCAATAACAACCCCCCAATCCTTAATTGACAAGATGCTGCTTCTCTTAAATCCCGCATCCTTAGCCAACCTGGTTAAATCCATAGCTGACTCCACATCCTTAGCAACAACATGCAGTATTGGCCCCCTGGTAAGCAGCCATAAATTAACTCCGCTATTGATTGCGCCCAGTACCTCACTTAAAGTAACTGGCCTATGCCACTTAGCCAGTATTTTAGCTAACCCCCTACCCTTAGCGAAGCTGAGTGAAAAGGCATCAACAATCATTATTCTACCACTACAACTACTGGTTGTGTAGTAATTACTCAATTCGTTGAATTCCCTTAGGAAATCGAAAATATCGAAATCAACCCTACCCTCCTCACCCTCCCTAATCAACCTATCCACAAACTTCCTCTTCCTAGTCTCATACACCTCAGCCACAGTTTTTAACACACCAAGTCAACTAACCTTCAGCCGCTTACTTTAAGTTTTATTCGTAATCAGTGAAAAAGCCCCTATCCCTATACGCCTCAGTTAAGCCAAGTTTAATGACCCTCTCCTCAGCCTTCCTATACAATTCAGCGAAGGTTAAAACCTCCCTGGCTAAATAATCTAGGGGTGCTTCCTCAGGATTATAAACATACTTAGTCATCCTACCCCTATGATCCCTCACTATCACGTAACCCTCCACATGCCCATTACCAGGAACTTCACTTGAATCATCAGCCTTAACCAGGAAAACATAACCCTTAACCTCACCACTCTTAAACACTAACCTAACTAGAACCAGTGTCACGTGGAATTCCTTAAGCATGTTTATTACCACATCCCTATACCTCTCAGTCTCCTTTATTTGAGGCATTCTTTCAACCAGAACTAAGTCATCTCGATTTAAATCATTACTTAGTTCACTGAGCATTGTTGTTACAGGTTTATTAACGTTAACAGTACCCATTATTAAGTATCCCTTAACAGGGTTTATAAAGAAACTGCTGAGTAACAATGAGAATTCTCATTGCTGGATGATTTATTGACTAAGCTACTAGGTTTAAGGCTTTGTAGCATGATTGAGTAATTATTGAGAGTTTTAATTGAGTTTGATTAATGAACCAATTAAGCCGTATTTAACTGATGGGATTAATATTAAGCATAAGGCAAGTATTATAATGAACAATACTGCAGTAAGCTTAGTTAGCTTAATTGCGGTTAGTAGGCTAGTGATGTCAGGTAATTCCCCGTCTCCAATACTGTATTCGTTAATCTTCTCCAGCCTTACGCCTAGTACCGATGATGCCGCGGCAAGGGGGTGCCCTGCATTCAAGCTCCTGGTAATTGACCTATACCTTAAGTATGTGCTTAGCCTTGGCCCCCTCCCCATTAAAAACCCAGTGAGTATTATTAGTAATGCGGTTAATCTGGCTGGAACATAATTCATGACAGTATCCACCTTAGCTGAGAACCAGCCAACACGCCTATATGGTTCATCAGTGTAACCTAGGGCGCTATCCATGGTGTTTGATAACCTCTGAAGTAATGAGCCAATTGGTCCAAGTAGCATTAGGTAAAATAGGGGTGAGGTGAAGCCATCCACGAGGCTCTCAAAGAGTGACTCAACCACGGCTGAGTTAACGTGCCCAATATCAATAATCCACACATTCCTTCTAACCAATTGCTGAGCTATACCCCTAGCTTTGTTTAAGTCGCCTTCATTAATAGCCTTACCGTAATCCTCAACTATACTTAACAGTAGCCTTAAGGATATGCTTAACTTAACCATGAAGCCGGCGTAAACTAGGATAATGACTAGGAGAACAGGATTACCTAAGTGTACTACGATAATGGGTACGCTGTAGATTAATAGGATTGGTACAACTGATGAAAACCATACAGCTACCCCCCATAGCCTTCCTGAATAAGGCCTATATAGCCTTATGGCTAACCCATAGGTTAAGTGCACTGGGTGAATTAAGTATAGTAGGCCCTTATGCAGGGGGTATAGGTAATCCATCATTAATGCTATGGTTAAAGCAATTAAGAGGTACGGTTTCATGGCCCCTTTAATCCTCCTTAAGATTAAGTTTTTAAAATATAGCAGTAGAAGGCTTCCCGTGGAGTTAAAGTCAACGAACCAGTACCTTAGGATGACTGTTAGGTTTCTTGAGGTGGCGCATAGGCGGTATAATGTGGGGCTCTGGGCTACTGTGGCTGTTTTGCTTAGTAGGCCTAGGAGGGGTAGGGTTGTTGTTAATGTTGGTGAGTTGAATAGGCTTCTTAATGATGGTGATGTGGCTGTTGTTCCAGGTAAGGTTCTTGGGGATGGTGAATTAAGTAAAAGGGTAACGGTGGCTGCTTGGGCCTTCTCTAAAACAGCCATTAGTAAGATTAAGGCTAATGGAGGCGAGGCCCTAAGCATCCCGGAGCTTGTTAGGAGAATGCCTAAGCCAAGCGGCGTTAAGATAATCACTTAACAATCATCGACCCCCTCAACCTCCTAATCTCCTCATCCCTAACAACCTTCCTCCTAGCCCCCTCCTCAAAAAGCCCCCTCTCATAATCATTAATAGGCTGATACTGCGGAACAGGCTGAGGCTTTCCCTTATCATCAATGGCAATGTAAGTGTAGTAGGCGGTGCACACCCTCTTAACGTTACCGTAGGCATCCTCAGTGGTAACGTGTATTAAAGTCTCCAGGCTGGTCTTCCCAACATAACTTATGCCTGCAGCAATCTTAACAATCTCACCAATCCTTATTGGTGAGTAAAACACTGTATCATCAATTGACCCAGTTACCACTACCGACTTGGCGTATTCACTTGCCAGTGAGGCTGCAATATTATCAATCCAAGCCAGTAATCTGCCTGCGGAAACCATGTTAGACATGAAGGCGTCTTGAGGAGTAACCCACCTATTTGACTCAACCCTCCACCTAAGGTTCTCTGTTGGATCCTTAACATTATACCTCTCTTCACGCCTATTCGCTATCTTACTCTTCCTAGCCTCATACCTATTCCTGGCATTATTGTAAATCCTTAATTCATCAGGATTAGGCTTAAGTTCGCTCCTAATTAACCTGGGTTGCCCATAATCATCAACAGCAACATAAGCCGCCGTGGTCATGGTCATAACCACCTGGTCACCACCATGATGCCTAACAGCCTCAATGTAAGTCTCCATGGATGATCTGCCCACGTACTCAACCCTAGCCTTAAGTGTAATTGAATCACCGATGAAGGCTGGGGCTAGGAAGAAGTGCCTATCCATGTAAGCCAATACGGTTGGCCCATGGGAAAACTTAACAGTGGCCACTGTACCAATGTTAGCAATCCACTCCAGTATCCTACCGCCAAATAGTCTGCCAACAGAATTAGCGTCAAATGGTTGAACCATCTCAAGGAGAGTAACCTCAGTATCCCTAATACTAACCATACTTATGTAGTATTTCACAAGCCTTAATAAATAATTCGTTTATTAAATCACGCACCGCCGCACGGGGGGCCGCCATCCTAGACCACTAGACCACGGCCGCTGAGTTAAGGTTAATCCCTTGGTTTATTAGCTTTTCCTCATGTACACATTTTCAGTTTCCCGGAATCAAAACTTATTAGTTGAGTTAGCTAGCAAGGAATTTAGGAATGCAGGAGCAACCGTTAATAAGCCATATTGTGGAGTTAATTGGTAGGTTAAGGAAGGCATTATACACCATATTAATATCATTCATACTTGTTTTCGCATTCAAATACAGTATCACTAGGATTGATCCACCCGGCATACTGGTTATTGTGCCGATACCCTCAATAGATGATTCATTCTCAGTATCAGTAATAAACTTCTTCATTCACGCAACCGTACCTAAGGGTGTTGAGATAATAACAATATCCCCTTTTGACCCACTGTTGGCGGCGGCTCAAATATCGCTTTTTCTCGCAGTGATAATAGCCTTACCAATAGTACTGTGGGAAGTCTGGGCATTCATCTCACCTGGCCTTTATGAGCATGAGAGGCGTATGCTCAAGGCGTCAGTACTACCGGCAATGGTACTCTTCGCATTAGGCTCATTATTCGCGTACGCCATTATAATACCTGTAATATTCAAGTTCTTCCTATTCTACGCTAAAGCCCTTAATGTTGAGCCAACGATAAGCCTAAGATCATTCGTGCAGACTATACTAGCCCTAATGCTCTCAATGGGTTTAGCATTCCAGACACCGTTAATAATGACTATATTAACAAGGTTCAGGATTGTTAAGGCATCAACCTGGAGACAGTACTGGCGTTGGGGAGTACTAGCAAGCTTCCTATTCGCACTAATAATATCCCCAGGAACAACTGGTGGGATAATTGAGACAACAATTGGGTTAACTATGTCGGCATTATACATAGTGGGCGTGTTGGCTTCAATGATAGTGGAGAAGAGGTAGTCTCTTAATGGTAAATAAGCTTAATAACTACCCCTAGACCGTCAACTAAGTGATGAAACCTTAACCGAATGAGGTCCGGTGATTAAGAACCCATGCTTACTGATCCCTACGTGAATTGGGGGAACATTATCGGTATACCCTACTTAATTAATGAATTCCTTAAATTTAACCTAAGATTTAATAATCTTAATGCCTTCACTAAGGTATGGCTAAGCTACTGTTGATAAGTGACCTACATAAGACGATTGAGCCTGGGGAATATGAGGCGGTTAACTGGTTAATTGGAGTTATTGATGATGTTAAGCCTGATATATTAATATCAGCGGGTGATTGGGGTGAGTACTTAACTCAAGATGACTTATACGCAATTATTAGTAGAGTACCCTTAATCACAGTCTATGGGAATCATGAGAACTTCGGCTTAATTAAGCATTACGCCATTGGTGATGGTGCAATCCGCAGGGTACATGGCTTAACCCTCAGTGGTATTAATGGGTTAATAAGTCAAAGCGATGGTGAGTACACCATTGGGTTTAATAGGTTCATGAGGGTAATTAATAGGATTAAGAGGAAGGTTAATTCCCTTGACTTACTTATAATGCATCAACCACTCTACTTACCTGACCAATACCCATGGATGAGGAATGATGAATACAGTACAGTGGCACTAGATGCGGTTAAGCTTCTTAAACCAAGGCTACTGCTTAATGGTCATATGACAGGTGAATGCTATAATTACGGTAAGTACGAGTGGGGTAATTACCTTAGGGTTGATTCATCACAAAGGTACAGGTGCTACGCCATACTCAGCACCGATGATATGAGTATTAAGGTACTTAAAGATGGTGCTGAGGAATACGTGTTTAAGATTTAATGAGCCTCACCACTGCTTGAATTTAAGTATCATTAACCTCTACTAAAGGCAGCATGAAGGTACTAATAAGGATTATGAGAACATGAATAATGAAGGATCAATTATTTTAAGTATCCTAAGGAAAAGCATAAAAACCATTTAGGCTAACTAAAACGCAACAGGCCCCGGTAGCTCAGCCTGGGAGAGCACCCGGCTGAAGACCGGGGGGTCCCGGGTTCAAGTCCCGGCCGGGGCACCAGGTATCAAGTCCTTTTACTGTTAAGGATACTTGTCTTATCTAAAAGCTGGAAACATACATTCCTCTAGTATTAGTAGGCATACTTTCTTTCCCTTGAGTTTCTTCAATGCCTCTACGTTTCCTACGTATATGTAGGCGTAGTCGTTTCCTTTAACCCTCCTACTCGTCGTGGGGTTGTTTTTGAAGAGGTTGGAGGATACTAAGCATAATGAACGCAAGCATAAACATTCTAAGGAAAGGGGACTGGAAGCCAACCCAACAGCCTACAGAACCCCAACCCTTCAGGACGGGATAGCTCACTTAAGCCTTAACAGCATAAACCAC
>ERZ1669247.116-NODE-116-length-36231-cov-10.462904_pt1 | contig 36231 bp, 40 predicted proteins | sample MGYA00579297_ERZ1669247 | MGnify/ENA primary metagenome ERZ1669247 (study PRJEB41166, sample SAMN08046056) | hot springs metagenome | biome: hot spring; feature: acid hot spring; material: thermophilic sediment; isolation source: thermophilic sediment from acid...
GGTATAGTGAGGAGATTAAGAGGGCCATGACTGTTAAGCTTGGCTACATAACAATTGGCCTTTATGAGTGCCCATCAATGGATAGTGAGTTTAGGATAATTAGTGATGGTTTGCTTAAGGATGGTAAGTGCCCTAATGGTGATGAACCTGCACTTAAGAGGAAGGTGTCAATACTTGATGTGCCTGGCCACGAAGTCCTAATAAGCACCATGATATCCGGTATTTCCTACATCGATGCCGCTCTCCTAGTGATTGACGCATCAATGCCAGTACCTCAGCCACAGACTGAGGAGCACTTCACGGCATTGACGATAATGGGCCTTAACAAATTAATTGTCGTTCAGAACAAGCTCGACCTAGTGAACAAAGAGCAGGCGCTTGAGAATTATAAGCAAATTAAGCAGTTTCTTGGTAATACGTGGGCCAAGAACTCGCCGGTAATACCCATATCCTCGCTACATAAGGTCAATATAGAGGTCATATCCACATTAATCGATAAGCTAGTACCACCTAGGGAGGCCTCTGGTGGTGATTTCAGGATGTTTGTCCTTAGGAGCTTCAACGTTAATAAGCCAGGCACTTCACCAGATAAGTTGGTTGGTGGTGTGCTTGGTGGTACGGTTATTAAGGGCTCAGCAAAGGTAAATGATGAAATCGAGATAAGACCAGGCCTTAAATTGGGTAATAAGTATGAACCGATAATCACAAGGATCGTTAGCATAGCAATCGGTAATGAACGTATTGAGGAGGCTAGACCAGGTGGCTTAGTGGGTATTGGTACAGAGCTTGATCCGGCGTTAACGAAGGCTGACTCTCTCGTTGGTAGTGTTGTTGGTAAGCCTGGCACATTACCACCTGTATGGAGTGAGTTAACCCTTGAGTTTCATAGGATTGAGAAACCTGGTGATCAAGCGTTAAGGGATGTGACGTTTAAGCCCAGGGATATTGTAATGGTGCATGTGGGTTCAGCAGCAGTGATGGGTATTGTGAAGGGATTCCATGGTGGTAAGCTCGATATAACGTTGAGGAAGGCGGTCTCTACAGAGCAGAATTCCAAGGTGGTCATTACTAAGCAGGTTAATAATAGATGGAGGATTGTTGGTTATGGAATACTTAAGGATGGTAATGCGGTCCTTGAGTGAGTTTTAATGGATTTTAAAATAGAGTGTGCAGTCTTTGACACCAGTGCGTTATTACTTATGTTTACTGAGGGTGTGCGAGTAATTGACCAGGTCCTTAAAATTATCAATACACTAGTAATACCGGTAATACCATACCCAGTATTTAATGAGTTGGTAAAGTTGAGTAGGGGTAGGCCTAGGACAGCTAGGGCGTCAAGTAACGCCCTTAATTACGTTATTAATAACTTCTCAATTGCTAAGGCTGATGGCTCACCAGATGATTCTGTAATCGAGGTGTCTAGGGCGTATGGTTGTGTTGCCGTGACATGCGACATGAAGTTACTAAGGAGGCTGAGAAATGCGGGTGTTAGAACGATTTATTTAAGGGCGAGTTCAGGTAGATTAGAGGCTGATTTTGAGTAAGGTGATTATGCCGTAACTAGGTATTTGCTGTACTCCCAATCAGTTATTACATTCCAAGTCCTTTCCCAGGGACCAACCCTAGTTAGGTAATCCTCCCACTCATTCTGTTTAGCCCTCAGGTACGCATTCATCAAATCACTTGGAAACTCACTAAATAGGAAGCTTTTAGAAAGCTCCTTAAGCGCATCCTCCAATGTAGTCGGTGTTTCCAAGGTATTGACTAATTCATACGCCACATCCTCTGTCGGTGATGGTGGCTCCCTCCTCTCCTCAAAACCCCTCAGTATCGTCTTTATCATAGCTGCGAAGGCTAGGTATGGGTTCATGCTTGGGTCCGGGTGCCTATACTCAATCCTGTTTATCCTCATTTTATACTGCGGTATCCTAACCATGGCACTCCTATTTGCATAACCCCAAACAATCCTAGTCGGTGCCTCATAATGAGGCACTAACCTCTTGTATGAATTAACGAGTGGGGCAACAAAACTGCTTAATGCCCTTGCATTGCCCAGTATTGAACTTATTGCGTAGCCGCACTCCTCAGTTATCTTCCCCGTATTACTTAGGAATAGGTTCTCGCCATTCCTCCAAACACTAATGTGCGTGTGGGCACCACTACCGTTAACACCCCAGAAGGGCTTTGGCATGAATGTGGCTATTAAGCCGTATTTCTTCGCCATGTCCTTAGCCATAATCTTAAAGTATATCATTTGATCTGCAAGTCTTAATGGATCAATAGCACCTATGTTTACTTCATACTGGCTTGGGGCGACTTCATGGTGAATCTTGGTGTAGTTAATTCCTGCCTTAGCTATTGCCGTTATTAGTTCCTTCATGAATTGAGATTGCGCCGTAGTATTCCAACCATCAAAGTAAATACCAGAATCTGCAAAGACTGGTTTACCACCATCTTCCTTAACCACGAAGAACTCAACCTCAACACCCATTAGGAAATTATAACCCTTAGACTTGGCTTGTTCAAGCGTGTCGTTAAGAATCCTCCTTGGGTCAAGTAGTGATGGTTTATTGGCTATGTCGGAAACCATTGTGAATACGTCAGCCACCTTACCATCCTGCCAATACTCCACGTACACAGCCCTTGGATCCACATATGCAATGAAGTCGCTTTTATTCACTGTTGAGTATGATGGTATTGATGAAGCGTCAAAGGGCATTCCATCGATGAATAGGTCCTTGGCCATGTCTATTGGGACTATTTCTGATCTTGGTGCACCATTGATGTCAATAACTATGAACTTGACATACTTTATGCCCGAGGCCTTTAGGATTCTCCATAAATCGCTTGGTTCGATTTCTAGGTTATTAGTGGGCACGAATAATGTACAAAAGGAGTTTTTTAAGCTTTATTCTTATTATACTTAGTCTTACCATGATTATATATAGAATAAGGGCATTAATAGGTATATTAAATAACCCTAAGCCACTGAACAATGCGGTAATTATTTCGGTCTTGAAACCATGACCCATTTAAAGGAAAGCAAAAGGTTTTATTAATGGGTTTCCTTAGTTGGCGTTGATATGATGCAGATAAAACTTGGATTTGAGGAGTGGCGTAAATTGGGTAAGGAGATTGAGAGGATTGCTCAGAATGAGGAGCTTGAGTTGATAATTAGTATGACCTTTGGTTTTAGTGGTGTTGAAGGCAATGAGGGGGAGAACGAGGAGGAAGAGGGAGTTGAGGAGGGGCATGAGCATCATCACCATCACATAACGGAATTACCTAAGGAAGTTATTGAGGAGCTTGGTTATTTCATGGACACATTAAGGACTAAGTATAATGCGAAGATGGACCATCATGTACATGGTGATCATGCGGGTGTTGTGGCTTCAATAATGATTAATGGTAAGGATGCCATTAGCATATTTAGGAATATAATTGATGATGCCAGGAACTGCGAGAACTGTATCCTGGCCGGTATTGATGGGGAGCTTCACCTTGGTAATGATGTCAGTGTAATATTCTTTGGCGATAGTTATAAGTTGACATTCATATTACCGGCGCAGGATGGCAGGCGATTAATAATTAGTGAGGTAAATACCTAGGGTTTAACACCGAGGTAAATCTCAATATACCTCCTCATTGTGTTATAATCAACGGCACCAATTACCCTATAAACCTCCTCACCATTCCTAAGCAATATCGTGGTTGGTATGGACATGACACCATACCCAGCAGCCACCTCTGGGTACTCATCAACATCAACTCTACCAAAGAATACCTTACCAGCAAATACCTGGGCCAACTTATTAAGTATGGGCTCCATTATTCGGCATGGTACGCACCAATCAGCGTAGAAATCAATCACGGACACAAGGCATTTCTTAATCATTGAGTTTAGATTATTATTATCAAGAGATATGATGCCGGTAGGACACATTACTGACTTAGCGCCTATTGACTGCTCCTTGGTACTCATTAACATCCTCCTATACATACGTTCAATTAATTCCCGCTCCTCGTCACTCATTCAATCAATAGAATATTATGCCTTTAAAAACCACTAGCGCCTATTCATTAATTACTGACTATGGCTATGAATACGTAATGCCATACACCCTACCAATATTATCTACACAAATCCTATATAGGAAATCATCATTAATAATACCATTAACCACGTAACCCCTCAACTTCTTAACCAAGGTCCACGGCGGTATCACGGCGCCTGGCCTCTTTGGATCATCAATGAAGTCACTCTCCACAACAAAACTCGGCCCATGCTTAACGGCATCCTCAAACTCCCCTCTCCTACCCATGGGTATTGATGGCATTACGTTACTATTATATGCTGTGTCAATGGTTACGGGCTCTGCATGATGCATAACAACGCTATAGGGCCTATTACCCACCCTCCTCATCATATCCGTGATTGACAACGCTGTCCTAACACCATTCCTCTCCAGGTGTAGGTGCAAAACTGCGTTAACGTCCTTAGCAACCCTAAACGCATATTCTATTAGCTCGTTGAAGAAATTAACAACGTCATTAGGCGCCTCCCAATGAGGTCTACCAATCTCACCAATCCCCACGGCCTTACCCTCCCTAACATACTCAGCTGCCAAGTCGATGCCCTTCTCCATGAATTTACGTACATCCTCCCTGGACCAACCCCTCCTAAGTAATTCATAACCCTCAGCTGGGTGTAAGCCGACAATGGCTACGGACTTAACACCCTCCTCATTAATTATCCTGGTGGATTCCACGGTTATATCGTACATCCTCCTAACACTATCAAGATCCCCAGGTGTTAACCCCAGGCTCCAGGTTAATAGGGCTACTATTACGATGAACTTACCACCCTCCCTCCTAAACCTCCTGGCCAACTCCCTAGGGCCCATACCGATTACTGGGTTTGTATGTGCATGGTTATCGCAGAGTGGTAAGTCCTTATTCCGCATAGTCATTATGAGTTCATGTTTTTATTAGCCTAAATTAATAATCCTTCCGTAGTGTTACTCGGTAATCAATTATTGAATGCCCTAAGGGACCTCGGCATTCACAGACTGTGCATACCCCGTAAACTCAAATGCAATTATTACTTACCGCAGTGCATTGCCGTGAATTTATTGCTAGGTAAGTACGTACTTTGCCTAGGTGGTTTTGGTGGTAATGTTATTTCGAGAATTAATGACCTAGAGATACTATCGTTATTATCAATGGGGGCATTACCATGTGATGCCTACCTAGCCAAGCCAAGTGATTGTACGGCATCACTGGACCTACTCATGGATATTCCCCAGAAGCCTCGCTTCATAGTTGATCTATCCCTTTGGAATGAGCATACGGATTCTGAGAAGAATGAACTCATAGAGCAGGTATTAACCTCAATAAATACAATAAGGAGATATCTCTGGGACTCTAACCTGGAATTAACGAGTACACCTAGTGAGTTTCTCGAGAGAATCGGCAAATTTGCTAGGGGATTTAGGCACGGTGTAGTTATTAGACGGGATAAACCGATTATTCATGATAACGCCGTAATGCTTGACCCGGAGGGTGATTGCGTACTTAGTGAGCAATTAATTACGAGGATCTCCACCTTCGTGATAGGCGGTATTGTGGATAAGGAAAGAAGGATTAAGGATGGGACAGGTAGGTTGTATGGATTGTTGGGATTAAGTGTACCTAGGTGTAGGATTGAGCTTAGGGGCTCGGTGATTGGTGTTCCTGATAGGATAAATAAGATAATTGAGATAATATTAATAGCACTCCTTGAGACGGGCAGTATTGAGGAGGCAATAATTAGGATGATGTCAAAAAGAGATAGGGTGAATAGGCTGTTCTATGAATTACAGAGGGCGGCCTATAGATTACGTGGGGAGGGTAGCACCGTGTTCGTGATACCAAGGTCCTTGATTAATAGGATTAATTGGGTCAATGCTTCCGATAAGGAGGTGGAACTTGTGTTGAGGAAATCCCATATTTACGTGATTGATGATGAGGAATTAAGTAAGTACTTATTACTTGGTATGGCTAGGCCTGGCCCTCTAACGTATAAGTACGTAAGTAAAGCATAAAAACTAACTAGGTGTTTGACGATCAATTATGCCAAGACCAGCATTAAGGTCAAGGAAATTAAGGAGGACGCAAACCAGGACGCCAGGCGGTAGACACGTGGTTCATTATAAAAAGAGATTTGCATCTAAGCCTAGGTGTGCTATCTGTGGTAGGCCACTGCAGGGCGTTGATGAGACCAGGGTTAAGGCGAGACGCGTTGCTGGTTTAACAGTGTCAAGGCCATACGGTGGTTACATTTGCCATAGGTGTTTGGCGTTGGCTCTTAGGACGGCTGTACGATTATCAGCGACGTGATTAAGATGGGCGTTATAGCCATTAGTGGACAAGCAGCTAGTGGGAAGACCACAGTGGCTAGGGAATTAGCTAATAGACTGAATTATAGGTTTGTGTCCATTGGTGAGTTATTTAGGAAAATCGCTATTCAAAGGGGTGTTTCATTGCTTGAGCTTCATAGGATTGCTGAGACTGATTTTAGTATTGATAGGGTTGTTGATGAGGAAACCATTAGGGAGGCTAAGAAGGATAATGTAGTTATTGAGGGTCACTTAGTTGCTTGGATGCTTAAGGATGTGGCTGATGTACGTATTTACCTGAAGGCCGACATTAGGGCTAGGTCACAGAGACTGTTAATTAGGGATGGTAAATCAATTGAGGAGGCACTGAATGAGATTAAGACCCGTGAGGAGTCCAATAGGAGGAGGTACCTGGCTATTTATGGGATTGATATCAATGATATCTCTATCTTCGACTTAATCATTGATACTACGTACATAGATGCCAAGAAGGTTGTCGATATTATCTACGAATACGTATATAATGTATTACGTAACAAGGGTAAATTTTAGACTGTGACCCTCCAACCACACCTGCTTAACCTAGTATTTTTCGATACGCCCTTAGCCATGTATAAATTGACTCACCGCCAGCCACGTACTTGTCCTTCATGAGCCTATAGGCAGATACGTAGCCCTTATAGACAAGATATGCATAGTAACTGTTGAGTTTTGCCTTAATTACGTTTGGTTTATCTGACTTAGCCATTAGGAGCGCCATGTGATACGCGTAGTATTCCCTGGTCTTTACATCACCATTCCACCACTTATCATACAATGTGTCGAGAAAGCCCAGGTACTCATCAATCTTGTCCTTGAATGGATCCCTCACATACTTCGTCAGCACGTCCTTCAACTCATCCTTCCATGTCCTAACCTCCTTAGGTTGTATAACGCTCATCAAAGTAATTAATTGTTTTTCTTTCTATTTAAATCTTTCTCTTTTTCATACAAAGAGAAAATGATTGCGGCACTCTCAATTACTTAATAATAGACTTGTTTTAACCCCTGAATTGCTTAATAAATATTGTACTGCTTGGTATGAGTACTTAGCTATAATTTTTAGTAATGTATATGATAAGTAACCTAATTTATAAACAACGTAGCCCCCTACATACAGTAACTCGCTTACTTGCTTATTACCAATACTGAGTATATACGCCTTTAACTCAGTCTTAAAGGGCGCGACTATTGAGTATATTAGGGCTAGGGCGACTATTATCAGTAATATCTCGAAGAATATCCTAACCGCACTCATATTAATTACTCCATGTTTATTCTTAAAATAAATTAATTAAATATTTTGATTGAATATAGGATGTCGCATCATAGGTAGAATGCTATTGATGCATAGCCCACGGTTTCTAACGTATATCCACTAGTATCACCAGACGTAGCGTGCCTGAGGAGGATAACGTTCCTAACACCAAGTTTCTTAGCTGCAATTATTGCCGTTGCGATGGCGCCATAACCGCAGGCTGATACGTCATAACGCTCAATAGCATCGAAGAACGAATCCTCATCAAGCCTAAGGACTGGGTCGATAGCCCTCATGTCCTTTTCCGTTGTTATTTCATGAGGTTCATAGTGATTCCAATCACTTGAGGCTACATAAACTATGGAGCCAAGTTCATGACCCGAGATTACATCAGCTATTGCATTACCAAGATCCCTAGCAACCTCCTTCGTCTGTCTCCAAATGATTATTGGCACGATCTTCACGTCATTACCGAATATATATTGAATAAAGGGTAATTGAACCTCAATAGAATGCTCCTGAGTGAAGGCGTACACGTCAGGTTCCAGGTACTTAACCCTGCTCATTAATTCCTTAGTCACATCCGAATCAACCTCAACCACTCCAAGTGGCGTCTCCCAAGTACCTTCTGGATATATAGCCACTGGCGCACCAACGCCATAGTGATTAGGTCCAATTAATATGAAGGTCTTTGGTTTGTGAAACCTATAGATCTCGACGAAGGACATGGCGGCTACAGGGCCTGAGTATATATAACCAGCATGTGGAACTATTACAATTGGTACGGCCTTATACCCCTCACGGGGCTGCCTAATCAGTTGACCTGGCCCTAATGAGTGACTTATCGACCACTCAATCTGCTTAATTAATTTATCCTTATCAGCCTCATAGAATGCACCTGCAACCGCTGGTTTACGCACCCGAACCATACAGTGATTTAGACTAGACCGGAAAATAAACGCTTTACTTTATAATGATTAGGCAAATAATCAGTGTTTTATTGGGTAATTCCCTCAAGCGATACCTTGACCTCGAATTCTTCAGGTGATACGGGCAGGTCCTCATTCTCCTTCAGCTCGCCTCTAATCCTAAGTACCTGCCTAGCCAGTAACCAGTAAACTAGGGCTAGACTTCTTCTTCCCTTGTTATTGCATGGTATTATTAGGTCTACATAGGATATTGGCGTGTCAGTATCCACAAGAGCAATGACTGGTATACCCATTGTGGCTGCTTCTTCAATTGCCTGCGCATCTGCCTTCGGGTCTGTGGATATGAGTAAGTCAGCCTCTATGTAGTGGTTAAGGTTTGGGTTTGTGAATGTTCCTGGTATGAACCTACCCGTTATTGCCTTGCACTTAACGAACTTGCAGAACATCTCCACAGGCTTGAAGCCGTATGGCTTAGCCGAGTATGCAACTACCTTCTCGGGGTCATACATGGCGATCATCTTAGCTGCAATCCTAATTCTCTCATCAATCTTCCTCAGGTTAAGTATCCTAAGCCCATCAGGTCTTACTGAGAATACAAAACCTCTCCTCTGCAGATATGCATTTGACACCCTAGTACCAAGCCTAACACCAGCCGCTAGGTAACGCTCAATGGCAATCAATAATTCCTCCTGTGGTGGAACCGGAGCTAATCCCTCCTCACGTGTCTCCTTACGTTCCTCACCCATTGAGAACTACGGTGAAGAATCTGATTAATAAGTATTTCACCACTGAGCACTCACGGTATATCATAGAGAACTAATGCCTAAGTCTCTGGGTCAGTGTTTGATTCATCCTGGCAGCCTTACCCATGTAATCCTGAATTCTAATTAACTCATTGAGCTTAGTAATCCTCTCACCACCAAGTACTCCGCTCTTAATTATTGGTGCTCCAAACCCAACGGCTATGTGAGCCAGCGTCTCATACTCAGTGTCCCCAGACCTATGGGATACCACTGGTACGTAGCCGTTGGATACGGCTAACCTAACGGCTTCCCAAGCCCTCGATAATGTCCCTATTTGGTCGGGCTTTATTATTATGGCATTTGCAGCACCCTCCTTAATACCCCTCGATAACCTGGATGGATTAGTTGTGAATAAGTCATCACCAACGATTAGGCACTTGTCGTTAACGGAGTCCGTTAATTCAGCGAAGGATTGGAAGTCCTCCTCATGGAATGGATCCTCAACATAAATAAGTCCGTACTTATCAATCAATCCCTTAACAAACTCAAGCTGTTCCTTAGGTGTTCTCGAGACTCCCTCATTTGTATATACGTACTTCTCACCATTCCAGAGTGTCGATGCGGCCATATCAACGCCAATACCTATTTCAAAACCCACCCTACTACTGACCTCCTTAACGGCCCTACTCAGGATATCCAATGCGGTATTCGTTGAAATCCTTGCTGACCAGGCTCCTTCGTCATTACGACCGCCCGTGAACGTTGGATCAGCCTTAACCAACTCCTTAAAGACAGTCCTATGGACCTCAATGTTTGCCTTAAGTGCCATGTAAATGTCTGGAGCTCCGTATGATAATACGAGGAATTCCTGAATATCAGGGCCAAGGCCACGGCTATGCTTACCACCACCAATAACATTACCCAGTGGGTATGGTAAATCCCTCGCATTAGCGCCACCGAGGTGTTGATAAAGCGGTATTTCCAACGCGTTAGCAGCCGCCCTTGCCACGGCCATTGAAGTGGCTATGGCCACCGCACCACCAATTCTAGAGAAGTTCTCTGTACCATCAATTTCCTCAAGCCTAGCATCTACCTCACCCTGTATTGACGCGTCCAGACCCATTAGGTCAGGCGCAACGTTTTTCTCAAACGTACTTATTGCAAGATCAACATTGTCATTGGGGAAGTAAACAACTTCATGAGAACCCCTTGAGGCACCGGCAGGTGCTGCTGCTCTACCATAACCATCCGTTAAGTAAACCTCAACCTCAACAGTCTCCTCACCCCTTGAATTAAAAATTTTCCTGATGCCCAAGTCCTCCATTGTAGTGTCCGGCATAAATCTCAAGTAATTAATGCGATCCAGTATTAATGCATTATTGTATGCAAGTATACGTTTACTTTACGTATACATCTCATTTACTTAAGAATAGCCTTAACAAGATCAATAAGTGGATATAACGTATCGGAATTAATTACGATCCTCGCCGCATTGGCAACCTCCTCATTAACAGGATTATAGGCTATGGAATACCTAGCCCTCCTGAGCATTGGTAAGTCCATATCACTATCACCAACGGCCATCACATAATCCCAATCAAGTCCCAGCCTATTAATTAGATCATTAACTATGTTCTTATTCTCTACATTAACCTTAACAGATATTAATGAGTCATCATTATCAAGCACTAACTCATTACTAATGAAGTAATTAATATACTCCCTAATGGGGATTCCCGTGTAATTCAAGCCACCGCTTACGGCTATTACCAATACGTCATTATCCCTAAGGAATTTTAGTAATTCCAGTGTACCTCTCCTTAGGGTTACAGGGACCTCAACCCAGCTCCTCGGTACACCCATCCAGAGAAGCGCATCGACAAGTGCCCAATCCCTATAATTAATAAGCCCTGATGCATAGGCCTCCCTATTCAATGAAGCCCATTCCTCGGTGCCGAGTACCCTATGTAGGTGCTGCCATGCTGACCTGAAGTACGTTAGAACTCCATCAACATCAAGTATCGCAGCCCTAATCATCACTCAACACCAATACTCACGCCCTTAATTAGTAATTTAATTATGAGAAGTCCATTCCTATACTCCGCGTGGGAGCCTTCCACGGTGACTGACACAGGCAACTCCCTAATGAGTAGGTACTTCCTATTGTTACCCTCAGCCTTAATGAAGAGTTTATCATCATCGAGAAGTTTTACGATTATACTCTCCTTACTAACGCCTGGAACTTCCACCTCAGCAATTACGTGATCACCCTCAATCCTAATCACGTGCTTAGGCTCCCTATATTCACCATGTTCAGGTATTTCCCAATTACCCAAGTCAATCCTAATTGCTATATTCATGTTTCTTCATTAAGTCTTGCATAAAAGCGTTTTTAAAGGCATAATACGTCATTCTCGAGTATGCCCATTGACTTCAGGGATTGGTCCTCAGGTGCGATAACGACACTTGAGATGCGTGTTATAGATAGGAATGCTGCCTACATGGGTGTTGATAGGCACATACTCATGGAAAATGCGGGCAGGTCTGTGGCCACTACGGTTATTGAGAGGTACCCGAAGGTCCGGAGGATACTTGTTGTTGCTGGATTGGGTGATAATGGTGGTGATGGTATTGTGGCTGCCAAGTACCTGCATTCATGGGGCAGGGAAGTTAAGGTGGTTCTCCTGGGCCGCATTAGTGATGCTAGGGAGGAGCTTGTTGTGGATAATTTAGGAATTCTTAGGGGACTAAACATAGAGATAATGGAGGCCCCAACGCCCTATGACTTACTTGCCTACCAAGACATTTTTCATCCATGGGCTGAGGTAATAATCGACGCAATAATAGGGACTGGGATAAAGGGTGTTCTTAGGGAGCCGCAGGCCACGGCTATTGAGTTAATTAATAAGTCATCGGCGTATAAGGTGGCTGTTGACATACCCAGTGGGTTGGACCCTGACACTGGTGAGGTTAGGGATATTGCGGTTAAGGCGCACGTCACCGTAACAATGCACAGACCGAAGGTTGGCCTGATTAAGGAGGGCGTTTCCCAGTATGTTGGCGATTTAGTGATTGCTGATATAGGTATTCCCGAGGAGATAGAGCATATAATTGGCCCTGGAGACTTATACTACCTGGGTTATGCCAGAAAACCTGATTCTAAGAAGGGTGATAATGGCCGTGTACTATTCATTGGCGGTTCCAGGGAGTTCACCGGCGCCATTTACCTAGCGGCTAAGGCGTCGCTTAGGACTGGTGTTGACTTGTCGATAGTCATGGCCCCAAGGGATGTGGCTAGGGATATCAGGGCTCATGATCCAAGCATAATAGCGATACCCCTTGATGGTGACTACCTAATGCTTAATCATGTGGATCAAATAATGGAGCAGGTCGGTAAGTCCCATGTGATAGCCATCGGCCCTGGGCTTGGGCTTAGGGAGGAGACTATGAAGGCTGTTGTTGAGTTGGTTTCTAGGGCTGTTGATGTTGGTAAGAAGGTAGTAATTGATGCTGATGCCATTAAGGCGATTGGTGAGTTGAAGAGGCAGGACTTAATCACAAAAAATGTTATTGTAACTCCACACGCTGGTGAGTTTAAGTGGTTGACTGGAATAGACGTGACTAAGGAGGGGAATACATGGTCGAGGGCTTTGATGGTGCGTGATGTGGTTAAGTCTTCATTGAGGGGTGGCATCGTCCTGCTTAAGGGTAATGTTGATGTAATAACTGATGGGCAGAGGTATAAGGTTAATTTCACTGGTAATCCTGGGATGACCGTTGGAGGTACTGGGGATGTACTCACTGGTGTTGTTTCGGCATTAATGGTTAAGGTTCAGGATTCACTTGAGGCAGCTGCAATTGGCGCCTTCATAACGGGACTTGCAGGTGACTTGGCGGCTAAGGACCTTGGTTATCACATAACACCCACTGATGTTATAGAGAACATACCCAAGGTATTTAGGAGGTTAGTGAGTGTTGATGAGATCGTTAACTCATCAATTCATCCACAAGCCCTAAGACTGATTGGTTAGGCATTACTTATCAGAAGCCTGGAAGCTCATCAATTACTGATCAGGGTCCACCATGATCATCACTTGGATTTATACTATAATCGTTAAATTATTAAACTTACGCTAATGGTGCATTTACTACCCTTTTACTCCGTGGTGAATGTTCACGCTTACCTCTCTCACGGGTTTTCTTAATGTCCAGGGCAATGTCCAATGGGTTGTAGGTTATTGTTACGTTTACAGCATCACCATCGGTGCAAGCGACAATGTGTATCTTTGGATCATTAATTAGTAGCACTTCACAGTCAAAGTCTAGGTTTCCATAATCACCAGTTAATTGCTTCCTTAGGACTAACCACAGCGTTTTTCTTATCACTATTGTTTCCCTTATCATTCTATTTCAATAATTCAACTCCAGATAAATAAAAGTTTCCCCTCAATTCTTCAAAAACATACTAAGTAAAGATTAATTTTGTTCTTGATGCAGATTGCGATTAATCCTACGAGACCTGTAATGAGTGAAATGTTTATTCCTAAGGTAACTAGATTTATGTTCAATGAATAGTAAATTGATTGGTAGGAGGATCCATACAGACACTGGCGCATTATCGCTATTAATAACTAATTACCTATTTTCCTTAATAACCCTATTAATTATCGAGAAATACCAAGTTAACATCACTAGGTTAACTCTAACGGCAGGCCTTGCCTTATTGAATATCATGAGCCTCGTGAGAGCTCATCTAGGCTTGGCTTCCAGGAGAGGTTTACGTGATTACTTACTATTCCTAATAAACACAGCCCCATACCTAGTGCTTATTCCGTACCTGGGAATTTGGTTATTGATACCCCTAACACCACTTGCATTATTCATGACTGAGGTAGTGCGTAGGAAGGGTAGGTCTGTGGTAACCAATGTTTCTGGAACTGCGCTAATAGCATCGACATACTTGGCGTGGTACATCCTCATGGGCGGTGATTTGGTGGCTAAGGTAATAGTGGCGTCGTTAGCATGGATTATTTACCACGCGTTCTCTGCGCTGTACGTGGAGGGTAAGTTACCGTTTAGACAGGGTGTTAAGCCATACCACTCATCACTTCTTTGGTTCATAAGCCTGCCAGCCCTGGCCTACGGACTTTACACCGCTGATGGATTATTGTCTTTAATTGTGCTTATTGAGCCGACGATTAGGGCGTTTATTGCCGTTAGGGAAGGTAAATTACCGATGAATGATTTGAGGCGTAGTATTAGGAGGATTGGTATTTGTTTATTAATTGAATCACTGGTCTTAGCTGGTTTAATACTGGTCCTTGTCTATGGATTACCATGATCATCCCTGATAGAGAATCACGCCGGAGTACCAATTAAGGGTTGAGCCTGGTGCCTGAATTACTAATTTCCAACATGGGTAATTACTAATACTTGCAGTTATTGTCTCTGAGGTTGTTGATATTGCTGAGTATACTGGAGTACTTATTTGTGTACCGGGTACTGTGTAGCAGTAAATAGTTACATTACCGCCGGCTGGAATACTTAGGTTTATAAGCAGGGTCTCCACAAGCGTTAAATTACTGAACATAAATAATGTGTAGGTCTGTTGTATTACCATGTAAGGCGCGCCATACAGTTGATAATACATAACCGTCCTACCTGTTATTTCATTAAGTAAATTAATGATCTTAGTATTATTACTGGCCACATAATTACTAACATTAGTTATAGCATTATATATCGAATTCCCCACATTATTTATTGTTGATGTAACGTTTACTTCAATATTACTTTGGGTCGTTTTAATCGAGTTAATGATTGTTGAGTTTACCCTAGATAATGCGTTAATTACCTTAGTATTACTACGGTTTACCGCATTTATTATATTTGTCGTATTAACACGTTGATAATAATAAATATTCTCTAGATTCATGATTACCAAACCTAAGTGGTCATATATGCTCCTTGTGTAATTTAATACCGATCCTATTGTTAGGTTAATCGGTACAAGGTACTGTTGTTGCATTGTGTTTTCCTGAGTCAGTATGTTGCCTGTATTCGTCATTATGGGATTAAGATAAATAATTATTGATATTGCTAACAACACAATTACTATCGCTAGCAACACCAGGGTATACCTGGTGTCCCATGCCATACATTAGATAATTAATACTCTCGAATTTATATGAGTTGCTGAGGGTTAAATGGGTTTACCCAATTGTTATGGTATTGTGACTTATAGAGAAATAGTTATAAGGACATAAGTAGTAATAGGTCTAATGGGACCGAGCGCATTAGATGAGGTTGATCAAATCCTCCGAAGTAAAATGAGTGATGAAATGTATCGAAGATTAATGAACATAAAGAATCCCGAACTCCACAAGTTTATAGCCTGGGCAATAGACCTCTGTAAACCCGACTCCGTGTTTATAAACACGGGTAGTTCCGAGGATTTCGACTACATTAGGAAGAAGGCCATAGAAATTGGTGAGGAAATGCCACTGAAGATTCCTGGGCATACTGTGCATTTCGATAGTCCCTACGACCAGGCTAGAGCCCGTGAGGACACGGCTATATTACTGCCTGGTGGTCAGAAGCTACCGTTTATAAGGACGAAGGATCGTGATGAGGGATTGAAGGAAATGTACTCACTGCTTGACGGAGTAATGAAGGGTAGGGAGATGCTGGTAGGCTTTTACTCACTTGGACCTAAGGGTTCCCCATTCAGTATATTGGCTGTTCAAATAACGGATTCCTACTACGTAATGCATAACGAGAACATACTCTATAGGGCTGCCTACGATGAATTTGTCAAGCAGGGCGAGAGGGCCAGGTTCCTTAGGTTTCTTCATTCTCAGGGAGAATTGAATGAAATGAAACAAAGCAAGAACATTAAGCAAAGGAGGATTTACATAGATCTCCCTGGCGAAACCGTATACTCAGTAAATACGCAATACGGCGGTAACAGCATTGGTCTCAAGAAACTAGCCCTTAGGCTCACGATAAAGAGGGCAATGGAAGAGGGCTGGCTCAGTGAGCACATGTTCCTAATCGGTGTTGAGGGGCCGAGGGGTAGGGTCACATACTTCACTGGGGCGTTTCCCTCGTACTCAGGCAAGACATCAACTGCAATGATCGGCAGGTTACTTGGGGATGACCTAGCATTCCTAAGGAATGTCAATGGTGAGGTCAAGGCAGTCAATCCTGAAGTGGGTGTTTTTGGAATTATTGAGGGTATAAACCCCATTGATGATCCATTAATATACGAGGTACTAACCAGGCCTAATGAGATAATATTCTCCAATATATTGATTACAGAGAATGGTGAGGTTTACTGGAATGGAATGGGCAAACCAGAGCCTGAGAGGGGTATTAATTACACGGGTAAGTGGTGGAAGGGTAAGACGGATGAGAAGGGTAATCCAGTACCACCATCACATCCGAATGCCAGGTTCACGGTATCATTAAAGGCATTTAAGAACCTGGATCCAGCCTATGATGATCCTAATGGTGTTGTCGTTGGTGGAATAATCTTCGGTGGCAGAGACCCCGACACACTGGTGCCTGTCTTTGAATCCTTTAATTGGGAGCATGGTGTAGTAACGATAGCCGCATCACTTGAGTCGGAGAGGACTGCCGCAGTGATAGGCAAACCCGGCGAGAGAGAGTTTAACCCAATGGCTAACCTGGACTTTCTGTCTGTGGATCTTGGTGTTTACATATCGAATTACCTAAAGTTTGGTGAGGTGCTTACAAGGCCTCCGAAGATATTCGGCGTTAATTACTTCCTTAGGGATGAACAAGGAAGATTCCTAAATAGTAAGGAGGATAAGAGGGTCTGGCTTCAGTGGATGGAGAGGAGGATCCATAATGAGCTTAATGCCATAACGACACCCATAGGCTATATACCGAGGTATGAGGACTTAAGGATATTGTTCAGGGAGGTACTCAATAGGGATTATGGGCTTGAGGACTATACAAAGCAATTTGCAATAAGGACCACTAAGCTCCTTGAGAAGATAGATAGGATTTGGAAGATATACTCGGAAATACCAACAATACCGAAGAGGTTCTTTGATGTGCTTGAGGAACAGAAACAAAGATTGCTGGACGCCAGGAGTAAGTATGGTGATGTAATACCACCACAAAAGTTTGAGTGATTATAGGACATTAATTCATTCATTCAAAACCATTAATTTATATCGAGAACCACTAAGATTAGCCGCAGCATTTATTACCTGCAACTCATTCTTTGTGGCCAGTGTTACTGCACGCCCTCTTCTATCAAGCCTTGCGGTCCTACCTATCCTGTGAATGTAAGTTTCTGGGTTGTTCGGTACATCGAAATTAATTATTAACTCCACATCAATTATGTCTAAACCCCTAGAGGCTAAATCCGTAGTTACTAATACGATATTTCCATCCTCATCCCTAAACCTTCTTAATACTCTCTCCCTCATGTACTGTTTCATGCCGCCATGAAGTAACAACGCATAGTACTCCCGGGACAACTGTCTATGAAGTTTATACGCCCTCTCCCTAGTGTTTGTAAAGACTATGGACTTACCCGCTAACTCCTTCGTCATAACGCTATATTTCTCACTCCAAAATCCATTAATTAAGTACACAATCTGCTCCACATGTGGTAATTCATACTCGTGACTACCCGTCCTTAAGAAGACGGGATTTCTCATAATACTACGCAATAACTCATACACCTCCCTGGGCAGTGTCGCAGTGGCAGCATAGGCTTGTTTCCTATTGTGAGCTAGGCTCGATATTACACGAACATCATCTATAAAACCCATATCCAGCATCCTATCCACCTCATCAATAACGAAGTAATTAACACGACCTAAATCAATGTAAGACTTCCTCACCAAATCTAGTAATCGACCAGGCGTCGCCACAACAAGAGATGCATCCCTTACAGAGCTTATTTGCTCATCATAAGGCACACCACCATAAACAACAGCATGCCTAAACCCAAGGTACTTATTGAAGTAGGTAAATTGCGAAGCAACCTGCAGTGCCAATTCGCGGGTTGGCACGATAACTAGAGATTCCGTCACCTTACCAACCATGGAATTCATGATAGGCAGTAGGTAGGCTGCAGTCTTACCACTACCTGTTCGAGCCTGCATAGCAATATTAACACCTTTCAAAGCCCTGGGAATAACCAAACACTGAATCTCTGTAGGTCTCTCAAATCCAAAATCAAAAAGGGCCCTTCTAAGCTCTTCCCTCAGTTCGTTAAATACCCCACTCATTCAGCACCGATAAACTGGGTATTAATAAAACGGAGCATAGAAGAATCCACGTATCCTGGAGTAATGCATAATTACGGCGTAAATATAAATATCCGGGTGTGAATTAATACTGGCGTAAATGGCATCACGATGGTACGCCAGGGCTGAGCGATATAGGGCATTAAGTCAGGACATGCTCAGTAGGGGCTTTTATCCAGAGTGCCCCGTTTCTTTGCCCAGCAGGCCGCCGAATTTTACCTCAAGGGAAAACTCATAGAATTAACAGGTTCAAGACTATATACGCACTCAATAGTTGCATTGTTAAATCAGGTAATTTCCATACTCAATAAGCCCCTAAGCAACGACATCATTAAGTGCGCCAAGCTCCTTGCAGAACAATACATAGGGTCTAGATACCCAGATGTTCGAATGCTTGATTATGATAAGGATGATGCCGAGGATTGTCTTAGATGCATGGAAATGGTGATGAACTACGTCTAGGGAAATACTCCTTAAGATGCACCGTGAGATTGAGGAGTGGATAAGGGAGTTATGCGGTAAGGGTTACATAGTCGTATTATTCGGCTCGAGAGCTCGCGGTGAAGCCAGGATAGATAGTGACTGGGATTTATTGATCATTGGTGATAAGCCACCAACTGAACCGCCGAATGACCTAGCCCAGGTACATTATGCCGATGAATTAACTGCCGAGGAGGAAATCAGGAACTTCAACACATTATTCCTCGACGCATTCTACGAGGGTAAATTACTGTGCGGTGACTCAGTGACATTCAACAGACTAAAAGACCTAGTACTTAGCATCACAAGAGGTTTCCTAAAAACAAAAGATGGATGGATAAGGACAAGGTAAGGCATTAAGAATTAAGTTGGGTACGTATTTCAAGGGCTGAATCCTTTTTCGTGTTTGTGGAAATGTTTTTATTCGTTTCTTTGGGATATGCCTTAGTGACAAAGCCGTAGCCACTTCTACTAAAACTGAATATGTATATCCAGGGAGATACATTGCTTGGTAACTCGTAGATGTATTCATCATCCTCATGCTTAATCAATTTACTAACCTCAGAGACGTGGACAAGCTCATTACCGATAAGGACATAGGCGTACCAAGAACCACGAGTACCACCACGTCTCTTCTCACGAACAAGCATAAATTATCTAATTTTAGTGCTCTTCATTGACTTTTAATTATTTGCTATACATTTGGCGTATTTTGTATCTCTGTATTTTCCCGCTTTCTGTCTTTGGTAGTGAGTCTACAAAGATTACCTCATGTAGGTGCACGTGCTTTGAGTAGTTCTCCCTCACGAAGTTTATTAATTCTCTGGCTAATTCATCACTTGGCTTATAACCTGGTTTTAGCACCACGAAGGCTTTGAATATGTGGCCCCTAACTGGGTCCTCAAATGCCACTGTGGCTGACTCAAGAACCGCTGGGTGCTTTATTAATACGCTCTCTATCTCGAATGGACCAACCCTATATCCCGAAACCTTAACTACATCATCCTGCCTACCTACGAACCATACATACCCATCCTCATCAATCCTTGCCGTGTCGCCAGTTAGGTACCATTCTCCACGGAAGGCATTCTTAGTTCTCTCAGGCGCGTTTATATAACCCATGAAGCAGAAACCCTCCGAAGTTTTCTTAACAGCGAGGGCATCATCAATCACGGTCACCTCATAACCAGGCGCTGGTAACCCCATACTGCCGGGTTTCAGCTCCGCCTCATAGCCCCAGCCATTATAAACAACCATACCAACCTCAGACTGGCCATAGTGATCCTTAACGGGAACACCTAACTTATCCTGGAACCACCTAATTACCTCAGGATTAAGCGGCTCACCAGCCGAGCTAAGCCTTCTAACCTTTAGGTTATACCTGCCTATGTCCTTAACGGTCCCCATGATAAGCCTATAAGCTGTTGGTGCGAAGGTGAAGTTGGTAATCCTCAACTCCTCCAACAACTTAAGTATATCCTCTGGTGAGAATGGTTTATCCAGAAACACCACAGGTTTTCCAAACATTAACGGACCTATAATACCATAATAAAGTCCATAAGCCCAACCTGGGTCTGCACCATTCCAAAATGTGTCATCCTCCTTGAGACCAATACCGTACTTCATGTAGACGTATGTATTATATAATAGCCTATAGTTCACCATGGCGCCCTTAGGTTCACCCGTAGTCCCTGATGTGTATATTAAAATAGCCATCTCATTTAAGTCAGGTTCCCTAACGTCCTTAATGGGTTCGGTATTAAGGGTTTCATCGAAGGAGACAGCCTTACCTACCTTACCTGGAAAGGATATGAGCTTTATGTCAAGGTCTTTAACCTTCTCATACTGATCCTCCTGAATAAACATGGCACTTGGCTTCCTATCCTTAATCCTAGCCTGTATAGCCAATGGCCCAAATGCCGTGAATAATGGCTGATAAACACCACCAACAATCCATGTTGCTAAGAGCACGATAACCTGCTCAACCTTCTTAGAAGCCAAAACCGCAATCACATCACCAGGCTTAACACCATTCTCCCTAAGCCAATTAGCCAATCTAAGCGCCTTATCCGTAACCTCGTAAAAGCTCATTATCTGCCTATTCCAATCCTTATCAAACCTAATAATGGCGGGATCATTACTCCTCCTTAAGAACGTACGTATCAACCCACCATTACTCGTGAAGTACTCCTTAGTCTCATCCCACGAAAACATTTTTACTAAATCTACGTACCTCATAACATTTTATCGATAAAAACCCTTATAAACATTATCCTCTTTTTATAATTCTACACCTAAAGAAGAAAAAGTATCAGGGTATAGATTTATCACTCTAAAACCCAGCTAAGTTGAGACTTAATGCGGTCCTTAAGGCATAATGCTTTCTCTAATAAATGATTATTTAAACTTAAACGAACAATCAGCGTCGCAGACCGTAAGATAGCGTAATTATTGAATTTACTAGGAATTGATCATTAATTTGGCGGGCCCGGTGGGATTCGAACCCACGACCTACGGGTTAAAAGCCCGCCGCTCTACCTGGCTGAGCTACGGGCCCGATTTATTTGCTAATGCCTGTGCCTTTTAAGGTTTTATGTCGCCTTAGTTTTTTAATTGGCAATATTTTAATTATGTCGTGACCTCGATCGTCAATGCCAGGCTTGGCGATTATCACGGTGAGTGGGCTTTGGATGGTGGTACTGTTAGGTATGTTGAGTATATAGGTGGTGATGTTATTGAGGCTGAGCTTGAGGGTTGTGGTGAGGACTATACTGATTGTGTTGTTGAGGATGTTGTTAAGAGGCTTGGTGATGAGCTTAAGCTTCCCAGGTCAGTCCTTGGTTCAGTGAAGGCTAGGCTTAAGGTTCTCGGTTTCCCATTGGTGATTACGCTGCGTGAGGAGGTTAATGCTTCGATTATTGAGTTTAGGGGTAAGAATGGTAGTGCCCAGTTAATAATTCGTTACCAATTTATCTCCTGAAGAGGATTGCCCTGAGTACCGCGTATAGTATGAATGCGGCTATGAATATTATTAAGGCCAGAAGCGCTATTCCACCGAGCCCCAACTTCACGTATGAGTAACTACCCAGGATACTGCCTAAGCCCATGCCGAATCCAAGTACTAGGCTGTATAGGCCCATTGCCGAGCCCCTCATGCTTATTAATGCCTCATCACCCGTTAATGCGAGTATTGATGGTACCACGGCGGATGCCATGAATATGAAGGGGGCTGAGGCGGCGACGGCGATTATCGGGTTAACACCCAATAGGAGCAGTACTGTTAGTATTATGAGACCGATACTTACACCTATAACTCCAATACTCATTGTTTTTAACCTACCAAGCCTGTCCGATACGTAACCAAAGAATACAGAGCCTAGGCCAACCACGAGTGTTGCGCCTAGGAATAGGGCACCAACATGTATCGGCATAACACCCTTAATACTTCCTATGGCCCTGCCTGAGTATATTGCGGCGCCGAGTATCATTGTTATTGAGAACCAAATGGGTAGTGTCGGTATGGCCTTCCTTGAAACACCCCTTAACGGGTTTAGGTATACAGCGCCTATGGTTGGCTTGGTCTCGATTATGTAATTAAGGACTATTGCGTAGAGTATGACCAGTAGTATTAGTAGTATTATGAATGCTATCGGCCCCCTAACCACCTGGTAAAGTATTGAGCCAATCATGTAGCCAAGTGCGTAGCCAAATATGTTCATGAAGTCAAAGACACCCATGCCCAATCCCCTATATCCCTTCTCTGTTAGATCCGTTATCATTGCAAGCGTGGATACGAGGACCAAGGCTGCACCGAAGCCCATTGCGCCATTAAATGCAGCAGTGGCCATTGGATTTCTCAGCAGGGCTATTGCTAGGTATATTAATGCCATGAATATTAAGATCCAAGTGTACCCAAGTATCAGTGTTAATTTCCTGCCTAGCCTATCAGCCATGTACCCTGCTATGAAGGAGCTTAAGGCTTCGACAAATGGGTATGAGGCCAGTATCAAGCCGATCATTATGTTATTACCTGGTGATAGGTAGGATATTAGGAATGTATTGGCTCCTGATCCAACCCTGATCATTAGTATTGGTAGGTACGGCAGTAACGCCCTTGTATTCCTCATTAGAATCAACGAGGTACTTAATCCTTATTAATTTATTAAGTAGTAGTTCTCGGTATGAGTACCATACAATTAATCGATAGGTACTCAAGACAGGTTGCTGTCATTGGTAAGGAGGGTCAGGAAAAGTTATCGAGGGCTCATGTGGCGGTTATTGGCCTTGGTGGTCTCGGGACTCTTGTGTCCATGTACCTAGTTGGTGCTGGTATTGGTGAATTAACAATAGTTGATTACGATACGGTTAGCCTAACGGATCTTCATAGGCAACTACTCTATAGGGAGGAGGACGTGGGTAAGCCTAAGGTTGAGGTTGCTGTCAGGAGACTTCGTGATCTAAACTCAACCGTAAAGATAAAACCAATTAATGAGGCGTTAACCGACGAGAATTCAGAACTAATCGTTAAGAATGTAGATGTTGTAGTTGACGCCCTCGATAATTGGATAGGTAGGCAAGTACTTAATGAGGCAATTGTTAAGTTGAGGAAGCCCCTAGTCCATGGCGCAGTAAATGGTTGGTACGGACAAGTATCAACAATAATACCAGGCAAGACGCCCTGCCTCTACGAATTGGTTCAGGTTAGGTCATTACCCCAGTGCGTGGGCTATTGTCCTGTTGTTGGTCCAGTGGTTGGTGTCGTAGCATCAATAGAGGCAACCGAAGTCGTTAAATTGATAACGGGCATTGGTGAGCTCCTCACCAGTAAATTATTAATTATTGATGGTAAGAATTGGGTCATTGATGAGATAAAGCTTAGTAGAGTTGAAAATTGCCCTGTCTGCTCAAGATACCTTAAAGAAAAATAATTTTAAGGAATTAATTAGCGGTTTTCTGCTCATGAGGAGGTTTTTATCAGCATTATGGGCTAAACTGAGTAATAGGCCATTGGCGCTTTGTGATAGTGGTGATGTTGATGGTATAACAAGCGCCGCCCTATTCCTAAGGAAGTACTCAAATGGTATTGTTGTCCTTGCAGCACCCAGTGAGGTTAATAGGTCTTGGTGGATTAAACGCCTTTCCTGGACCTTCGTGGCCGACCTTCCATGCCCAGGTAAAGTATTGATTAGGGCTGATCACCATAGAACAAATAAGCCCTGTGCAAAGGTTGAGTTTTATGACCCTGAGGCACCATGTTCGGCATTAATGGCCATGAAGGCCCTTGGCCTCGAGAATGATACCGTAGCAAATGGCTTGGTCAAAGTCGCAATAGAGACGGATACCGCGAACATAACGAGTAAGGAGGCCGAGAATCTTGACTTAGCGGTTAGGTTCGCCTCATACCCTGAGAAAATATACATAGTAAGGAACCTGGCAATTAATGGTCTTCAAGCATTAAGCAATGCTAAGATACGCAACCTAGTGGAGAGGGGTTATAGGGCTAAGAAGCTCATGCTTGAGATTGCGGATAAAATACCTATTAAGGAGATAATTAATATTTATAGTCCAATAGACCTCGGTATATCCTATAGGCAATTAACCATTGAGCTTCAGCACAGGGGTGCCAAAATGGTAAATGTACTACTGAGACTGAGTAGGAGGACCTTCAGGTACTACTGCGGTGCTGATAAGAATAGTCCCTATGACTGTACACAAGTCGCCACTAAGCTTGGCGGTGGTGGTCATAAATACGCCTCGGGCGCGCAATATAAGTCGCCGCTCCTCAATCCAGGGTGGGGTGTTGAAGCTTTCATAAACGTGTTAAAGGCCTACTTAAATATTGATAGACTTGAGGTACTTGAGCTATCGAGGAATTCCATAAGGGTTATAACGTACTAATTCTCATCAGCGCTTTGGACCTTCGTCACTATTCAGTGGCTACCATTCTCATCACAGGTAGTACTAAGGCTTACTAGAGAAAGCCCTTTAAATGTGAGTTTTCACGATATTGGCGGGTCTTCTTGGGTAAAGTTGTCGTTATTGATCACCCATTGGCTCAAGCCATCTTAACGACACTTAGGGATAGGAATACGAAACAGATTGAGTTTAGGAAGGGCCTCGTTAGGCTTGGCAGGTTAATGGGTTATGAAATAGTGAAGTCAATGGATATAGAAACAGTAGAAGTAGAAACACCACTTGGTGTTAAAGCCAAGGGAGTTAGGATTAGGGACCTTGATCATATAGTCATTATTCAAGTGCTTAGGGCAGCCATGCCCCTTGTTGAGGGTCTCGTTAAGATCTTTGCAAATGCCAGGATGGGTGTTGTCAGTGCCAGGAGAGTTGAGGAATCACATGTACCTGGTTCGCTGGATTTTGATATCGAGATTACGTATGTTAAGGTGCCGAGGATATTCGACGACGATATATTAATAATTGCCGATCCAATGCTAGCGACCGGGTCTACAATAATCTCCGTATTAAGGCAAGTCCTTAAATATGGGGCTCCCAAGAGAACGATTATAGCCAGCGTCATAGCCACTAAGTACGGCATAGACAGAGTGCTTAGGGAATACTCATTTGCCGAGATATACACAGTAGCCATAGACCCTGAAATAAACGAGAAGGGCTATATAGTACCTGGACTAGGCGATGCTGGGGATAGGGCGTTTGGTGGTCCTTAAATTAAATCTCCTAATTACGAGATGAAATCCTTCTCATTACATAATTCAAAGCCTCATCAACCAAGCCCTTCCTAGCCAACTCATTAAACTTCTCATCGTTATCCAACTCCATGTATAGGCTCAACCTGGTCCTCACATCACTAACCACCTCCTTAAGTCTACTCTTAACTGCGTACCAAACCCTCGCCATATTCATTAATTCCTCATCCTCCCTGAGGAAATTCATTATCTTATCCAGGGCCCTCCTTGCCACAATACCACTTAGTCCCTCGGTGGTTACGGCAATCCTTATACCATTAATCTCACTCTCGAAGGGAACAACGACCTCAGTTTCCTCAGCATTAGTAGCATCATTAAAGAACTTCCGTAAATCCCTAGCAACCTCCCTAACTCTTTCATTAATTGCTGGGTCATTAGTAGCAATAACCACTAGGTCGGCCCACTCAATGCTTTTTCTGAGTAATTCCTCGTTATTTACATCACCCCTCATTAGCTCTATTTTTCCCTGCTCTGCATAGTGCATTAGCTCATTACTAAATTCAAGGCTTAAGACCCTAACATTGGCACCTGCCAGGAGGAATTTAACGGCCCTCCTCGTACCAACACCACCACCCCCGATCACTAGTACATTCCTGCCGTTAAACTCAATGAAGAGTGGTATCCTCACATACTTAATCTCTTAGGGGGTCATTTATTTTTACTTGCACCTTTTAAATGCAAGATTCTTTTTATAGTGAGATCCCTAATATTAATGATGGTATTAAGCGACGGCACTTCCTCATTAACCCTCAAATCAGAATCCTTAATACTATTCTTAATCCACGTGCATTCATTGATTAGGAGGCTATGGACGGACCCAGGTACATCAGACCTAGTTAATTGCCTAATTATATAATCATCACTAAATTCAACAACTAACCTGGGCCTATTAACATTACCCACATCAAAGCCAAGCATTAGGGCTAAGTCATGTTCATATTTCTTAGAAAAGCCATTAATGACTTCCTCAAGTCTTGTTCGATTACATGGTAATGGTAACCTAGGCATTATAACCTCAATTCCCGATTTAGCGAGTAATACTGCCAATATTGAATAGAACTGAGGCTTAACACCTGGTGGTGTTAACATAAGTACCCGCGCATTGGTATTGCTGGGTGTTAGTGTCATTATTTCGTAATTAATGCGTACGTGATAGTCATCACCATCAAATATCCTAAGCATTAGTGAAGCGCATGAAGAAATGCTTAATAGTATTACTTTTTGAGGAATTCCTCGAGCCTCGCCTTGACCTCAGGCTTCAGCGATTCCTCGGCTAGAGTATTTAGTAATTCATCCCACCTATCACTAACCTCATTAATCATTGAGGATATCATTAGTTTCTTAATGATTGAGTAAACACCGTGAGGCACGGAACCTATCTTATTGATTAATTCCAGGGACGTCTTTAAGCCATCATTAACATCACCAACAACCCTATGGACAAGACCCCACGCAACAGCATCATCAGTGCTCAACCTAAAGTCCCTATCCAGAAAGAACCTAGACCTCAGAATGCCGAAGAGGTATGGCGCAAAGGCTGGTGTGACAGGCACGAGACCATACCTAATACCTGGTAATGAGAATTCCGAGCCCCTAACAGCGACTACCTGATCAACGAAGTATAAAAGCTCCGTTGCGAAGCCATACGCTGAACCATTGACCAGGGCTATCACTGGCCTCTCGCATTTTGCAATAGTAATGACTAAATCCCTAATGGCTGAGAAGTACCTCCTTGATTCATCAATTGTTTTGAAGCCGTAAATCTCAGCAAGGTCAAGACCCGCGGAGAAGTTTCTGCCCTCGCCAGTTATTATGACACCCCTATAATCCCTACAGCCCAGGGCCACGGCATCCTTAGCCCTCAAAGTCAACTCGAGACTAAACGCGTTCCTCTTTTCGGGTCTGTTTAACTTTACGATTAATGCATCTTCCATGGGTGCGGTAATTACAATGTTCATAATCTCTCATTGCATATAGGCTTAATATAATTTAACTTATCCTGTTCTTAAATTACAAGTAACCCTTATAAGAGTACTTTAAGACGTTGTGAGGGCATCTTGGTATACCCAACGGATAGGGTCGAGGCCGTGAATTACAACTCAAAAAGAGGCCAGGTTGAACTGACCAAGGGATACCCAGAGGAAAAGTTTCTGTGGAATGTTGATTTCCACCCAACACCAATAAGGAAGAGGAATTGGGATTGGTACACATACGCAGCCATTTGGTTTAGTATGGCGTTCATAGTACCCAGCTGGTCACTAGCAAGTGTTGGTTTGTCCTTTGGCTTAGGAACTCTTGACTCAATATTACTCGTATTCCTGGGCAACGTCATAGTCCTAATACCAATGATAATTCAGAGCCACGGTGGCGCCAGGTATGGAGTGCCAGAGCCCGTCCTAACCAGGACTAGGTGGGGTGTTTATGGCGCAATCTTCCCAAGCTGGATTAGGGCTATCATTGGGGCTGGTTGGTGGGGAATAGAGACTTACATAATGACTGAGGCTGCTGTGGGGATATACGCAATACTGACCCATAAATTAAGCGTAATAGGAAGCTATGTGGCCAAGGGCGTGGCAAGCCCATACACATTAAGCCTAGCATTTCCTCAAGTCTTTTGGATAACCTTCACATTAATAATAATGCTACAAATACTACTTCTCTACTTCTCGCCAGTACCCGAGGCACAGCCAGCCCTTAAGTGGTTTGCAAGATTAGCAGCGCCCTTAGTCCTACTTGGCTTTGTAATACTGTGGTATAACTTCATGGGAATCTCTCACTGGAACTTCGGTGGTGTGTTCTCCATAAGGCCTGCTGTTACTGGCATTAACTACTGGATCATGTGGTTCGCCTTCCTCAATGCTAACATAGCCTATTGGGCAACAATGGCATTGTCAATGCCCGACTACACCAGGTTCGCTAAAAGTCAATTTGCGCAAACAATTGGTCAAATACCCATGCCATTCATGATGCTTGTGATTGCATTGCTTGGTGTCATGACTACGGGAGCCATAGAGCAGGTATACCACGTGGCCATTTGGGACCCAATACTTGCATCAACACTATACCTACAGCCAACGCTTGCAGTACTACTGAATGCATTATTCCTATTAGCGACATTCTCTGTGAATGTATTCGCAAATACTGTTGGTCCGGCATATGACTTCGCAAATACATTCCCAAGGAAATTCACTTGGTTTAGGGGAGCGTTATTGGTTATAGCTATCTCAATTATTCTTGGTGCATGGACGTTCTACAGCTCAGCCTATGGCTACCTATATAACTGGCTATTGACGTATGGCGGATTACTGGGTTCCGTTGAGGGCGTAATAATCTTTGATTACGCATTGATTAGGAGGTTTAAGTTTGAATTAACGGACGTATTTTGGAGTAGGGGTAGGTTTAGGTATTGGAGAGGTATTAACCCAGCCGCCTTTATAACCTTCGCCATTGTGGATTTCATAATCTACGCACCCTTCATACCATACCACAGCATAATATTTAGTAACTCATGGTTAATATCCTTCCTACTCTCGGGCTTGATATATGTACCATTAATGACTCAGTGGATAATACCCAGGTACCAACCTGAATTAAAAGGTTCAATATTCAGGGAAGGGTATGCAAGTAGGGAGGTATCGATGGTATTTAATAATGAGGAGAACGTGAAAAGGTGAAGCGAGCTTAGGTTATTCTCAAAAATTCCTCAAAATCAATCTCTAGGTATTACCTTTGTCCCTATCCTACCCCTAATAATATCCTTGGCCCTACCCAACGGCCCTACGTATGCCGCCCTTCCGCCATTTTTTATGAACCTGATGGCAGCCAGGACCTTAGGCCCCATACTACCTAGTGGAAATTGTCCCTCATTATAGTGCCTCTCAAGCTCATTGACAGCGACCTCCACTAACCTAGACTGATTGGGCTTCTTGTAATTAATGTATACGTAATCCACATCAGTTAGTATTAGTAGGTAATCGGCATTAATGGCATTAGCCAATACCTGGCTGGCCAGGTCCTTATCAATGACCGCATCAATACCTTGAATCTCACCATTGCTAATAATGGGTATTCCACCACCACCCACAGCTATTGGTACATAACCCTCCCTTATCAATAACCTTATTAAGTCAAGTTCCATAACACCCATTGGTTCTGGTGATGGCACGACTCTTCTATAACCACCACGCGCATCCCACCTGAAAACCCAACCCCTCTCCCTCGATATTTTATCCGCGGTCTCCTTATCATATATTGGTCCTATGTACTTCGTGGGGTTTTGAAAGGCTGGGTCGTTTTTATTAACTATTGACCGTGAAATAACAATGACGGGGCTCCGCCGGATACCCCGCCGCAGGAACTCATTAGTTAGGGCATTGATTATTAAGTAACCCATCCAACCCTCAGTGGCAGCATCAATCATATCAAGGCTCAGGTAATCACCAACCCTCTCAGCAAGCAGGCCTGCCTGTGGCCCGTTGCCATGGGTAACAACTACGTCGAATCCCTCCTCAATCATGTCAGCCACGTCACCCGCCGCCAACCTAACTCTTTCCCACTGCTCCTCGGGTGAGCCAACCCTAGCACCCTCCCTAGTAAAGGCATTTCCACCCAGTGCTATTACGGCGAGCACGCATCAAAGTCATTGCACGTATTTATATTTATTTCGTATTATCATACGTACTACACATTATCTTTAAACTTAAGTATATACATATCTTACTATTCCTCACCTGATATTGTTGTAATACAACCGTATTCTCCATGACGAAAAGTATTACTTTTAAATATTGTATACGACGTATACGTTAGATGCTCAAGAAGGTGGGCGATATCATGCATGTATCTCATGATAGGAGACTCGTAATTAAGTTATCATTTACGCCTCCAATTAATATCACGGTTTATGACTATGCAATGAAGAGACTGGGAACTCTCTACGACATTATTGGTCCCGTAAATTCACCGTACGGTCTCGTTAAGCCGGATCCGCAATTATCAAGACCTGAGAATTTCGTAGGTAAGTCCGCATACGTTAGGGATGTTGATTTAAGAAGGAGGAGGGGTGGTGGTCATGGTCACAGCAAATAAGCTCATTAAGACTGAGAAGCTGGTATGCCCTAATTGTGGATCCACGGATATAGTCTTTGACCCAGAGAGGGCTGAATTAGTGTGTAGACATTGTGGTTTGGTTCTTGAGGAGCATGTTATGGATTTAGGACCTGAATGGAGGGCATTCAATGGTGAGGAGACCCTTGTTCATGAAAGGGCTAAGCCAATAAGCCCTGCCCTACCTGGACAGGGACTCGGTAACTCAGTCATTAGTATAAAGCATAATATCCTACTTCATAATAAGTTAAGGGCTCTAATTAGGCTTAACAGGTTTAATCAGTATCAATACACAGAGAGGAGGATTGCTGAACTCCTTGATGTTATTAAGCCCGTTAAGTACGAATTAAACCTACCCGACAGTGCTATTGAGGAGGCCCTAGTCCTCTTTAGGCAGTTAGCGAGTAGGTATGATCTTAGGGGTGTCAGGACAAAGGACCTGGCCCTTGTACTACTTTACGTCGCATGTAAGAGGTCTAGGATTGTTTGTCCACTTCGTGAATTAAGAAGTACCCTAAACATCGAGAGGAGTAAGAGGATTAGTAGGCTCCTTGGCCTTGTTAGGCAAGTGGTTGGTAATAATGACGTTATCATGAAAAGCCAGGAGGAGCTTGGTAGGTTTCTCCAAAGGGTAATTAATACGCTTAAGCTTAATGAGGATGTTAGGTACCACGTGACTAAGTTAGCTATGGAGATAATTAATGAGGGTCAGCGTAAGCGCCTAACTAATGGTAGGACGTTCTATGCGCTCGTTGCTTCGGCTGTTTACATAGCCGTAACCCTAATGGGTATTAGGAAGAGACAGCGTGATGTTGCTGAGGCCTCTGGTGTTACTGATGTGACCATTAGGAATCGCTATAAGGAGGTCATATCTAAAATCGACATTATAATTGAGGTTTAGTTCGCTAGTATTACTTCATTATAACGATTAAAATTTCATATTTTTCCCTAGATTTTTCAAGAACTGGTGTGAGGTCATAAGTTTTTAAAGGGTAGTTTTATTGTTTTGTTCGTGGATAGCGACGTATCTTCATTAATTAAGGAGCTGAATGAGAAAGAAACAAGGATTCTTGAGGAAATATACAAGGCAGGTGGAGAGATAATGCTTAGGGATATTTGGAGGGTTATGGGCATAAAGAGCAAGGCTGGAATGCCATTCATAAACAAACTGGAGAAGAGGGGTCTACTTACTAAGGAAAATATAGGCAGTGGTAAGAGGGTCATGTATAAGGTCAAGTTAACGGAGCTCGGCTTAGCAGTGGCTAAGGAGCTCGTAGAGGCTGGGTCTCTAATGAAGGTGTTAACCTATGACCTACTAACGAAGATTCCCTGTTTCTACTGTCCATACATTGATGTTTGCGGAACTACCGATGAAATAACACCAGAGAAGTGCGAGTACCTTAACAAGTGGATATATGAAATGATTAAAGAACGTAGTGAGCAGTAAAATTAAATTATCACTTAATCAATAAGGGTAATAAATGTCCAAGGAAATATATAGGGTATTCATTGCCGTGGATTTAACGGACCAATTAAAGGAACCAATAATAAGAATGCAGAAGGAACTAATGAGCACTGGTGTAGATATGAAGCCCGTGGAACCAGAAAACATGCACATAACCCTTAGATTCATTGGTGAGATAGGTAGGGATCTCGTTGAGGAGGTCAAGAAGAGACTAAGCAGCATTAAGTATAATCAATTCACAATGCACGTTAGGGGAGTTGGCGCATTTCCAAACATAGAGAGACCAAGGGTTATCTGGGTGGGTATTGAGGAAGGCGCCAGGGACTTGATGAACCTTCATGAATTATTAATGAAGTTCACGGGAGACATCGGTGAGAGGGATGAGAGAGGTTTCGTACCGCACCTAACCATTGCAAGGGTTAAATACGTGAGGAATAGGGATAGGTACATGGAGGTGATTAGGAAATACGAGAACATGGACTTCGGGACTCAATTAGTTGATTCAATAAAGCTCAAGAGAAGTATATTAACGCCAAAGGGCCCAATATACAGCGATTTAATGACAATAAAACTGTCATGATTAATTAACCCTAACCTCTACACCTGCCTTACTGACTATGTTAAATACGTTAAATTGATGAAGAAGACGTTATTAATGTCGCTGAGTTTATGATTATGGTAATTATTGGATTAATAGCGCAAGTACCTAACGATCATGAGAGATATAAGTAGAACTTAATTTTCAGGTACGTAACGCAACACTTATATCCTCTCATCACCGTATTAACCCCTGAATGGCCAGGTCAAAGTTCCTCATCATTGCATTAATTCCATTCACCCTGGCCGTATTCATGACGTACGCGTATCTTTACCTAAGTCCATTACCGTATACCTGGTCTACGAGCAATATAAATGACCTATATGGAATCGCGACTTGTGGCAATTATGCAGTGCTGAGTTACATAAACATTAGTAATATGCAATTTTGGAGGTTCATAATCGTTGATTTGAGTAATGGGCATGTAATGAGGATATATCCGCCGGTAGCAACGAATGCAACAATGAATACCGAGGGTATAGCCTTACCTCAAATAGGCGTTAGTTGTGCAAATGAGGCATTGAACATAATATATACGTGCGTAAATAAGAGCGGCATTGTTAATAATTATGTCCCTGGAATATGCCTACTTAGAATTAATGAGAGTAATGGAAGAATAATGAGTTACTACTTCTTTAGCCCGATCTATAGCTATAAAGGTATCATACATGGACTTTTAATTGGCGCCTCCAGTTTAATCTTCATAAATAATAATAGTATATATGCAATATCAATGGGGTCAGTCTTTAATTCTAGCAGCACTAATAATGTAACCTTAACCTGGTACTTAGTGAAGTTAATCATTAGTGAAAATGGATCACTTAGACTTAGTTGGGAGACGCCGGTAGCGCTTGGGTTAGGAGGTATATATATTTCAGGAGCATTTGGAAGAACCTCACCTATGCTGAGTGTGGTTGATAATCACGTTTCCCTGCTTTACAGTGGGTATGGTAATAATGGGTCGTATAATGCACTATTACTTATTAATGATTCGGATGGTTCGGTGATATACCGTGAAAACATAACAGACATTGTAAGTGATTATATTTACTACTCCGCGGTCGTGAATAACGTACTCGTGTACCCCTGCAGTGGCTCATCCCTATGCGGTATTGATTTAATGAGTGGTAAGCCGAGGACTGGTTTTCCAATTAACAACTTAGGTGGTGTTGTGTATAATGTGAATGATTATGGCGTGGTACTTAGCCAAGGTAATCATGGCGTTAATTTAACGGTGATAGATAATAACGGCATGATTATCAGAAGAATAGTGATACCAATAGACCTATACGTCGAATTGGGCGGGCACTGCTCGAGCCTTAGTCCTATGGATAAAGGCATAGCCGTACTCGTGGTGTATCCATGCAGTGTATCTTATGGTGTTTATGGGTATAAGGAGTTAGTAGCGATCGTAAACGTAACAAGCGGTTCCGTGATTCGTGAATTCATAAAACCACTGAAGCTGCCCATAATAAACTCACCAAGTCCAGACTCTATACTACCATATATAACACCAGTATTCCTAGTCAATGATAAATACTTCCTTTACTTCTTTGATGATTCACTATTTATAGTCAGTGAATCACAATTAATTAATGACTCCTGGTACTACATATTCTTTGATAACATATATACAGTGATTACACTGTGGATCATTATCGCCATCATTATAGTCATTACAATGATTACGTATAGACAGAAGAGATAGGAAACAATACATAAACCACCTAATTAGATCCGAACTTCTAACATATTCCTTAATCTCCTCACTATTTCAATCACTATTTCCCTATGTAACAAGATCTCCTCTCTTGGCATGAAGTTATGGTGAAGATTTGCATGAAGACCCTCAGCAAGGCGGAATAGTATCAGAGTCTCAGGACATTATGAACTAATTCTAAACTATAGAGAAAGGATTTTTTATATATATATATTTGCTAATTTTTAAGTAAATATTATAAATTTTATTCTCCAAGGTTAAAAGAATAAATTAATTACTTTATTACTTTAATGCAAAGTGAGAAGTGGTATGAAAATTCCAACATGCAAGTTTGTTTTGGTATGGGCATTTAGTTGGGCGTTGGGTCTAACAGCACTAGTTCCTATAGTGAACTATTTGACTCCACTTCTTAACCCTGCCTATAATAATGCCTATACACCTGATGTATATTGGCGCCTAGTTCTTTACTGGCACGGTATGATATTTATGCCTCTTATAATTTCTCTTTCTGCTCTGGGGTGTTCTATCTTTGGTCTGTATAAAGAAGAAATGGGTTTTCCGGGTCGTCTTATAAAGGAATCCATTCTTATAGGTGGGCCTATAGCAATAGTTCTGGCCGGTATAGGAGGGTTATTTGATATCTATGACAGATTCATTATTCGGGATTCCCCTTTGGACACAAATAACGGCTTTCTTAATAGGGGATGAAATAGCTATAGCTCTTATAGTGGCGTTCATAGCAAAGGCATTTAAGGCAAGATTAAGCTCTTTAAAGATAATATATTTATTCATGGCATATGCAGTCTTCCTTACTCTGATATCAGCTATTCTGGGGCACATAGCAGGATGGATCACATGGTTTGGGCCATGGCCTTCATTCGTAGCCAGTTATATAAATCAGACCATGTACCCTGTTTTAGGTTTCTACAACGTAACAACTGTTATAACGTGGACAGAGAACGTAACATCCTCCCATTCGCACTTAATGCTTCCCGTAATAATGGCGGGCATAGTAGTCCTCGTTGCCTATGTATACGGTCTCCTAGGCACCTCTATCTCCAGACGTGTGAAGTACTTGACATATGCCGGTATTGCGATCATGGCTGGAGCCATGCTTGCAGCCACCGTGATCTACATTATTTCCGGAGTCGGGAACTACTCGATACCCACGCTCTTCTCATCAGGTCCTAACGACATAAATGGACTGGCGATGGATGACGTGATAACAGGGACTATCGGGTGGGGCGCTCTTCTAATTCTGGTAGCATTTATCGGGTACGCAAAAGCAAATCGTAGGCTGAATGATCCATTTATTATAAGTCTGATAACTGCAGCCATTTTGATATACCTTACTATACCTGTTACAGGTTATTGGATAGAGTTTCATGAAACATTCTACGGAGCTGCAGGGGCCTTACCAAGTGCTCCAGGGGCTGCCTTTGATGCTGCGTATACAAGGTTTCACCAAGACTTTGGGTTCTTCCTACTACCTGCACTTATAACCGCA
>ERZ1669247.118-NODE-118-length-35636-cov-4.330261_pt1 | contig 35636 bp, 32 predicted proteins | sample MGYA00579297_ERZ1669247 | MGnify/ENA primary metagenome ERZ1669247 (study PRJEB41166, sample SAMN08046056) | hot springs metagenome | biome: hot spring; feature: acid hot spring; material: thermophilic sediment; isolation source: thermophilic sediment from acid...
CCCATTCATCACTATACTTAATCCTACATTCCGCCATCTACTTATTCTAACTTTTCCCACTCTATAGTGCACTCTCAGAAATACGCAATATCTATGTAAGTGAATAAGAGCCTTAACCTAAATCTAAGGGAAAACACCTAAAAATAAAGATATTCATAGTAGCTAAGAAAAACATGTCGTGGCTTTAAAAACCACCAATTAAGAGTGTTACTAGTGTACGAATTGTTCATTAAATTATGCAGTAATATTGGCTGCCCAAGTAGTTATAGTGAGGAAGTACTTAGGCAATTAAGGAGTCTAGGAGTCACTGAGTTGGTTAATGAGGGGCCTGTTGAATTCATAGGTGGCCTTAGACTACTTGGTAAGGGGCAGAATAGCTTCGTTTTTAAGTGCAAAATCAGGAACCTTGAAGGCTACTACGCATGTAAGGTAAGGAGGTTTGATTCATCAAGGCCTAGCCTACTTAATGAGGCGTACAGTGTTAAGTTAGCTAATGAGGTTAACGTGGGTCCTCTTTTAATTAACTACACCAGTGATGTCTTAGTTATGGAGTACGTTAACGGGGTACCACTAGGTGCATATCTTAAGCAGGCTGATTACGATTCAATTAAGGCAGTGGTTAAGGATTTATTAATGCAGGGTTTTAAACTTGATTCAATAGGGTTAATTCACGGTGAGTTAAGTAGGATTCGGGAACACGTAATTATTAGTAATAGGGTTTATATAATTGACTTCGAGAGTGCAAGTAGGCTTACTAAATCAACAACTAATGTTACTCAACTCACTAGTGCACTCATGCTTAGTAAAGGAACAATACAGGCTAAGGTTAAGGAGGCCCTTGGTCTGCGGGACGCCAATACGTTAATTAAACTACTTCAATTATATAAGGTTAAGCCAAGTCAAGATTCATTTAACCTAATTCTTAGATTCCTAGGCTTACTAAATTAAGGTGTAGGGAGTGCTTATTCGCATGTAATTATGATAATGGGATGCGGACCTATAGTGAGTTATTCACTTAAAATGCACCCTAATGCGTACTAGTGATTAATGTTTAGAAAACCTTATTAACGATTATTAAATACTCCTAATGTATGCAGGAGGATAAATGCGTCTTCATTGGTGTAAGGGTCATTGCTGGTCAAGAGTATAATGTTGCAGCTATAATTAGGACCAGACTGGAGTTGATGGAGAAGGATAAGAAGAAGTACTATAATGTACCATCCATAGTTGTTCCACCTAATGTACAGGGGCAAGTGTACCTAGAGACACCGCACTCTTATGTGGCTATTGACTTATCAACAGGTATAAAGCAATACAGGGGGTTAATGATGGGTAAGGTTCCTTTAAGTGAATTAATGAAGATGATTAAGAGGGAGATTAAGGTTCAGATTAATGATGTTGTGGAGATAATAACGGAACCATTCAGAGGCTTTAAGGCTAAGGTAGTTGATGTTGATGAGAAGAGTAACACCGTTAAACTCCTACTATTCGATACTGCAACCAATATACCGGTAACATTACCCATTAAGTCAGTTAGAGTCATTGAGGAGAAGCAGCAATAATTGGTTAACTGCATGTGCCCTTAATTGATCTTTATTTCGTAAGCTTTCTTGGCTAGGCATAAGGCTATATTGTTAAGAAACAAGGCTTAGGCTAAGTTTGCCCTAATAACCCTTAACGCATTTTTATAAAGCAACCCATTCACCTCCTCCTCATTAAATCCAGCGTTCAATAGGCCATTAATTAGCTTATTAATGTCTTTAATGCTTTCAAGACCTTGAGGAGTACTTCCAATGCCTAGGTAATCTGTGCCTAACGCTAATATTTCTGCCCCAAACGCATCACGTATGTGCTTAGCATGCAGTATTAATGAGTCAACCGTTGGCTTAGCCCCAATGGTTTCAGGTATCATTGTTATGCCTATTACTCCACCATTGCTTTTAAGCAAGCCAAGAACCTCATCGTCGGTATTCCTTGGATGATTATTAACAGCCCTAGAGTTACTGTGACTTATCACGATAGGTTTCCTGGAGGTTGACAATGCATCAATCATCGTTCTTCTACTTGCGTGCGCTAGATCAACAATAACCCCAATCCTATTAGCTAACTTAATTAACTCTTCCCCATAGTTAGTTAACCCATAGTCCTTCTTAGTGAAGCATGATGCCCCATACTTATTATCGAAATTCCACGTTATGCCTATGGAATTAACCCCAAGCTTGTGAAACATCACTAAGTCGTATGGTTCCTCTAGGGCATCAGCACCCTCCATTGATATTAGGAGACCTATCTTATCCGTATTGAAAACATCATTAACGTCCTTAACATTATTAACAAGCATTAAATCATCACTAAACCTGTCAATAAGCCTATAATATGCTTTAACCATCTCAAGGGCGATACCCTTAGTTGAGTAGGGTGATGATGAGCGTACTGCCTCGCCTTGACTAGGGTTATACGTGGTTATTATGGGGAACACTGAAGCGAAGACTAATTTAACATTAGCCTGCTTAAGTTTAGGGATATCTGACTGCCTACCTTCAGCATCAATATTGAAGTCCTGAACCCTGGAACCAAACATTAAGTGATACGCTATGTCCTCATGTAGATCAATTACCGGATACATTAATTTAATTAACCTGGTAAGTTATTAAGTTTTCAGGTTACCTTAAGCCCAATTCCCTTAATTACCTTACTCCTAAGGTTATTTACTAGTTCCTCACCAGCACCCTGTACTACAAGGGTAAGTAGCCTCGATGCATTAAGCGCATCACTCACCTTAAGTACCTCAACAGGTGAGTGAACATACCTAGTGGGTATTGAGATTGTTGATGCAGGTATACCATCCTTCCTAAAGGCTATCCCAGCGGCATCAGTAGTACCGCCAATCAATACCTCCAATTGATATGGAATATTATTAGCCTTAGCAGTGTTAATAATGTAGTTGGTTAAACCTGGGTGCGCTATGAATAAGCCACCCCTTCCACCATCCATTATTTTTAATGCTGGACCTGCACCAAGCCTAGACACGTATTCACGTTCTGATACACCTGGCACATCAGCCGCTATGGTTGTGTCCAAGGCTATTGCGAAGTCTGGGTAAACTCTCTCAGCGGCCACCTGCGCACCCTTTAAACCAACTTCCTCCTGTACCGTGGCGACAGTATAAACGGTGACTTCATGACTCTTCAACTGCCTAAGGGCCCACAGCATTACAGCTAACCCAACCCTATCATCAAACGCCTTACCAGTCACAGTATCATTATTAAGGACCTCAAATGACCTATCTAAGACGGCTACTGAACCAATCCTTACTCCAAGCTTTTCAACGTCACTTAAGCTGTATGCTCCAATGTCAATAAATAATTCCTTCATTTCAGGAGCCTCCTTTTCTTTACCTTGCGGAGTTATGTGGGGTGGTCTTGAACCGACAACACCCTTAATCTTATTACCATCCTGCGTCTTAATCACTACTCTTTGGCCAACTAATGTAACCTCATTCCACCCTCCAATCCCCCTAAACCTTAAGAAGCCATTCCTGTCAATACTATCAATCATTAACCCTATCTCATCCATGTGTGCCGCAACCATTACTTTAAGATCCTTCCTACTACCATACTTAACGCCAACAACATTACCCCACTTATCCACCTCCAACTCATCAACATAGGGTTCCATTTCCCTAATAACTAATTCCCTAACCTCATCCTCAAAGCCGGAGGGGCCGAAGGCTTCGGATAGTTCCCTTAGTAGGGTTAAGAAACCCTCATAGTCCATAAGGACTAAGCCTAACTTAGTTTTTAATTGTTAACCTTCAATAACGGTTACTTCATTTTAATAAACTAAGATAAATATTTAAGTTACCTTATTTTAACTAATTTCATTAATTATGATTACCATTAATTATTTATAAACAATTAATTACAATTATATTATTAAAATAATAATATGATTGATTATGAGTGAAAGTGAAATAGTACTTACTACTTAAAATTAATAGTTAATAACACAATTCGCCTTTCTACATAAACTAAATATATATTGGTGAAGTCTAAATAATTATAATTATGGAATACAACTTAGTTTTATTCATTATGTTCACTTCCACTAATTACACCATGCTAAGATAAAAGGGAATAATTCTAAATAACACTTGACCACGCATGATTAACCCCCTAGTACTAGTAGGATTATCAGCCGGCTTAGCAGGGATACTTATCTCCATCTTCATTTACCTATGGATTCAGAGGCAGCCACTTGGCGACGAAAACATGGTTAATGTGTGGAGTGCAATAAGGGAAGGCGCCAATGCGTATATGAAGAGGCAAATAAGGACTATACTACTCTTCTCAGCGGTAATATCAGTTGTAGTAGCCTTGAGTGTTTATGCTGGTTACAGTATTAAGGTTTTACCTGCACACCCTGAACTGAAGAGTGAGGTTACCCTTGAGTCTATATTAATTGGTGTATCCGTTTTACTTGGCAGTGCAGCATCATTAACCGCAGCATTCCTAAGCATGGATGCGTCCACTAAGGCTAACGTGAGAACCACTGAAGCCGCTAAGAAAGGCGTGAAGTATGCCCTAAAGGTTGCTGTACTCGGTGGTAGTGTGCTTGGATTCTCAGTACCCTCAGTGAGCGTTTTCGCCTTGGCTTTACTCTTCATAGTTTACTCAATTATTGTTGGAGGAGCGGCAACGCCATTTAATTTAAGGGTTGTTTTAGATGGCTTAGCAGGTTTCGCATTTGGTGCTAGTTTATCAGCACTATTCGCCCAAATAGGTGGTGGAATATACACTAAGGCTGCAGATGTTGGAGCTGACCTAGTGGGTAAGGTTGAGGTAGGGATCCCTGAGGATGACCCAAGGAATCCAGCTGTAATAGCTGACCAGGTTGGTGATAATGTTGGTGACTGCGCTGGGAGAGGTGCTGATATATTTGAGTCCGTTACTGCAGAGTTGCTTGGAACAATGATAGTTGGTTGGACAGTCTACTTCTTCCTAGTTGAGGCTGGTTACCCAATTACCGAAGCCTTAAGTTTCGTATTCCTACCATTCCTAACAGGAGCAGTAAGAGTTATTGCAACTATTCCAGGGGTTCTGGTATCAGCCTATCAAGGTGACTTTAAGGATCCCATGGAGCCATTAAGGAATGGGGTAGTTGCATCAGCGGTAACTGCAGTAGTGGGATTCTTCCTAGTGTTCTACTTCCTAATGCCGAAGGTATGGGCTTACTTCTTCATGGCGTCATTAGCTGGGATAGTGGCCGCAATAATAATAGTCCTAGTCACTAACTACTATACGGGTAGGGAGGCTAAGCCGGTGGTTGAGATTGCTGAGGCATCTAGGGTAAGTCCAGCATTAACGATACTTCAAGGCTTAACAACAGGCATGAACGCAACCTTCATACCAATCATAGTTATTGCGCTAACCTTACTGGCGTCATTTGCCCTAGGCATGACTGCACCCCTACCGGTAATAATGAGCAATTACACCATAGGTAGTATTCCCATTGCAAGATTCATCTACGGCATATACGGCACTGCAGCAGCAACCCTGGGTATGTTATCCCTGGCTGGAATAATAATGACACTTGATGGGGCAGGCCCAATAACTGATAACGCCAGTGGTATTGCTGAGATGAGTGAATTAAGCCCGGAGGTTAGGGGTAGGCTTGATCCACTGGACTCAATAGGTAATGTGACTAAGGCTCTCACTAAGGGTTACGCCATGGGTTCAGCGGCATTAGCGGCGCTCCTACTATTCCAAGCCTTCATACAGGATTACGTGGCAAGGAACCCAGCTGTAATACAAGTTACAGGCACTGATGCGTCACTTAACCTGGGGAGTTTCATAAGCGTTATGGATTACCTCCTCAACCACTTAATGCTAATGAGGGCTGACATACTGGTAAGCGTCCTAGTAGGTGCAATGCTTCCCTTCCTCTTCAGTTCACTAGCCTTAAGGGCTGTGACCAAGGCTGCTTGGAATATGGTTGAGGAGGTTAGGAGGCAATTTAGGGAGAGACCTGGAATACTGAAGGGTATTGAGAAGCCTGATTACTATAGGGCAGTAGACATAAGTACCCAATTCGCGCTGAGAAACATGGTAACACCAACATTATCCGTAATACTAACACCCCTAATAATAGGGTTATTATTCGGCGGACCAGCAGTAGGTGCCTTAGTCATAGGTGCAACCACAAGTGGTATTGTATTGGCCATAACCATGATGTGGGGTGGTGCAGCCTGGGACAACGCTAAGAAGTACATTGAGGCAGGGCATCTTGGAGGAAAGGGATCAACAGCCCATGCTGCTGCAGTTATAGGTGATACCGTAGGTGATCCATTAAAGGATACTGCAGGCCCATCCCTGCACATAGTGATTAAGCTACTTAACACAATATCCCTAGTTTTCATACCACTTTACATGATATGGCTACTTCAAGGTGTATTCCCATAAAAATACAAACTACATGAAGGAACACATGTTAAAATCCTGCAAAATCCTTGCCCAAGACTTATGTGTTGAAGTAAAACGCAACAACCAAGGATTAACCCCCTGCACGCACCCACACCATTTACTTGCTGGGTTTCCCCAGCTTTCAATGGTATGAACGCGTGTAGGTTTGGGCTCCTTAACCAGCATTACTAAGTTTTACTTTAAATAACTTATTTTTATTTAAAATTAAAATACTAGTGAATTACTCAATAACACTATGCTATTATTCCCTAATAACCTTAAACTTAGTAAAATTAAAAGGGTGGAGACCCCATGGGGTCTCCACCCTGGTGCAGGTGCGTGCAGGGGTCACTACTATTAGCCTTGCTTATTAATTTAAAACTATCAGTTACCAACCTTGCCTTAATGTACTTAAAGTCTTGTCTTTTAAGGCAGGGCACTTGCTTAAAAACAATGAAATAATCAATGAGGCATCGGCTCATCACAATAATCGAGAAGAAACTGAACCCCGCAGTAACCTCCACTATCTTACTAGTCTATGTATTTATAATATTGGCTACATAATACAATGAGTTAGTACTTATTAACCCTTAAGAGCTTCAACTAAATATGGTGCACGTAAGGATAGGTATTAACGCCTGGAGTTATCCTTCAACCATCAATATGCATGATGCCATTAAGCATGCTAAGAGTGCTGGTTTTGAATTATTTGAGCCAGTTATTGATGAATCGGACCTAAATTCTTTCAATTCATCCGACTTCTCTAGAAAGTGGAGTAATGTTAAGGAGATTGCTGAAGGTGTTGGAATAGGTCTATACACTATTGCCACGGGCCTATACTGGAGGTTCAACATGATTCTTGAGGATCAGTTTGAGAAAGTTTCAAGGGTCCTGGAAACTCAGGCTAAGGCGGCAAGCATAATTGGGGCTAAGGTTCTCCTCGTAGTTCCAGGGGTTGCAGTACCTGAATTAAGCTATGAGAAGCATATTGAGAGGGCTAAGGCAACATTATCTAAGTTAGCCAAGATGGCGGAGAATTATGGTGTGGTTATTGGGGTTGAGAATGTTTGGAACAGGATGCTTGCTAGCCCATTGGACATGAGGATGCTGCTTAATGAACTAGACCCGAAGGTTGTTGGGGTATACTTAGATGTTGGCAATACTCTACCCCATAGTTTACCGGAGCATTGGATAATGACGCTTAAGGATAGGATAGTTGCTATGCATGCTAAGGATTTCCTAGCAGAACCCAATAGGTGCACATTTGGTATACCATTAACAGGCAGTGTTAATTGGAGTAATGTTAAGAAGTTGCTTAATGAGTTAGGGTATGGGGGACCCTTAACAGCCGAGATACCACCATACCCTGGTGACCCATTAAAGGCCGCTGAGGATACTGCATCATCCCTTAAGAGAATTTTTGGGTGATTAACTTGGTTAGCATAGGCTTAATAGGAGTTGGTGGAATGGGGAGTACACACTTTAAGATGATTAATGATCTTGGAGTTAAGGTTACCGCCGTCTCCGATATTGATGAAGTAAGATTAACGGAATACTCTAAGTTAGGTATTAGGACCTATAAGGATTACATTAAGATGCTTGATGATGGCGGATTCGACGGGGTTATAATAGCTACCCCACCGAGCCTGCATACTGAGCAGGCTATTTACGCGCTTAGGAAGGGTTACTACGTATTCCTTGAGAAGCCAATGGCTAGTGATCTTGAGGGGGCTAGGCAAATATACAATGAGGCTAAGGGTAAGGGTAGGTTAATGATTGGTTTTACGCTTAGATTCCATAAACTCTACATCATGGTTAAAGACATGCTTGATTCTAAGTTAGGTAAACCAGTAGCAATGTGGCACATAGCCCTAGGTACAATGCCCACCACTGGCTGGCTTAAGGATAAGAAGGTAAGTGGAGGCATCCTTAATGAACATGGGGTTCATGTCCTCCACCAATACTACTGGTATGCAGGCAAGGTCAAGGAGGTTTACGCTGATGCAGTCACAATAACCAGTGGAATAACTGTTGAGGATAATGTTACCGTATTCATGAAGCATGAGGGTGGGGCTTCCTCAATATTCCACCTAAGCTGGAGTGGAGGACATAGTTGGAGAAAATGGGGATTAACCGCCGAGAAGGGTAGAGTTACGGTTGAGGGCTACGTTACAGGTAACTACGTAGTCTCTGACCTCAATGGTAACATTATTGAAAAAGGCGATTTCGAGGAATCAATAATGCATGCATATATTGATGAGGTTAAACACTTCATAAAATGCATTGAGAATCACGAGAGACCAATAGTTAATGAGGAGGATGGCTACCATATTCAGCAGATTGTTGATGCTGCGTATAAATCAGCATTAACCCATAGTAAGGTAATAATTAGTTAATAAGCACCATAGCGTTCATTAGAACTGAACTCTAGAAATCCTAGACTAAGCTTAAAAACACTTAACCCCGTAACCCCCTAATGCCGGAGAAGGTTAAGTTAAGGGACCTTAAGAACATGAGCAGGGAGGATAGGTTAAGGCTACTTAATGACCTTAGAAGCGAGTTAATTAGGCTAGAGACCCAGAGGGGTAGGGGCGTTGTTGATAATCCTGGGAGAATGAGATATGTTAAGAGACTAATAGCCAGAATACTCACCATTGAACATGAGGCTGAGTTAATGGAACTACGCAATAAGATTAATGAACTTGTTAAAAAGGGATTAACCTTAGATAAAATCTCAACGCAGCTGGGCATTGAGAAGACTATTATAAAGAAGCTTCTTAGAACTGCTAAGACGGCAGCAACACCAGCTAAGTAAATTAAGGTTCCCTGGTAACTCCGGGGTTCCTGATAAGGGTCTGATTAATAATGGTGTGAAGATTTAAATTTAGGAATGTAGGGAAATAATGTGGGAAACAGATGGTTTTTGAATCATGGTTACGTAAGGCTGATGTAGCTAAAGTATCAACTACTGCTTTATACTTCCTCTTCATTATTCACTTAACCTAAAGCTATAGGCGGTTGAATCATAATCCACAAGTACAAGGGATTGCACCAATAATCATTCTATTGTTTAATGCCCTCTAGCATATGGCCTATGTTTAGTTAGATGATTAACGATATCTCTCACATACTTTACGGCTTTAGCACCATTGCAAAATAGTGCTTAGATACGATATTATTAAGAAAATTTTCTAAGCCATTCACACCGCTACCATAAATGGTGAATCCTAGCAATAGAGCAATAAATATAAATTATACCACTCTTTATTCTATCAGGTGAACTATATTTCAGGAATCATCGATAAAATATATGAGCTTAGCAAGGAAGCTTTAATACACATAAAGGATGCACAGTCCAGAGGTATGATACATAGGACACCATTGTATAGGTCCGATACATTAAGTTCCTTCACTAACGCTAACGTTTACCTTAAGCTTGAAGCCTTGCAAAAAACCGGGTCTTTTAAGGTTAGGGGAGCATTTAACGCAATAACCCACTATGTGAATAGTGAGAATACTAGGCATGTCATAACAGCATCTGCTGGAAACCATGCACAGGGTGTTGCCTATGTGGCTAAGATCTATGACTTAAAGGCAACAATAGTTATGCCTAAGTATACACCTTGGATTAAAGTAAGTAACACTAAGAAGTATGGCGCAGATGTTATTCTCGAGGGCCAATCGTACTATGAGGCTGAGAAGCATGCCGTGGAGTTGGCTAAGGAACTTAATGCTAAGATGATACATGCGTATAATGATCCATTCGTTATCGCTGGCCAGGGAACCATAGGTTGGGAAATCATTGAGGACCTTAAGGACGTTGATTACGTTATAGTACCAGTGGGTGGTGGAGGGTTAATATCTGGAATCGCCTCAGTAATTAAAGCCATTAAACCAAGTACTAAAATAATTGGTGTACAGACTGAGACAACGCCATCGGCTTACCTGTCTCTTAGGCAGGGTAAGGTTACTACCGTGGATAATACCGACACTATAGCTGATGGTATAGCAGTTAAGAGGATAGGGGACTTAACCTTCGAAATAATGAGGAATACCATTGATGATATAGTGCTTGTTAATGACCAGGAAATAGTTAACGCTATATTAATGCTGGCTGAGTCAGCTAAAGTAATAGCGGAAGGGGCAGGTGCAGTGGCTGCAGCGGCTTTGCTAAGTGGTAAAATTAACGTGAAAGGTAACGTGGCGGTGATTATTAGTGGAGGCAATATTGATGTTACTATGCTTGCTAAAGTCCTCTACAAGGGTCTTGTTCAAACAGGTAGATTAATAATGCTTAAGGGACTCATACCTGATAGGCCTGGTATGCTTGCCCAAGTCACTGGTGTTTTAGGTAAACTTGGGGTTAACATAGTTGAGATTAGGCATGAAAGGTATAATCCATTAATAAAACCCAGCTATACTGAAGTCAACATAGTGGTGGAAATGCCCCCTGAAGAGGGAGCTGTGGATAAGGTATTGAACGAGTTAAGTAAACTAGGCTTTAACTTCAAGGTTGAGGTACCTTAGCATTAACCTAAGGGGAGGAATCATCGCCTTCTTATGATCTGGATATTGTTTTAAACTCCTGGAATTATCTTGTGTACATTAATATATTAATCTATATGTTATATTAATGTTATATTATAGCTTTAACCCCATAGGGTAAGAAGCTTAACAAAACAAGAGAACCTAAGCTAACGCTTAATCTCCCGGCTCTTAAATCATAAGTGAAGTAACGCTGGTAGCACAAATATAGCTAACATTAGGTTAATGAACACTACTACTGTTATCACTACGTAAAGCCAATCCTTCTCCATGGCAAAGGACGCTATGCCTAAGGCAACCCTAAGCACCGGGGTGGCTATTAATACCATCAAACCAAGTACAATGAATGATAAGCCATCAGCCTGCGTTAATCCACTTAATGCGGTTAATGGCGGTATTACCGTTGTGTTAACATAAGATCTAACACTCATTATCTGAACATCATAGAAGCCTAATCCCTTACCTTCTATCACTAACAGTACTACACCAATAAGTATCAATATGACGCTTATTACTACTCCGATCCTTAACGTTAACCCTATTACGTAATCCATATCCCACTTAACCACGTACCTCACCTCTGCGTGCATTTACCTTGCTACTTAGTCCATATTTATAAAACAGCGTGACCATAACTATTGCAGTAAAGATTAGACTTAGAGTATACTGTAACGCTATTGGTACCACCAGCAGATGATTTAAGTATAATCCCCTAAGGAGCATTTCCATGCCTAGGAAGGCTAATATTGCTAAGAAAACCCACCTAACTTGCTTATTAGTTATTTTAACCAATATCTTTGTACCAGCCATGGCACCTAATAACACGCCAACAGCCGTTGCAGCAGCTATGAAGGGTTGTATATAGCCTAGGTACCAGTATATGCTGCTTCCTGTGGCTGCTGTTACTCCTATCATGAAGTTGCTTGTTGTTGTGCTTACCTTCATTGGTAGGTTCATTGCCCAATCCATGCCAAGAACCTTCAAAGCACCACTACCAATACCAAGCAAACCACTAATAAAACCAGCAAAAAACATAATCAACTCACCCAACCACCAACGAACACCCCAATACTTAACTTCTGTTTTTAAGGCATCATCATAATAACTACCATGCAATTTAAACACTTTAGTTGTCCAATCAGGTGGTTTAGGGTCAGGAATCTCATACTTACCTCTCTGCGCAGTTGGTATTATTGACATTAGTATAACGACGCCGAATACAACGTACACTATCCATTCTAGGTTATGAGAGTAAATGTAGGCGACAGTTAATGACCCAACTATTGAACCAGTGGTTGTGGCTATTTCAAGACCCATACCAATCCTAATGTTAGTTATCTTATCCTTTATGTATGCACTAGCCGCACCACTGGATGTTGATATTGTTGAAATTAAGGCTGCACCAGCCGCGTAGGCTATTGGTATGCCTAGGAAGAGCGTGAGTACAGGAACCAGAACCGTACCACCCCCTAGTCCTGTTAATGACCCTAACAAACCAGCGAATATGCTTGCTATAAGTATTTCCATGAACGTCAATAGCCTTGCAGCTATACTTAACATATGAAGTAAACTGACTATCTACGGTTTAAAAATCAAACCTTATTATGCCTATTATTATAAGGTATGATATGCATTACACGTAATGCAATGGATTATTTCTTATTATCGCAAGTGCTATTTATACTATATTTCACAATTAACTTACTTGTAGTTCAAAAAATTAATCATGTAGCATTGATCATAAGCTCTATTGCTAATGATTATTCAATAATTTATCATTTAAAGTAGTACAAATGAGAATCTTAATTAACTTAGGTTAATATTAATGATGCCTAAGGCCGATATTAATAGTATAGCTACTAACGCTAATGAGATTATGGCATATATCGTATCCTTCCTTAACATTAATACTATGGTTGTTAATAACAACCCTATTATAACTGTTGAACCAAAGATAGTCATACCTATGTTCTCAAGTTCATTAAGCCCTGCCATAATTACACCCGTATAACATGATTTCAATTCATTAGGAGGATCACCACTAAGTAATCCACCTATTGTGCAGAAAGTGGCATTACTATGCCTTAACATAACTGTTACACAACCTATTATGAGCAATAATATGCTCACCAAGACGAGCACGTAAACTACATCACCATATATTCTTGATCCAGACTCCTCCCTAATGGCAGACTTCTCGATACTCACGGCAACCACCCCACCAGTAATGGTAACGATTGCTGTATTAGCCTTAAACCAGCAATAATCATAACTATTATTACCAATATTCTTATCCAACTAACCTTCACCTTAGGCATTATTCTTGATCCAAGGCGAGCACCAATTATAATACCTAGTAGGCATGGTATTGCAAAGAGCGGAATGAATGCTCCACTGTTAATGTAGACCCACATTGCTGCAGTGTCACCAATACCTATTAGTACTATGCTTGATGCGCTGGCTACCTTTAAAGGAAGGTACATTAGCATGTTGTAGACGGGAACAATGGCCCAACCAGCCCCTAGCCCGAACATACCTGATACTAATCCAACACCCATTAGGCTCAATAAACCCCACTGAAGATTAACTACCCTATATTCAATAAGCATGTTAAGCGATCCCTCCCTATACGCTGAGTTAAGCCTAAGTGACTCAGCCAACTTATCCCTATTCCTGGGAGGTTTCGGTATATCAGTCTTATTACCCCTTACCGTGAATAATGCGGCTATGGCTAAAACAAGTATACCAAGACTTAGCCTTATGATCGACTTACCCACTGAACCAAAGACGCTGGTTATGTGAAGCCCTATTATTGATCCAATTATTGCGAAGAGTGTATATGGAACTGACGACACTAGTACTAACCTGAAGTTAGCTAAGTTACCGTGTAAATATGGTCTTGCACTTACCAGGGAACTCATGGTAGCTATGGCTAATCCTGTGCTTCTAACAACATCAGGATTAATGGATGTGAACGCCATCATTATTGGTGTAAATAAGACACCACCACCTACGCCAGCCAATGATGCAATAAAACCTATGACAATACATAGGCACATTAATGATGTGAAGAAGAGCCATGGGTTAGCTAAGAGTGCTGTTGTTACCATCGTTGCATACATTAGTAGAGTTATTATTGTCATATTGTTTATACTCTTTTCAACATGACTTAGTAAATGTTACTTTTATTAAATTAACCATAAACTCTTTCATGCATGCCCCTTATAAATTCACGGTCATTTCAAGTGAATATTTCACATTTTATATAATGCTAAAACACATGAGAATGAAATTGAATAACTATGAAATAAATAACGGTAATACGAATACTGCAAGCGATAAGTTAATAATAACTACTATAGTGAACGCTAAATAGAGCATATCATGCTCAAGCATGAACCTAACCATATTAAGAACCACCATTAGTATTGGTATGGCTATTAATGCAAGCAATCCAGTTAACATTACACATAATCCATCAAGCTTGATTAAGCCGCCTATTATAGTGAAGACTCCTATCAATGACGTATTCAATTGACTCGATGGGTCAGTAATCATACTTATTGAGTAGTGGAGCCCACTTCCAGTTACCACCATTATTAATAAGCCTATCCCCATTAATGACACGCTTACTAGTACACCATATTTAAGTAGACTACTGGTTATGTTTATGAACCTCTCCTCCACTGGATTAGTACCATTGGGTTGCGTACGGTACATTATAACCGTCTCATCAGCCTCGCTACTATACCTATGTGTAATGATTAAGTATAGCGTGCTGATTACTATGATTGAGAAGACTATTGCAATAACGTTACGTTCAGGGGAGGTTAATGGTAATAAATGCTCCCTATTTAAGCCTCTAAGTACCATTCTTAATCCAAAGTAAGCCAATATGGTTACGAACACCCACCTTATTTGCCTGTTAGTGATATGTATTAGTAATCTTGTACCCATTGATGAACCTGCTAGCACTCCCACTGCTGCGGCTACGGCTACGAATGGTTGAATATAACCAAAGTGCCAGTATAATGAGCTACTTGTGGCTGCTGTTACTCCTATCATGAAGTTGCTTGTTGTTGTGCTTACCTTCATTGGTAGGTTCATTGCCCAATCCATGCCAAGAACCTTCAAAGCACCACTACCAATACCAAGCAAACCACTAATAAAACCAGCAAAAAACATAATCAACTCACCCAACCACCAACGAACACCCCAATACTTATACCAAATCTTAAGGGCTGGATCATAACAGACACCATATAGCCTAAGTAGTCTAGTGGACTTATCAGGGTTACGTAATGGTGGTAATTCACACGTGCTCCTCTGTATTGTTGGTATTATTGAAAACAGTAGTATTACCCCAAATATTGTGTATATTATCCATGTTAATCCATGTTGATACACATAATTAGCAGTTAATGAACCAACTATTGCTCCCCCAGTGGTTGCTGTAACTAGGCTTATTCCAATTCTATCGTTAGCCAACTTCCTCTTAATATAGACGCTGGCTGAGCCAGCTGATGTGGCTATTGTTGATATAAGCGCTGAACCTGATGCATACATCATCGGTATACCTATGAATAAGGTGAGGACTGGTGTGAGCACTACCCCACCACCTAAGCCGGCTAGTGAGCCAAGAATACCTGCGCATAAGCCTGCCAATAGTATCTCCATGAATTTAACCAATACTAATAGTCCCTCAATCATCCTTAACTTGCGATTTCACTAGCTTTAAAAGATATATTTCACAATATAAGATGAATATACTGAAATCAATATTAACATAAGTCTAAGATAAACTATTTCACATACTAACTAATAAGTTACCTCTCATACTCTATAAATAGGTATGTTGACTCTCTGCCGAAGTTCAATAGTTTACCACCTAATAATGGCACAGCTCTCTTAACCATGATAAAGCAAGTGTAGTCGTCTAGTAACACTCTATATCTCTTATTGGATTTACTCAACTGGTAATTAATTATGAATTTCTTAAGCGCATCACACCCAAGGCCCCTTAGATCAATAACCTCAGTTTGCTCATTCTGTTTGCTCCCTGAGGCTAATATTTCTCTAATCAACCTCTTTTTTAATTGATCTAACTCATCATTCTCATTTCTCATAACTAATTAATTTAAGTTAAGGAATATTTTAGTCATGTGGTTAATGCATTATATGCATTTTAGGCAAATGTTGAAATGTAATCCTCAATCTTAGGTAGCTCCTTAGGCAATCCCTTCTTCTCCCTTATAGACAGTATTAGGCTTTCACGGAGGCTTTCAGGCACTGGTGCCCAACGTGAGAACTGCAGACTCCAGAAAACTCTACCTGTCGTTGCGCTTCTAAGCTCATCACTTATGTTAAATGACTCTATTACAGGTATCTCACCCTTAATGACCACCTCCATGGTCTCAGTCTGAGTAACGTCAATAACCCTACCCCTATGCCTAGTTATCACGCTGGTTACAGGGCCCATGTTATCAACAGTGGTCTTAGCATCAATTAACAGGAGGGGCTCAAGTAGAGTTGGGTCGGCTGAAAGTAGGCTGGCGAATATTGCGTTCTTGGTTGCTGGCATTATTTGAGCTGGACCCCTATGGGCTGGATCCTCGTGAACAACCGCATCATGTAGTATTACCTTAACACCCCTTATTGGCTCCTGGGCTAATGGCCCGGCTGACATTGACCATCTGAAGCCTTGAACTATGTAATCCCTAATCTCCCTAAGGTGCTGAATACCGCTGGTCTTATCAATGAGTACATTAATGTATTGGTTATCTATTGCCCAAATTCCCCTAGCCTCATCAGTATCCCAGTTAGCCTTTTCCCTAAGTATCCTAGCCCTCTCCCTTGGATCCATATCCTCCGTTATTTCACTGTACTGTATTAGGCTAATGGACTCCTCATCAAGTGGCTCAACACTTATGTACAGCCTATTATGCTTATTAGGTGACTTACCCTCAAAGACCTGGGACTTAGCTCTAACGGTCTCCCTGAACCTAACTAACGGTTGTGAAACTACAAAGTCTAAGCCAGTCCTATCCTTTAATAGCCATGTGGCTATCTCAAGGTGCAATGTACCTACACCGCTTAGCAGTATTTGCCCAGTCTCCTCATCGATCTTCAGGCTTAACGTTGGATCCTCAATCACTAAGTCCCTAAGACCCTCAACGAGTTTAGCTAAGTCATTGGGATTCTTAGGCTCTATGGCTACCGTAACAACAGGCTCTGATACATACCTCATCTTCTCGAATGGTGGAATATCCTTAAGTGATGTTGCCACAAGCGTATCACCGGCTCTAGCCTCATCAACACCCATTAGTGCAACTATGTTACCAGCCATAACCTCAGGCACTATTATCCTATTTGGACCCATGTACAGGTAGGTTTGAAGAACTCTCTTAGTAATCTTCTGCCCAATTATGTAAACCTCATCACCCTCCCTAATTGTTCCACTGAAGACCCTACCGGTGGCTATTAGGCCGGCGTGGGGATCCTTATTTATCTTGCTTATAGCTATGACTAATGGACCATTTGGGTCAGCGTCAAGTAACGCCTTACCCACTGGACTATTCAAGTCACCCTTCCAGAGCTTAGGTACTCTGTACTTCTGGGCAACATCAGGTGGTGGAATGTGCTCTATAATCATGGTTAGCAACGTCTTGTAAAGCGGGAACTCTTGGGCAAGCTCATCAACCGCATTCCTCTCGTAGGCATCCATTATGTAACTGAACTTAATGCCCTTCTCCTGCATCATTGGAATTGTTAAACCCCATTTGCTTAAGGCAGAACCAAAGGCAACCTGCCCCTTATTAACACTAACTTTCCACTTCTCCTTGAACTCAGGTGGTGCGTAGGAATCGATGAGTGAGTTGAACTCCTTAGTAATGTAAATTATCCTATTACCAATATCCTGCGGAGATAGCCTAAGCTCCTTGATTAACCTATCTATTTTATTAATGAATAATACTGGTCTAACCATCTCCTCCATTGCCTGCTTAACCACGGTCTCTGTTTGGGTCATTACACCCTCAACTGCATCAACAACAACAAGGGCACCATCCATTACCCTAAGTGACCTAGTCACATGCCCAGTGAAGTCAACGTGCCCTGGCGTATCAACGAAGTTTATTAAGTAAGGCTTACCACCATACTCGAAGTATAGGCTTATGTTAGCTGCCTTAACCGTCATTTGCCTTATTTGCTCAATTTCAACATAATCCAACGCAAGCGCCTTACCGGCAACCTTAGGGCTAAGTAAACCAGCACCCATGAGTAGTGAGTCTGTTGTAGTCGTTTTCCCATGGTCAACGTGAGCCAGTGTACCAACATTCCTAATTTGCGATGGATTCCTCATTATCTCTAGAATATCCTCTATCCTCTTCTCAACAACTCTAACTGACATTTATGATCACGCGGACTTTCCTATAAGCTTATATAAAGTTTTCTCAGGCAAGACCAGGTTACATTAAGATCATGATTAGAAGTACCTATACCTAAGCCTAGTGCCATACCTAATCATCCTCCTGTACCAAATGTAGCCGTAAATTATCCCAACTATGAAACCTAGTAAATGACCTAAGTAAGCTATACCGAAGCTCGCCGCGAAGGGCGTTAGGAGGAATATTATTGCTATTATGTTCCATGGATTAGATAATATTACCCACCTATCCGGTAAGGCAAGTATGAAGCCTATCATGCCGAATAAGGCCCCTGAGGCACCTGCAATGAAAGTATTAGGCCCATATATGAAAACTGATAACGCAGAGAAGAACCCTGAAATTAAGTAAACCTTCCACATCATGCCTCTTCCATATCTGCGTTCGAAGAATGGACCAATGAAGAATAAGGTAAGCATATTAAACACGTAGTCAAGTATGGTTGGGTCAAAGAACATTGACGTAACTAATCCAAGAGGCCAAGGTAAATATGGTGCTATTAAGTAGTCTGATAGAAGAACACCCATTAACGCCGCAGCCCTCCCTAAGCCTAGGTAACTGAACACTAGGTATGGTATTGATAGGGCACTGTTTATTATTATTATCAGTGCCGTTGTCCTGGCATTAACGTGAAGTGGTTGACCAGCCATTAATACTCAATGAGCCTAATGAGGCATTACTTTAAAACTTTATTCCTAGAGAAGCAACTTAATGTTCCTAATAGGCTTAAACTACTGGAGTAAGAACGGTGGACCATTAATGTGGAGGTTCTTCAATGAGGAGATTGTTGATAAGGAATTAGCCCAGATCAGGGAGCTAGGTGTCGATGTGATTAGGGCCTTCGTCTATTGGCCTGACTTCCAGAGGGAGCCTGGGAAGGTTGATGAGGAGATGCTTAGGAGACTGGGGAGATTCCTTGACCTTGCCCATAAGCACGATGTTGGGGTTTACTTAACATTCATCGTCGGCCACATGTCAGGTGAGAACTGGGATCCTCAATGGAGGGGTAGTAGGGACTTCTTTGAGCTTAAAAGTGAGGTTAAGGTTCTTATTGATACTATAGTGTCAAGGTTCAGGGGTCACCCAGCCATTAGAGGCTGGATACTTAGCAATGAGTTACCGATATATGCAACATCAAGTGAAGATAAGGTTACCGATTGGATTAAGGAAATGTCAAGCCTAGTTAAGTCACTTGACGGTGGACATTGGGTTAGTACAGGGGATGGATGCTGGGGTATTATGGGTGCGTTCAATGGCTTTAACCCATATAGGTATAAGGATTACGTCGACTACATGGGGCCTCACTTCTACACGCCTGACACTGATGCAATTAGGCATACAATAATGCCTCAATTAATAATTAAGGCCTGCAGGGGATTAGGGAAGCCAACTATACTTGAGGAGTTTGGGGCATCATCAACGCTTAGTTCTGATGAACACATAGCAGGCTACTATAGGACTGTGTTAATGGGGTCATTAATCAGTGGAGCTGTGGGGGCATGGGGCTGGTGTTACAGTGACTTCCCATTAATTAACCAGAGGCCGTATTCCCATCATCCTCATGAGCTCAGGTATGGTGTAACTACAATTGATTGGGGAGTTAAGCCGCAGGGTGATGAATTAACCAGGTTCTCTAGGTTAATTTCAACGCTTGGTGACGTGGAGCCAGTGGAGGATCCCGTTGCCTTACTCATCCCATCATACGTCTACTGGAGTTACCCATTCACCTCAAGGGAGGAATCCCGTAAAATATCCACTGCGCTCCTCTCCTCATACGTTATGCTTATTCAAAACGGCTTAAACCCAAGGGTCATTATTGAGGAGCCTTTAACAGATGGAGTAATAATAGAGGAAGGTAAGACTAAGATTAGCAGTGACATTAAGGTACTCTTCCTACCATGTGCATTAAGGTATCTTGCCCAAACACAGGAGGAGGTTAGGAAATTTGTTGAAAGAGGTGGGGTTGCGGTGATTTCATACTGCTACGGCTTCTGGATGAACATTGATTGGGCCATTAAGCTAGACCTCTACTACAATTATCCTGTACTTTCTGATGGTTTAAGCACAACTATTGATAACGTTAATATCAATGTACCGGCAATGGGTTACACGTACGATAGGGCTATAGCTAAGGTAAGTGGAGGGGACGTATTGCTTAAGGATTCGGCAGGTAATCCAGTAATAGTCTACTCTAACGTTGGCTCAGGCAGGGTATACTTCATAACTTACCCATTGGAGTACTGGTTAGGCCTAAGTCCAAAACCCTTTGAGAATTATGATGCGCACCTGCTCTATAACATGATATTGAGAAGGGAGGGGGTTGGGGCATCAACACCTAATAAGTGGGTTCAAGTGGCTAGGCTTAAGTCAAGTAGGTACAACTACACAGCTTACATTAACCATGGGTGGAGTGATGCTAGGATAAATGTAAGTGGTGTTAATATTGAAACAGGTGAGAAAATAAGCGGTGAGTATGTTCTTAGAGGTAAAGACTACCTCATTGTAAGGGAGTAGTATTATTAATAATTCTCTACGATATTTAAATTACTTATTTTTCCTAGATAACAAGCATTCATGTAGATTGGAACATGGCTGAGTTCGACTAGTGAAGCATGTTGAGAATACCGCCTCATTCCGGAAGTATTTTTAAGCAAACGAACTAGTAGGTTACTATGGAGGGCGTATTGGTTGCTTTAGCAATACCTTTTAAGAATGGGAAAGTTGATGCCAATGGCTTGATTACTCACGTCTCATCCCTTGTTAAAGATGGGGTTGATGGATTCTTCCCCCTTGGCACCACTGGTATAGGTGTTTTGCTTAATCTTGAGGAGAGGGAGACTGTTGTTAAGGCTGTAGCTGAGGCTTCAGGTGGTAAACCTATTGTTGTTCAGGTTGGTTCACTGGATTGGGATACCGTCTCCGGTACTGTCAAGCTTGCTGAGAGGTATGGTGCATCAGCTATTGCTTCAATAGTGCCAATTTACTATAGGCCGGATTACGAAACCATAAGAAGGTACTTCATGAAGCTGAACCAGTTGACTGAACTCCCAACCTTCATATATAATATTCCAGGCAACACTGGGTTTAACGTAACTCCAGATATTGTCGCCAGGTTGATTAAGGATGGCGTTAGGATTACGGGAGTAAAGGATAGTAGTGGTGACTTAGGTCAAGTGATGCAGTTCATTGAGATGGGCCTAGAGGTGTTTAATGGTTCAGACCACATGATAGCGCCATCAATAATAGTGGGGGCTAAGGGATGCATTTCAGCGTTATCTAACTCAATAACCAATTTAATCATTGATACTTATAGGGAGGCAAGGAATGGCAATGTTAATGATGCATTGAAGACGCAGGCCTTAGTCACTAAGGTAAGGGATACTGCCAACAAGTACCCAAGACCAGCGGTGCATTATAGTTTAGTGAAACTACTTAAGTATGACTTTGGAAGCGTTAAGGAGCCATTAGTGAGGGGGTTAACGAGTGAAGAAGAGGAGTCCCTTGCTTCAGAGTTAAGTAAGCTGGGCTTAAGGGTAAGGTATTCGAGGTCTTGATACTAAACGTAGACATTATACTTAACAATAGCCATTGGTTCAATGCTCCTCATTATGTAAACCTCCTTATAGAAGCCCTTGTTTAAAACCCCCATGAATAGGAAATCCTTAATATCATTTATTCTTATTGAGTAGGAGAACATGAATCTATTAAGCCCGTAGGCTGATGAAACCAGTTCATTAAGTCCCTCATCAGGCTTCACCTCGTATACTGGATTGGGTTCAGCATTGTTTTGTATTAAACTTGGCAATAAGGCTGGCTCCACAGGCCAGGGTTCAGGACCAGCATTACCCTGCTTAAGCCTGTATGCAAACACCTTCTCTATCGTCTTCCTACCGAGCTTGCTCTCGTCAATCCTCTTAATTAACTCATCAGTATTTTTGAAATCTAATACAGCCTCAAGGTAAACTAACTCATCCTCAGCGAAGTACCTTATGTAAGGTACCTCAAAGCTCGTGACTTCAACACCATTAATGTTCTCAACATGGTACTTAGTCCTCCTCACATACTCCAATTCACCAGCCTTTCTCTCACCCTCACTCAACATGAATCACCCATTGCGCCAGTAACACGTTTGTGAGCTTTAAACTATACGTTACTCTTTAAAAACTTAGCCCCCTGATGGGATAAGGTACGTGTACACTGAACCATTACCCTTCTTTAATTCGCTCAACTGCGCAAGTACACGATCCCTGACGTCACTTGGCTTAGTGTTAACTAATACACCCTCTGACTCATCATAAACCTTCCTAATTAATGCCTCAGGCTCTGAACCATCAGGGCATTTAACTGTAGAGTAGAATGGGGTAACGTAGTCCTTGAAGCCACTGCACCTGTAGACCTGCTTAAAACCAGGTATCTTACCCCTCTTAGTGAGTGGTACCCATTTACCTGACTCCTCATCATAGTACTCCACAATGTCCATACTTATGTCGACACTGGGTGGAAACGCTATTGATGTTCCAACCCCGAAGGAATCCACTAAATCACTTAACTCACCTATAGTCTCCTCATCAAGTCCACCGCTCACTATTATTTTGACATTCCTATACCCAGCTAGTTCAAGGGTCCACTTAACCTCCTCAACTATGGCTCTCATGTTCCCCCTCCTACTGCTTGGTGTATCTAACCTTACGCCACTTAACCTATCACCCAGTAGCTTAGCGGCCATTAAGGCCTCTTCCCTCTCATCAAGGAAAGTATCGACCAACACTATTCTAGGTATATTCCCTGAAACCACCTTATCAAACCAAACCCACGCTAAAGTGTGGTCCTTCTTAATAGCCTTGAAGACTATCATTAATGCATGCGGCATAGTACCTGACGCCGGTATACCAAGGAACCTTGCTCCAACGACATTAGCGACGCCATCGCATCCACCCATGTAAGCCGCCTTATCAGCCATTGGCTGTATTACTGGGTGAAGCGCCCTTGCCCCAAAGAATAGGCACTGCTTGTTCATCGCCCTATACTTTACTCTAGCTGCCTTTGAAGATATTGAGGAGTAATGCCTAAGTATACCTAATATTGGTGTTTCATAGACTGCGAAGTCAATGTAGTTACCCTCAATAACCATTAGTGGTTCCTTAGCCTGAAACACTGTCCCCTCCGGCATTGAGTATACGTTCACCTTAAGTCCAGCCCTCTTCACTAACTCAAGAACCTCACTTAACCCGGTGTAGACTGCCCACTCATAATCCTTCGGTAGATTCATTACGTGGAACTCAGCCCTAACCTTAACTTTATCTAATCCAGCTGCCTTAAGTACATCAACAGTCCTAACGAAGTAAACGTCAGTTACCTCACCTCTAATTACCTCATCCTCATTAGCGACGGCGAAGGCCCTCTCCATAAGTAAGGGTACTTAATCAGAGCAGTTATAAGTAGTAATGTGCAATTTTAGATTATTAACACGAGGCCCGTTAAGTAGACCTGATTCTGAAATCCTCTGATTCAAGCAAGTTAGGTTACTAAAGGGTTAAATAGTGAGGATTCCACATTAACCAACAATATCCTTTACTTGTTCTAGAACAGCAATAATCTGCAGTATTAGAACCCTACTGTAGGTAGGCATATTTGGGTCGGATAATGCATCATCAAGCAGGCTAACGACTGTTGATGCCCTTAAACCTGGGCTCATTTGATTATTCCTAAGAATCCTAGCAGCCTCACTGGCAGCCCTCCTTATGTTCCTCGGTATACCCATATCGTGAATTATCCTCTCCAGGTAGTAGAGCGCTTGGGCTATCTTCTCATTAGCCTCATCACTAGCCAGTGATGACATAACCTATAGGGTACTCCTATAGCTTAATAAGCTTTTTACCTCATGCATTAATCCTTCAACATCAACCATTACATATAACCCAACTACCAACACCAGTAAGGCTAAGATCCATAGCCTACTGAAAAAGTAGATTCAAGAAAACTTACCTTACTCATAAAGAATAGGGGACTCCTCTTTAAAGTGATGGCGATCCACATGTTTAAGACTATTTATTACTTAAATACACTAACTCAGGGGTTTTAGTGATGTTCGTTAATGGGAAGTACCTTATTGGCAGGGACTTCGCATTCCCAGACTATAAACCAAGGTTCCCTGAATCATACCCATACACGATTAGGCGTTTAATAGCCCAGTTAGAGGTCTTCATTAGTGAAGGTAAGCTTAGGGGCAGGGTTATTTACGAGATTATACCAAGGAGACGACTCAGCTACATTGAGTTAAACGCAGAGGAAATGAATATACTATCCACAAGCCACCAGAGGGATTACGACGGCTCCATATTAAGGCTATACTTCAACCCACCCCTGGAGGCTTCCCAAAATACAATTATTGAGGTTTCTTACGAAACTAAGCCTAGGAAGGGCGCCTACTTCATAAGGCCTGATAAGGAAAAAGGAAACACTGCGCTCATGGTTTGGACTCAGGGTGAAAGTGAAGATAATAGGTATTGGTTACCGCTACCAGATAATCCTAACATAAAATTCCCAACTGAACTAGAGATAACGGTTCCAAGGGGCATGATCGCCATCTCCAATGGTGTGTTAATGGATGTTAGGGATCTCAACGATAAATCTACGTGGCGTTGGGTCTTTGATTACCCGCATTCCCCATACTTAATAGCCTTCGCTGCCGGTGAATTTGAGAAGCTTGAATCAGACTGCAATGGGGTTAAGCTAGAGTATTATTGGCCCAAGGGTAGGTACGGGGACCCACAGGTAACCTTTGCCGCTACCTGTGATGCCGTGAAATTCTTCAGTGAGTACACTGGGGTTAAGTACCCGTATCCTGTTTATAAACAGGTAGCTGTTCATGAATTCATTTACGGTGGTATGGAGAACACTACTGTGACAATACTAACTGATACGACTCTACATACGAGGAGGGAGGAGTGCCCCTATGATGAGTGGCCGTGTAGGGGTAGGGAGGATTTTTCTTCTGATGGTTTGGTTGCTCATGAGTTGGCTCATCAGTGGTTTGGGGATTTGGTTACTACTAGGGATTGGGGTAATATTTGGCTTAATGAGGCTTTCGCAACCTACATGGAGGCGCTGTACACCATGCATGCTAAGGGTGTTGATGAATTCATTTACGAACTCTACAGTAACCTTAAGGCTTACTTAAACGAATATAGGCGGTACGCAAGACCTATCGTAACTAGGCTATATAAATACCCTGAGGAGATGTTTGATAGGCACACCTACGAGAAGGGATCACTAGTACTACACACGTTAAAGAACATAATAGGAGAAGAAAACTTCAGGAAGGGTATTGAGGATTACTTGAATAAGCATAGGTTCAGTAATGCTGATACTGAGGATTTAAGGAAGGCCATGGAGGAGGCTTACGGTGAAGACTTAACCTGGTTCTTTAAACAATTCGTCTACTCAGCTGGTCATCCAGTTCTTAAGGTTTCCTGGAGTTGGCTCCCTGATGAATCTGCAATTAGGTTAAGTATAAGTCAGGCTCAGGGTGATGACTCATACCCTATCTATAAAATACCACTGGAGGTTAAGATAGTTTACGAGGGTAATAGTGAAGTTAGGTTACTAAACATTGAGGAGAAGGAGCATGTGCTTCACTTGAATGCGCCCAGTAAGCCAAAGTACATTTGCATCGACCCCAAGTTCAAGGTGCTTAAAGTAACACAGTTCGATAAACCACTTGAGGAGGCAATAGGGGAATTAAACGATGAGGACGTAATGTGTAGGATTGAGGCCATTAATGCACTAGCCAAGAACGCAAGCCCAAGGGCTGTTGAAGCCTTGGCTTTAACAGTAGAGAGGGATCCATTCTGGGGTGTTGCAGTTGAGGCTGCTAATGCATTAGGTAGAATAGGTGGTGAATCAGCTAAAGTGGAACTACTTAGGTTACTTAAAAGGGTCACGCATCCGAGGGTTAGGAGAAGCATAATTGATGCCTTAGGTAACTTCAGGGGTGATGCGGAAGTGGCTAAGGTTCTCCTCAACATTGCTAACGATGGTAAGGAATCAGACTACGTTAGGTACGCTGCCCTAGTGAGCCTAGGTAAACTGAGGATTAGGGATTTTGAAAATGAGTTAATTAAAGCCCTTAACTATGGGGGCTTTAACTACGTTATAACGCAGGGTGCATTAAGGGGATTGAGCGAACTAGGTACTGATAATGCATTCAAGGTAGTACTCAGCCACACTGAGCCTAATAAACCAACACTAGTTAGGGCTACTGCGGTAATGGCCCTCGGTAAGTTTATTGATAGAAGGGAGGCAATCGACAGGTTAATTGAACTGGCCAAGGATGAGCAATTCAGGGTTAGGTTCGCTGTTGTTGCGACAGCCGATGAGGTTAAGCACCCGGCATTATTACCTACACTTGATGAATTAGCATCAAGGGATCCTGATGGGAGGATTAGGAGACTTGCTAGGGAAACAGCAAAGAGGATTAGGGACCAACTTGAGAAGGGTGTTGAGTATCAGAGACTTAGGGAGGAGATTGAGCAGATTAGGGAGGAGCATAGGCGCATCATGGAGGAGATTGGTAAATTGGAGAGGAGGTAAGCTACTAAGCCTTAACACGGTTCCTTTTTAAACGATTAATTACCGGCAGTGGATAATTACGGCTGAAGGCCTCGTTCTTTAGGGTAAGGAGCCGGATCGAATTACTTGAGGGAAAGTATTTTAAACTGCTTTATGCTCTTTGAATCATGGGTAAGAGGAGGAAGACCCGTAAATTGCTAGTAAGGCCTAAGAAGAGGCTACCGACCGTGTTTCAATGCCCCTACTGTGGGTCAGTTGCAGTTAACGTTTCCGTGATTAAGAAGGAGAATAAGGTTAAGGTTACATGTGGCGTATGTGGGCTTGAGGCAATATTCGACAGAGTTAATGGCTTATTACCCGTGGATTACTATAATAAGTTCGTTGATAAGTACTTTGCGGGTGAATTAAAGCCTGCTAGGCAGGTGGAGGTTAAAGTTAACACCACTAACACTAACCAACAGAATCAGGGCATAATAGATAGTGATGAAGGCATAGAATACTTAGATGCCCCTGAACCCGACGCAGACATTGAGGAGTAATAACTTAAAACTCCACTGGCTGAAAAATGATTAATGACAGTGTTTGAATCCTTAATGGACAAACTTGCAGAGAAAGGCACCTTACACTTCTCATTACTGGATCCTGATAAAGTAACGGTGGATAAATTCATTGAACTCGCTAAGGGTGCTGAGAAGGCTGGATCCGATGCATTAATGATTGGTGGTAGTTACGGCGTTAATGAGAGTACGCTGGATAATTATATTGACGCCGTTAAGCAGGAGGTTAAATTACCTGTAATACTGTTTCCAGGTAGTGTAGCTGGGTTAAGTAAAAGGGCAGATGCGGTTCTCTTCCTATCAGTATTAAACTCAACCGACCCATACTATATTATTGGGGCCCAAGTACAGGCAGCGGTACTTATGGCTAAACGCTTCAGTAACCTTGAATCAATACCAATGGCATACATAATAGTTGGGGAAGGGGGAGCTGTGGGTTTCGCTAGTTACGCTAAGCCGATACCATTCCACATGGAGGATGTTATAGTGGCATACGCGCTAGCCGCATACTACATGGGCTTCTCAATAGTTTACCTTGAGGCTGGGTCAGGGGCTAGGGAACCGGTGCCATCTAGCGTGGTGGCTAAGGTCAAGAGAGCTGTAAGGAATAAGGTACTTATGGTTGGGGGAGGTATAAGGAGCCCTGAGGCGGCTTACTCAATAGCCTTAGCGGGGGCTGACGTGGTAATAACTGGGACTGTTATTGAGGAATCACCAGCCATAGTGCTCAAGGACATTGTTGATGCTGTCCATAGGGGTGGTCAAAGGAAGCTAAACAATAGTGGTGAAAACGCTAATAGGCAAGTCAACGTTAAGAGGAATAACTAGTACAACTGTTTAAGCGTAAACGTGTGTTAGGGCTTCTTGGCAACTATTATGAAGCCTGTGTGCGATAGATTCCATGTCTTAGGCCTAACCTCATTAATGGTTGTCTTCCACTCCCTCCAATTAACCTCAATCATCTTAATGTCTATGAAGTTTGAATCAACCATACTCCTAATAACCTTCTCCACCTGGCTAATGGTGGGTACGTAAACTGCTAAATTACCACCATGCTTTAAAGCCTTTATAACAATGGGTATTGCCCTCCATGGATCACCCAGGTCCAGTAAAGCTGAGTCAAAGTATTCCTCAGGTAAGGCTAATTCAACTATATCCCCATTAATGATATCAACAGCATCATTAACCCCCATGGTTCTCAACGTCTTCTTAGCCGCTGCAATATACCTACTATTCCTCTCAATAGATATTAATTGACCTAATGGCTTCAAATGCATAGCCAATAATGATGCTGCATAGCCACTGCCAAGGCCAGCTTCAAGGATTCTACTGCCTGGCCTAACATTAAGCATTATTATTAAGGCTGACGTATCCTTAGGATAGATTGGTTGAGTCACCCTAGGCATCTTAAGCAGTATGTCTGTAATGTCTGGTTTAGTAATATAAAATGTGTGGCCAAGGTTCGTAACTATCCTTGAACCATAAGGCTTACCGAGAATATCATCAAATCTTAAAATACCCCTAACCGTACCAATCACTAGCCCCCTTTTAGCAACAGCAATAACCTTAATCTCATTACTATGCCACAGTAGGACATAGTCACCTTCCTTAACAACATCCATTGTTAACCCATGTTAATCAAACTTTATTAAGTTTAAACACCGCCAAGATCCTTAATGTGGATTTCGAAATTCCTCTGCCTAAGACCAAGCTTAATGCCCAATGGGTAAAACACCGCTAACGCAACAACCACCGTTATAACCGTTGCCCAAGTGTATGGTATTAAGTTTAATGCACCATCCGAGCCGATATAGGTCATTAAGGTTAAGAAGGCTATGAAGCCTATGTACCAAGTAGCCTCAAGCCAACCCTCCTTAACCCTGTACAGTAACCCAAATAGTAACGTGGCTACCGTAATCAACGCAACAGAGTATGGTACGGCAGGCCATCCACTCCAAAACACTATTAACGATGAAACCGCAAAGGCTATGATTGATATCGCCCAACCTCCAGGTACATTAAACTTTGATGCTCCCTGCTTCTTAAGAACCATCATTGCTATGGGATTAGTGGCAAACCCTATGTACCCTGCAACAGTTGTGTAGCTCACTAATGCATATAGTCCTGGAATTGGAGCGAATAGAAATGATATTAAGGCACCAATTAGACCAAAGGCTATTAAGGCCCAATAGGGAACGTAGTACCTTGGGTGTATTTCACCCATCTTCTGGCTAACCAGCCTTGACCTAGCAACGGCAAGCATTACCCTGGTCCCAGCACCCATGTACACGAAGCCAACCATGAATAATGCAACCACTAGGTATACCATTGGTAGAGCATACATTATGGGGAGGTGATACGCTGACGCCAATATGTAGTAGGGGTTCTTGGCTATGTTAAGTAATGCACCCCAGTCACCCTCCGGTAACCCTAGGGCCCTCCAGTCAGTGCTTAGGACAAATAATGCAGCAAAGGTAATGTAGATTGCAGCCTCCCCAATTACAGTGAATATTAAGCCCCAAATTAGGTTTCGCCTATTCTTAACCTCCTCAGCGAAGTCAGGTATAGTCCTTGACCCACCGAAGGAGAACATGGCTATAGGCATGGCTGCAAAAAGCCCCGTTACACCATAGGGCATGAAACCACCGTAATGCGTCAGGTTCTTTAAGGCATATGGATTAAACTTCAAGGCAACAATGATGAAGATGATCGCCATGGATATGTATAAAACGTACTTAATCCACCCCATGACTCTGCTGGAGGCGGTGAATACCTCTATACCGTAGTAGTTTAAGGGAACCATAAGCAGTATTACTGCAACCGCAATAATTCCCCCCATGAGGGTTAAGTTACCTGTGACTGGGTTAAGAACCTGTGGAAAGAATTCATGAACCACTAGGGCTACGAACACGTATGACTCCAGTGGTGGTATGAAGAGGTACCATATTAAATCCGCCATACCATTTATAAGACTTGTAGCTTGGCCATGACTGTATATTGCGAATCTCGAAGGACCACCAGCCTCAGGAAAGTCCATTGCTATATCAAGGTATGTTAATGCCACGAATATGTAAAGTATTGGTGCAAGTACATAAGCCAATATGCCAGCTGGACCAGCATTAGCAGCGACCTTTTGTGCACCGTAGAATATTGCACCGCCTATTGATCCAGCTATACCGATGAATAATAGGTCGCTTAAACCAAGGTGTTTCTTTAACCTTACTGGGTTTCGATTTTGGGAAGTCATATGAGGGTATTTACATGGGGTTTATAAATGTTTTGATACATTTTTATATTCTTTATTGATACTTTTGGCATTTTTAATAAATAATAATTAACCTATGGGATAGGATGATTATTCTCTACATTATTTATTATTATTTACTTATATGGTAATATTTCTTTACTTAGTATATTTTATATTATTTGGCATAGTTTAATTAAATTGAACAATTAATGGTACAGCCTCTCACGATATGAATAAATGCTACTGTACGCAATACGTAAGGCCAATTATAATGCCTCTTAAAATGAGTGGACTATCCTACTGTTGAATATTCATTAGGTCTTTAAGTGTGTTGGCTAAATTCCTAATGTGCTTATATGCGGGCGTATCTTTGTTTAGTTTAATGATTCTCATTCTACCTATTGTAACCTCCTTAACTATTCCAACCTTCTCAAGGGCCTTAACATGCTTTAATGTTAATGTGTAGTTTGAGCCTATTATTTTAGCTAACTGAGTTATGTTTAGTTCACCTAACTCATAAAGTGCTAGAATTACCTTGATCCTTACTTTAGATTCCATTATTTCATCAACTAGGTTCATGGCCATCACCTAACAGCCAACTCGTAATCAAGCATCCTTGTTAATTCTTGAGCCAGTACATTGAGGGATTCATAGGGTATTGATATTAGCGTCGTCCTGCCTCTCATACCCTTACCCGATAACCTAGTTTCAATAATCCTCCATGTGCTCTCCATATCCTTTAAGTAATGCCATAATTGACCATGACTGCGCTTAGTCCTTAAGCCATACCTCTCACAGAGCATTATGTACTCTTCCTCAGCTTCACCAAAGGTTATGTATGGTACATCCCTCTTCTTACGTAACGCCTCAACTATGGCTAGTAGGAATAACTTCTCATGAAGATCCATACCCTTTAATTCACCTATGTGTACAGGCAACGTGTTCTTAATTGCAACCCTAACATGCTCCGGCAATATCCTCCTAGAGCCTTGCTGTTGCGCAGTTAATGCAGCCTTCCACAGTATTTCAATAGCCTGCTTAGCGTTACCCCTACCTCCATCATTATCCCTGGCTCCAGCAACATCACTAATCATCTCGAGGATCTCATCATTGTACGCGTTTTGATGAAGAGCCTCCTGCGCCCTATCCCTAAGGATCTCGTAAATCTGGTCCTTAGTGTATGGTGGGAACTTAATAATGTTCCTACCTAGGGTGCTCCTAGCCCCAGCGTCAAGCTTATCTAACAGAGACTCATCCCTATCAATTAGTATTAATGAGAAGTGGTAATCATGTTCCCCTATGTGCTCATCGTAGAACCTTATTAATATCCCAAGTGAATCAGCGCCACTATTATTAACTATGTGAAATACATCATCAAGCACTATGACTACGTACATGTCATTATCCTTCAAGTAATCGTAAATTATCTCGAGTAGTTCATCTGATGAGAAGCCACGCCTAGGTATACTCATTTTTAATGATTCACCAATATGCCTAACCGCAGAGTGCAGTGTCCTATGGGTCCAGCATGGTACGTAAATGAATCTAACAGTGGATGAGAATGAGGCATACTCCTTAAACTTAAGGCTAGTTATAGTCTTACCGGTACCAGTGCTACCTACAAGTAGGGCTCTAGCGTAGAATGAGCCAGGGGACTTAATGTAATCATTGAAAATCATCTTAAGTGCATTCATCTGCTCCTCTCTATCAACTAGCCTAGGTGGTATGAAATCTGGCGTTAAGGCCGCTGGGTTCCTAATTATGCTTGATTCCCCCACGCGTATATGTGTTCTTTCTGCTTTAAAACTTTAATGCTTATGAAGTAGTAAACTTCTCTAGTACCCTGAAACTTTTAATTTCTTAACACATACCTATATAATAAACGGTTAATTTAATTCATTGCTTTATATTTATAAGCGCATACTCTTTAATTGAGTCAATCTTATCCATAAGAACACCGCATCCCTGCTCCCAACACTCAATTAATAGTAGGCAACCAGGTGACCTAACACCAACATTAATACCCCTTTCCTTAAGCATCCTAGCCAACTTAAGCTCACAGTCCGAGTCACTGACCCCACGACCCCTGGCCCTGCACCTAACCAGTAGTTTTTGGCCACTGCATTGGTTAACTCTACGCAATACCCAGTCCACTAAGTCCCCTAGGTTTAGTTCATTAATGCGTTCAATAAGTGGAATAACCCTAAACAATGCCGTACCTGCGAATGGACTCTTTAATATAACCCTAGATACTACTATGGGATCAGTTTCAGTCTCTATTATGAGCAAGCCGCTGAATCGTGACCTAGTAACCTTAACATTACCTAACTTAACGGTAAGGTAGTCCTCAAGGTCCTTGGCGATTCTACTATTCCTAGGTCTAGTTGTAGCTAGGATTACATTAATCATGGTTCCACTTCCTCATTACAATTATATTAACTAATCCAAGGGCTTCATCCCTATACTGAACAAGCCTTAAACAACCCTCAGCGGTATTCCTGAACTCATCATTTGGTGGTAATCGTCCATATATGTTATGTATAGTGTAGAAGTATGAAACATACCTTGGCCCAGCAAACACAAGGGCTATTAATGGTACTGCAATAACCGTGTATAACCAGCCTAAGGCACGGTAAACCTTGTTAGTGGGCTTACCAATACTGATGCTGGCTAACACTCCCCCATTATTAAGTACCCTGGATATTTCACAGTAAGTCCCCCTCAGGTCATGGACAGCGTGGAGTGAGAAGCCCATTATAACCATGTCGAACACAGAACTTCTAAATGGCATGAGCTCGAAGGAGCCGCACACTTTATCAATGTAGTTAAGGTTCGGCGCTGAATTCAGCATTGGTACTGATTGATCAAGCAACACGACACGCCTCGGCTTAACTCCACTTCTAATCAGTTCAATAGTCATATTGCCTGGGCCTGAACCAGCATCAAGGACGCTAGGCGTATTCCCTAAGTCATTGAGTACTCTAAGGCCTAGGTTAAGGGTCTTCCTTCTCCATTCGTTTAGGAATCCAAGGGTTATTGCCTTACTAGTCCTCTCATATACTGGTATTATCGCGTTGTACGTTTCATACAGTGAATCCTTAACCATAGTTTACTCCTGCCCCTCACTGGCCTCAGGGCTTATAACAAGTTTAATGGATCTCTCAGATACCCCCAGTGATTTGGCGAGCACCTCAATAACTCTGCCATTACTCTCCACTAGTGTCCTGATTAACGGTAGGTAATCCCTTATTATGGTTGCTGTTGATTCATGGAGCTGAACCCTAAGCACATGCATAACATGGTCCCTAGTATCCCTAATCTCCCTAGTCCTAGCCAGTAGCCTAATCTTCTCAGGGAATCTCATACCTCTTATGAAGAATGGTAGTTTAGGCTTATCCCTAACTAAGGCAACTCCCGTTGTCATTAACTCAAGCACATATGGCATTAGTTCCCATTCCTGCCTACTACTCATTATGCCCTTAAGTACGTCAGCCTTAGATAAATTATCGTACGCATCACTCATAGCCACTGGTGATGATGAGTAGGCCACGGCAGCATTCTCAACAAGCCAAAGTAGGAAGCTTTCCCAATCAAAGCTAGGTAACCTAGTTACCCCAGTGGCTGATGCCACAGTATTAGCCTTAAGCACCATGTCAACCATCCTAAACATATCGTATTGATGAGCCCTACTACTCAATAATGAAACCCTATCCCTAGTTACTGGACCCGTTTCAGCAACAGTCTGAAGATCATTTATAGCTGACCTCATATCACCCATTGATGATTCTGCAATAAGCCTTAAGGCATCCTCCTCACACTTAACCTTCTCTGCACTGCATATGCGTTTAAGCATTTCAATGATGTCCCTATTCTTAAGTGGCTTAACTTGAACAACAATGCAAATGTCCCTAAGGGGCCTAAGCTTAGGGTCCCATGGATCATTAGCAGTCATGGCTATTGGAACCTTAGCCTCCTTAACAATGTCAACTATTTCATATATTCCACCCTGGTCAGCCTTCACGTTAATACCGTCAACCTCATCGAAGAGCACTAGCTTACCCCTAAAGCCGAATAATGAACCCTGTGTTAAAGCCTTACCAATAGTCTCCCTAATCCTAGAGGCAGTCCTAACATCACTGGCGTTCATCTCGTATAACTCTAGTCCATAATCATGAGCCAAGGCATGAACCATTGTTGTCTTCCCAGTGCCCGGTGGACCTGAGAGCAGTATTGCCCTCTTCTCCTTTCCGCTTAACCACCTGCTTACCCAATCCTCCATAGTCTTCTTAACCTCCTCCTGGTCAACAACATCCTTAAGGCTCCTTGGCCTATACTTCTCAAACCAAGGTAACCTGCGCGTGCTCATTTACGCGTCCCTTTCCTAGCAGGCTTCTCACTTGGTTTTGCCTCAGGCTCCTTTACAGTCCTTAAGCCATACTTAGAGCCTATGAAAGCCAACTTAGCTATTAATGCCGTTAACTGAATCTCCTCATCACTACCTGTCACAAGTCTATTATCAATATCAGCCACCAGTTCACTAACCTCAACCTTAGCGTCAACAGGCAACTTAAACCTATCATTGATGAGTAACTCATCCTCAATGTACTTAAGTAACTCAACACCGGATACACCGTACGTGTACATTATGTTCCTCAACAATTTACGTGAATCCTCAAACCTACCACTTAACGCGTTCTCAATAAACTCATCAATAACCTTAAACTCAACCCTACCCACAACCCTATACACTGTTTCCCTATCTACTTTTTTGTTTGTTGTGGTTGTTGTTTGTAGTGTGTTTATTGCTTTTCTC
>ERZ1669247.120-NODE-120-length-35367-cov-26.171585_pt1 | contig 35367 bp, 39 predicted proteins | sample MGYA00579297_ERZ1669247 | MGnify/ENA primary metagenome ERZ1669247 (study PRJEB41166, sample SAMN08046056) | hot springs metagenome | biome: hot spring; feature: acid hot spring; material: thermophilic sediment; isolation source: thermophilic sediment from acid...
GAGGCTTATTAAAGTGCATGGCCTTTAGCTTCAAGATTTTCATATCATAATAATATTATAAACCTGAAAAAAGATATATTGTATGCGATAATATATTTATATGAAATTTGGGAGATATTATTATATCTTATTATGCTTGATAATTGTTTGCTCTATATCTTATTCCCTTGATGTAAACGCTCTTGATAGTGTTAGTAGAGACATATTCAAAAAAGGTTTTTTCTTGGGCTGGCAGATGAGGAAAAGAGAAAATATTTGTGGGTCTTATGTAATTCCTTCCGGGTGGTGGGTTTATATGGATTCATCGGATTTAAGCTCATACAAAATAGGCTATTACAAGTTTATAGCCATGAGAAATGGACTTACGCCCCTTGATGGTATAGGCGATGTAGTGTTTGGGGTGTTTGACAGTGAAGCTGATGCCAATCATACAAAAGAGCTGCTACAAAAAGAAGGTGTGAAAGGTGTAATATGGGTAGAATACAAAACCGCTGAAGCTATTATAAATCCTTGCGTAAACTTTAACTTAAATGTTGGTAAAACACACCTTGACAAAACCCTTTATTTTATGGAAATGGCCCTATCGGAAGCCAAGAAAATAGTAAATCCATCTATAAACAAGAAAGCACTTATACATGATATAAGCACAGTAATTTGGGGTCTTGAGAAAGTAGGAGCTAAAACAGAAACCCAAGATATATATAAAAAAGAAAACTTAAACACTATACAAGTACCAGCTAATTACGAAAATCTTATAGAGAGGTCTAAACTATGGGCAAAGTAAAGTTTGTTTTAATGGTTTTGGCAATTTGTAGCGTTATAGAGAACGCAAACGCACAAAAGGAGTATGCAACAAAGATATCCTTTAAAGATATAGTAGAGTCTCAAGTGGGTGTTGTAAAGAAGGTAATGGATCTAAACAAAGAGGTAAGCGAGTTAAAAACTGCCTTGGCAAAACTACAAGAGCAACAAGAGAAAACTTACGCCAAACTATCTGCTATAGAACAAAAACTAAAACAAAAAACTAAAACTTCCAATTCCAAATCAATCAAAAGTGCAGTTTCAGTACCATCTTCTTATCAAAATCTTATAGAACAAGCAAAGTCATGGGCAAAATAATATTTTTGCTTTTAGTATTTATATTTCCTTGCATAGCAGGTGCAGAAAGCGCCTATCAGCCGAAAATTACTTTTAAAGATATAGTGGAATCTCAAATAGGTGTCATAAAAAAGGTGGTAGATTTAAACAAAAAAACAAAAGAACTAAGTAAAAATCTTGAGAAAGAGAAAAAGAAAGTAGGAGACTTAGAGCAGAATGTTGCAAAATTACAACAGCAACAACGGGCTTTTTCTAAAAAGCTAAAAAAACTAGAAGAAGAAGTAAGAGATATAAAACTTGAACATTCTATAAAAGGTCTTGTGGTAGAAAGTGAAAGCCCCAAGAAGTCCATAGGTTTTGGTAAACCTTATACAAGAAAAACAGCCAAAGAGATCATAAAAAATGGACCTGAAAACGTGTATTTTTGTGTAAAATCGATGTCATATATCCGCAAATATCCGTCTATAAAATCTGTCGCCATAGGTGCTTCTTACAAAGGCGATACGTTGCAGTGCCTCACGCCTTGTGGTCTTGAAGGACATAAATTTTACTGGCTTCATATATTAAATCTTAGGACAGGTTATAAGGGCTATAGCATATTGAACGATTCTATAAAAGAAGGTAAATGTAAATGAAAAGGTTTTTAGCTTTCATAGGTATATTGCTTTTTGTATCATTCTCTTATTCTTATCATCTTATTGGAAACTACAAAGCTACACCCAAAAATAAAATCAGCGCACCCCCTGGTTTTATAATAAACAGCCAAAACGCTTTTTTACTAAAACCAGTCACCTTAAATGTAAAAGATGTACCTATACCGCAGGTGCTTTCTTATCTGTCTGGTGTTACTCAAGTACCCATAGAGCTAAAAGACAACGTGCAAGATAGGGTTAGTTTTTATGGGCAAGGTACGTTGAAAAGTATACTGGATACTTTCTGCGCTTACAACAACTTATACTATAAAGTTAAGAACGGAAAAATAATAGTTAGAAGGTATATAAGTGCCGTATTTCAAATAAACATACCTATGACTACCACAAAAACTTACAACTACAATATGACGTTTGGTCAAAGCGTCACCAATAGCTCCTCTGGCGGTGGTATGCTAGGCGGCACAACCACAAACACCATACAAAACACAGGTACAAATAGCTCTAGCTCAACTTTTAATTTCAACGAAAACCTAGCCCAAAACATTGTAAACCTCATAAGGCCCCTTTTACAAGATAAACGCTCAAAGATATCTTACGATCCAAACACCGGACTTCTTACATTTTTTGGCTCTATAAATGATTATAAAACAGTAAAATCTATAGTAAAAAAGTTAAACGAAGAATTATCTGAGCCTATAAAAATAAGGATAGACATAATAGCTATAAACCTTTTAAACGAATACTCTACCGGTATAAATATCCAGGCGCTGTTTAACAACTTAAAGAACTTAAACATTTCTTTAAATACACCTATGACAACTGTAAATACCTCAAATTCATTATTTAAGGCAAGTATTAGCGGAAGTAACTATAACGCTCTACTGAACGCTTTAGAGCAATACGGTAAAACAAGAAGCATCGACAGCGAAACTTATACAGTATTACCAAATCAACCAATAGTGTATGCACCTACCAATACACAGTCTTATATAAGTTCATACAACATATATATACCGCCAACAGTAGTTGGCGTAGTCTCCAGCCCAGCATACATACCAATAGTATCGTATCTCAACACTGGCACAAGCATTACTATATTGCCAAGACTTACAAACAAAAAGAGGCTTATGGTGGATGTTTACTACTCTCAAAACACACCTCAAAATATCACTACCCAAAACATAAGCATCACTCCAGGCACAAGTCTACCTATTCAGTTTCCAGAAATTTCATCCCAGAACTCTGTTTTAACATCTGTTTTAAAAACTGGTCAAACCATAGCTCTTATAAGCTCTGTTTATGATCTTAAGAAAAACCAAGAATCCGGTATACCGCTTTTAGTAAGAATACCTTTTGTAAAATATTTGTTTGGCAACACTGACAAATATTCCAACAAAGTGCAATTTATCATTACCATAACTTACGAGGGTTTGGGTGAAAAATGAGCACAGAGCAACCACCTACTCCAAAAAATAAGTTTTATGAAAAATACTTAGAGCATTTAAAATCTTTTTTCAAAAAGCTAAAAACAAAAGACTTTAAATCTTTGCTAACATCTGATAAACAAGAAGTCTCAAAAAACTTGCAAGACAACACCCAACCTAAGCAATTATTACTCCGCGGTGTACTTGTTGGCATAAGCGCAGGTTTCATTTTTGGTGCTTTTATGAGTAGCATAATACTTTACTTTAAAATAAGAAAAATTGAAAAAGAGTACCAAAAAACTAGATACAGACTTCAAATCCTATCTTCAAGATTAAGATCTTACCAAGTAAATAGACCAAGCAATCAAAATTATCCCAGCCAAAATCAAGATTTTCAAGCCCAAGTTTTAAACGTAATAAACAACTTACCACCTTCAAACGCTTTTGCAAGCTTTTATATAAATAAATTAAACGAAGAAAAAGCTAAAATAGAAGAACAAAAGTTAGCTCTTGGAAAATCGTCACAAAAATCCTCTACACCACCTTTGCCACCCCTAAAAACTCTCATAGACAAAAACGAAAATGGCAAAAACTTGCCACCGCCCTCACTTGTAAGTCCGCCACTACCACAAGTTTCTATGATAATATGCTCTAACGGTTGTTATGCCATTTCTCCTAGTGGCCAAGTCTATACAAATGGTTTTACCCAAGGAGACTATAAGCTTGTAGTAACTCAAAATCAAGTTTATTGGAAAAAAACAAAGTAATATGGCAAATGTAAGTATTTCAAGAAAACCAGAAAAAAACAAAGCTTGTATTCAAAAACAAGATAGCAGAAGAGTTAGATACTATTGTATAGATAACAAAGAGCTAAGAGATTATTTATATGATATTGTATACATGCAAGAAAACAATATAAATCTTGCCGTAAGAATAGTCCCAGAAAAGAAAAAATATTACGAATATGTAATAGCCGGAGATAGAATTCAAATCAATGAAAAAGAACTTATTACAAATCAAGACCCAGAAAGTTATATAGCAACAGAGTACTTAGGAGAGCCTATTGTTATAATAAAAGAGCCTCTTAAAAAACTTAAAAAATTATACGGCCCTCCCTGGTATCAAGATAAGCAAATTGTAGCTCTTATTGTCATGTGGATTTTAATACTTTTTGGTGGTATTGTATTTATATATATTAAAAACCACAAAACTAAAGAGTTAACGGCTGTTTCTGGAAAACCACCTCCACCACCAATGGGTAAAACCCTTACCCCTCAACAAAAAATTTCTATTATGAAATCCTTTACCAAGGACGCTCTTTATCAGATAGCGTATGCTATAGAGCAAACTTCATCCATCGGTTATCCAGCCTATATTTCAAGCGTTGATTACTTTATAAAAGATGAAAAAGCCGCTCCCGGCAAAAATGAAAATTTAGAAGGTAGCCTTGATATAACATTTAGGTTTGCATATCCTGCTAGAGGATCAAAGTTAATAGCAACAAAACCAGTGCCTATTTACTCTAAAACATCAAACATAAAATTAAAACCAGATTTCAAAGTCAACATAACGCCATTAGATGAGGAAACTTGTGGTATAAGACTTTTAAAAGATGGCTTAAATTTATACGATGTAGATAACTTAGAGTTTAAAGGCAATATTAAAAACTACAAAGCATTTTATAATTTTATACAAACAATGTTTTATTGTAATGGTTACATAAAATCTTTAAAACTTACAAACCCAAACGATATATTGGCCCAAAAGCAAGCAAACAATAACCAAAAACACAAAAAAATTAGTGATATAAATGCAAGTATAGATTTATATTTGATAAAATAGCTGGATATGTTTGATTTTTTGAAAAAAATAGGAAGGAAAAAAGAGATAGAAAAGATTATTTACGATGCAGAAGTCCAGTCTGGATATGCCAATATATCTGTAGAAGAGATATACCAAAGGGTAAACAAATATTTAAATTGGCCAGAGCTAGAAGATATAATAGAGGGTATAAGCTCTGGTATGAAAAAATCTGAGGTTTACGAACCATATCTTTCTTACGAAGCTATCACTATCATAAAAAACGCAGAAGATAAGTCTTTGCCAGTTTATAGGATTTTAGAAGAGCTAAAAAATATAAGCGAGGCTATAGAAAAAGCTAAGTCAAAACTAGTCCAGATGATACTTATGCCAATTTTTACATTTGTTGCAACGGTTATCCTATCAGACTATGTGCTTCATAAGATAGCCACTACGCTTCTTGCTACAAAACTCATCAAAGCTCCTTTTTATCTTCCTTTTCTTATGAAATTTTTTATACCTATAAACTTTTCTATATTGGGACTTTTTATATTTTTTGTAGTTATAAAACCAGACTATACACCCATTGTAAAAAATATCTTTAAAGAGCTTGAAGGCGTTAGGATATTAAACACTACAAGGCTTTTCTACATGGCCAACATACCCATAGAAGATATTATTTATTACGTGGAAGATACCTCAAAAGGCAATATAAAAAAGGCGTTTTCTTCCGTAGACCCAAATTTAGAAGGGCTTTTGGAAGCTTTAGCATCTATACTTAGGCTAACAGAAATAGCTTCTTTGGAAAGCGCTTTTTACACAGGAAAGTTTAGAGAAACACTTTTTTCGTTGGCAGAAAAAAAACTAAGAGATTTGGGTGTATTTGTAGAAGGTGTAGCAGCTACAGCAAATGTAGCAGCTTTAGGACTTATAGTGATACCACTTATACTTCTCATAATACCATATTTCCAAATGGCCTTTGAACTTATAAACAAAGTATCTTCCTTTATTATGAACGTCGGTGGATAAACAAGCATAACAAATTGATTGTTTACATGTTATATTTTATTTATATGTCATTTTACGAAAAGCCTAAAAAGGTTATAAAGTTAGGAGCGTTTTTATCAGGCATTGGTATGATGCTCTTTTTAAATAAAAATGCTTATCCTGTAGTATATGTAGTGCCTCCAGACATAGATATGTACATGCACCAAACAAACGACGTTTATAAAACACTTATAGATAACCTTTGTGGTGCTGGCAACAACGGTCAGGGTATTATAAAAGATTGTTTTAAATCTTTATCTTCCTATACAAACTCTGCAGCCTCTTACAGCTTTACACCTCTAGCAAATCCAAATATAAACGATCTATCTACTACCATTGGAAATGTCAATATAGCATCCTCTACCATAGCTTTTTCATCTATCACAAACTCTGTAATGGGTTCTAGCACTTACTGTTTTCCAATAGGCAATTCCTCTACATGTTTTAGTATAGAAGATTATACTACCATGCAATATCAAACTGTGCTAGTATCTGCAAGTTATCAAAATGGTCGGTTTGTTAGCGGCTCTTCTGGAACAGTATGGATGCCTTCTTGTACCTATCATATATCTTCCGCTACTCTTAACGCCGAATTTGTGGTATTTGCGCCTACCTCTTGCTCCTACGACTTTTCAAATCCAGGGTCTCAAAACAACGTGGTAGCTAGCAAAGTCGCTTGTCCGCCAGGCGATAGCGCTAGCACTTGCTATACTATAAGTGCATCTTGCTTTTTTGGGTCTAGCACAAACTCTAGCACAGTAAATGGACTTTACTATACCAACATGCCAGTCCTTAGCTTTTGCCCCACCTGGAGCGAATCTTAATGTGGTTTATAATAGAAATACTATTAGCTTTATCTATTTTATCTACCGTGCTTACGGGTATTTACTACCTTATCCCAGCTTTTAATAGAAGTACAGATGTTGCAAAATCACAAATAAAATCCATAAGCCTAAAGAACGCTTTATTAAATGTGTATATGGACATAGCTCAAGCAGAACAAGGTTGTGGTTATGCATCGTGCCCAGCCACACCACTACCGTGCAACATCTCTTATACAAATGGGGGGATTAGCTTTAGCTACGTAGTAAGCCAAAATCTAAATACAAGTCTGCCACAGATTATACAAAGCGCTTTTAACCAAGCCGGATGTTCTGCTAGTATATATAGCACAACAATATCTATATTCTGCCCAAGTATTACGGCTTCTAATATAGACTTTTGCTCAAATCCAAATTACGAATCTTACACATTTGTAAACCCTTCACCACCATCAATACCAAGCATCACGTTTTATACCGTATTACAAGCAAACAACCCCGCAAGCCCTATATCGGCTCCTTATGTAGTGGATTATACGCCTATTTATCAATACTATCAAAATCAATCTATATCAAAATTTGAACAAATTGCTTCAGCTATGAAAAATTATGTTTTACAAAGAAGGACCTCAGAAATAGCCAACTCTTGCACATGGAATGGTTCGGAATGGACCGGTGGCATGGAATCTAGCTACGATTTTTATGTACCATGGATATTGCAAGCGTGCTCTAACTCTCCCAATCTATTATGCCAAAGTGCTCCAAATCCAAACGTTTGCTCTAACTCTTGTACAAACATAAGCTTATCCCAAAACTGTAGCATAACTACGCTTTTTCAAAACATTGGTCTTGTAAGTAGCACAGCTCCTAATTTTTACTATGTAGATGGTTTTGGAAACTCGCTTACAATAATACCTTATGCAAATTTAGAAGGCAATCTGGCGGATATACACCCGTCTTTCTCTTATATGAACGAATGTCAAAGTGGTACAAACTGTCCTCCATTTGCCGGAGTAATTACACTAAGCAACACAAATGTCAGTTGTGTACAAACAGGCGCACCTTACTGTTATCTTCAATTTACTTATCCGTAAGAGGTTTTCATGCTTTTTATAACAGTGGCGTTTCTCATAATAGCCATAATGAGTTATATACTATATCTAGTTTCAAGCACCATACCACTTTATCACGCCGTAAATATACCAAAAACAAACTTATCAACTTACCATATAATCTCAAATTTACCAAATAAAACACTAAGCAATGTGAGCAATACAAACTCTATACAAAGTATTGTAAGCTTTTACAAAGATTCCTATGAACAAGCTTTTATAAACGCCTGCGAGAATGTGAGATGGCTTAGCATTCAAAACAGCTGTCCAAATCCAAACGATTTTAACCAAGCTTGGAGTTTTTTACCGTCCTTAACAGGCTCGGTATCTTTAATAAAAGGTTACTCTACCCCATTTTCTTGCCAATCTTCAAGCTCTTTTGGTGAATATGTACTTTATAGTTCTATATTGGGTTTGCAATCAAATACATGCGTACAATGTTATTACAATCTTTCTTCCAATACATCTATCCCATATTCAATACCTCTTCCTTATAAAATCAACTCTCCTTACGGCACAAACACTACCCACTCCCTAACAAGTATGGGAGACCCTTGCGCTGTTGGTAGTTTTATAAGTTGTACATACGTGTGTGGTTAAATCGTAATAGACTTTTAGATATCTATCAAAGAAGGTTTTAATACGCAATTGCTTAAACAATACCTATCTCAATAAGTCTTTTGCGATACCGTTAGACAGTTTAAAGAATGTGCATTTTAATAAACCTCTTGCGAGGCTACTATGTTTTATGTTATACTAAAAGCATGAAAACATTAGATATAAAAGATATACCGTCAAAACTTGTGGATATATTTGAGAAGGGGAAGGAGCTTGGTGCAACTGATTTTCAGCTTATAGCAAACTATATCCCAAGATACGGTATAGCAAAAAGATACGCTATTATACCAGGCATGCATAGACTAACTACAGACGATGTAATAGAAATTATAGAACTAACATCTGATGAAAAAAACTGGCGTGATGTAATGGCTGAGTATTCTACATTTGAATACTCTTTTGCTATAAAAAACTATGGTCTTTACAGGGTATCGGTAGCTGAATCCTTAGAAGGGCTTGGGATGGCTATACGTATACTATCTTACGAACTTCCTTCCATTGAAATGGTTAGACTTCCAAAAGAAGTTGTTGATTTTATGAAAGACGCAAGAAGCGGTGTGGTAGTACATACTGGTGGTACAACTTCTGGTAAATCTACGTCTATAGCTGCTGAAATAGGCTTTTTATCTGATATTCACAACGTTGTTATACTAACCTTTGAAAATCCTGTTGAATATAGATTTTTGTATAGAAAAGCCACTGTAAGACAATTTAACATACCAACACAAGTTAAAAACTTTCAGCACGCTCTTAAGATAGCTCTAAGAAGCGACCCTTCCATTATACTGTTTGGTGAGGTAAGATCAGAAGATGAAATAATATCTCTTCTTGACATGGCTGCACGTGGGCACTTGGTATTTTCCACTCTACACACAAAGAGCGTGAGCGCTACTTTTTCATTACTAAATCAATTTGGCTCAAAAGAGCTTTTGGGTCTTTTCAGCTCTCAGATAGTGGCTATAATCTCTCAATTTTTATACCGTTCAAAAGCCAAGAAGTTTTTACCCATATACGATATATTAGTCCCCAACAAGCCCATAAGAACTATGATAGCAGATGGAAACTTCAATGACATAGAAAGAATTAGGCAAGAGGGTAAAATTCAAGGCGGATTTTCTATGACATTTACCCAATGTGCAAAACAATATCTTCTTAACAGAGAAATAGATGAAGAAGAGTTTAACTATATAAGATTAAGAGCTATGGAGTAATATTATGGAAGACAAGATTGTTGTAAAGGGGAAATATACCACTATAGAAATTTCAAAAGACGAACTTTTTGGGCTTTTAAAAGAATTAAAAGAAAGAACCAAAGGGATAGACTTGTTGGAAGCTTTTGAGATTATGCAAGATTTCCCTGATTTAGACAAGTTTAAAGTGTTAAGAGATATATATGTACTTGAACTCAGCGGAGCTTTTAAAGAGCCTATAAACATAGAAGAGCTTTATAAGCAAGTTTAAAATATTTTTTGAAAAACATGCCCTATAAATATATAAACTAACGTATGAAGTGCTCTTGATATAAAGGTAGCTATTATAAATCGGTAAAAAGGAAACTTTAAAATTCCAGACATCCAACATATAGCTTTGTAAGGCTCTCCTATAAATATTGCAAATATACCATATTTGTTGAAAAGGGCTTCCGCCTTTATATATTGCTTTTGGGATAACAATTTTTTTAAGAATCTATCACCAGCAAAAAAGCCAAGCCAGTAGGATACTGCCGCTCCTAATACATTTGAAATCACTCCCACGACACCTATTATCCAAGGGTTTAAGCCCAATTTTTGACTTACAAGCATGAAAGGCAAAACCGGAACAGGTTGTATGATACTTTGTGTAAAACCTACAACAAACACTCCAACATAACCGTAATGCTTAACAAATTCAAATATATAACTTTGGACACTCACAAAGTATCATTATACTCCTTTAAAAAGCCACACACTTTTAAAAAACTTTAGTAATATATTATCAAGATATATTAGTATATTATTATCAAATAATCTATCAAAACACTTGACAAATTGATTAAAAGAATTATATTTATATTTAGAAAACTTTGAAAGGAGGTAGTGCGTATGAGAAAAGGATTGGCAGTATGGAATCCGTTTAGTGAGTTGGAAAAGGTGAAAGCAGAATTTGACAACCTTTTCCAAAATTTGTTGCCTACTGTGTACAGCGGTGGGGAAGTTTCTTTGGCACCAGCTATAGATGTATACGAAACAGATAAAGAAGTGGTAATAAAAGCCGAGATACCCGGTGTCAAAAAAGAGGATTTAGAAGTAAGCGTAAAGGATAACGTCCTTTATATCAAGGGCGAAAAGAAAGAAGAAAAAGAAGAAAATACGGAAGCTGTCCACAGGGTGGAACGTATATACGGTAAGTTTGAAAGAATGATATCCTTACCGCCAAATGTAAAAACCCAAGACGCAAAAGCAGAATATAAGGACGGCGTCCTAGAGATAAGATTCCCTAAAAAAGAAGAATCTCAAAGCACAAAGATTAACATAGGCTAAAGCTTAGTATTCAAGCAAAGGGGGGCTCAATGCCCCTTTTTTAATTTTTATCCACTTCCCCTCTGGTTTTGTTATATAATATATTGTAGATAGCCGGAGTGGTGAAATTGGCAGACACGCTATCTTGAGGGGGTAGTCCTCGCAAGAGGGTGCGGGTTCGAGTCCCGCCTCCGGCATATAGTTTTATTTATTTTGCTTGAGGTGATCATGATGAATTTTTCTAAAGACGACATACTAAAGGCTTTTTACGAAAGGCATGCCTGTAAGCTTTTTGACGATAAAAAGAAAATTCCAAAGGAAGATTTTGATTTTCTATTAGAGATAGGAAGGCTATCCCCTTCTTCTTTTGGAATGGAGCATTGGAAATTTTTAGTTATAACCTCCCAAGATTTAAAGGAAAAGTTAAGACCAGTGTGCTGGAACCAACCACAAATTACTACATGCAGTCATCTTGTGGCTTATCTTGCCAAAAAATCTTTTTTGAAAAATCCAGATTATTATAGACCAATGTACGAAAGAAAAAGTGATATATTTCCCGATGTAGAATTAAGAGAAAAAGCTATAAAACGTTATGAAAACTTTGTAAATCGGCTTGACGATAGAGCGCTAGCTTGTTGGAGTGCAAAGCAATGCTATATAGCCGCTGCAAATATGATGAGCGTAGCTGCGATGATAGGCATAGACTCTTGCCCTATAGAAGGGTTTGAAAAGGATAAAGTAGAAGAGATATTGGGTCTTGATACAAAAGATTATGAGATATCAATGTTTGTGGCTTTTGGTTATAGAGTAAACCCACCCTCTAAAAAATATAGACTTCCAATAGAACAACTTGTAGAATACAGATGATAAATAGATTCCCAGTATTCCTTATAATGGAACGCTTAGAACAAAACCTAAAAGAACAACAAAAAGCTTTGAGTGTATTGCTTATAAGCGAAAACAGGATAACCTATGATTTCCTCAACGCCGTTTATGATCTTTTCATGGACACCTTAGGATTATCTTATACGCTGATAGGTATGATGGATGAAAACATAGATAAATACACAAAAGAACACATATTTCTTATATCCTCTGAAGTGCTGTCTATGTTTAATTTATCTATACCTTATTTAGAAGCAGGTGTCCCATTTTTTATAGAAGATACTTATATAGACAATTTATCTGTCCAAGAGTTTGTTGGTAGCTTAGCAAGCTATATAGAAAAAGCCATATTGGAAGAAAGCTTTTCAAGAGATTTTATATTGGATTCTTTGGATAAGCTCCTAAGACATCTTATGTATTTTCAATATGTAAACGAGAAGATACCTCGTTATCTTTAGCTCTTTCTATATATTTAAAGGCATATTTGATATTAGATATCATATCAATTGTACTAAAAGATTCTACATGTCCTTTTTGGGCCGTTATCTCTCCGGCTATGCCGTGTAAAAATACGCCCAGTTTCAAAGCTTTTGATATAGGCATCTTAGACAAGAAGGCACTTAATATACCGCTCAACACATCACCAGTTCCCCCTTTCGCCATAGCAGGAGTGCCTCTTGTAGATACATAGACTTTACCTTCGGTGGCAACGGTGGTTATAGCTCCCTTTAAAACTACCGAACAACCGTAATCTCTATGAAAGTTGTAAGATAAATCTATTTGATTTTTTATAACATCCTCTTTAGCTATACCAGTAAGCCTTGAAAACTCCCCTATATGAGGAGTTATTACTATATTTTCTTTTTTTAAAAGCTCAAAAACCTTATAATAAGATATTGTATTTATAGCATCCGCATCTAAAAGTACAGGTTTGTTAAAATTAGTCAAAATGTACTCTATTATGCTAAGCCCTTTTTCATAAACACCAAAACCCATCCCTATAGCCAACGCATCAAATTGGTTTAAATCTATATCCTCTAAAGCATCTATATAAAAATCTTTCGATGGAAGTGGTATCTTTATCTGCTCTATCAAATAATTTGAAACGCTTAACATATGATCTTTGGGTATACCAGCGTAAACAAGCGAAGCCCCGGACATTGTAGCTGCTTTAGCGCTCATGCTGATGGCTCCTATATAAGGACCGTTGCCTCCTATTAAAAGCACCTTGCCTTCATTTCCCTTATGAGTATCCAATTCTCTTTTTGGCAAAAGCGGTTTTATATCTTTTATGCTTAAGAGTATCCTTGATTTGTTTGGTACGCAATACTCTGGTATAGAGATATCTTTTACATGTATCTCTCCTGCAAACTTTGAATATGGATATAGTATATGATAAGTTTTGGGATAAGCAAAGGTGATAGTGTAATGGGCTTTTACAAACTTATCAGAAGGAATACCAGATGGAATATCTACCGCTACTATTATAGAGTCTGAATTGTTTATAAAATCTATATAAGGGGTAAGCTCATCTTTTAAAGGGGGCTTAAACCCGGTGCCAAAAATCCCATCTATTATTACATCGTAACGTTTTTCAGGAAAACCTTCAAGGGGTTTTATATTTAGATGTTCTAAAATAGAGTATTGTATTTTAAACTCCTCTGTTTGCTTTTGGCTTTTAATAGTCAAAAAATCGCATTCTACACCCTTTTGAGAAAGCCATCTCAAAGACCCTAAAGCATCGGCACCGTTGTTACCAGAACCTACCACTGCAAGCACATTTTTTGGTTTTAAACTATAAACAAAATCTGCTACAGCCCTTGAGGCATTTTCCATAAGCACCAAAGAAGGTATGCCAATCTTTTCTATGGTACACCTGTCTGCAAGCGACATCTCCTGAGGTGTTAGTATGTATATCATTTGTCATCTAAAACAGATATACAAGGTAGTTCTTTTCCTTCTAAAAGCTCTAAAAACGCACCACCACCTGTAGATACAAAATCTATGGCGTTTATAACACCGGCTCTTATGATGGCGTGGTCAGTATCACCACCACCTGCTATAGAAAGAGCTTGAGAATGAGCTATTGCCCTTGCTACTTCCAGCGTGCCATCTTTAAACCTCTCATATTCAAAAGCACCCATAGGACCGTTCCATACTATTGTCTGGGCTGTACCAATAAGCTCTTTCGCCAAACTTATAGAAACGGGACCTATATCTAGTCCCATGTAGTCTTGTGGTATCTCTTGCCAAAGCACTGTTTTTATAGGCGTATGATCAGATAGCTCTTTTCCTACTATAAAATCTACAGGAAGGTAAAACTTTACACCAAGCTTCTTGGATATATCTATAATGTCTTTTGCAACATCTATAAGGTCGTTCTCCACAAGAGATTTACCAGTGTCATAACCCATGGCTTTTATAAATGTAAAAGCCATAGCCCCGCCTATAAACATCTTATCTACTCTTTTCAAAAGATTTTTTATAACGTTTAATTTTGATGATACCTTTGCCCCTCCTAAAAACGCTACCACTGGTCTTTGAGGATTTATCATAGCCTTTTCAAAGTAAAGAAGCTCTTTTTCCAACAAAAAGCCCATGCAAGCGGGTTTTAACATTTGTGGCACGCAATAAACAGAAGCATGTTTTCTATGGCACGTACCAAAAGCATCGGATACATACACCTCTCCCAAAGAAGCCAACTTCTTAGAAAACTCTTCATCGCATTCTTCCTCTTCTTTATGGAATCTTAAATTTTCAAGCATTATAACGTCTTCTGGTTTTGCATTTTTAACGATATTTTCTACTTCTTTACCCACACAATCAGGAGCCATTATAACGTCTTTGTGTATGTACCTTGAAAGACGCTTTGCTACAGGCTTTAACGAGTATTTTTCATCAAAACCCTTTGGTCTTCCAAGATGAGACATCAATATCACTATAGCTTGGGCATCCAGCAAGTATTCTATAGTGGGTATAGCCGCCCTTATCCTAGCATCATCTTCTATATTACCCTGACTGTCTATGGGCACGTTAAAATCTACTCTCACTAAAACCCTTTTACCTTTTAAGTCTATATCTCTTATAGTTTTCTTGTTTGGCATAAATACCTCCTAATAATATCGTTTATACTAATTATAACCCTAACCCTTGCTTTTTGTAAAAAGAACTAAGCCAACACAGTATTTTAAATGGCTTCAGAACTGTAAAGTAAGGTATAATAAAATATCCAACTCAGCTGGAGGCAAGATATGGATGTTTTAGAAATTATGAAAATAATACCACATAGGTATCCGCTTTTGTTAGTGGATAAAATACTTGAGATGGAGCTTGGAAAACGCATAGTAGGTCTGAAAAATGTAAGTATGAATGAGCCGTTTTTCCAAGGACATTTTCCGGGTTATCCTCTTATGCCAGGAGTATATATGCTTGAAGCGATGGCGCAAGTGGGGGGTATCCTCATGATAAAAAGCCTTGGGCTTGAAATAGGAAAATATGCAGTGGTATTTGCAGGCATAGACGAAGCGAGGTTTAAAAGACCAGTTTATCCCGGAGACCAGCTTATAATGGAACTAGAAACTATATCTCTTAAAAAAACTATATCAAAGATGAAAGGTGTAGCAAAAGTAAACGACCAAATAGTAGCCGAAGCCATTTTAATGGCGGCCGCTAGAGAGCTTGAATCCATCAAAAAATGAGAGTTTTATACACTTTTAACAAGCCATGGTATTATCACATGGCCCTTGATTCTGTTTTATTATCTTTAAAAGCCCAAAACAAAATACCAAACACTTTAAGATTTTTAAGCTTTAACCCAGAATGCATACTGATAGGTTATCATCAGAACCCTCATCAAGAAGTAAATTTAGAGCTTGCCGAATCTTTTGGTATAGAGATAGGAAGAAGAAGAACTGGTGGAGGGGCTATATATTTTAACAAAGAACAGATAGGATGGGAAATAGTAGCCTCTTTAAAGGATTTTAACATAAAAAACTACGAAGAGCTTTCCCAGTATATGTGTGAAAAAGTTGCAAAAGCTTTATCTACGTTTGGAGTAGAAGCAAAATATAGACCAAGAAACGATATTGAGATAAACGGAAAAAAGATATCTGGGACTGGTGGCGTCTTTCAAGAAGGAGCCTTTTTATATCAAGGCACTATACTTATAGACTTTGACCCAGATAAGATGGCATCGCTTTTAAAAATACCTTACGAAAAGCTTAAAGACAAAAATATATCCTCTGCAAAAGAAAGGGTTACATCTTTAAAACAAGAGCTTGGCTTTACACCAACTTTTGAAGAAATTGCAAAATCTATAGAAGATGTATTTAAAGACTTTGGCTTAGAAGATGGGAGCCTTACAAAAGAAGAAGAGTTTATGTTAGAAAAAACATCAAAAGAATTAAACTCCAAAGAATGGGTATTTGCCAACGACAGCACAGACAAATTGATAGATACAAAAACAATCCGCACAAAAGCTGGTACTTTTAAAATAGGTTTTAAAATAGACAAGACAAAGAAACTTTTAGAGTATATAGTGATAAACGGTGATTTCTTCGCCACCCCACCAAGCGCTATAAAAGACTTAGAAAGCTATCTGAAATTTTCATACATCGATGAAATACCTCAAAGAATAAAGGAGTTTTTTAACAAAAACAATGTAAACATATCTTTTATGAACTATGAAGATTTAATTAACCTTATTTTAAAAGCCCTAAATGAATAAAAACTATGAGAAATATGCAACACTGCAAAAAAACAACGCCGAACATCTTTTTAATATTGTCAAAAACTTAAGCTATGAAACGGTGTTAGATGTGGGGGCAGGCACTGGTTTCCTAAGTAAATATTTCAATAACTGTATAAGCCTCGATATAGATAAAAGCCTAAAAACTTACCATAAAAAATTTGTAGTAGGAGAAGCAGAGCACCTACCATTCAAAGATAAAAGCTTTGATTTGACAATAAGCAACTTTGCATTACATCTTTGTGATGTAGAACTATCTATAAAAGAGATGATAAGGGTATCAAAGCAATACGTGGCTTGCTCTTTTCCAATCAATGGAAGCTTAGAAGGATGGATATACAATTTTCCAGAGGAAAATACGGTTTTAGAGCTTTTAAAATCAAAAAATATAAAAGTGTTAGAAAAAACTATATATTCTATAAAATTTACAAATTTAGAACTACTTAAATTTATAAACACCACTGGAAAACCAAAAAGGATACATGCAAAGAATTTCATTAGCAAATCACAAATAAAAGATATATTAGTAAAAATAGAAAATCCTTACTTTATTGTGTTATCATTTTTATTAGAGGTGTGAAGACATGAAAAAATTTTTTGCGATACTATCTGTATTTGCCCTTTTGTTTTTCGCAAACTCCTGCGTGAAGAAAAGCAGAGTAGAACAAGTATCTTCATCAAATCAACCATCAAACCAATACCAGCTTAACTTAAACGTGCCAGTGCTTGCTCAAATGCAAGATGAGCTTGTCCAAATTGTAAGAAAGGTATCTCCCTCTGTAGTAACAATATTTTCTACCCAGGAGGTAAATGTACCATTGTTTCCACAAATACCAGGCTTTGATCTTCCCACGCCTTCTATACCACAAGAAACAAAAGCCCTTGGTTCTGGTGTCATATTTGAATACAATCAAAAAGATGACACATTTTTCATACTAACCAACAACCACGTTATAGCCCATAGCAAAAGCGTAGTAGTAAATTTTGGCAACAACGAGCAGCACAAAGCTACAGTAGTAGGAGCTGACCCAAAAACAGATTTGGCGGTACTAAAAGTTAGCGCCAAAGGTATAAAAGACCCAAGCTCCAGAGTAGCCACCTTAGGAAACTCAGATACGCTGCAAGTGGGACAAATCGTATTGGCTATAGGAAACCCTTATGGACTAGATAGAACTGTTACAATGGGTGTAATATCAGCTTTACATAGAAGCATAGGACTTACTCAATACGAAAACTATATACAAACCGACGCCGCTATAAATCCAGGCAACAGCGGTGGTCCCCTTGTAAATATCCAAGGTCAAGTAATAGGAATAAACTCGGCGATGGTAGAAGGCGGTCAAGGGCTTGGCTTTGCTATACCTATAAACTTAGCTAAATGGGTATCTTCCCAAATCATCAAACATGGTTCTGTAACAAGAGGATGGATAGGAGTAATGATACAACAAATAACACCAAGCTTAGCAAAAGCTTTAAAAGTACAAAACGGTGCCGTGGTGGTCCAAGTCCTGCCAAATGGCCCAGCAGACAAAGCCGGTATAAAAGTAGGAGATGTAATTGTCGGTATAGGCAACGAAAACATAAACACAGTTCAACAACTTCAATTTAAGGTAATGGAGACAAAACCGGGCACTACGCTAACGTTTCACATAGTAAGAAATGGCAAACCCATGGACTTAAAAGTAACTGTAGAAAAAATGCCTTCAAATCCGACAGCTATAAGCGAAAATCAAAACACTACAACAACAGACCTTGGGATATCGGTAGCAAACTTAAGCCCAAACCAAATGCAAATGTATGGCGGTGGTGTGTATGTAGTAAACGTAAACCCAAACAGCCCTGCAGCAAGCTCCATAGAACCAGGGGACATCATACTCATGGTAAACAATCATCCAGTAAACTCTGTCTCTGATTTTAAAAATCTTGTTTCTCAATACTCTAAGACTGGTAACGTTTTATTTTTAGTGGCAAGGGGGCCACAAAGATTTTATGTAAGTGTGCAGACAAGGTGATGTATGTATTCCGATAGTGAACAAGACATTATAAACCAGTATTTGAAACGGGTTTCCAGCGTAAAGCTTCTAACACCTCAAGAAGAGAAAGAGCTTGCTAAAAGAGCAAAAGAAGGGGATAAAGAAGCCCTTAGAGCTTTAGTAGAAGCAAATTTAAGATTTGTGGTAAGTGTAGCAAAGCAATACATGGGATATGGTATACCTTTATCTGAGCTTATAGCGGCTGGAAACTTAGGGCTTTTAGAAGCAGCTGCCAGATTTGATCCAGATAAAAATGTAAAGTTCATATCTTATGCCGTTTGGTGGATAAGACAGGCTATTATGCAAGCTTTATCACAGCAAACAGGGGCGGTAAGAATACCAGTAAAACATTCTCATCTTATAAGCGCAGTGGGCCTTGCTTACAACGAGCTTCTAAAAGAACTTGAAAGAGAGCCCACCTATCAAGAAATAGCAGATTATATAAATAAAAAGAATATAATAAGAGAATTTAAGAAAGAGACAGGGTTTGAACCCACAGAAGAAGAGCTAGAGCAATCTATGGCTCAAGAACACAAATACACTATAACAGAAGAAGACGTTAAAAAATGCCTTCAAATATGTAAAACACCGCTTTCTTTAGATACCCCGGTAGGCGATAATCCAGACACTCTTTTTGTAGACCTTCTTAGTATATCAGATACTGATGAGATAGAAGAGGGCGTAATAAAAGATGTTTTAGAAAAAGAATTGCATGATATTATAAATAAGCTTCCAGAAAAGGAGAGAAAAGTACTAGAATTAAGGTATGGTCTAAACGGTAACGAGCCGCTTACTTTGAGAGAGATTGGAGATGCTTTAGGTATATCAAGAGAAAGAGTGAGGCAATTAGAAACAAGAGCTATTAAAAAACTAAGAAGTTTCGCTTTAAAAAGACATCTAAAAGATTTCTTAAGCTAAATGGAAGGCTTTTACATAGGTTATAAGCCAGTAGGTATATCTTCTTCAAAGTTTGCATTAGACGTTTCTAAAAGCCTAAAAACAAAAGCCGGACATACTGGTACCCTTGACTTAGAAGCAGAAGGCATTATGATAATAGCCCTTGGGCAAGCTACAAAATATACACAGTATTTCAACGTACTTGAAAAAACCTATGAAGCGAAGGCTATTCTTGGTATAAAGACAGATACTCAAGATATTACAGGAAATATTATTCAAAAAATCGAGAATATAAGCGTAAGCTGTGAAGATTTAAAAAATACATTAAGTAAGTTTATAGGAGAAATAACTCAAATACCACCCATTTACTCCGCCAAGAAAGTAAACGGCAAAAAAGCTTACACGTTGGCAAGAAAAAATCAAACAGAAGCGCTTGAGCTAAAGCCTATAACAGTTAATATTTACAGCATTGAGCTTTTAGAATGTAATATACCTTATTTTTCTATAAGAACAAAAGTATCCACTGGTACTTATATAAGAACTCTTATAAACGATATAGGAGACGCATTGAAAGTAGGAGCCACTGCAGAGCTTATAAAAAGAGTTGCTATTGGAAATTTTGACAAAGATAGCGTAGGTAAAATATACGACATAAAAGATGCCCTTTATTTTTTGCCGTCTTTGATATTAAATCATAATGCTATAAAAAGCCTAAAACACGGGAAAATATTAAAATACAATTCTCAAAACGGTATTTACAAACTTTTGTCAGAAGATGGTAAGTTTCACGGTATTGTAGAAATAAAAAATAGCTTTTTAAAAGCTTTAAGGATGCAGAGTGAGTAAGATAAACATCATATTGACAAAATATAAAAATTTGATATTATTATATCCAAGAGATTAAGGAATATTTGGATAACAAAAATTCAAATATCCCAGCGTCTCAAACTTTAGGAGGTTTTAGTTCCATGGGCATCACAGGCACAGTTAAGTGGTTCAGCAAAGAAAAAGGTTATGGATTCCTCACAAGGGATGATAACCAAGGCGACGTTTTCGTTCACTTCTCAGCAATTGACCCAAACAGACAAGGTTTCAAGACTTTAGTCCAAGGTCAAAGGGTGGAGTTTGAAGTAGACCAAGATTCAAAAGGTCCAAGAGCAAAAAACGTTCGCGTTTTATCTTAAGTGATAATAAATCCAGACTAGCCCCTTAGGGCTATCTGGTCCTTTAAAATATATAATAAAAATAAAACAAAAAGAATAAAAATTAAAATATCTATTCTATAATTCCTTCTAAGTCAAATTAAATAAATACTTTTAAATCAACCTAAATAAATATTGAAATATAACTTTTGATATAATATTAATCTAATTTCATCTGGAGGTTTTCTATGAAGTTGCACGAGCATCAGTCCAAAGAGCTATTAAAAAAATACGGTTTACCAATACCAGAAGGCTATGCTGCCTTCAACATAAAAGAAGCCAAAGAAGCAGCACAAGCTTTGGGCGGTTATCCGCTAGTAGTAAAAGCTCAGATTCACTGCGGGGCAAGAGGTAAAGCTGGCGGTGTAAAAATAGTTAAATCAGATGAGGAACTAGAGATATTTTCAGAATCTATACTTGGTAAAGTGCTAAAAACCGTTCAATGTCCAAGCGGTAAGTTAGTTTCAAGGCTTTTGATAGAAAAAGCAACACCCATAGAAAAAGAGTTTTACCTTAGTATAACGCTAGATAGGTCAAACTCAAAAATACTCGTAATGGCCTCTAAAGAAGGTGGTATGGAAATAGAGGAGTTATCCAAGGAAAAACCAGACGCCATAATAAAAGAGTATGTAGACCCAGCCCTTGGTATAATGCCTTATCAAGCTAGGAAGCTTTCTTTTGAGCTCGGTTTGAATCCATCTTTATTTGGTAAAATAGTTACAAAGCTATATCAAGCCTATATGGATTTGGATGCCTCTTTAGTAGAAATAAATCCTTTGGTGCTTACAAAAGACGGTAATATAGTACTTTTAGATGCCAAAATAGAGATAGATGACAACGCAGCTTTTAGACACAAAGATATAGAAGAATTAGAAGATATAACCCAGATAGACCCTCTTGAAGTAGAAGCCAAGAAATACGGCCTAAACTATATAAAGTTAGATGGAAATATAGGATGCATGGTAAACGGTGCTGGTCTTGCTATGACCACTATGGACATAATAAAACTTGCAGGTGGCGCGCCAGCAAACTTTTTGGACGTAGGTGGCGGAGCATCTGTGGAGCAAATATCAAATGCTTTTAGAATTTTAACTTCTGACGAAAACGTCAAAGCTGTTTTTATAAATATATTTGGTGGAATACTAAGATGCGATAGACTTGCCCAAGGGCTTATAGAAGCTGCAAAAATAGTAAATGTCAAAATACCGGTGGTTGTAAGGTTAGAAGGCACAAACGTAGAAGAGGGAAGAAAACTTCTAAAAGAATCAGGATTGAACTTTGAAAGCGCTTTAGATATGTGGGACGGCGCTCAAAAAGCTATAAAACTTGCACAGTAAAGGAGGTTTATAGACATGTCTATATTGGTAAACAAAGATACAAAAGTGGTGGTACAGGGCATAACTGGTAAAGAGGGTTCTTTCCACGCCATACAATGTAAAAATTACGGTACACAAGTAGTAGCTGGTGTTACACCTGGTAAAGAGGGTATAGACGTAGACGGTATACCAGTGTTCAACACAGTAGAAAACGCAGTAAAAAATACAAAAGCAAATTGCTCATTGATATTTGTACCGCCTCCTTTTGCAGCAGACGCTATAGTAGAAGCTGCAGATGCTGGCATTGAACTTATCATATGTATAACAGAAGGAATACCGGTAAAAGATATGATACCAGTGAAGTACTATCTTAAGAAAAATTATCCAAACACAAAACTAATAGGCCCAAACTGCCCAGGCGCTATAACACCAGATGAAGCAAAGGTTGGAATAATGCCAGGGCACATATTTAAAAAAGGAAACGTAGGCATAGTCTCAAGAAGTGGTACTTTGACTTATGAAGCAGCTTTTCAACTATCAAATTTAGGCATAGGTCAATCTAGCGCTATAGGGATAGGCGGTGATCCTGTACATGGTTTATCTCACAAAGATGTTATAGCTCTTTTTAATGAAGACGAAGAAACAAAGGCTATCCTTATGATAGGTGAAATAGGAGGAACCTCTGAAGAAGAAGCGGCAGAATACATAGCCTCAAACGTTAAAAAACCAGTATTTGCTTACATAGCTGGTATTACAGCACCACCAGGTAAAAGAATGGGACACGCTGGGGCTATTATAAGCGGTGGTAAAGGTACCGCAGATTCAAAGATGAAAGCTTTAAAAGAGGCTGGCGTAACCGTAATAGAAAATCCTGCTTTCATAGGTAAAGTTATAGCTGATGCTATATCATGACAAAAAAGATAGCAGAAATTAACATTTTGGTATATTATAATATGACTATTTCAAAGGAGGTATTTTATTATGGCAAAAATCGTTAAAACGATAGTTGACCCAGATTTATGCACAGCTTGCGAGGTGTGCTATGATAGGGTTCCAGAGATATATAAAAACCGCGGAGACGGTATAGCCGAGGTAGTAAAATCGGATGTACCGCCAGAACTTCAAGACGCGGTTTTGGAAGTAACCGATGAGTGCCCAAGCGGCGCTATCACCACAGAAGTAATAGAAGAATAATTTACCCTACGGAGGGTTATTAACATAGAGATATATTTTGTAGGCACGGCCGGCGGCCGTGTTTCTACTTTTAAATATATAAGAAAATCAGGTGGTTTCTTAATAAAAGCCAAAAATACCACAGCACATATAGACCCAGGGCCTGGAGCCTTTTTAAATATACTGCCGCTAGGTTTTAAGCCATGGGATATGGATATATTTATACTCTCTCATATACATTTGGATCATTCGGCAGATATAAATACTATGATAGAATCGGCCAAAGTCGGTTCAAAAGAAAAAAATAAAGAAATAGCCATAGGAGCTCCAGAAGATGCCTTCCATGGAAGTTCCAAGGTTTTGTTAGATTTTATATTAAAAAAAACAGAAAAACAGTTTATCTTTAAGGAAGACTCTAGCTATATATGGAAAGATATAAAAATCGATGTGCTTAGAAAACATACCCATCATGGAGCTATTACTTATGGCTTAGTATTCAACGAGAAAATAGCCTATCATCCTTGCGCAAAATTTGAACCAGACATAGTAAAACATTATCCTAAAAATATAGATTTGCTTATATTAAACACAACATTCTATAGAAAAAGAGAAAATATAGACCATCTTTGCAAAGATGATGTAATAGAAATATTAAATATAGTAAAACCAAAGAGGGCCATCATCACACATTTTGCTTTGGACATGCTTGAAGCTGGTCCAGAAAATGTAGCAAAAGAAATAGAAGAAAAAACATACATACAAACAATGGCTGCTTTTGATGGTGCTAAAATATTATTATGAACGATTTATTTAAAAAGCTGTCAAACCAGAAAGTGCTCACTGTTATAGCAATAGTTTATGGGCTTTTAGTGGTAATACTAAAACCTTATACGTCCAACTCTCAGTTTATTTTTGGTGTTATAACAGAAACAATACTAATAGGTGTTATTATATTTCTAGACTTATTCAAGAAATAAAAAGAGAGGGTGATTTATGAGAACAATAGCTTTTGTATCTGCCGTTATTTTAGTAAGTATAGTGTTGTATTTTCTTACTAGGAAAAGAGAATACCTTTACTACACCAAAAAGGGAAAATTATGGTTAGGATTTGCTGGGGTTGCAGTCATAACTATGATGGATGAGCTTACTAGTATATTTTATGCACCAGGCGAAGCTTTTAGGTACATAGGTTATAAGTCCATTACATATCTTTCTCTTACATCGCTATTGATATTTTTATACTCTCTAACGATGACAGAGATAGCAGAGATACTAGAAAACAACAAGATAAAAGGCGGCGGGGTCTATAGTTTTTCTTATTTTGTATTTGGTGCTACGGCATCTTTCATAGCAGCTGGCTCTATAATAGTAGATTATGTAAACACAGCAGTAATGTCTTCAATAAGCGCTGTAGAAAATTTAAACTTCTTTTTTCATTGGCCTCTTGTATTTAAACTTGGTTTAGAGCTTTTGATAATATGGCTTATAGCTGGATTAAATCTCATAGGAGCAAGAGAAAATGCAAAGGTCACATATACTCTATTTGCAATAACAGCATATATACTTACAATTTTGGCTTTTTTGGGTATATCTGAATTAGACCATGCACAGATAAACAAAATCGTAACATCTTATAAAACTACACTATCCCAAGATTTTCTTACCCTTGATCCGATAAAAACCATAGAACTTATATCTATAGGCTTTGGTTCAACAATCTTAGCGTATTCAGGCATAGAATCTGTATTGCAAACTCACAAACTTGTGGAGAGCTGGAGAACCATATATAAAGCTTATATAATGCTTGGATTAACAGTAGGGATATTTACACCTTTAATAGGCACATTGGCTTTAGCAAGGGTAGAGAACCCATTGGATCACGTAGATGATCTTATAACTTACTACTCTAAACTTGTAGGCACGAATATAATGGCTATAGCGGTAGTTATACTTGCTTCCTTGACCCTTGCTTTTGCTGTAAACACTGCTTTGGTAGGCGCCACAGAACTAATATCCACAATGGCTGACAACCATAAATCTTATTGGATATCTGCCACCAACAGGTTTCACGCTCATTACCGCATAATCATATTTATGAGTTTATTTTTCTCCTTTATAGTGCTCATAACCCAAGGAAACCAAGACATAGTTGCTGATATGTACGCCATAGGGCTTATAGCAACGTTTGTTATAAACACAGGCACTATAATACTTTATAAAATTGTTAGAGGGAATGCGCAAACCAGAGAATATAGAACAGGTATATTTAGAAATTTAATACTATTTATAGTGTTTTTATCAACGTTTATATATATAGTTATCCACAAGCCCTACGGCACAGCAATGTGGACATTTGTAGTACTGTTTTTCATCATAGCTGGTAATATTGTAACCAGAATAAAAACCACTGAAGAAGAAGAAAAGATAGCCCAGATAGATAAATACGCCGACGTAATAGATTATATAGGCTCTTTACCGAAAGATAAACCAATTCATATTTATTTTAGAAGGCCTTCTGAAAATGTTCACGAAATAGGCGACAATATGATATATATAACATTTTTCTTTCTAAGGCAAAAAAGACCACCTAAGAAGCTTTTTAAAAGTCACTTTATATTGCCAGTAAATGCTTTTTGGGGTATAGGCTACAGCTCTAAGAAACTGTTAGAGGACATAAACAACCAATATCCAGATAAAATTTTCAACATACATTTTGGATGGCCTTTGTCTTCTTGGTTTGAGCGCATTTTTACAGGTGTTATGGTATACAACATACTACAATTGCCAAAGCAATTTCCAAACTGGAACTTCTTCATAGAATATAGGGCAGGCACTTATAAGCCTAAAAAATGATAGACTATACCTTAGCTTTTTTATCGTCGGTTGTAGCCGGTGGTATAAACGCAGTAGCCGGAGGGGGTACTCTTATCAGCTTTCCAACCCTTGTAGAGCTTGGCGTACCTCCAAAGATTTCAAATACCACAAATACAGTAGCTTTATGGACCGGTTCTTTGCTGGGGGCGATAGGCTATAAAAACTATCTAAAAGAAGCCTTACCTACCATAAAAAAACTATTGATACCCTCCATAATAGGAGGTATATTGGGCGGATATTTACTTTTATATACATCTCAAAAAGCTTTTAATTTTATAGTACCTTTCCTAATACTTTTTGCCACAATACTATTTAGCTTTGGACCGAAAATATCAAAGTTAACAAATCACATAAAGCCTAAATACGTATTTTTAATACAGCTTTTAACAGCAATTTACGGTGGATACTTTGGAGCAGGCATGGGCATAGTGATGCTTGGAAGTATTACAGCAATAGGAATAAGCGATATACATATAGCAAACGCTGTAAAAAATACTTTAGCATTTTTGATAAATTTAAGTGCAGCCGTGTTATTTTCTCTATACGGTAAAGTAGAATGGCACTATGCAACGCTTATGATGATAGGATTTGCTATAGGAGGGCTGTCTTCATCTTTAGTTTCTCAAAAAATAGACAGAAAGTATATTAGGCTTTTAATAAATATAATAGGTTATCTTTTAACTGTGTATTATTTTATAAAAATTTATATAATATGAGTTTAAAAGCGTTAATGTATCATAATATAGGAAAACCACCAAAAGAAGCTAATTTAAAAAGCCTGTATACAAACCCTAAGCTGTTTGAAAGACAAATAAAAACCCTAAAAATGTTAGGATTCACAAGTATAACTTCAAATGAGATATTAGATTTCCTAAACGGTAAAGACTTTAAAAAAAGAGTATGCATAACCTTTGACGATGCTTACAAAGATATATTTGAAAATGCACTACCAATATTAAAAAAATACAACTTTAAAGCAATTATATTTGTGCCTGTTTCTCTTGTAGGAGATTACAACAGATGGGATTTTGAGAGGGTAAAGGTAAAAAAACCAATAGCCTGTTGGGAAGATATAAGACAGGCATTGAAAGAGGGTTTTGAGGTGGGCTCTCACACTATGACACATAAAGCTTTAACCGACCTTGACGATAAAAGCCTAAAGCAGGAGCTAGAACTATCCAAAAAAATATTAGAAGATAAGCTTGGGATAGAAATAACAACATTTTGTTATCCTTACGGAGATTACGACGATAGAGTTGCCAATGCAGTAAAGGAGGCCGGTTATAAATTGGCTTTTAGTGTGAACTCTGGACATATACAAAAAGGTGATAACCCTTACATATTAAAAAGACTTCACATGAGACACAATACAAATGTTTTTAGGCTTTTACTAAAATTATCTATCTTATATAGATAAGCTCCCTCCTTCCCATTCAACATATAAAGATAATTTAGGCTAGACTTCTTATTTTCTCAATCTTAACAGGTATAGTATTTCTAGCAGTAGCGCCTGTCACAAAATCTGTAAGCACATGTCCTTTTGGACGCACTGGGTCTTGAATACCGAGCATATTTATGTTTACGCCAGTTTGACGTAGTGGCATAGCTGGTAGCTTTTTATTGTTTATATATATAGTATCTGCACCCTCAGCCAACCTTCCAAGTCCATGCTCTATGCCTATAGTCCCAGGCATTATACCTTCCTTTACTCTAACAATACCTATTATATATTGACCGAAAGGATTTGACACTTTTACCAAATCCCCATACTTTATCCCAAACTCTTTGGCAGTTTTAGAGTTTATATCTATGTAAGTAGAAAGCTTTATATCTCTCAGCTTATCAGAAGAAGCATTTGGCGATGATAACACGTTTGACTTATAACCAAAGGCTATGAGAGAGAACTGGTTTCTATCTACCTTTGTCCAAAGACTAGAACCATCCGCACATATAGGCCCTTCTATATATTTTGGCACTCCATGGTAATATTCACCAGTTATAGCATCTTTGGTAGTTCCAAGCTCTTCATTATATATATTTAGCATTTTTTTGTATTTATGATTTACGTATATACCATCATACGCTGTCTCGTAAGGAGCGTATCTACCTCCTCTACTCATGATAGTAGCCACTTTACGCCAATTGTTGCCATTTATGGATTTTAAAAGCGGTACCCAATTGGTGAGACCAGCAAGCTCTATATCCTCGTCTGTAGCATCTGGCACTGGAGTTTCCTGCATTGCTAAGTTTTCAAAAGCCCTTAAATAAAAATCATGAGGTCTATGCAAAGGATATGTTTTGCCGTCTTTTCCTTTTATAGCGTTGTCTCCAAAACCAGGTAGATTTAGAGCTTTACCAAGCTCTATAAAAAAGCTTTCGGCGTAAACAGCTTCACCGTTTTTAAACTTTGCATTCGGGCTTTCTATGGCGGGATACCTTATTGTGGTTATTTTTGTAAGATAAGCACCCCAAGGAGCCATGGCCCCCCACTCTTCGTACAACACGTTATCCGGTACGATATAGTCTGCGTATGTGCTTGTTTCGTTTATAAATGGGTCTATAGCAATGAAAAGAGGTATCTTTTTAGGATCTTTCAAATATTCTATTACGTTTGAAAAGCCAGACTGAGCGTAAGCTGGATTTGAATTGACCGTTATAAGTGCTTTTAAAGAATAAGGATATCCATGGGCAGAAGACGCTATCCAATCAGACTCAATAGCATTTGAAAAGGGATACCATTTGTCTTTTGCAGGATATGGATTTAACCCCTGTGCTTTTTTATTCTTATACTCAGTAGTATCTTGATATTTAAATCCAGCCCTATCTATACGAACCCCATGAGTTTTCACCTTCCCATCGTAATCAAGAAGGTCATAAACTGGTCCTTTGTAGGCATCGTAAGCACCGCCTTTTATAGCCATACCACCTTTATAGTTCATATTGCCTACCATAGCACCAAGCATAGCCACAGCATAAGCGGCATACATGCCTACAGTGTTCATAGCCCCACCATGTATATCTGTGGTAGCCTTTCTACCATAGGAAGTAAATTCTTTAGCTATTCTTACGATGGTTTCTTTTGGCACACCGCACATTTGAGAATATTCATCTAACGAATATTCAAAAGCTGCTTCTTTCAAAAGCTGAAAAGCACTTTTCACATGATAGGTTTTTCCATTTAAACTAACTTGCTGATCTACGAACAAAACAGCAGTTCTCACATTTTTGGCATTTTGGAGAGAATTAGTGGCTGCATCTATGACATACGGGTCACCGTTGGCGTCTCTTAGGATTTTGCCGTAGTCTTCTCCTTGGTCTTGTATAACAAGGTGAGTGGCGTTTGTGTAGCTTACTTCGTTGGCAGCTTTCATGGCTTCTTCGCTTGGTATAGATAAATACGGAGCGTTGTAGAGATTGTTTTCTATAATGTATCTGAAAAGACCCATAACGAAAGCTAAGTCTTGACCTGGATAAATAGGTACCCATTCGTATTTTGCGCCTATTGACATATTGTCGGTATTTACCGCTGTCGGAGTTACCACCACTATCTTTTTTAGAGGCCCTTCGGTCCTAGCCCTTGCTAAAAGTTTGCCCTGACGTTTGAACGGGTTTCCAGCTTGGGCTGGTGCTGTACCTATGGATAATATATATTCTGTATTGTCAAAATCTGGTTTGGCGTGAGGAAGCTTCTTAAAATCACCAAAGTAAGCTGCTTGACCTATCCTCATTGCAAGACCGCACATTGAAGTGTGCCCAGAAAAGTTAACAGTACCAAAAGCTTTAACAAACCTATGCACTATAAACGTTTTTCTACCATCATCATTTGTACCAAGGATACCAAGTTGATTTGATTTTGGACCATATTCAGGATTGTTTGGATCTATGGGCGTGTTAATGTCTCTTATGCTTTTAAGACCTTCTACAAATCCTTCTCCAAATAAATTACCGCCGTTTACAATCTCTTGAATAAGTTGCTCTGGCTCTATTTCTACCCATCTATGAGAACCCCTCGGACCAACTCTTTTTAAAGGTTTTGTAACTCTATATCTGGTGTAAAGCTTATCAAATACTACATTTCCTCTGGCGCAAACCGTGGAACGGTTTTTAAGACCAGACTCATCTATGCCAGACACCCAAAAGATACTTTCTTTTATAGGCTTATCGTAAGGAAGCCATGGGTCTGAAGAAAGCAAATTGTAAGGGTTTCCAAAAACTCTTACAACTTTTCCAGTTTTTTTGTCAACCTTAATACGCACACCACACTGGGTAGTACAACCTATGCAAACGGTATTGGCGTAATAATAATCTTTGTTTACAACATAATTGCCGTTTTCGTTGGTAGGGGTTTTAGTTTTTAACAATTCTGGCAAATGTACGTTGCCATATATAGGAAATCTTGGTTTTGGACCTCTTCTTCCAAATGTAAAAAGATATTTAAATGTTTTCAAATATCCTAAAGCCATCGTACCAAGGCCGGCGGCCGATACGCCTAAAAGAAACTTTCTACGAGTAGTGTTCATCCTTTAACCTCCTTACCAAAGCCTTTGTACAAGTCATCTGCGTGGGGCAACAAAGCTATAGTAGCCGCTAAAAGCCCTATAATGCCACTCCAGTTTGCTATCAAAGATTGTAAGCTGTTATGTCCAAATATAGGCATAGTGTAAGTAAGAAAACCACCTATCATTTTAGGAAAACTTTGTCCACCTATCACTAGGCTGTATTTGAAATACCAAGCTCCAAAAGCTGCTAAAGCACCAGCTATAAACATGAAGAAAGCAGATTTTTTAAATCTACTAAAAGCCATTATCATAGGCACAAACAAGAATAAACCTAAATCAAATACCAATATACCAATTAGGTCTTCTTTAAAATAAGCTCTCATATAGTATTTTGTAATGCCACTAAAAGCAAGACTAAAAGAGTACCAGAATAGGTCTAGAATTAATTCACCTACAATAGCCCAAGCCATTATATTGGCCACGGCAGCTATATCGTCTCTATCTATTTCTTTACCCATAAGCTTTTGATATATAGGATAAAAAAACAATACAAACCCAGAACCAGACACCAAAGCAGACGTTAGCATAACAAGCGGTAACGCTGGAAAATGTACGAGCGGGAAAGCCACCAATATTCCTACGATGTAACCTGTATAAAATTCAACACCAATACCAAACAAAAGACCTATCGCACCAAGATAAAATAATATCTTCCTATCTTTTTTGATGGCTTCTTCTGTTAATTCCAATCTATTTAGCGTTAAAAGCTTAAAAACTAACTTCAACCTATTGTCTTCAACGCTATGGTATAAGTTTACGAAGAATGGTCTATAGTAAGCTATCAAGCTAAGCAAAGAAAGTATCGTATAAGTAGTTAACAGTATAACACCCCACTTCATGGGAGATGTTGGGAAGTGAGACCATCCGTATAAAAATACGTGGATCATTCTGCCGGGTTGTTTTAAATCGTCTACCAAGTTTAAAGGGGCTATTGCTATGAAAGAGAATGCTATCAAAAGGCACATGCTCGCTAATCTTTTAAATTTTTCTATACCAAACACAGCGTAAAGACTGTATATAAAGAAAGCCCCAACGCTTATACCACCTGTCCAAAAATAGTTTGGTATGTTGACACCCCATGGTCTAGAAGGTGTAATGGAAGAGGCAAACACCAAAATCTTGTGATAAGTATCAAGCATCATGTTTGTAATCCTCCACATTTACTATATCTTGAAGTGGCTTTAAAATCATCCACTCGGACTCTTCAGATTTTATCTTATAGTACTCTCTCGCTAAGTCATCCAAGCTCTCAAAGTTTGTAGGTGGTGTATCTTGAAGTTCCCCGTAGAGATTTATGTAAAACACATTCGGTATAGTACCTTGTTCTGGTCTTAAAACATTTACTGGATATGTTCTTATAAGCCTTGAAACTTCGCTGTTTGGATCGTTTAAATCTCCAAATATTCTAGCTCCGCCCACACAAGATTCTACGCAAGCGGGCAACATACCATTGTCTACTCTATGAGCACAGAAGGTGCATTTATCAGCTACATGATATCTGTCATTCATAAATCTTTTATCGTAAGGGCATGCATTCACACAGTATCCACATCCCCAGCATATAGTGTTATCAACAACCACTATACCATCTTGCCTTTTGTAAGTGGCTCCAGTTGGACAAACGGGAACGCAAGGAGGATTTTCGCAGTGATTGCATAGCTGCGGTAAAAAAACCTTTCTCACATTAGGAAATGTACCGACTTCATACTCAGGTACGTATGTTCTATATTGATCTGTAGGCACATCGTTTTCTATAACACAAGCGGAAGTACATGCTTGACAACCTATGCATTTTCTTAAGTCCATTACCATTGCAAATTTTTTGCCTTTTTGCCCAATCCACTGGGGATTGTTTTCTTCTCTGCCGGGAATTGTTAGCATAGGAGGTATTTCCATAGCCTCAGCGGCTTTTTCGGATGCTACTATGCCAATAGCAGCACCTATAGCCTTAAAAAAACCTCTTCTATCCATATGTTAAACCTCCAGAACAATTTAAAGCCATTATCTAAAATAATAACATATGGATAGAACAAATCTATAACAAATATTTAAGCTATTATAAAAAACTTTTAATTTAAATAAAACTTACAAAAAGATGATAGAAGACAAAAACTTACAAAATTTATATTATTATATTAACTTAATTCAGCCAATAATTAATTTATCTTTACTCGCCGGTTTTAAAGCCTAGCACAGTATAAAGAGGACAAAAACCTATAGCGGCTGTTATCAAAAATACGAGACCAACCAAACCAAGTAAATCAAATACAACTCCACCATGCTTAATAGCCAAAAATACAAGAACCAATCCAAGCACAACTCTGCCCATTCTATCCCACATAGCCATATTTTTCTGCATCTTACACCTCCTTTTGAAGGAAATATAAAAAAATATTTAAAAAAGTCAATGACTTTATAATTCTACGATAATCTTCAATATACGTCTTCTATCGCTATCTATAATTTTAAACTTTAGCTTATCTATATTGACAACTTCATTTCTTTGCGGTATTCTACCAAGATAATAAGTAATGTAACCAGATACCGTAGTGTAAGGACCCGGTGGTAAATCTATACCTACAACCCTAGAAAATTCATTTATTTCTAGTTTTCCGTCCACAAGCCATTTATCTTTTGCTATTTCTCTTAAAAGCTGGTCCTCTTTTCTAATATCATCAGACATTTGACCCACAATTTCTTTTAATACATCTTCCAACGTAATAATCCCAAGTATCACTCCTCTTTCGTCCACAACAGCCCCTATGTGTTCCTTTTTTCTTTTAAACTCTTGCAAAACATCTTTTAAAAAGGAGAACTCCGAGAAAAGCTGTATTGGTCTTATAGATATCCCTATAGGTGTATTTGGATCTTTATCTATTATGTCAAAAGCCCTGATATAACCAAGTATATCGTTTACGGTATTTCTAAAAACAGGCAACCTAGAATAACCGCTTGATTTCATTTGATAAATAGCTTGTTCCACCAGTGCCCCTTCTTCTATCATCGCCACTTCGTATATAGGCCTTACTATCTCACCAGCCCTTCTTTCTTTAAAAGAAACTATATTTGATAGAATAAGAGATTCAAACTTGTCTACATCTAACTCCTTTGATATAATCCTCAAGATGGTACTTCTACTAACGTGCGTATGTGGCTTGGACATATACTTAAAAAATATGTGTTTTATGGCTTTTGATAAATAAGAAGCAAATCCAAATAAAAATCTAAGCTTATACAAGATAAATATAACAGGTAATATTACCTTGTCAGCATATTTTTGAAATATTATCTTGGGTATTATCTCACCAAATACTATAGTTAAAATCACAAGGCTTTCAGAAAAAAGCACATAAGTATGCTTTAAAATAGGTATATCCTGAGATATATCAAAAAGCATCAACGTGTAAAGACTTGCAGCAAAAACTATACTTATAGTATATCCAAATAGCGTAAAGGTTAAAAACTCCTCTTGATTTTTTAAAAACCTAGATACAATGTCTTTATAAGGACTGTTTGTCTTTTTTGCAATAGCATCAAGCCTTGATTTGTTGGACGATAAGATAGCCATCTCGGAACCAGAGAAAAAGCCTTCAAGCAAGATAAAAAATATTATCCCAAGTATGTAGCCTATAAGCTCCATCAAAAATCTCTTTTGACGGTTTTTTCTATAAGCTCCATTAGTTTATCTGTTATAGGATATAAAGAAAGTTCTCTTTTTACTTCTTCTAAAAGCCCAAAAGCAAGCTCTTTAGTACGCTCTACTCCGCCTTTTTCAATCACCGTATCTATGATTTTATCAAGCTCTTCTTGAGATGGATTTTGAGATACAAGCACTTTGCGAAGAAGCTCTTTATCTATTTTATCTAACACAGATATAACTGGGTATGTTACCTTTCCCTCTTTTAAGTCGCTTCTTGATGGTTTCCCTAATTTTTGACTGTCTACTTCATAATCAAGGGCATCGTCTATAAGCTGAAAAGCTCTACCAAGCTTTAAACCGATATCAAAAAATTTTTCGTATTCTTCATAGTTTGATATCAGAGCACCAACTCCAAAACAAGCCCCTATAAGGTATGCGGTTTTACCATCTATGATGTCAAAATATGTTTTTTCATCTATTATAGAACCTATACTTTTAAGCTCTAAAAGTTGCCCCTCCGCCATTCTCATAACAGCTTTTGATAAGATGTCTATCATCTTTTGGTTACCGTAGTTAGCATATAAAAATAGGGCTTTAGCATAAAGATAATCTCCGGTAAGCACCGCCACTTCGGTACCAAAAACTTTGTTTACAGAAGGTTTTCCTCTTCTTGAGTCAGCTTTATCTACCACATCATCGTGAAGCAAAGAGGCTATATGTATATACTCTATACCGCATCCAAGAATTACAGCCTTATCTATATTACCACCAAGGCTTTCCACCAAATAAACCAGCAAAAGCGGTCTAATCCTCTTACCACCAGCTTCTATAATAGAGTTTCCAGCTTTTAGTATAGTATCTACAGAACTATCTAAATTTTCGCTAAGGGCAGTCTCTATCCTATTTTTAACGCTGTCTAAACTACTTTGCCTCGTCATACTGTTATTAGTTTATCATATTTTTATGAAAT
>ERZ1669247.121-NODE-121-length-35318-cov-4.057142_pt1 | contig 35318 bp, 29 predicted proteins | sample MGYA00579297_ERZ1669247 | MGnify/ENA primary metagenome ERZ1669247 (study PRJEB41166, sample SAMN08046056) | hot springs metagenome | biome: hot spring; feature: acid hot spring; material: thermophilic sediment; isolation source: thermophilic sediment from acid...
AGGGCCGTTCCGGCGCTGACGGCACCGGAGGATACCAAGACCACCTCCTTACCAGCGCGATGGAGCTGGCGAATCTGTTCCATCCAGCGCGCGATCCAGGCGAGGTCCAGCCCGGCCCCGTCGTTGGTGAGCAGGCTGCTTCCGATCTTGATCACCCAACGCTGCGCCTCGATCTGCAGCTGCGCTCGAGGCGGCCAGGCCGCCTCCCGCTGGCGCCGACTCATGGCGCCCCGACGCCCCTGCTGCCGAGATTGCGCATATAGAGCTGGATGGTCCGGTCGGATACGGCACTGCGCAAAGCCCAGTAAAAGATCACCAGGCTCAGCAGCGCCACGAGCCCCATGTCCGCAAAGAACCCGACCAAGCCGATGCCCTGCAAGCTTTTGGGGCCGATCCAGGCCGCACCCCACAGCATCAGGAAGTAGGGAATGATCCACCACATGTACTCCCAGCCCATCTCCCGCAGCTTGGTCTTGCTCAGCCAGCCCCAGAGGGCATAGACGATGAGCAGGGCGAACAGCGTGCCAAAAATGAAGTTGAGGGTGTGCAGACCCGACCAGAAGACGATCCAGCTCCCGGCGACAAAGGCCAGAGGTGCGATGACCGGTGCCAGGGGCAGGCGAAAGGGTCGCTCCAGATCCGGCATGGCTTTACGCAGCTGCAGGATGGCCACCGGTCCGATCACGTAGGACAGGACGGTCATGGAGGCAATGTAGCCCACCATCTTCTGCCAGGAAGGAAAAGGCAGGAAAAAGATGGCCCCCACCGCGTAGAGGAGCAACAGACTGGTCCAGGGTACACCGAAACGGTTGACCTTACTGACCCACTGCGGCGCCGCGCCCGACTCCGCCGTGGCCAGCGTCACCCGTGAAGCCGTGGCCGTATAGATCAGGGCGGTCCCGGCCGGTGACACGAAGGCGTCGATGTAGAGCAGCACCGACAGCCAGGTAGCACCCACCGCCGCCGCCAGCGCCGCGAAAGGTCCGTTGATGCCCTTGAACTGCAGATTGGGCCAGCCGCCGTGCGCCAGATCCGAAGGATGAACGGCACCGATGAAGGCCACCTGCAATGCGAGATAAATGAGTGCCACGATCAGCACCGAACCGATGGTGGCCAGTGGAATATCGCGGCTGGGATTCTTGCTTTCCCCGGCAAGATCGATGGCGTGACGAAAGCCCAGAAGGCTGAAAATGACCCCGCCCGTCGCCACCGCCACGAACATCCCCTGCAGATCCGACCCAGCATTGCCCTGCTGGATCTGGAAGTTGCTGGGGTGCCAGGCAAGGACGACCAGGATACCGACGGTCAGCAGCGGTACCACGATCTTCCACCAGGTGGCGCCGTTATTGATGCGCAGTACCCAACGCACCACCAGAAAATTGACGGCGATGAACAGTCCCAAAAAGACCAGAGCAATGAGAAATCCACGGGTACTGAGCAATGCCGTATGGGGCTGCAGAAAGATCGGCAGGTAATTGTTGGCATAGGTCAGTAAGGCCGTTACTTCGATGGGCGCGATGGTGGCGTAGGAAAGGAAGAGGATCCAGCTCCACATGTTGCCGACGATGGGACCATTGCCCACGTGGGCCAGGTGAATGACCGCGCCCGCCTTGGGAATAAGCGGCCCGAGTTCCGCAAAAACCAGGGCAAGCAGTAATATCGCCACGGCTCCGATGATCCAGGAACCAACGGCATAGGGTCCGGCAATTTGTGCTGTATAGAGTGGCCCGAACAACCACCCGGAACCGATGGAGGCGCCGACACAGGCGAGAATCAGACCTTGCAGGGTTCCTTCTCGACGGAGACGATTCTTGAGGTTCTTGAGTTTTGCCACAAGATATCCTTATTTTTCGAAGGGAATATAAGGATGACAGGATGTACCACGAAGGTCAACCGTAAAGCCTGCGCGGCCCTTCCGATCATATCTTTTTCTTCATTTCAAACAACAGGCTATCTTTTGTGTAAACAGCGGATAAAAATTCTGTAAAATCTTTATAAATGATACCGTGGTCTTCGATAACTCTCCCCCGTGAAGCATCTTGGAGCATCAGGACCTATGATCAAATGCCTTGAGCCACAGCAAAAGATCCGGCTCCATCAATGGGCGCGAAAAGTAATATCCCTGAGCAATGGCGCAGGACAGATCCCGCAGGAGATCGAGATCGCCCACCGTCTCGACCCCCTCGGCAACGCTGACGAATTTCAGGTCTCTGGCCAGCTGGAGGATATTGGAAAGCAAGGCGGCCTGCCTACGGTCGCGTGCTGCGCCATCGACAAAGGATCGGTCGATCTTGAGGGTGTTGATAGGAAGGTTCTGTAGATAGGACAGAGACGAATATCCTGTACCGAAATCGTCCAAGGCAACGCCGATGGCGTTTTCGCGCAACTTCTCCAGTTGCGTCACCAGCCAGTCGAAGTCCGTCAGTAGACTCGATTCGGTGATCTCCAGCTCGATGAGCCCGCGCGGGATATGGTACAGCGCCCGTCGGGTCTCGATGGCATTTACCAGGCTCATACCCCGGGCACGCATGAGTTCAAACTGGCGCGCCGAAACGTTGAAGGCTATGGGGAGGTTCCAGGATCCACGCTGCAATCTTTGGGAAAGAAAGGAGAATACCCGGTCCATGACCAGCATTCCCAGGATCTCGATGGCGCCGGTATCCTCGGCGATGGGGATGAATTCCCCGGGACTGATAGTCCCCAGAGAGGGATGATGCCAACGCAGCAAAGCCTCACAGCCAACGACACGATGGCCAGAAATATCGACCTTGGGCTGGTAGGCCAGCTGGAATTGCTCGGGCTGTGTCTGCAGCGCTTCCTGCATGGCCCTCTCGATACGGTGCCGTCTGGCAAAACTTTCCGCCAGGCGCGCGTCGTAGAGCAGTGCCCGGTTGCCCAGTCGGTGCGCAGAGGCCAGCGCGAGTCCAGCAGCGCGCAAAGCCGCATGGCGCTGATCGACAAGATCGACATCCTTGCTGGCGGGGCTCGCCAGGGCATAGCCGCCGCGCCCGTGCAGAACCACGTGGGATCCGTGGAAGGGCAAGGGCGCAAAAACCGTGTCGAGAATGCGTTCGACTTCCGACTTGAGATCCTCCCGTGCCGGAAAAACTGCCAGGAAGGTCTGGCCACGCCATACCCCGCAGATGCCCCCCAGGTCCTGCATCAACGCTGCCAGACGCGTACCTGCCTCCCGCAACAGATAGTCTACGGATTGCGCGCCCTCCAGCAGCATCAACTGATCGGCGTCGCTCAATTCGACCAGCAGAAAAACGAGATCTCCCTTCGTCTCTTGCGCGAGCTCCTCGAGTCCCTGACAAAGACCGTGGCGGTTGAGCAGTCCGGTGATGCTGTCGTGGCTGGCCAGGTAGGCGATATCGTGCTCGCGCTCTGCCAGCGCCTGCTGTTGGGCCGAGATGGTCTGTCCGTAGGCATCGAGCCGCTGCCGCGCCTGACGATGGAGCAGGCGGGTCTGCAGGGCATTGCGGATGCGCTTGAGGACCTCGTCGAAGTCGAAGGGCTTGAGGATGAAATCCAAGGCGCCAGCGTCCAGTGCGGCGGCACGGGTCTCGGGGTCGGTCTGCGCCGTCAGGATGATGCAAGGCAGGTAGTCGCCATCGGCCACCTGCGAGCGCAGCCGCGCCATGACCTCGAGACCATCCAACTCCGGCATGCGCATATCCAGCAAAAGGAGGTCGTAGGGCTGGGCGAGCCAGCGGCGCACGGCCATTTCCGGCGAGGCTTCCAGGTCTACCGAGCGATAGCCCGTCTCCCGCAGCAGTTCGGCCAGTACCGTGAGATTGGCGGGATTATCGTCCACCACGAGAATGCGTGCGGCGGCCAGCTCTTCGGGGAGCGCGCTCGCGTCCTGGCGGTCAAGAACCTTCATGGCAGGTCCGAAGTCATTCGTGCGAAATCCTTCGTAGCCAGTTGCAGCCGATCGAAGACCGCATGAATCTGCGCCAGATCGATGGGTTTGGTGAGATATCCCTGAAAAAGGCCGCTCTGCTCCGCCTGCTGACGCGCGGGCAAGGTGGCGTCCGCCGAGAGCGCCAGGATGGGAATGGCCGCCGTTTCCGACCACTTCTTCAGACGCGCCGCCACCTGCTGTCCAGAAATACCGGGCAGATTCAGGTCCATGAGGATGAGATCGGGCTGGTGCAGCAGGGCAAGCTCGAGGCCGCTCTCGCCATTCGTGGCCTGCAGCAAGCGCAGATCATCGCGTTCCGCAACGATTTCCTCCATGAGTGCCGCATTGGCGGGATTGTCCTCCACATACAGAATCAGGCGACGGCGCTGGTCGGGCCCGGCACTTCGGACAGCGGCATCCGAGGGAGAGGAGGTCGTCGCATCTCTCGGCGCAGGCACGGACTCCAGCTCTGGCGCCGGCAAATATACGAAAAAGGTCGTACCCTCGCCTTCGCGACTTTCAAAATGGATCTCACCCCCCATCCGCTCTACCAGCTCCTTGGTGATCATCAGACCGATGCCGGTCCCCTCGATAGGACCGGTTTCCTGACCAAGACGTTCAAAAGGACGAAAAAGTCGATGCTGCTTGTCCGCGGGGATACCGATCCCCGTATCGCTGATGGCCACACCGCGAAGCGCCGGCCGATCCGCTGTCGCTGGCACGGTCGGCAAGGCCCATATCCGCACTCGCCCCTCGGCACGATTGTACTTGATCGCGTTGCTCAACAGATTCAGCAAGATCTGACGGGACCGGGTGAGGTCGACGCGCACCGGTATTGCCGTATCTCCCAAAGCATCCACGATCTGTACCTCGCGTCCACGGGCGAGATCCGCCACCATTTCGCTGGTTTCTCGTATCAGTGTAGTCAGATTCAGGACCTCGGGCGAGAAGGTAAGCTCGCCCGCCTCGATCCTGGCCAGGTCCAGCACATCGTTGATGAGGCTGAGCAGGTGCTGGCCCGCATCGCGTATGTGTTCCACAAAACCTTGCTGACGCTCCGACAGGGGCTCGCGGCGCGAGGCGGCCAAGAGCTGCGCAAAGCCAAGAATGGAATTCAGGGGAGTGCGCAGCTCGTGGGACATGGACGACAGAAACTGCGATTTGGCCTGATTGGCGCGCTCCGCCTGATCCTTACTCTCCAGAAGACGCTGTTCATACTGCCGCTGTGCCTCGCGCTGGCGCAAAGTTACGATCATGATGGCGTAGGTACTGAAGAAGGGTTCCAGAAGGTGCAGCAAGGACTCGTCGATACCTTGCTCGCGGTTCGCCAAGCCCACGACGCCCACCAGTTCCTCCCCCTGAAAAAGCGGAACGCCCAGATAGTTGCGCAACTCCGGATGCCCCGGCGGCGTCCCGCCGCGGCGCTGCTCCTGGCGCATGTCGGGCACGATCACCGGGGCGCGGCTGCGCATGACGGCACCGATGAGATTGTCGGGATTGCAGAAGAGCAAGTCCCCGGCCAGCACCTGCGCATAGAGGGCATCGGACTCGGGACTCCAGGACAGATTGGTGATGGCGTGAATCTTCAGACAGGGTTCCGGCTTGACCCCGAACAGCACCTCCCCCAGAAATCCATAGTCGGCACCAGTCACGGTGAGGAGCTGGCTGAGCATCTGATCCCAGACCAAGCGCGAATCCACCTCGCGCAGGAAAGACTGTACCGCTTCATTGAGACCCGCCAGCAGTTTTTCCTGACTCTCCTTGAGCTGCCGCGCTTCCACCTCGGCCGTGACGTCCTGCGTGATCCCCACCAGAGCCACAGCCTGGCCCCGGTCATCGTAGACCAGGTCACCGCGTGCTCGCAGCCAGGTTGCCGGCGCTCCCTCCGATCGGACCAGAGGATAATCGAAACGAAAGCCGACGCCATCGCGCAGGGATTGCTGCAAGGCGCGGTCGATGGCGGCGTGATAGGCAGGATCGATGCCTTGACGCAGCTGCCCTTGATGAATCTGCCGCGTGTTCGGTGGGAGACCGAAAAGACGAGCGAAGCCCTCGCTTATGGTCATGTCACCGCTGGCGATATCCAGAGACCAGGCACCCTGCCGCGTAAACCTTTCGCCACGCCGCTGAATATCCTGAAGGCGCTCGAGGTCCGCATTCAAGGCGTCGATTTCCGTCATGTCCTGGATGACCACGACAAAACCGATGCGGTCGCCGAACGGTTCCAGGAGTGGTGCCATGGTGGTCAACAGGTGCCAGAGACGCCCTCCAAGCGGCAACACGAGCTTTTCTCGGGCAGGCTGCCCGGTACCGCGGATATTGGCCTGCAAAGCGGTGTAGGTGCGCAGCACCTGGGGGGGGAGCACGGCATGCAGATATTCCCCGGCCAGTGCTTCGGGAGATTTTCCCAACAGACGGGCAAAGGCTTTGTTGATCAGGATGAATCGCTGGTCATCGTCGATGGCGGCGATGAGGCTTGGAGTACTGTCCATGACCGTCCGCAGCAGCGCCCGCTCCCGCACGAGTTCATCCTCGCGCGCGCGTAATTGCGCCAGCAGCCGCTCGGCATCCAGCCGGGCCTGCAGGGTCGCCGCGAACTCCAGCGCATAATCCTGCAAAAGCGCGAGTGCATCCTCCGGCCAGAGGCGGGCGCGGGTCTCAACGAGACACAGAACACCCACCGTGGCATCGCCATCCACGGCGATCCGCGCCGCAGCAAAGGCCCCAATCTCCGCACGATCAGTGCCCTCGCCGTCGGCTGCAGCGCCGGTATCCGGCACGGACCACAGCGGCTGCGAATGCGCCATGCCCTGGCGGCACAGGTCCTCCAAGGCCTCGCGGGCAAGAGCTGCGGCACCATCGGTCAATACCAGCTGGAAACGATCGGCACTGCCCAGGGCCAGCACCACCTCGGCGACCCCGAGACTCTTGCGCACCATCATCACACCGCGTCGCAGTATTTCTTCAGATGCCATGCACGCTTTTTGTAGAGCCTGCGCCGTTGGGGACGGAGGGTGGGTGTCCGCACACGTGGCGGCGGTCATGAAGTCTTCTCCTGGAGCTAGATTTCTTCGGATACTTAGTCGATTTTGGCGCGGCTGCCCGGCATCCCCAGTGCGCCACAGGATCGCCGCAGATCAACAGAAATCCCGGGACCGGGTAGCCAGTTCCCCCAGCCACTGGCTGTAATCCGTAAGACTCTGAGCGATGAGGTGACAGACCCGCCCGTCCCTCTCTAGCTTGCCACGCACCCCCAGGAGCCGGCCCTGGAGGATGGCCCGACGCCAGGGCTCCACCTGACTGGGCCAGACGATGACGTTGATCCGGCCGCTTTCGTCCTCCAAGGTCAGGAAGACCGTTCCGTGGGCGGTGGCTGGGCGCTGACGATGGGTAACCAGGCCGGCGACGCCCTTGCCTCCCCCCGCCGGCGCCCGCAGCAGTTCGGCAATGGGCCGATAGCCTTCCGCCTGCAGGCGTTGCCGCAGAAAATGCAGTGGATGAGGACCGAGGATCCGCCGGCGCCAGGGGCAGGGCGGTCGCTTCCCGCACGGCCGCCACCTGCCAGAGACTCTGGCGTCGATCCTGACCTTCGTCTTCCCAGGCCCCAGCACGGGCGAGCCGCTCCACCTCGGCGCGGGGGCAGCCCAGCTCCCGCACCAGCGCCACGGGATCCAGAGAACCGCCCTGCTCACGCCAGGCGACGATCCTATCGGCCACCGCCTGTGGCAAGCCACGCAGTTGATGGAAACCGAGACGCAGAGAGCCGCCACGGGCGCGGCTTTCCCAGACACTGTGGCGGATAGACAGAGGCAAAACCTGCACCCCCCGTTCCCGCGCCTCAGCCACGATCTGGGCCGGAGCATAGAAACCCATGGGCTGACTGTTCAGCAGCGCCGCGCAGAAAACAGCCGGATGATGGCACTTGATCCAGGCCGAGGCATAGACCAACAAGGCGAAACTCGCCGCGTGGGACTCGGGAAAGCCGTACTCGGCAAAACCCTGGATCTGTTGGCAGAGTTGCCGTGCAAAGGCTTCGTCGTAACCCCGCGCCTGCAATCCCGCCCGCAGGCGGTCCTGATAAGGGCCGAGATTGCCGTGCCGACGCCATGGCACGGCGCAGGCCGTCAGCGGCGTCGGCATCGAAACCCGCTGCCTCCATGGCAATCTGCATCACCTGTTCCTGAAAGATGGGTACCCCCAGGGTCCGCTCCAGGACCTTGCGCACTTCCGGGCCGGGATAATGCACCGCTTCGACGCCTTCACGCCGGCGCAGGTACGGGTGGACCATACCCCCCTGGATAGGCCCCGGGCGGATGATGGCCACCTCGATAACCAGATCGTAAAAGCAACGCGGCTTGAGGCGAGGCAGCATGCTCATCTGAGCCCGCGACTCCACCTGAAAGACCCCCAGACTCTCGCCCCGCTGGAGCATGGCATAGACCGCTGGATCCTCCGGCGGAATGCCTTCAAGCCCGAGACCCAGATCGTCCAGCGCCCGGCGCAGTACGCTCAGCATGCCCAGCGCGAGGAGATCCACCTTCAGGATACCCAAGAGGTCAAGGTCGTTCTTGTCCCACTGGATGACGGTCCTGCCCGCCATCCGGGCGGGCTCGATGGGCACCAAAGCGTCCAGAGCTTCGGCGCTCAGCACCATCCCGCCCACGTGCTGGGAGAGATGGCGGGGCAGACCCACCAGGGCGTTGGCCACCAGCAGCAGGCGCCGCACCGCCGGACTTTCGGGATCGAAACCCGCCTCCTGCAGCCGTTCCGGCCTTATCCGACGACCATCCCACCAAGCCAGATCGCGGCCGAGGGCATCCTGCTCCGCCGCGCTGAAACCCAGGGCCCGGGCCGCGTCGCGCAGGGCGCTGCGGGGGCGGTAGTGGCGGATGCTGGCGGTAAGGGCGGCGTGACGGCGACCGTAGCGGGCGAAGACGAATTGGATGACCTCCTCCCGGCGCTCGTGCTCGAAATCCACGTCGATATCCGGCGGCTCCCCCCGCTCGCGCGAGAGAAAGCGGGAAAAAAGGAGATTACTCCGGGCAGGGTCCACCTCCGTGATGCCCAGGGCGTAGCAGAGCACCGAGTTTGCCGCCGAACCCCGCCCCTGGCAGAGAATGCCGCGGCTTTTGGCAAAGTGGACGATCTCGTGCACCGTCAGGAAATACTGGCCATAGTCCAGCTCGTGGACGATACGCAGCTCCTCTTCCAGCTGCCGCGCCACCTTCTCCGGCACGCCGTCGAGATAGCGGCGGGCAAGCCCTGCGCGGGCAAGAGTCTTCAGGTACTGTTCAGGATTTTGCCCCGGCGGACAACTCCCGGGCGGGTAGCGATACTGCAGACGATCCAAGGAGAAATCGCAGGAAGCCGCCACCGCCAGGGTTTCGACCAGCAGGTCCCGGGGATAGATGGCGGCGAGCTGGGCTCGGGAACGCAGGTGCGCCTCGCCGTTGGCCGCAAGTGCAAAACCCAGTTCGCTGAGCGGGCGTCCCCGGCGGATGGCGGTGAGCACGTCCAGCAGAAAACGCTCGCGCCGGCGCGCCATGGTGACTGCCCCGCAGGCCAAGCCGCGGATTCCTGTCCGCGCCGTCCAATGGCGCAACCGTGCCAGACGCTGGGAATGATCGCCTTGATAGCGCAGGACAAGGCCAAGGCGCAGACGTTCCGTCCCCCAATACCCGGAAAGCTCTCTCAAGGTCTCAGGCGGCTCTTCGGCCCGCTCCCAGTCCGGCAGAAAGATGGCCAGCAGCCCCGGGCAAGGCGGAAGATCCCCCCACTCCAGACGATATTCGCCTTTGTCTGCCCGTCCCCGGGCCAGGGTGATGAGGCGCGCCAAGGCCGCATAACCCGAAACATCCTGTACCAGCAGCACGAGCTCCTGACCGTCCACCAGGCGAAAGCGGCTTCCCAGGATGAGTTTCAGCCCTTTCTCTCGGGCCGCCACGTGGGCGCGGGGGGCGCTGATGAGACTGCAGTCCTCGGTGATGGCAAGGCCGGCGTAGCCCAGTTTGACGGCGCGTTCGATAAGATCTTCCACCGCCGCCGTGGCCTGAAGGAAACTCAGGTGGCTCTGTGCGCACAGTTCGACGTAGGGAGGTTCGGTTTCAGGCGAAGTAACCATGGATAAAGACTCCTCCGTGACGACGATCGCGAAAGACCCAGCAGCGCGCGCCATCGCGACGACGCCACAGGAAATAATCGCGATCCACGTCGGCACCGTCCCACCAGCCGCCCTGGATCCGCTCGATTTCGCTGTGGGGATGGACATCCCTCTCTTCCAGAGGCTGCGCTTTGGGCAGGAGCCACAGAGGACGCCGCCGCGGACCTGCCCACGGCCGCGGGCAGGCACCGGCGGGAAGAATCCGATAGGCCCGTTCGGGCCGATGATCGGGCCAGGGGCTCAAGGTCTGCACCGCCTCTGGTCCAAGGCGGGCTTGCCACTGCTCCACGAGCTGCTCCTGGCGCTCGGCCAGATCCTCTCGCCAGAAATCCTGCTGCCGCCCACCCCAGGGACGGCTATCCAGCGCTTCGAGGACGATGGTCTCGGCGGCAAAGGTCCAGTGGTGACGCTCCAGGCGTCTTTGCCAGAGCTCCAGGAAAAGTTCCCGATCGCTGAGTACTTCCCGACTTTCCAGACAGTCTTCGAAAAACGCCTCCCGAGCCTGCAGACGGAGCCGCCAACGGCGGGCTCCGAGGCCCGCCCGTGCCAGCATATCCTGGAGCTCGCGAAAGAGACGGGCCAAAGGAAAACGCAAGGCTGGCCAGTCCTCTACCGGCCGCACCAGGCGGAGCTCGCGCCGCGGCGTTTCCGGAAAGGCAAAATAGGGACGTGGATCGGGATGCGCGCCCGCCACGATCTTCAGGAACTCGCCCCAGTGGGGGCCAAAGCGCTGGGCCCGCGCCGCATCGTCCAAGGCGGCCAGGTCCCCCAGACTGTGCAAGCCCAGACTCTGCCAAAGCTCCCGCACCCGCTCCTCGGCGGGTAGCAGGCGTAAAGGCAGATTCGGCCAGACTTCCGCCCAACGTCTGGGGGCGGCTGCCCGACCACTGGCCTCCGCCGTGCTCAGAGCCATGAGAGCGGCCCCCGTGGCCGTGGGTGCGGCTCCCCAGCGCCAGCGCGGCCCGCCTTCGGCCCGCTCCCGCAAGGCCTGAAGAAAGGCCCTGCGGTCGGCACGCCAGCGAGGGTTGCTGCCCACCTCCACCGCCAGAATCGTCGCCCAAGGCTCGATCATGGCTACCTGAGGTCCCCAGCCGTAAAGCCAATGGGCCCAGTCCCGCAGAAACTCGCGACGACGCTGCGATCGCTCCGGCCGCAGGCGCAGGTCCGGACAAAGAGCTCTGGCCTTGGCGAGGCTCATGTCGAGCTCCAGACCCCGGCGCAGGGCCAGAGGACCGCGCTGACGGATGCGACGCCGACCATCCGCCAGCACCACCGGGCCTACTCCCTCTTCATCCCGCTCCCAGAGGCCGGCATCCAGCTCTGGAAAATAGAGGGCCACGTAATAGGAGGGCACGGCCGTCACCGTCCATCAGCCGATGGCCAAAGGCAGCTGTTCCCCTTCCGACAGGGGAACGACTCCACGACCAGGCATCCCACCTCGCCTTTTCTGCACGGCTACCGCCACTCCCCGAGGGTCGGGCCGCAACTCTAGACGTAGTGCTGCCCACCCCGAAGCCGACGGCTGCGCTTCGTGAAAGAAGAAAAACGCCGCCGTATCCCCTTCCTGTGCCGCCAGCTGCAGACGCCGCCAGGCCGTGGTATCCAAGGGTGGAGGCCAGGCCAGCACGGCGCTGCAGGTACCGGAACGTAGCGCACTCTCCAGGGCCCAGAGGCGATCCTGACGCTGCCGTGGGTGGAGGCATAGCATACGCTCCAGGCGCAGGCCGGCGGCAGCCAGGGCCGGAGGATAAGGAAGGTAGGGTGGCGTCACCCAGAGAATCCAACGTTTCTGCTGCTGACTCAGGGTAGCCAGCAAGGGTAGCAGCAGGCGCAGTTCGCCGATGCCCGGGGTGCTGCTGTGGATTTCGGTGATGCCTCCTCGCGGCCAGCCTCCCAGCAATCGGTCCAGTTCCTCCCGGCCCGTTTTCAGGGTGGCCGCATCGCCACCCGTCGCCCTGCCTTCTCCCGGACTTTGCAGGCCTCGCCAAAGGTGGCGCGGATGCTCTCGGAGCAGGGATTCCAATGCCGGCTTCATAGTTTTCCTCCTCGCCGTATCAAACCCACCACCACCCCCTCCACACTCAGGGCCTGACGCCCGAGATCCACTTCGATGGGGGCAAAATCCGGATTCTCCGGCAGCAGCCAGAGCCGTTCCCCTTCCTGTTGCCAACGTTTGACCGTCACCTCATCGTCCAGGCGCACCACGGCAATCTGCCCGTTGTGCACCTCTAGACAACGCTGGACTGCCAGGAGATCGCCGTCGAGGATGCCCGCATCCCGCATACTCATCCCCCGCACCCGCAGGAGAAAATCGGCTTCGGGAAAAAGTCGGTCGGCCGTTGGCAGATAAGATTCCAGATTTTCTTCCGACAGGATGGGCTGACCGGCCGCCACCCGTCCCACCAGCGGCAGACCCTCCTGCTGCACCGTCTCCGTGAGGCGGATGCCGCGCGCCCTGCCCCGCTGCAACTGCAGATAGCCCTTGCGCTCCAGGGTGCGCAGATGGGATTCGGCAGCGTTGGGAGACTGAAAGGCAAAGGCCTGCATCAACTCCGCCCGGGTTGGTGGCACGTCGTTTTCCTGCACATAGCGGTGCAGCCATTGCAGAATCTCTGCCTGTCTTCTGCTCAGTTTTTCCACGCTGCTCACCTCCCCATCGAATACTGTAAATTTATACAGTTTTATGCACAAAGGCAAGACCGGCCGCGCTATGAGAAATAAGCGGTCTCTCGGGCTATGGCCCCGGCAAAAGGGATCGTCCGGTCCTATACTGGAAGGGTGAAGTATCCCCACCAACAGCCGATAGGGCCACACAGCGAAGGAGCATTCCATGACCAGAACCTGGGTACTCGTCAGCAACGGCAGCCACGCCAAGTTCTTTCTCCACTCCGGCTGCGGCAAAGGGCTACAAGCCTTGACCGAGCGGCATCACGACAGCAGTCGCCTGAAGGGGACGGAGCTCGTAAGCGACGCTCCCGGACGCGTACAGCAGAGCTTTGCCCACGGCGCAAGACCAGCACTGGACGGAAAGAGCTCGCCCAAGGACCAGGAGCTCCAGCAATTTGCTCGCGAGCTTGCCCAGACCCTGAGAGAGGGGCGAGTCCAGACGGATTACGACGACTTTGTTCTGGTGGCTCCGCCCGCCTTTCTCGGCCTGCTGCGCGAGGCCTTGGACGAACCCACGGCCAAGCTGCAGCGGGCCAGCATCAACAAGGACTACATCCAGGCGGATCTGGCAGAGCTGAGCGCACACCTGGGCAGAGTACTCTGCGTCTGAAGCCAGCAAGGAGAGACCTTCAGCGGGCTCGCGGCAAGCTCCAGTGCCGGTACAGCGCCATGGTGCGCAGGAAAAAGGTCAGAGCCGCACCCGCCAGGGTGCTTTCCAGCGGCGGCAGGTGCAGACCGTCCCCCGCCAGGACCAGCACACAGCCCAAGGCCGCCGCCGAGGCGTAGATCTCGGCCCGCAACACGACGGGTACCTGCCCGCTCAGAACATCGCGGACCATGCCGCCACCGATCCCACTGATGACGCCCAGCACTGCGGCCATGAAGGGACTGAGGCCAAAGGCCAAGGCTTTCTGTGTGCCGGTCGCGGCGAACACCCCAAGCCCGGCCGCATCGAAGAGCAGCACCGGATGCTGCAGACGGTCGAAGAGGCGATGAAAGAAAAATACAAAGACGCCAGCAAATACCGCCAGGGCAACACTGTGCCAATCGGTGATGGATTCCGGCGGAATAGCGCCGATGAGCAGGTCGCGAACGATCCCGCCAAAGACGGCCGTTACCACCGCCAGGACGATGATCCCGAAGATATCCAGCTGACTGCGCACTCCGCGCATCGCCCCACTCACGGCAAAGACGAAGATACCGATGAGGTTGATGGCGTGCAGCAGTAGCAGAGGGGCGTCCGTGTGCATGGTTGTCCGCAGGAAAACGTGGATTTTATGGAAGTCTCCCAGCCCACCGCAAGGGCAGAGATGCCTGGCTTGATTCCGTACTCGGATACGGGGTCTAGAATACGGCAAGTTTGGGATCGACCTTACCAGCCCAAGATCCCGAACCCGATCCAGTCCTGCAAAACCATCGACAGGAGCAGCAACGCATGTCCCAGAGTCTTGACCTCGGCATCACCGGCATGACCTGCGAGCATTGTGCTCGCACGGTGGAAAAGGCTCTGTGCGCGGTCCCGGGCGTGCTATCGGCACAGGTATCCTGGCCGGAGCGCAAAGCCCACATCCGGGCCAGCGAGGACCTTGACCCGGCTGCCCTCGGCCGCGCCGTCACGGCCGCCGGGTACGGCATCGGCGGCGAGGGTAGCCCGGCGGGCGCACGGCACTTCGCCGTCATCGGCTCGGGCTCCGCCGCTTTTGCTGCCGCACTGCGCCTAGTGGAGGGTGGTGCCCGGGTCACCATGATCGAAGCCGCTACCCTGGGCGGTACCTGCGTCAACGTCGGCTGCGTGCCTTCGAAAATCTTCATCCGCGCGGCCCAGATCGCCCACTTCCAGCAGGATCACCCGGTGGCAGGTCTGGAGCGTCACCACCCACAGATCGACCGCCAGGCCATGCAGGCGCAGCAGCAGGCTCGTGTGGAGGAACTGCGCGAAGCCAAATACAGTCACGTCCTCGAAATCCACCCAGCCGTGGAGTTGCGCCACGGCCACGCCCGTCTGCTGGACTCCAAAAGCCTGGAGATCGAGGGCAGCGACGGGCAGCGCGAGACCCTCCGTGTCGATGGCATACTCATTGCCACTGGGTCCCGTGCTCAGATTCCGCCCATCGCTGGCCTTGACCAGACCCCCTATTGGACCTCTACCGAGGCGCTGGCGGCCACCCAGATTCCCCGGCGTCTTGTGGTCATCGGGGCTTCCATCGTCGCTCTCGAACTGGCCCAGGCCTTTGCCCGCCTGGGCAGCCGCGTTACCATCCTGGCCCGCAGCACCCTGCTGTCGCAGTTGGATCCGGAACTCGGCGCCGAGCTCAAGAAGGTGCTGGAGGACGAGGGTCTGGATATCCGCTTGCATAGCCAACCGGACGCGGTCCGCTACGCCGAGGGCGTGTTCCACATCCGTCTGGGCGATACGGACCTGGTCAGCGATGCTCTGCTGGTGGCCACCGGTCGGCGCGCCAACACCGACGACCTGGGTCTGGAAAGGCTCGGAGTGGACTGCGACGCCCGCGGTGCCATTCGCGTCGACAGCGGGCTGCGCACCAATATCGCCGGCGTCTTTGCGGCGGGCGACTGCAGCACCTTGCCGCAGTATGTCTATGTCGCTGCAGCCGCCGGCACCCGGGCGGCCATCAACATGTTGGGCGGCGAAGCGCAGCTGGATCTTGGAGTGCTACCCGCGGTGGTCTTTACCGACCCTCAGGTAGCCACCGTCGGTCTGGATGCGAGGGCGGCCGGTGCCGCTGGCCACAAGGTGAAAGTCCGCCGTCTGGATCTGGATCAGGTGCCCCGGGCGCTGGCGAACTTCGATACCCGCGGCTTCATCAAGATGGTGGCAGACGCCGACACGGATCGCCTCCTGGGCGTGCAGGTATTGGCCGCCGAGGGCGGTGAGCTCATTCAGACCGCTGCCGTCGCCCTGCGGGCGGGATGGCGGGTCGCGGATCTTGCCGGAATGCTCTTCCCCTACCTGACCATGGTGGAAGGTCTGAAACTCTGCGCCCAGACCTTCACCAAGGACGTTTCGGAACTCTCCTGTTGCGCCGGATGACCATCCCATGAACCGAAAAAATCCACAAACCGCAAGGCCTCGCAGTGCCGCGGCGGTCTTGAGTATCGGCCAGGTTGCGAAGAACGCTGGGGTACACGTGGAGACCATCCGTTTCTACGAACGCGAGGGTCTCATCGCCCAGCCTCCCAAGCCGAGCATGGGCATCCGCCGCTATCCCCAGGACACCGTGCATCGCATCCGCTTCATCAAGCACGCCCAAGCCCTTGGCTTCAGCTTGCAGGAGTGTCGAGAGCTGCTGGAATTGCGGGGTGACGATCCGCAGGCTTGCGCGCTCATGCGCCATCACGCTCAAGAAAAGCTCAGCGCCATCCGCGCCAAACTGCAAGCCCTGTCGCAGATGGAAGGCGTCCTGACCGAACTTCTGGAGGCCTGCCAGCAGGGCAGGATTGGCAAAGACAATCCCTGCCCCATCCTGAAGGCGCTCGACGCCGAAGACTGATTCCCTAGTCCAATGGGACCGCGTGGGCCAGAGGCCGCCACTGAAGGTGCCGGAACATCTGTAGGTAGCGCTCCATCACCTGACTGTCACGATCCAGCACGAAGCGCCAGAAGCCAAAGATCCGGGCAATGGTCATGAGACGCTCGGCGTAGCGTTCCCAGGTGTAGCGCTCGGCTACCCGCGCCAAGGCCGCGTCGGAAATCTCCGTCCAATACTTCGGGCGCTCACGGGCGGCCTCCAGAAAGTCCGCCAGACGCTGGGCGGTGGCCTCGTGATCGTTGGGATCGATGTGAAAACCCGAAACCCCGTCCTCGATGATCTCCAAAGGTCCACCGAAACGGGTGGCAAACACCGGTAATCCCGAACTCATGGCCTCGATCACCGTGAGGCCGAAGGCCTCGAAGAGCGCAGGCTGGACAAAGACTCCGCGGCTATCGGCCACCACCCGATAGAGCTCCCCGGCGACGGTCTTGTCCAAAAGCGCACCGACCCAGCGCAGCTGCCCGTCCAGCTGGTAGTGGTCCATGATCTCGTGCATCCTCCGGATCTCCTCGCGCTCCTCGGCATCGCGCGAGTTCTGCACATCCACGTGGCCGCCGATGATGACCAGGTTGGCCAGGTCGCGCAGCCGCGCTGAGCGCCCGTAGAGTTCGGCCAAACCACTCAGATTCTTGATGCGATCCATGCGCGCCATGCTGAGGAGCAGAGGCTTGCTGTGATCCTCCAGCACACCGCGCCGATCCGATCCCGGCTCGCGGCCATAGAGCAGGGCCTTGATCTCTCCGTCAAGGAAGCTCGGGCGCTCCTCGCTGCGGGTATAGGAAAAATAGAAACGCGGGTCCGCCCCGGGGGAGACGATATTGAACTTACTGTCGAAGACGTCGATACCGTTTTCCACCCGATACAGCCCCGGCAAGGTGTAGTCCTGATGCCCCTCGTACTGGCCGATCTCGCGGTCGTTGCCGGCAATCTCCTGATAGGTACTGGTGACGATGATGTCGGCAGCATTCATGGCGATGAGATCCGCTGTGAATTGACAAGCAAAATGATGATCCTGCTCGTGGTCGCGCCAGTGCAGGTCGCTGTAGAGGTATTTGCTCTTCTCCAGCGCATGGGCAATGTTGCACTGGGTCACCCCGAGGCGTTCGCTGAGCAGGGTGGCCACCAGATTGCCATCGGAATAGTTGCCGATGATAAGGTCCGGACGGCTGCCCAGCTCTGCCAACACCTCCCGCTCCAGATCCAGGGCGTAGCGTTCCAGCCAAGGCCAGATCTTGAAGCGGGAGATCCAGTGGGGGTGGATACGGCCATCGGCATAGCGAAAGGGCACCCGTAGAATCTGCACATTTTCCGACCCGACCACCGGTTCCAGCCTTTGGTCACAGGTGGTGCCATCGGCCTCGGGGATGAGGCGCGTGGCAATGAGAATGCGGGGCTCCACATCAACACCCTGCTGGCGCAGCCGCTGGCGCATCTCCTGTTCCAGAGCCCGAGCCTGATCCAGGATATACACCACCTGTCCACCCGTGTCCGGTCGACCCAGCACCTTGTCCTGGGCAAACCAGCCGTGGATGGAGACGATGAGAATCCGGGAAATCATGGGAATGCGATCCAGGAAGGATTCCAGGGCCGAAGGCGAGGGACTGTCCAGGAGGTCCATGAGCAGACGCATGGTCTCGCGCACCCGCCCAGCCGTATCTCCCCACCCCGGAGCAAAACCGCGGCGACGCATGTCTTCGCGTATCTCCGCCCAGGGTGTTTCCCGCGGCAGGGTCGCCAGGTGCTGCACGGTCTGCCGCAGACTGTCGAAATCGGTATTGCCGTTGCTGAGCATGAGATTCTGCCCGTCCAGACGGTGCAGGCTCAGGAACTCCAGAATCTGACTGCGACCGGCCGCCAGATCGCTGAAGATCCGCCCCGCCAGTCGGCGGTTGAGGTGCGTCAGACCATCACCGATGGTGCTCTCGTCGCGCAGGCGGCGGCTTACGGGCCGAAAATCGCGGAAATCCACCGTCAGTACCGCCTCATCCTCGCTGCCGTGGCCAACGATGCCCTCTTTGGCCTGCAGGTAGGCGGCGGTGCTCAGTTCTTCCAGCGCTAGCTGCTCGCGGTGGATGCGCAGATAGATCCAGCGGCCAGGGCGCGGGCGCCAGGCAAAGACCATCCATGGGTCGCGAAAGATGACCTCCTGGGTGTGTGCGATGAAATCCTCCAGCGGGCCCATACCATCCGCGTACTCAGTCGGAAGCTGTGTGCGGAACTCGGCGCAGGCCCGCTGCAGGTCCGTGTAGAGCCAGGATTCGCGCTGGCCCGCCACCAGGTGGCGGAGAAAGGCATAGAGAGAGCGGGGTTCTTCCAGAAGCTGCTGGCGTAGGGCTTCAATCATCTTTGGCTCCGGCAAAATGATAGTGATGGATGCCTTCCAGGATTCCTCCGGCACAGGCAGCCTTGGCAAAATAGACTTCCGCGTGTCCGCGAAGTTCTTCCAGCTCCGGTGTGTGGTTGCCCACCACGACGCTGCGCAGCCCCCCTCCGAGCATATCCAGATCGTTGCCGGAGTCGCCCGCCGTCAGTACGCAGTCCAGGGGAAGGCCCCAGCGAAAGCAGAGAAAACGGATGGCATGCCCCTTGGAAGCACGACTGGGAAGGATATCGAGATAACGCTGGTGGGAGACGATGGCTCGAGCCGCGATGCCCTTCTCGCGCAGGGCCTTGAGCAGGGCCGGCACGGAGGGCGGTCGCTGTGGCTCGAAATAGTAGCTCACCTTGAATTCCGATTGCGCCGCCTTCTCCTGCAGCCGCAGATCCCCATGGCTGCGCAGGACCTCCAGAACGCCCTCGCGCCACCAGCGATGGCGCAGGTGCTCCGCCCAGGCCTGATCCTCGTGCAGACGCTGACGATAGGTAATCCGGGTCCCGACATCGGTGATGAAGATCTCCGGATTGGGCACCTCGTGTTCTGCCAGAACCGCCAAGGTCTGCTCCAGATTGCGTCCCGTTGCCACGGCCAGGGCGACCTGCGGTCGCGCCCTCAGCCAGGCGATCAGCCGCTGCAGCTGCGCGTCATCGCCCACCAGGGTGTTGTCGATATCGCACACCAATAGGTGATCGGCCCTCGGCAGAAAGCTGGGATTCTGCTCCAGGACCATGCGCCGTCGCCGCCGGGACTTGCGTTCCCGATGGCGGATGCGCTCGACCCGGCGCAGATAGGCGCGGGCGTGAGCGTCCCAGCTGTAGACCCGGGTCACCGCACGCAGCCCGGCGCGACTCGCCTGCTGCCAGCGCCGACCATCCGTCAGCAGGGTCTCCAGGGCGCGAGCGATGTCCGTGGGTTCCATGGGATCCACCAGTATGCCGTTACGGCAATTGCGCAAGATATCCTGGGGCCCGCCATTGCGGGTAGCCACCACCGGCAAGCCAGAGGCCGCGGCCTCCAGGAGCGTGAGGCCAAAGGGCTCGGTGAGGGCAGGATTGACGAAGACTCCGCGATATTGACTGGCAAAACGATAGTACTCGGGGATATCGTCCTGATGGTGGCTTTTGGGAATGGCGACACTGCCATACAGGTCGTGATCGTCGATGCCCTGGAGGATGTCCGTGACCACCTCACGGGCACCCGGCTCCAGCGCGTCCAGGCGCTCTCGCTGCCCCATCACCAGTACCAGATTACTCTGCTCACGCAGCAGCGCGGAACCGGCATAAGCCGTCAGGAGGCGCTGCAGATTCTTGCGCCCGTCGGGACGGGCAATGGCCAGGATCGGTGGCTTGCGTGGGTGCTGCAAAAAGCGACGCAGTTGCGCCAGCAGGGGCGAGGGGCGGCGCCGGTCCGAAGGTGGCGCAAAGCGCGCGAGATCAACGCCCGGTGGCAGGATCTCGAATTGCGCCCGTGCCCGATTCTCATAAAGACCGTACTGACGCTCCACCTCCTGGCGAGTACTGGCAAAGATGAGGGAAGACTCGGCCAGAATCTCCTCTTCGGCGGCTATGCGCCGGGCAAATCGATAGCGGCGGTCGATGCTGCTCGCCTTTTCTCCCGCAGCCAGCAGACGCTCCCGTTTGTCCCGACCCAGGGAGTGGCCTGTGTGGATGAGCGGCACCCCCAGCAGCTGCGCCAAACGTACCCCGACAAAACCGGCATCGGCATAGTGACTGTGCAACCAGTCCGGCACCTCGCCCGTCTCACGCAGCCACTGCAGCGTGCGATCCACCAGCGCCGGGAGATGATCCCAGAGCTGCTCCTTGGGCAGATAGCGGTCGCGCGGTCCAAAGTAAAGGCGGACGATGCGCACCCCGTCGCCCAGATCCTCCACAGGCTCGTCGTGGATGGCAGGCAGGCGCGGGTCCGCGAAACGGCGGGTCAGCAGATCGACACGGCGTATCCGCGGATCACGGGCCAGCGCGCGCATCTCTTCCAGGACGTAGGTGATCTGGCCTCCCGTATCGGCATCGGCGCCCAGTTCCGGCTCGGCACAGACCCGCCCATGCAGACTCAACATCAAGACATAATAGCCTTCCCGCTCGCCCATGCCTCTGCCTCCTCGCCGTCTCAGCCGCCCCGGGCTGCTTCCCCCATTTCCGCGATGAACTCGCGGTAGAAGTCGTGTGGATCTTCCGGCAGCGCACCGTCCAGAGCACAGACCCTGGCTGCCAAGCCGTTGGCCAGTCGCAGAGCCTGTGCCACCGTGGCCCCGCACCTGCGGGCATGCAACCAGGCAGCGCTGAAAGCGTCGCCGGCACCGACGGTATCCACCACCGCCGTTGCCGGCGCCAAAGCGCGGGTCAGGGACACTCCGTCCCAGTGCAGCGCACCATCGGGGCCACAGGTCACGATGATCTCGCCGACATCAAAGTGTTGTCTCAACGTCGCCAGTATGTGCTCCACCGCACCATCCCCCAGCGCAAACTCGCGCTGCAGGATGCGCAATTCCTCGTCGTTGCATTTCAGGACCAAGGCGCCCTGCAGCAGCTTCGCCAAAAAAGGCGCCTGCCAGCAGCCATCGCGCAGATTGATATCGACAAAGCGCCCCTGTGCCCGCGTGGCGAGGAAATGCCAGGTAGCACGGCTGAGCCCCTCCTCACGCAGGGCAAGGCTGCCGTGATAGAGCAGAAAGGACGATTCAGCCGCCTTTGCCTTTAGCGCCTCGTCCGTGGCGATGGCGTCGTAGGCCTGGTGGGGCAGGATCTCGAAGCGGTGCATACCGGTTCCCAGCCGATGCACCAGCACCCGACCGGTCGGCAGGGTGTCGTCTTCCTGCAGCCAGGCCTCGGCACCTGGCCACCGCTGCAACTGCGCGCGGATCTGTGCAGCGGGCCCGTCCCGGCCGACACGGCTGATGAAGTACGCCGTCTGGCCCAAAGCCCAGAGGTGGCTCGCAACATTGAAAGGTGCGCCGCCCAGGCGCTGGAAATCGCCAAAGTCGTCTACCAGACACTCGCCCAGTACCCAGATTGCCTCATTCCCGTCCGCCGCCGGGGTCTCGCTCACGCCTTGTCCTCCAGCGCCTCACGACGCACCACCCGCTGAAAGAACAGATTGTTGGGGATCACTACCACACGACCATCTTCCTGGCGCAGTTCCGTGAACATGAGGTTTTCCTCTACCACCTCGCCGCACAGTCCTTCGGGAAAGATTTCGACCCGCTGCCCCATCTGCAGCGGCCGCCAGAACCAGATGAAGAAACGTGCGGTGACATTGCTGATCATGGTCCAGACAGCCAGCAGACCGACGCCGATGACCGCCAGCATACTGACGAAAGTGGTCCAGATGGCAGAAACGTCCAGACCCCACAGGCGCAGCAGTATCACGCCCAGCAACAGCCACAGGAACCAGCCTGTCACCCGCCGCAGGATAGCGACATAGGCGCGTGACACCCGCCGCCGCCGCTCCATCAGGGTCAGAAGCTTGCCAAAGACTCCGTGGAGAAAGCGCGACAGCAAGACGCCCAGGACGAGCAGAATGGCGCTGTAGGCCAGATGTGCCAGAACCCACTGGCTATCCATGGGCAAGGCGTACCAAAGTGATGACAAAACCACCTCCCAATCCACATACAGTCCGCCGCAGCGGACATCCTCAGGTCCATCCGCGCCGCTGTCGGCAGATCACTTCACTTTACCTATATACTATAACACAAATTAATGGTAAGCGGCTCAGCTGCGCTGGGAGCGATGCAGAACGTAGCGCGCGGCAAGACTCAGCAAGAGGATGAAGATCACCGTCACCAGCGCACCCGCCCAGGCCAGCGCCTGCAAATCGGCATAGGGGCTCATGGCGAACTGGTAGATGGCCACCGGCAGGCTGGCAATGGGTTTGCCGAGATCCGTGGACCAGAACTGATTGTTGAGCACCGTAAAGATCAAGGGCGCCGTCTCGCCGCTGATTCGCGCCAGCGCCAGCAGGATGCCGGTCAGGATGCCCGCGCCTGCCGCCCGATAGGTCACCCGCAGAATCATTGTCCAGTAGGGGGCACCCAAAGCAAGGGCGGCCTCGCGCAGGCTACCGGGCACGAGCCGCAGCATTTCGTCGGTGGTGCGCAGCACCACGGGGACGAAGATGATCGCCAGGGCAACGGCACCAGCCCAACCCGAGTAGTGCCCCATCGGGTAGACCACGACGCTGTAGGCGAAGAGGCCGATGACGATGGAGGGTGCGCTGAGCAGAATATCGTTGAAAAAACGTACCACCCCGCCGATGCGCCTACCCTGGGAGAACTCCGCCAGAAAGGTTCCGGCGAGAATGCCCAAAGGCGTGCCCGCCAGCACGGCAAGCCCCACCAACAGCAGACTGCCGACAAAAGCATTGCGCAGGCCACCGGGGTTCCCGGGCGCCGGAGTATCCATCCGGAACAGCTGAAGATTCAAGGCGGAAAATCCAAAGCGCAGGGTAGTCCAGGTGATCCACAGCAGAACCACAAGGCCGATGACCGTCACCAGCATGGCCATGCCGAAGTGAAAGAAATTCCAGAAACGACGCCGGGCATAGAGCGCATTCATAGGCCGGCCTTTCCTTGCGCCGTTTCAAGGCGCCAGAGCAAGAGACGAGCGAGGATCAGGATGACGAGCGTCATGACGAAGAGTATGAAACCCAGGGCCAGCAGCGAGGACTGGTACAGCGGCGAAGAGGCCTCGGCAAACTCGTTGGCCAGAAGTGCCGCGATGGAATTCCCGGGCTTCAGCAGGGAGCTGCTCAATTGGTGGGCATTACCGATGACGAAGGTCACCGCCATGGTCTCCCCCAGGGCCCGCCCCAGGCCCAGAAAGATGCCGCCAAGAACGGCGCTGCGGGTGTAGGCCAGAACCACGTGGCGTTGTACCTCCCAAGGCGTAGCACCCAGGGCATAGGCCGATTCCTTGAGCATGGGTGGCACCACCGCAAAGACATCGCGCATGATGGAGGCGATGAAGGGCAGGACCATGACGGCCAGAATCAGGCCCGCCGTGAGCATGCCGATACCCATGGGCGGACCGCGAAAGAGGACACCGAGATAAGGCAGTGTGCCGATGTGGGCCGAGATCCAAGGCTCCGCCTTGGCGAAGAGGGGCGCGAACACAAACAGACCCCACATCCCGTAGATGATGCTGGGGATGGCGGCCAACAACTCGATGGCGCTGCCCACCGGCCGTCCCAACCAGGCCGGTGCCAGGCTGGTCACGAAGAGAGCGACACCGTAGGCCAGTGGCACGGCGATGAGCAGGGCGATGGCCGAGCTGATGAGCGTACCGGCGATGGGGATCCAGCCGCCGAAAAGGTCGCGGACCGGATCCCAGGTCCCGGTCCAGAGAAAGGACCAACCAAAATGCTGAAAGGCTGGCAGGGACCGCCATAAGAGCGCGACGGCAACGCCAAAGAGCACGAGCAGGACGAACAGGGCGGCAAAGCCTGCAAGACTGCGAAAAAAGATATCCCCGACACTCGGACGGGGAGATCCGGAGCTGGACGCGAGCATGGGTGCGACTCCATCACGAAAGCGGGCCGCGCCGGTAAGCCGGTCGCCGGCCCAGACAGAGATCCGGCGGCTCGCGCGAAGGTCTGCCGCCGGATGCATGGTGGGGAGAAAGCGCCGCCCTTACAGGCCCAGCTTGCTCTTCCAGTAGCCCTCGATCTGCTTCACGGTGCTGCTGGGCAGTGGCACATAGGCCAGCTGCTCGGCTTCCTGCTGTGCCTTGGGGGAGGTAAGGGACCAGCGGAAGAACTTCACGACGCCCTCGTTGGTCGCCTTGGGAGCGTCGTCCCGCAGCATGACCCAGGTGGTCGCCGTGATAGGCCAGCTCTGCGCGCCCTTCTGATCCGTCAGGATCAGGTAGAAGTCTTCGGCCTTGCCGTAGTTGGCATTGGCAGCCGCCGCCTGGAAAGTCTTCATGTCCGGCATCACCACCTTGCCGGCCGCGTTGATCATGCGGGTGTAGGCCAGCTTGTTCTCCACCGCGTAGGCCTGTTCCACGTAACCGATGGAACCGACGATTTTCTGCACGAAGGAGGCGACACCCTGATTACCCTTGCCACCCGTACCCACCGGCCAGGAAATGGCGGTATCGGCACCCACTTTCTGCTTCCACTCCGGGCTCACCTTGGACAGGTAGTCGGCAAAATTGAAGGTCGTACCGGAGCCGTCGGAGCGATGCACCACGGTGATGTCCAGGTCCGGCAGCTTCATCTGCTTGTTGAGAGCGACGATGGCCGGGTCGTTCCACTTGGTGATCTTACCAAGATAGATGTCCGCCAGAACCTTGCCGTCCAGCACCATCTGACCAGGCTCGACGCCGGGCAGGTTGACGATGGGGGCGATGCCGATGATGATGGCCGGGAACTGGATCAGGTGATCCTTGCGCAGTTCCTCACTGGTCAGAGGCTTGTCCGTGGCACCGAAGGCCACCTGTCCAGCCTTGATGTCCTTGATGCCCTGGCCCGACCCGCCACCGCCGTAGTTGATCTCGACCCCGGTATTCTCCTTGTAGGTGGCGGCCCACTTGGTCAGCACCGGTTGAATGGCCGTACTGCCCGAACCGGTCAAGGTTTGTGCCGCCTGTACCGCTCCCGCCATACCCAGGGAAAGCAGACTCACGCTCAGAGCAACTACTTTGATATTCATAATGTTACGCCCTCTCTATCGATTATCTATGGAAGTACAGCGAGGAAAGCATAGCAGGCGAATATGACAGTATGATGACAGCGGGCGAACCGGCGCGGGTACAGGATCCGCTCTGAGCATGCACGATGGACGGCTTTGGGCTAAGATAGCGGCCACTTTGTGCCCGTGGAATACCGCCTTTCATGTCCGGTCCCTCTGAGACTTCGGCCTTGCGCCTGCACCGTCTGCGATGGCGCCGCCCTGAGCCGCACCCCGTTGCCGTGACCATCGGCAATTTCGATGGCGTGCATCGCGGTCACCAGGCCCTGATTGCGGCCATGGAGGGGCCCGTGCGCAGCGTACTGACCTTCGAACCCCTGCCACGGGAGTTTTTCCGGGGAGCGCAGGCGCCCGCACGTCTCAATTCCCTGCGGGAGAAGACCGTGGCGCTGCGGCAGGCGGGCGCCGACGCCGTCTACGTTGCCCGCTTCGACGGAGCCCTGGCGGCCTTGAGCGCCGAGGACTTCGCCCGCGAGATCCTGCATCGCCGCCTGGCCGCCCATAGCGTCCATGTTGGCCATGATTTTCGTTTCGGTGCCGGACGGCGAGGCGATTTTGATCTCTTGGCGCGTATGGGCCGCCAGCTTGGCTTCCGGGTCCAGGAGCAGCCCCCATTCTGCCTGCAGGGGGAGCGTGTCAGCAGCACCGGGATCCGCCAATTTCTGCAACAAGGCCGGATGGACGAGGCAGCACAGTGGCTGGGCCGACCCTATGCCATCTGCGGCCGGGTAGTGGGCGGCGATCGCCTCGGTCGCGAACTTGGCTTTCCCACGGCCAACATCGATCTGGCACGCCGTCCGCCGCCCCTGCGCGGCATCTTTGCCGGTATCCTGCGCACCAACCAGCAGGCCTGGCCCGCGGCCGTCAGTATCGGTTTGCGGCCCACCGTGGGCGGCAAGCGTCTGCTGCTGGAGGCCCACTGCCTGGACGTGACGGTAGATCTCTACGGGCAGATGGTACAGGTCCAGCTCTTGCACAAGTGGCGGGATGAAGCGCATTACGATCAGCTGGACCAGCTCATCGCTGCCATCACACAGGATGTCGCCAACACCCGCCAGTACTTTCTCGATCACCCCGACGCTTTGGGACAACCATGGATTACAAGAACAGCCTGAACCTTCCCCAGACCGATTTCCCCATGCAGGGAAAACTCCCCAGTCGCGAACCGGAATTCCTGGCGCGCTGGCAAGGCATGGATCTCTATGGGCGCTTGCAAAAGGAGCGCGCCACCGCGCCCAGCTACATCCTGCACGACGGTCCGCCCTACGCCAACGGCAAGATCCACATCGGTCACGCCGTCAACAAGATCCTCAAGGACATCATCAATAAAAGCCGACTCCTGGAGGGCATGCGGGTGCCCTACGTGCCCGGCTGGGACTGCCACGGCCTGCCCATCGAGGTTCAGGTGGAAAAAGAATTCGGACGCCCTGGCGAAAAATTGAGCGCCGCGGCCTTCCGTCAGGCCTGCCGCGCCTATGCCGAGAGTCAGATCGCCGGACAACGGACCGATTTTGAACGTCTCGGCGTGCTGGGTGACTGGGAACACCCCTACCTCACCATGCACTATCAGGCCGAGGCCGACATCCTGCGTGAGCTGGGGCGCCTGACCGTCCAGGGTTTCGTCTACCGGGGCGCCAAACCGGTGCACTGGTGCGTGGACTGCGGCAGTGCCCTTGCCGAGGCCGAGGTGGAATATCAGGAACGCAACGATCCGGCCATCGACGTCGCCTTCCTCGCTGCCGATCTGCCACGCTGGCAAGAGCGGCTGCAGCTTGCCCCAGAGATCGTCCCGGAGGTCATCATCTGGACCACCACGCCCTGGACCCTGCCCGCCAATCAAGCGGTGGCCGTGCATCCAGATTACACCTACGTGCTGGTGCACGAACATGGGCGTTGGTTCATCCTGGCCGCTGAGCTCGCGGAGCTCGCCCTGGCCCGTTACGGCCGACCGCCGGTGGAGACCGTGGCGACCTTTACGGGACGCCGGCTGGAGGGACTCACCCTGCAGCATCCCTGGGAGGAGCGGCAGGTACCCATCGTCCTGGGCGAGCACGTGACCCTGGACACCGGCACCGGTTGCGTTCACACCGCCCCGGCCCACGGTGTCGACGACTATCTTCTCGGCCTTCAGTATCGTCTGCCCACGGACAGCCCCGTGCTAGGCAGCGGCCACTATCGCGCCGATCTCGGCTCAGGGCTGGGCGGGCTGAGTATGCAGGAAGCCAACGTACGGATACCGGAACTGCTGCACGAACTGGGCCGCCTCGTCCACCAGGAAAAAATCCACCACAGCTATCCCCATTGCTGGCGGCACAAGACCCCCCTGCTCTTTCGCGCCACACCGCAATGGTTCATCCGCATGGATGAGGGGGGGCTGCGCCAGCAGGCTCTGGCGGCCATCGAGACCACGCGCTGGATCCCCGAATGGGGTCGGGAGCGTATCCAGCAGATGGTCGCCCAGCGGCCAGACTGGTGTATCTCCCGACAGCGTTCCTGGGGGGTACCGGTGGCGCTCTTTGCCTGCCGCCGCTGCGGTGAACCCCTGCGCGACGCCGCCCTCTTCGAACGCATCGCGGCCCTGGTGGAGGCGGAAGGCGTAGAAGCCTGGTATCGCCATCCCGACAGCGATTTTCTCCGGGGCGACGAGCACTGCGCTCTATGCGGCCACGACCAGTTCGACAAAGTCACCGACATCCTCGACGTCTGGTTCGACTCCGGCTCCACCCACGCCTTTGTCCTCGATCGGCGTCCCGAACTGCGTAGCCCCGCCGACCTCTACCTGGAAGGCTCCGACCAGCATCGCGGCTGGTTTCAGTCCTCCCTGCTGGAATCCGTCGCTTCCCGTGGTCGCGCGCCCTATCTGGCGGTGCTCACCCACGGCTTCACCGTCGATGCCGAGGGACGCAAGATGAGCAAGTCCCTGGGCAATGTCATCGCTCCCCAGGAAATCATCGACCGCTACGGCGCCGACATCCTGCGCCTGTGGGTGGCTTCGGAGGACTACCGAGGTGAGATCCCCATCTCCGAGGACATCCTCGCTCGTCTGGGCGACAGCTACCGCCGCATCCGCAACACCGCCCGTTTCATCCTCGGCAACAATCACGACTTCTTGCCCAGTCGCGACGCCCTGGCCGCCGACGAACTGCTGGAGATGGATCGCTGGATGCTGGCCCGTCTGGGCAAGCTACAGGCGGAAATCCGCGCCGCCTACCAGGAATTTCACTTCGTCAAAGTTGCTCAGGGCCTACATCAGTTCTGCAACCTCGATCTGGGTGGACTTTACCTCGACGTCCTCAAGGATCGCCTCTACACCACGCCGGCCCGTTCCCGGGCGCGCCGCTCGGCGCAGACGGTCCTGCAGCACATACTGGAGTCCATGGTGCGCTGGATGGCGCCCATTCTGAGCTTCACCGCCGAGGACATCTGGCAGCACATGCCGGAACGGCCGAGCGAGAGCGTGCTCCTGGCCACCTTCGTGGATCTCCCGGAGATCCCGGATGCCGCCGCTCTGGAGCTGCGCTGGCAGCGGCTGCGCTCCTTGCGCGAGGCCGTCAACGCCCAGATGGAACCCTTGCGTCGCGATAAAAGCATCGGCTCGGGCCTGGATGCGCGGGTGCGGATCGAGGCCCACGGCGACTGGTTTACGATCCTCCAGGGTCTCGCCCAGGAACTGCGTTTCTTTTTGCTGTGCTCCGACCTCGAGTTGCAGGAAGTCGACATCGCACCGGTCGTGCAGGAAGGCGTGCCCGCGGGCTTGCGGATCTCGGTAGCGCCGGACACGGACCGCAAGTGCGCGCGCTGCTGGCATCGCCGCCCCGACGTCGGACAGCACGCCGAGCATCCGGAGCTCTGCGGTCGCTGTATCCGGAATCTGAGTGACGAGGGCGAGACCCGGGAGTTCTGCTGATGTTGCGTTATCTATGGTTGTCCGTGGCGGTCATTCTGCTGGATCAGGGCGTCAAACTCTGGCTCAGTCACATCTGGCGGGTCGGCCAGGGGGTCGTCCTCATTCCGGGACTACTCGATCTGCGCCTGGTTCACAATACCGGCGCCGCCTTCAGCTTCCTGGCCGGCGCCGGCGGCTGGCAGCGTTGGCTGCTGATCCTCATCGCCGTGGCGGTTGCTGTCGTCATTGTTGCCATTTTGCGACGGCTCAAAGCAGGCTCGCACTGGACCGCCACAGCCCTAGCGCTCATCCTCGGTGGTGCCATGGGCAACCTCATCGACCGTATCCGGCTGGGTTACGTGGTGGATTTCATCGGTGCCCACTGGGGGCACCTCTATTGGCCCTACTTCAATATCGCCGACAGTGCCATCAGTATCGGCGCGGTGATGCTGATCATAGACGCCTTTCGACGGCACTGAGTGCCGTTTTTCTCGGGCTTGTCGTGCGCCGGAGACAAAAAAAGCCAATAAGGACGCCCACCGGCATAAAAACTTTCTCACTTTCAGCGTGTTACGAAACTGGCATGCCTATTGCTTAAGTCTTTGTAAGACCTTTTTCGGAGCACGCCATGGACACCACCAGCAAACTCCTGGCCGCCTTGCGCAGGGTGCGTAACTTTCCGAGTTATCACTCTTTTATGGCCGAACACGAACGCCACCGGATCAAGCGCGATCTGCAGTTGCGTCTTCTGCAGCTGCGTCGGCAGCGGCAGCGTTCCGCCGCGATCCATCACCTGGGGCTCCGGGCACGACGCCCCTTTTTCCTGCGCACGCTCTTCCACTGAGCAGCGCGGACCGAGTCGCCGTCGGAATCCAGTCGTTCTGGTTCTTACACGAGCTGCCGCTGTAAATCCTTGGCCCACTCCGCCAAGGTCTGCCAGCGGCCGATCCATTCCGACAGGGGATAGAGGCTGGCGCCGGTCATGGCCTGGCGGAACGCGGCAAAGTTGCGCTCTATCTCTGCCAGACCGCCCAGAATCCGGCGCAGTCGATTGGCATCGTCCCGTCTCTGTGCCTCGCCGATACGCTCCTGTGCCACAATGAGGGCGCGGGGGAAATCCATGGCCAGTCGTAGGGCCGCCTCCCGTCGCTTGCGCTCGCCGTTCTCCCGATCCTGCAGGCGGCGCACCCGTTGTTGCCATTCGTTGATGAAATCCAGGGTCTGACGTTCCAGCTCTGCGCGCTGCTTCTCGGCGATCTGCGCCAGCAGTTTGGCGGCACGACGACGGCGCTCGGTAAAGATCTCGCGTGCCTGGCTGCTGAGACTCAGGGCGAGATCCTGCTCAGCCACCACACCATCGGCGATGAGTAGCGCCCCAAGGCGCTGGTGCGTCGTATTCTGGCGGGCCAGTGCCCGCTCCAGCTGCGCCTCGGAAATGAAGCCTCGGCGCAGGAGAATCTGGCCGATGCGCTGTTTTTCGCGGGCTGCCGCGGTACTCAAGGGCTCAGTCCGCCGGGGCGTTACCGGCTCGCCACTTGATGCTGCAGCCCATACAGGGCGCTACGTTGCTGGGCGGCGCGCGATGCTGCAACAGTGCCTGTACGGCATGGTCCAGATCGGCACCGGTGACGGGTTCGTTGTTCTTGGGTCGGCTGAAGTCGAACTGGCCGTGATAAAAGAGCTTGCCCGCCGCATCGAAGAGAAAGATGTCGGGCGTGCACGCAGCGTGGAAGGCCTTGGCCACGGACTGATCGGCGTCGAAGAGGTAGGGGAAGGTATACCCTGCCCGCTTGGCCTCGGCTGGCATGCGCTCCGGCGCATCCTCGGGATACGTTTCCGGATCGTTGGCATTGATGCCCACCACCATCAAACCCTGCTCCTGCCAGCCGCGGGCCAGCGTCCCGAGCTTTTCCGCTATGTGCAGCACGTAGGGGCAATGATTGCACAAGAAAAGCACCAGCAGCGGCTTGCCCGCCGCCTCGGCACTGCGCCAGCGTCCCTCACCGCCACCGATGGGCAGCTCGAAGGATGGCAGCGGACTACCCAAGGGAAGATCCTTACCGGTCATGGCCACGATACATTCCTCCTCAATGCAAGATCCGGACGATAGACGGGATTATCCCGGATAAGGCTGCAAGCGCAAGGCTTGGCCGGGTGACCGGGTGTCGATGGGCCGTATCGTCCATCCGCCCTGCCCGTCCAGCCGCAGACAGCGCTCATGGAAGACTAAAAGACTCGAACGATGACCGACGCTGACGATAGCTGTGCTGGGCAACTGTTCCAGCAGCAGCCCATAGAGAGCCTCCTCTGCCGGCTCATCCAAGGCCGACGAGGCCTCGTCGAGAAACAGCCAGGGCGGTCGATGGATGAGCACGCGGGCAAAGGCAAGTCGCTGTTGTTCGCCCAGGGACAGGGTGTGCGACCAGAGCTTGACCTCCTCCAACTGGTCCACCAGAGACGGCATGCCCACCAAGTGCAAGGCCTGGCGCAGTCGCTCGTCGTCCGGGGCCGAGATCCCGAAGGGATAGACCAGAACGTCGCGCAGGGTGCCCATGGGCAGGTAGGGGCGCTGCGGCAGGAACAGCGGCCGGTCGCCCGCCGGCAGGGCGACTCGACCATCGCCGAAGGGCCAGATGCCGGCCAGGGCACGAATCAGGGTGCTCTTGCCTCCACCCGATGGGCCCATGATCAGAAGCCGCTCGCCCCGATGCAGCTCAAAGTCCAGATCCCGTACCAACTCGCGGCCGTTCGGCAGACGCACCGTGAGCCCAGTGACCTGCAGGTGCGGACCGTCGCGCCGGTCGATGTGGTAGTGGTTTTCCTGAATGCGGTGCACCTCGTCCATGGACTGCTGGAAGAAACGCAGACGATCCACCACCGCATGCCAGTTGGCCAAGCTGCTGTAACTACTGACAATGAAGGATAGCGCCCCTTGCACCTGACCAAAGGCCGAGGCGATCTGCTGTAGCCCGCCGATGCCGATGGCCTTGTTCACGAAGTAGGCGGGCAGACTGACCAGGATCGGAAAGATGATGGCGGCCTGACCATAGCCCGAGCTCCACCAATTCAGGCGCATGGACCGCCAGATGATGCGCCAGTAGTTGGCGTAGACCTCGGCGAAGCGACGCAGGAAGTGGTGGCGTTCTTCACCCTCGCCGCGATACAGGGCCACACTCTCGCTGTTCTCGCGCAGACGCATCATGCTGAAACGAAAGTCCGCCTGATAGCGCTCCTGATTGAAGTTGAGCTGGATAAGGGGCTTGCCGATCCAGGCCGTGACGATGGTACCGAAAACGGCGTAGATCAGAGCCGCCCAGACCAGATAGCCGGGAATGGTGAAGGTGTGCCCGTGCCAGGGAATGGTGATCAGGGCCGACAGTTCCCAGAGCATGAACACGAAGGCGAACAGGGTAGTGATGGAGCTCAGCAGGCCGATGACGATGTTGAGGGTCATGCTGGTGAAACTCGCCAGATCCTCGCTGATACGTTGATCGGGGTTATCCGTGCCATCCCCCAGCACCTGCATGTGGTAGAAGGTGCCACGGGCGAGCCAGGCGTCCAGATATTCCACGGTCAGCCAGCGCCGCCAGCGTATCTCCAGCATCTGAGTGAAGAAGGTCTGGGAAACGGCAGCGATGATGTACAGGGTCGCCAGACCCAGAAATATGGCCATCTGGGTCCAGGCCGCCTGCACCTCAAAATGCTGCAGCGCGTTCCAGAACACCGCGTACCATTGGGTGATGCGGTAGGAAATGAACACCATGAAGAGGTTCAACGCGATGATCAGGGCAAAGACCCAGCGTGCCAGCCAGCGCTCCGGTGAACGTGACCAGTAGGGTTTGATGATCTGCCACAGATCCTTGAAGAACGCTCGGTTGAACTGCTGCATCGATCACTCCATGTGCTGGAAGACGCTCCCAGGGAGCTCCGGAATGCGGTCCTCGATGGTCCGCTTATTGCTAGGCTGAGATAAGAGTCCCTCACGCAAGCAAGGAGCATAACATGGCCGAAACCAAAAACCATTCCCGTCGACAGTTCATCGGCAGTCTTGCCATCGCCAGCGTTGGCGCCATCGCTGCCAGTGCCCAGGGGGGCGAGATGGGCATGGGGATGGGCATGGGTCCCAGCAAGAATAAGGTCGTCTACCAGCTCAACAAATCCGACCCGGCCTACATCCTCGACATCCTCCACAGCGCCGCCGTGGTCCTCGGTCACTTCAACAACGACGTCAACATCGTCATCGACTGCTTCGGCCCTGGCATCTGGCTGCTGGTGAAGGATGAACACAACAAGCACCACTACGAGGCCTTCATCCGCGAGCAGGTATCGAGCCTGGCGATGTACGGCGTGGTCTTCAATGCCTGCGAGCAGACCATGAAGACCATCAAGATCACGGCCAAGCAACTGATCCCGGAGGCAAAGCAGGTATTCAGCGGCGCCGTGGATCTGATGCTGCTGCAGCAGCAGGGCTACGCCTACATCGCCTGGTAAGGGATCGAGATCGTCCTCACAAGCGCCGGTGCTGCCACACCGGTAGACTACGGCGCTGGGCCTGTTGGCGATGGAGGTCACATTCGGCCACCAAGACTCCGGGATGCTGGTCCAGGCGGACCAGCACCTGTCCCCAGGGGTCCACGATCATGCTGCCGCCATAGGTCTCACGACCGTTGGCGTGTCGCCCTCCCTGATCGGCCGCCAGAACGAAAGCCTGATTCTCTATGGCACGGGCACGCAGGAGCGGTTCCCAGTGCGCCGCTCCTGTCTGGGCCGTGAAGGCGCTGGGCACGACCAGAAATTCGGCGCCGGCGTAGGAACGATAGAGCTCCGGAAAGCGCAGATCGTAACAGATGGATAGCCCCACCCTGCCCCAGGGCGTTGCTACGGCAGCGGCTCGCCGCCCCGGAGCAATGGTACGGGACTCCCGGTACTGTTCGCCGCCGGGCAGATCGACGTCGAAGAGGTGGATCTTGTCGTAGCGGGCACGACACTGGCCCTGTGGATCCATGACCAGCAGACTGGCAAAAACCCGCCCGTCGGGACTGCGCAGCGGAATACTGCCACCCAAGAGCCATAATCCGTGCTGGCGCGCCTGCGTCGCCAGCCAATCCTGGATGGGACCCGCACCTGTCGCTTCGGCGATGGCAAGCTTGTCGTTTTCGTGCCGCCCCATGAAGGCAAAGTTCTCCGGCAGGAGCGCCAGACGGGCACCCTGGGCTGCCGCCTCCCGCAGGAGCTCCGCTGCCGTCGCCAGGTTGCTATCGACCTCAGCACCGGAACAGAGCTGGACGACCGCCGCTTTGACCATGTCGCGGCCTAGGCGTGCAGGATGGGGACGCGCAGATAGCCTCGCGCGGGCAACTGCGCCGAGACCAATCCGTTGGCAAGGCGCAGCACCTCGGGCCGTACTCCGTAGCGCGCCGCAAGCTCCAACAGGGTCTCGCCCGGGGCGATGGCGTGCCGCGCAGAGGACCAGCGCGAGTCACTGGGCGGTGCCTGTACGAAATGGGCAAGCACGGCATCGCTGATGCTCTGAGCCAGCAGCGCGCGGAAAGCGGGGTCGCGCAGTCGCTGTTCTTCCTCGGGGTTGCTGAGGAAGGCAGTCTCCACGAGAAGCGAGGGTACGTTGGGCGCGCGCAGGACTACGAAATTGGCCTTCTGGACCTGAGCCGTGTGCAGGTCCTCCACCTCCGCCAGGGCCCGGAGCATGAGCTGGGCCGCGCGCGTCGCGGCACTGGTCGCGGCGCTGCGGCTGAGATCCAGCAGCACGTCGTGCAGCTCACGACTGCCGCTGAGGGCCGCTCTGCTGTCCCAGAAGTCACCATTCTGGCTCTGGGCCAGCCAACGTGCCGCACTGCTGCTCGCGCCCCGCTCCGACAGAATCCAGACACTGGAACCGCGCACATCCCGCTCCGGGAAGGCATCGGCATGGATGGATAGGAACAGATCCGCTCGCTGCCGTATCCCCAGCTGGAGACGCTGCGCCAGCGGTACGAACACGTCACTGCGCCGGCTGTAGACCACCTGCAGGCCCGGCACGGCCTCCAGCAGCGCCCCCCCGCGC